>Ga0210059_1000685_pt1 | contig 45744 bp, 26 predicted proteins | sample Ectturendosymbi2_FD_188042 | JGI IMG/M metagenome (GOLD analysis project Ga0210059, IMG submission 188042) | Ecteinascidia turbinata endosymbiont from Florida, USA - Sample 2 (SPAdes) (version 2) | ecosystem: Host-associated > Tunicates > Ascidians > Unclassified | place: Key West, Florida... | reverse complement strand
TGCATTGAGCCCCGAACCTGCAAGGGCCGACCCTGCGGTCACTTGTATCAATAAATCTTTCAAATACGGACTGTAATTAAACTTTAACCACTGCTTTGATATAACGTCATAATTAACGTTACATCGTTGTAGTATAACAGAGCGTCATCGTATTATTCTGAACCTGCATTAGTACATCTTAATCCACTCACATAAGTATTATCGTATCAGTGACGACACTATTAACACCAAACGCACACAGACAAAATAGTGAAGCAAGAGCATTATCATCCCAGAAAATATCTGTTAAAAAATACAGTAAGAAATACATATTAATCACAATAGAGTCCTCAGAAGGTTCACATAAGTCTTGGTAAGTCAAGGAAAACTATGTCTCGGGTTAAATCGTTAATACTAAACAGAATTAGAGCACAGAACCAAAAAAGGCATTAAAAAGAGATATGTATAACAGCAGGGGTTCCAAACCCTTGTCTGGCCATGTACTCCTTCAGCATTTCGACAGATGAACATGTACCCCTAAAATTTTGATGACAAAAAGGTTGAGTAAAATAACAAAAATCCACTGACGTTTTAGTAGAACTTTTAGATTTTTAGGAATACAAAGGAAGACCCCCTTTTTATGTCTCAAAGTTAATTTGTTGCGGTTCTACAATAAATGTACCCCTTGAGATAGGTAAATGTACCCCTATGGGCACATGTACTCCAGGTTGGGAACCCCTGTATTACAGCATCACTTGATCCAGCAAGTATTTTTATAGGTTGGACAAAACACTAGTGATGATTTACAGTATTTCTTAAGTCTTTGGGAATATTGTTCCAGAGTCTTGGTCCTGTGTGTCAGTGGCGGATCCAGGGGGGGACAGTTTGGGGCAAATGTTCCCACCCAAACGGCTGTGGCGCCCCTTTAAAATGGCGCCCCTCTGATAAAAATGCGCCTCTTTTTGATGCCTATCGAAGCAGCAACAAATGAGAAATACCCAGTCTAAACTAAACAATGCTTTACACTTCGTTGAACTTCAGTCTTTACGTGACGGACTTTGACCCAGCCTCTTAACGATTAGAATCAACATTGCTATTGCTTCGTAATAATACTCCTGCTCCTTTATTTCTTTTCCGCGTGAGAACTGAGAACTGCCTAGCAATTACTAACACGATTTCCCCCATGTTCGAACCTAAGGTTTTTCGGAAGTAAATTTACTCTAGAAGAAAGTATTTGTGACATTGTCGGGACTTTTCGGCGTCCCCGCAGTCATCCGGCGCCCCCAGCAGTGATTTGTCGCCCCCATAGTGATTCGGCGCCCGGGGAATTGTGCCCCCCTCGCCGCCCTAGTTACACCCCTATACGTTAGCAAACAACTTGCCGCTTTCTGACAAAAATGCATTGAGCGTGCCTACTTTTTTTTCGGTCACAGACCGAATTTTTTTAAATTTAATGACCGAAAAATATTAAGTCAATTCGGTCATAATCTTCGTAAAGGTAGGCTAGTTAATACTGTTACGACGAGTTTTAATACTACTACGGGACAAATGGTCAAGATGTCTTAGCGAAAAAGACAGGAGCGTGTTCCAGTAGCTCAAGGAATTATGACCTAACAAAGCAATTCTGCAACACTTCACTCTGTCAACGGTGACAGCGCAGCGTAGCATTGAATCGCTGTGGTAGCACGACGCGCCTCAACAAACCGTGATACTTACCACTCAGCAGTCAGCTCTAACGCAAAAACTTGGGCAAAATGCCAACTATCTACAGCTTGGTGGAATGATTAATTGGCTGTACGCGGTCATGACAATTTTTGCTCAACGGTTAAATATTTGCAGTTGAACATTTGAGAGGAGTACGGCGTCTATCGCCCCTCTTGGTTACGCACCTGGCAACAGTGACTGATTGCCATATGGTTTTGTCTTGATCTTTTTGTTGCAAATGCAAACCAGTAGACAGCTCACGCCGGCCACAAAAAGACAAACTTGGCATGGTTAGCGAAATCTGCAACCAACAGCACAATGCGTAGCTTATTTGCTAGATCGGGATTTCCAAGCTACGGCCCGCGAAGAAATTTTGTCAGTGATGAAAAAATATTATTTTTACGAAAATTAGTTGATTTGGTAGAATATAATATATCCCGAAAAAATCACATTACGTTAAGACGTTCGGCCCTCGACTCGTTCTGTATTACCTTATTTGGCCCTTGGAGAAAAAAGTTTGGAGATTCCTGGGCTAGATCATTCCGCGTAAATCACATAAATTTGAGTAGAAAAGCAGAAAAACAAGGAAAATTTTAACTTTTTTACTGGTATCTGTGAGGTTGGCTGAGATTCATGGTTTTAAATGGGTTATAGGCTGTTTCTCACTTGTGTTTGCTGGCCTGGGTAGAAGAAGATCCATCGTCAAACCAACAGCATTGGCATGGCTTAAGGTTTGTTTGGGGGGTTCGTGGTAGTATGCACAAAATTGGAAATTGACTTTATCAATGAGACTAGAGCTTGAGTTTGGAGGTATTCACTGGGGATTTGATGGTGTTATCGCGACTGCCCTTACTTCGTTTGAACAGTATCACACCTTTTCTTCATGATCTGGTCTAGTGAGATTGATGTTTTTCTTCACATCAGCGGTCCAGTGTCAAAATATGTGAAATAGTATTAAACAATTGATCGAAATTCTACTTATATTAGCAGCGTTAAAGGTATTATAGAGCAATATGCTTCCAAGCCCAGTGTGAACCTATCATGCGATTATGAGATCGTTTTTCACGATAGTCAACAGAGCTACCTAAAATGGGGGTAATATCATAGCAAATGTCTCATGTATTTTTTGTTTTTGAATTGCCGTTTCAGCAATAAAAATGCTTTTCATGTGCATGTAACTGCTCAAGCTTCGTATGGAAATGTCCTAGCTTTGACATTGACTTGTCACTTCGTAGTGTTAGAAGAACCATTCTGCTTCTAAGCAGTTCGGAATACGTTTCAGACATTGTTTATTCCGATGTGCGGATATCCAAAACAGCGTCAAACACTGGCGAGCAGCATGCTTAGGGCAGTGGTCCTCAAGCCCCGGACCGAGAAATTGCAAAATGTGTAGTGGTGGTGATACCACTCGCTTTCTGGGCATGAAATTGGTCGATTCTTCCCATACAAACACCGTTGCGAGAGTACTCCCAGACCGCGGAAAAATTGTCAAGCATTGACCGGTCCACGGTTACAAAAGGGTTGGGGACCACCGCCTTAGTGTATATCTTTTAAACACTTGATGTAGATATAAAATATTTTTTGTGACATCCATAGGGTTCTCAGTTATGTGTAGCTTGTGAAAAAGAAGACCTATCTTTTTTAACCTGCTTCAAACCTTTTGTGAATTAATGATAAAAGGCGATTTTAAACTCTGGTGATTCCCTGAAAGATTGCATAGTTCGACCAAAGATAACCATTTTCTTGGCCTAGAAAAGGTAACCACTTTTGTGTGATATCCAACGATTGTCGCAGAGAAGCTGGGGTATTTAAACAAGTGAAGATTTTTTGGCGCCCCCTTATTTGACTTCCCCTCCCCAAACGCCTGGTCTGGATCCGCCACTTCTGTGTGTATTGTATAGACCTTCGCGTCAGAGTTTTTTTCAGATGAAGTTGTAGTGAAATTATTATTACTAGCTATTATAGTAAGATAATTATGTCTATCGCTAATGTCAGAATAACAACAGGAAATGAAACCTGGAATGAAATTGTGAACTATTTTATACATAAATTTTCTTAGTTCGTATTCTTGTATTTGATTAATTTGAAGTATTTTACATGAGTGATGTAAATCTAGCATGGAGGTGTATGCAGCTCAAGATATTTTACAAATACAGCGTATCGAACGGTTATGAAGTACCTTCGTATGAGTTAAATACGTTGCGGGGACTTTATCCCAGATCAAGATTGATATTGGATAAGAGGATAAATTCAAGAGATGTACATTTTTCGTAATATATTGATATCAGAAATTGACTGAGGCTTGAAGAGGGCGTGGCATCCTTTCTTTTCAACTACTTTCGCTCAACTTTCTTTTCAATGAAAGCAATATGTTCTTTCCATGCTAGATTGGAATCCATTATGGTGCCTTAATACTTACTAGAGCTAATTTGCTTTGATGGAGCAATGCTGCAATTTATGTTTAGATTTATAGGTGGGTACAATAGTTGAATTAAATAATTTTTGTTTTAGACAGATTTAATGTAAGTTTATTCTTTTGCAGCCAATGGAATACTCTATAGTCTATATAATTCAAAATTAGTTTTTTTGCTACAGATTAGTAGGATCGTTATCAGAAATAAGTAATACAGTACTGTGTCATCAGCAAAAATATTACAAAGAAAATTGAACGATAGAGGGAGACTATTAATATACAACAAAAATAGCACAGGACCAAAAGTCGAACCTCGCGGCACACCACAACCGATCTGCATCTTTTCAGATTGAACCCCATTTGCATAAACGAATTGTTGTCTATTCTGTAAACATGATGTAAAACGGTCTAAAGCAAAACCACGAATTCCATAATGGCTGAGTGTGTCTAGTAATATTTTATGATTTACAGTATCAAATGCTTTTTTAAATCATGCAAAATGCCACAAGTGTATTGCCCAGAGTCATTTAGACGTAATATATACTTTACATATGAAGTTGGTCTAAAGCCAGAAATGTAGAAAACCCAGAACGCAAGCTAAATTGGTGGTATGTACTGTAATTATATTGTTAGTTTTCAGGTATCAGCTTTTCAAATATTTTGGAAAAGTGTGGTAAAATTGATATTGATCTATAATTGGAAGCGACATCCTTAGCACTAGAATTAAAAAATAGAATAACCTTGGTAAGTTTCAATTTATCAGGAAAGACTCCGTTTTGAACGCAGTGATTAAATATATCTGCTATGCAAGTACATATTAGGGCGTAGCGAAGGAGGGTGAAGGGGGAAAAATACTCCGGGTGTCGACTCATTGAGGGGCGCTGAAAAGTCCCAACAATGTCGCAAGTACTTTCGTACGGTAAATTTGGAACGGTAAATTTATTCCCAAAACACCTTAGGTGGCGCGTGCTTAACCAACTGTACAGGCTGGGTTCGATTCCCGGCTGGGTCATGGCGAGGACTTGAAAAACGGTACTTGCGACCTGGCCATAGCAAGCGGAGATTGTTGCCGCAGACCAATCGTGACATTCCGAGTATAAACGAAACTGAACTGAGACCTTAGGTTTGAATATGGGGGCCCCAAATTTGTTTCTTGTTCCGGGCGCCATCTAACCTCGGTACGCACTAGAGTACATATGATGTTTTTACTCAGTTTCATTAATCTGACAGGAATGTCGTAAGGGTCAGCAAACTTTCTGTCATCGAGTTTATTGATAAGCTTCAGCATTTCTTCTAGACAAGTTGGAGTTATAAACATGGAAGAACATATTTGTGAAGGAGGTATATAACAATCAGTTACAGTGGGATGTATGGCACTGGCAAGTTATGAACTAACTCATGCAAAAATTTATTTAAAGCTTGGGCAACAGGTTGGCTGGGTGGAAGCGAAGAAGCACCATTAACATTTTGTTGACTAACTGGTTTGGAATTGTTAATGGAGTTTTTACTGGTTACTTTATTGATTATTTTCCAAGTTCCTCTTGGGTAGTGGGATTTTTCAAACAACTCGATTTTGTAATACTTGAGTTTAGTTTTCGTTTTCAAGTGAGCAAAAATGTTAAATTTTTGTATTTTTGAAGCTCAGCAGCAATGCCGCTATTCATAGCTGTTTTATAAAGTTTTTTTTATAGTTTTAATAGATTTTAGCAAACCTTTTGTTATCCAAGGTTTTGAGACCAGCTTGGCCAATTTCCTACTTGATTTGATTAGTGGGGCATTGTGATCTACAGAGAATTTAACATAAAAAAAATTGGTTGAATTCTTGATTTGGATTCTCATGTTTACTAGTAAACTTTTCTTGTAAGTTTGTTGCTAGGTGAATCACAAACTTTTCTGGGTAGAATTGTTTGTAAGATCCTATCTATTTAGTTACATTATTTTGTTTGAGTGCTATTTTAGCTGGAAGAAAGGTAGGATGGTGATCACTGATATCGCAGTGTAGTACCCCAGGCTGTAGTTCATACACGAAGTCATTATAGTACATGTGGTCAAGTAATGAGGGTTTTTGATGTAACATAAATCTTGTAGGTAAGGTGATCATCTGAATGGCACATGCAGATCGCATGTTTTTATATACTGTTGGTCTGCAGTGTTATTAGATAAAGCGTTAATATTAAAATCACCAAGCACGTGAAAGGTTTTCCTTTCCACAATTAAAATAATTATGTTATTTTCCAAAATTTCTTCAAAATGTTTTACATTGCTATTAGCATGGGAGCATAATGCACCCAACAGAAAAGACTTATTATTAACATCTGTTACTTCTATCCAAACGTCTTCAATCTGGTCATTTTGTAAGTCCAAATCAGACCTGATTTTATAGTTCATACTTATTTTGACATACATCCCGATACCACCTGCTTGGGTTAATGAATTGTTATTAATGAACTAAAAAATTCAAGCAGGCCCGTAGCCAGGTTTTAAAGTTTGGAGGGGCAAAATGCATTTTTAGGGAGACAAGATTTTTGTTTTTATCATATGTTTAAAACAAATTTTCCTGGGCACAACACAATTTGGGATCACAAAAATATTTGGGGGGGCACTGCCCCGAATGCCTTCCTGTGGCTACGGGCCTGTATCCAGGTAATTGTATGTCATTATAATTACTGTTATTGTTAAGTTTAGTTTCACTAATGGCTATAATGTCTGCAGTAAGTACTAAATCAGACAGAAGTTGATAAATTTTAGATGGATTTTTTGGTAAGCTTCTAGTATTAATTATAAACATATGTCTACTAGAAAATCTACATAAATAATTTCTTTAGATCTTGTACTCCATAGGCATTGCATGTTTCTAAATTTTGATAATTTTGATTAATGCTGGAGCACGTAGGCTTCACTCTGTTGTATTGGTTTCAGCCACAGTGACGTAATTGAAAAGCGATAATACCGATGGGAAGACACAACATAGGGAGCACAAAGTAGGAAACTTTGTGCTTTGTCGTGATTTATACTGTCTTTAATGTTTATGATGACTGTGGTCTATCAACCACTTTTGACTACTGCTGTGCGTTAACGTCAGCCACTCCCCACTTTATTTGCTTTGCTCTAAATTAAAATTTGGTTATTGACTAATCAATTTAACGTAACAACGATTCTAAAATCTTAAGGTAATGTATACCTCACAAACCTACCACCAAATTATGGCCGCAACGTCCTGGAAAACTTTTTCTCAAAAACTTGTCAACCAAATTTGGTGAGGTGCCTCGCACGAGAGTGTTAAGCTCGTCCCGAATCTGCTCAGCTCTAAGTGCGCATAAATATTCTTTTATCGATCCCACCTCGGCCGAGATGTTTTAACGGTTGCTAAAATTTCGACTTCTCAAGCCTGGAAAATGCGAGCGACCACCCACCGGTCGATTCCGCGTACATTCGCGAAGACGCCAACGTCCAGGCGCGTTCTTTCCGGTCTTTTGCAACCAGACATGGAGGCTTCGCCGAAGACACGAACGGTTTTCCAAGTGAATCGAGTGTCAGCCGACTGAGGCGCGACGTCGCAGAGGTTTTATATTGGCCTGACACTTTCCTGTGCAACCGTCATGAATAATGCAAGAAGCAACATACGACACAGCGCTAAAATTTCCGAATTGAAACACTCGCAACGAATGGCGACTTTTCAGTGCTGATAGCTGCGAATATGTGCGAGATCGACAAGGCAAATCATGCAATTCTGTATGGCAAGTCCTGGCGACTCGGGAGGTTTTGAATCAAAAGAGAAAACATGTGTGAAGTGCTGATTGTTTAAATAGGCCAATCTGTACGCTTCAACAATAAACTGTTTTTGTTACGTTGAGTTTGCACTTTTCGTGCATTTGCGAAGAGACTTGTAGCTGCGAAGATTCAAACTCAGACAACAGAATAATAAAAAAGATTGTTTTTTTGGAAAGTTTGTAGTAATGAGAGTGAATTTAGTTTTATTTAAAATCTGCAAGTTACCGGTACAACCGAAGTAGAAACAATCCGATTCTATTACAATGAGGCCTATCTACTTATATATTTTTATAATACAGCTGTTGAAAGAAAAAGTAAATGTTGAGCACTTTCTTCCGCTTTTCAAACAAGTTTGCAAAAAACTGATAACGAGCTCAGAAGTTGCAGATGCTTACGGCAAGTTTTATCTCATCTCACAAAAACGCTTTTTAAGTTTGTTTATTGTCCTCAGATTCAAGCCAAATTGTGCTGCGAGTATTTGATTGAGTTTAGCTGTTGGATTGCTAAGCATTAATTTCGCCCCTTCTGGCATAAGTCAATTGCAACGGGATCCAGGGTACAACTTGAATGAAGGGAGGTTTGATGGAATTAGGTTTTAACGGATTTATACAGATATTAACTTAGAAATCTTATCTAGAGAATCGCAGGCATCAAGGCGGTCTTGGTTGTTGAGTAGCGTTTGCATTTATTCAACGGAAATTCACATGTGCTTACACCAAGTTCAAACTTTTCACGTACTTTATTTGTTAAGGACATATTTTGATTTTGTGCGTAGAGGTGCAATCGAATTACAGCTGTGAAGAAGTAAATGCTACACAATCACTAACTTGACGCTAATAGTCTACATTTGCTTGTGGTATTGAGTCCTTGAAACATTTCTTAAAGTTTCCATTGACCTAACCATTGCTACTAGAGGCATAGACAAAATTAATGCTATATTTTTAGCCAAATTTTATAGCAGAACGCTTTAGCGGATGGCAGGCTATGACATAGCATCATTTCATAAAAAACTTGAATGAAATTCAATTTTCCGTTTTTGCACGTCTTTTGATCACTCACTGTATAGTTGACAAACTAATGACACTTATGTTGATTTTGAACCACTTAAGAGTTAGAAATTACCGGTCAAAGCAACAACGTCATAATCAAAATAGCAAATTTACAAAGCGAATCAAAAAGGTTTGATTAAGAGTGATTTCATATTATCTTCAATTTATTGAAACTGACTAAGTTGGTGAATATCACTATTGCTAAACAATACAGCTGTTCTGCAAGACTTTCCTCTTGATTATTAAACATGCGCTGATTTCTGTTTGTAAAATGCTTACCTCAACGTGTGCATTGATTAGTAGCCTTCGTCGTATCATGTGTGACCTGGTGCCCATTTTGGTCGTAATGGTTTCTTTATGACAGTCGTGATCTGTGCCGTTGAAGTGTGCGTTACCTTTTAGCTGAATGAAGCCTAAGTTGTGGTTATGCGAATCTCTTCTCATATCAATTTATTCAGCTTATATCAATTTATTCCTACTAAACAAAAAAGCAAAGAAGTTTGCCTGTCTTTCTGGGGCGACTTCCATGTACAAGATAACTAATACCAGATGTAAATTACAATTTAGGCTTTGTTGCATTTCCTAAAATTAAACTAATAAAAATTATCCTGGAAAACGATTATTCTGTAAAAGAAAACATCTGGATTTAAAAAAAAGTTTGCATGTAAAAATGCTTCAAACTCAAGTAATAACGCATGTCTGACCTCATTCCAGATTCTTATTGTTTGAACTTAACATTTGGTTGTACAGTTTCATTGCAAAACTAAAACTTCATGACTTGTGTAAAACAAGTACGTCCTTCACGAAATAGCGTATCATCTTTCTCATACTACGATAGGTACAATACCATCTGTATGATGCAAAAATCCGATTTTAATTGATTGCGATAAGTGGAATAAGATGATGAAAACGTTGTCTAAATATACCCCAAAACTTATTAGAAGGCCAGTAACGCGTGCTTGGGCGAACTAATAGGGTCAAGCATTCTTGTCACCGAAACTAAGGTCTTCAGATTTTTTTTCAAGCAATCGTGACTAACTATTTCTCAGTTGCTTTTACGATCTTTCTTCTCGTAGTTACCTAATGGAGATTGATCTATTTATACTGATTTGAGGAGTTTCTATGACGTCACCAGTATTATTACATAGCGTCAAAAAATTCTGAGACACGGTTGGAGATTTAGAGAAACAAGAAATAAACTACATAGCAGCAGGTATCAACATTTTTTAACTCAACAAAGTTGTTCAAAGTAATGGTATTGCTGGGCTTTTCCAAACAACTTCATATACTTTTGTATAAAGGTCTGTTTACTTCGAATCTTTAAAGGTACTGATGACAAACACCATATTCAGTGATATCAAACCTCAAAGTTGGTGCTTACTGCAAAACACTGTATAACATTTTATCTTCTTAAACAAATACGGAAATTTCTTCATAACGTTCAACGAGGTTGGTAGAGAAATCGGCTGTAGTGTATTGCCAATAGTCTGTTTCAAAATACCTGTAACAAACAAACATATGTCAGAACAAAGCCGTTGTCAAAGAAGCGTCTGTTTCTCTTGGACTTGCGTGTAACTGTAAATAATATCATCCGTTTCTTGACTTCGCTGCATGGCAAAGTTATACCGGAAGATTTCACGACATGCAACAAACACATACCTAGAATATGGTAGATTTCGAATCGTCTTGTGCAGTAAAAATGCACAAAGCATGCAAGGAGTTAGATTTGTTCTGTATTGGACTGTTTTGTTTTACCCACTTTTTCCCATGCAGGAAAACATAAGTTTTTACTAGATAAAAAAGCATACTTTAGGTGAAAATAAATGCCCCAAATTAAGCGGTCTTTGTAAAATGTGCCTGAAAACTTCAGTAAAGTTGGCTATGACGCGCATGTCTGAGCACTTGAATACTTGGAAGCCGTTGCAGATTATAACTTTTGATAATAACTGGTACACCCTGGCATATATGATTCCACGAGATGGCAAAGCATTAGGTTGAAAACTTAAGCAAATACGAACCACTTACTTGTGTCTGAAAAAAAGTTCAGGATGCAGTTTAATGAAGTAAAAAATGTTCAGGATGCAGTTTATCGGAACTACCAATTTTTTACAATAGGTAAACAACGCACATCAAAATCATTGCAGCTATAACCAAAAAATGGCTGTTTTTTCGGAACAAGATAAAGGTTGTCTATGTTTATGGATAAGAAGCAGTTTTCATCAAAATCTTAAATTACTGAAACGCTAATTAAAAGATTTGGTGCATCAAAGTTTTACCAACAAGTGACCTAGGGTTAGATTTTCTTATGTACTCTGCTGAACTGGCGATCTCGCTTTTAAATAAGCGGGGAAGCTGCAACCATCTTCAACAAGAGAAGTTGTGGGCTCCATAATCACGAACGACTCTCTACTCACACGAAAATTTGTTGATTAAATACTGGCAACAGTGACTGGTATCCTTACTCATTTAGACAATTATGCAACTATTTTAGGCATAAATCTCGTGCAATGTGCATTTCGAGTTGGAACTAAAATTTGGATCTTGAACCTCTGACAAAACATTTTTTCATAAGACGCACTAATGGAAATTGCCCATCTAATAAAAGCGCCCAAATTTGGTATAATCCGTAAACGTAATGAGTGATTCATCGCTCGAAAAATTTCCTTGCGCAAACAAGTCTTGCGCATGCGCTGCTCTTAATGACATCATACTTAAAAAAACAAAACAACGTATCAGAGAGAAAATGATGCCAGCGAAAGAGGTAAGCGTAGTGAGGCTCCTTCCGAACAATTGAAGTGTATAGCCTGGCTAAAAAATCAGTCTGAGTGCCGCAACAATGAAACATCCACCTTTGCCTACTGAAGCTTCCTGAAAATGTGCGGTCCGTCTTGGTTGTCTATAAAAACTTATAATTTTATTACATCTATATATGGCAGTATAGCACCCGTCACGTGTGTCAGATTTTCGTAAATAAAGTATTGCGTTTTCTTCTTTTTGCTTCGCTAAAGGTATTGATTTTCCATGTGGCAGCGTGATATCTTGTTTATGCAAATCTCCTAGGATCTCTTCCTGACTGACCTGCAGGGTACATAACGCCGTTAAAGGTCAAGAAATTGTAGAAATAGAAAGGAACAAATATAATCGAAGTTTTTAAACACTTTCGCGTTTTCTGGTAGTCAGTTTAAGATACCGGGCTCTGGCACCTTGCAGCATTACAGACCGTCCCATTCTCATCTTTCTATCAGGATCAGCAACTCACCCTTCGTGGTGTTCACTGATTATGTGCAAAAGCGAACTCAGCAAAGCAGGATTGGACTCAGTGAAACTTCAGTCATGTGTAGATTTATCGTGTACTTTGCAAGTATAGCAAAGAGTTCAGTCAACAGTGAACGTTAACCTATAGTATGAGACAGCTCAAACGCTTGCTATTACATCAGGCGCAATAGTTTAGATCGTAAACGGCCATAACTTCATCCGATGGTTTCTACTACATTTACATACATTGTTTTAAATGCATGAGTAATCAGTACAAGCCTTTTTTACTAACGTAAAGCTTGAACATCAACCACGTCCATTAGAAATCCTTATTTTAATTCCCACAAACTTTTTGATGAGATTGGAAATGCCAATGGTGTGTAGGTCAAGATTTAGCGGTTGAGGTACACCAGGAAAAAATCAAAGCGTAACTAGTTTCCGTCTGCTTTCTCACGGAACGTTTTATCTCGTTCTATTTAAAATAATATAGCGCAATTTCCAGAAGTAATTCTTACTGAAAGAAGTTGGAGAGTGTACAAAGGTACTTTAAATAACTATTTTAAGCCAAACAAGATTTGTTACAAGGATGATAAAAAACTTACAGAGCCGATTTTTCGTACATGTAGATGATGCTTTACTTATTGTTGAACCCACTTCTTCCCGTTCTTTCCGTTTTATAAAAGTTGTCACACTTCTGAAGGAGGAGGGGATTTTCAGTTTTTGTGACAAGTGGGAAGAGAAATACCGTGACCTCACAAAGTTGGTCAAAATTTTCAACTGCAACATGTTAGTATGTCTGATTTAAAATGAGCAATTACCAGTACAATTTAGCGTGGAATTGAAAATACCAGCGAAATGTTCTTCTATTACTTGATTTCATCACAAAATAAAAGCGTCAGCATTGGAGTCAGAGTAATAACATCCGAAAAAATCATTTACACCAGCTTGTTCTTGTGTCACATGCGTCCACGCTTATCTGGAGAATTTTGTGGTTTTAGGTTCTACGTATTCAGCACTATAATTCTACCTTTGATTGGAGTTTTATGAGTCTGCAGATCTGGAAGCGACACAGTTAATTTTTTGTGGATTAAAAACACAGGACTCTATACCCGCAGCACAAATCCAGCTTAATAAATCTAAAGTGAAACAAAGCTTGTCGAATACTTTAAAGGAGTAGCGAATTGTGGCTTTGGGGAATTTGGGAAAATGTAACGTACTATGCTAAAAAGGAGGGGTAGAATTTTGAAAAATAATGAGACATCATTTGTGAATGGCCCCAAAGTTGCGATGCAGCCGTCTCACTTACTTTTGGATCTCGATTTACAATCGGTTTTTATGATAAATGGACGTAGAGGAACTTACATTCCGAAATTGCATTTTTTGATCAGATATCAGCCACCTTTTGCATATAAAGGTGTTCTGCCCACATCAGTTGGTGGCGTTGCTGGAATACCTTCCGTTTGTTATCTACATCGGCGGTTTTAGCCTATGTTAATGGTATTGTCTCTAACTTTTCAAAAGGTTGTTTTTTCAAGCAAAGCACTGATGGATTTACAGTGCACTTTTGTCCAGAGTCTAGACAATCTTGTTTTCCGATCGACTGGTGCCAATTTTGTGACTTGTTAATGGTGTTGTCTCTAACTTGTCAAAAGGTTGTTTTTTCAAGCAAAGCACTGATGGATTTACAGTACACTTTTGTCTAGCTAGAGTCTAGACCAGCTGTGTCCAACCCAAATGGCTTACTGAGCCAAAAATCATGTCACTGTCTTGACCAGGGCCGCACATTGAATGACATATTAATGAGAGCCGCACATTGAATGGCTTACTTTGATCTTAGCGAACTAAAAGCGTTCGAATCCTAACTGCAATAGTAACAGATGTGATAAAAGTGGCACTGAGGACCACCTAAAATGTCAAGTTCAAGATTATCAAAATAAGGACAGGTTGTCAGGATGTAGGATACTTTTACTACATCGAAAACCTAAACTGGGCAGCAAAAAATCTTCGACTGGGCCGCATGCGGCCCGCGGGTTGGACATAGCTGGTCTAGACAATCCTGTTTTCCGATCGACTGGTGCCAATTTTGTGATGTTATCTTCCATGGTCGTGAACAGACTTCCTGTGCTCGTGTCGTGAAAACTGAGGTTTTGAACAGCGCTTACACTTGGAAACAATGTGGCTAATCTAACTTTTCAGAAGATTCAGGCAACTCTTTCTGTTGAACATCTTTCTACTTCGGAGACGCCAGGACTTCGATAAACAAACTTTAATCAGGCTCTACTGGCGCTAAAAACATAAATACACGTTAAAACTTTTTCTGTTGTTTAGGTCTTTTCTGTTGTTTAGGTTATCTTTCTGTTGTTTAGGTTATCTATCCTGTGACAAGTTATTTCAGACGTAAACAATCTACATCCTTTGTGATAGTGAGCTTGTGTCGCTGTTCACACCAGCAACCTTTCAGTGATGTTAATTGGTTATTAAGTGCAATTCTGACCACCTTCCGAAAGCATTTAGTATGTTTTCAGTCATTTGTAAGTTTTCTTTTGACGTGTGTATTATTCATGAGGGAGTAGACGAGATTATTAGATACGATTACCCCAAAATGCGTCAAAATAGAATTAGGTGTGCATGGAAAAACTGCGCTAAGTGTTTTAGCTCATAGAAAATATTTTCAAGATCATTGCCCCTATGTTTGCCTTTTTCCAAAAATTTCTCGGAGTCAAAAATCCTAGGGAAAATTGAGCATAGCGTCGTTCCGTTTTTGTGTTAGAACTGCAAATTTCCAGAAGTCACAAATCCTACGAAAATTTTGATATAACTCGTGTAGGTGATAACCTATAAAACCAAATATCTGAATAAAATTTGGCAGCAGTTTTTTCGAATATTGAGTATTTTCCCCAAATCTTTTTGAGTCCCAGATGCAAATTAAATTTTGACAAAGTCAAATTGAATTGGTTTGAAATCTGCGAAAGAGGGCTTTGCACACTTTAAACTCTTGTGAAAGAGCAGACAGTTTTGAAGTTTGTTCTCCACCGCACCCAGTTCTGGGGTAGGGTCTTTCCCCCATCTCAAATTTAGTTTCAAAGTTTTGTCCGAAATTAATTGAAAAAAATTACCCGAATAAGCCGAAAATAAGGTTTTTTTTAGAGAGACACGGGACAGCGCGACGTTTTTTCTCCGCCTCTGCCTTGCATTGGGAAAGCAGGACTGACGTAATAATAGAAATCTCTGGAACATAGAACTTGCAAAACAACTTAAAATTTGTGCGTGCACCTGCTTGCGATTACACAAGCAGTCGTGAGTTTCTCCAAGATTCGTTAAATTGTTTATGACATGTATCAACAGTGCGGCATAGCAAGGCAAGTTTACATGTGACATATGTGAACACAGTCATTCAAGTTGTGCTTAACAAAATGTTCACAATAACATTACACCACTGACTGTATAAACAACAATTATAAATAAGATGATCATGGCACTGCTTTTTTCGAGCTACCCACATCGGCAGAGTGTTAGTCAATTGACTTATCCGACCACAGGTAAAGTGTCGTGCCAGTGAATTTTTAATAGCACAGCCGTTGTTGATATATCAGATAATTAGAAGCCCAGTTCCCTCAAATATCGATAACCCTTTTGAATGTGAGTTAGGTGTGAAAGGGCGTTGTTAATTTCGAAAGACAAAGCATCCGATTTCGGGTCGAGTATCAATCTCTGCACAAAATCTTAGAGTCAAGTCGGATTCGAGTCATTAACTGTCACAAGTCATCAACAAAATAAGTTGTTCAAACTTCCTTCAAACATTTTGGTCAAATATGAAACCCATCGTAACATCAGATATCGTAAAGGGTGTCTCAACCACAGATTTTTATGCACAATATTCTAACCAAACCTTGTTCAAACTCGTCGACCTTGTGAATTGTTTCGTAAAATGTAAGACGTGAACTTGCATTTTGAGTTCGAAACACCCAAATCCCACATGGCCAGCAGAAAACATACATTCTTTGCAGACATCAAAATTGAATCACACAAAAATCGAACATGATAATGATTCTGATAAATTCGATTCGTATTAGAATTTTTGCAACAAGCATTGAAGTTAAATTATTCACTGATCAAAAGTGAATCATTTCAAAACAATAAGAAACATCGCTCGAGCTGATTCATTGAATCGGTTCGTCTCATCCGTGGAATGTATACCTTAATGTGTGCCTGGAAATTCGACTCGACATGCATAGTTACTAACATACAAGACAGGTTTTAAGTCGCCATTCTAAGAAAGTAAATTGCTGTGGTTTATCGATATGATTGCTGCTATTGCTGTGAAAATTAGGTTTGCTGCAAGCTTTCAAGAAAGCAGTCGACTGCATGGGTTCCGCTTTTATAATTTTGCGATGATTCGAACTTGCACATATCTGTATTGTATTCAAGTAATTATTAGTCTCCGCAAAGGTGACACAGTTGAATCAACGAGCAGATGTTTTTAAAATAGGAAATCGATTTCACGTACAGTAACTATACGCATCATCAGTCCCAAAATCCTATTCAAATAGAATTGATGCTATCGATGTGATTGCTATGCTTACGCAAGCTGACACTCCTAATATTTAAATATGATGTTATGTTGTCGTGGCCACTGGCATTCACTTGTGTGATTGTTTTGCATCAGGGACTTTCAGTTTTAGACCGCATTAAATATCCATCATCGGAATGTGTTTACAGTTTTTTCGAGTTTCAATAAATGACAAGCCAATAAATTTGGCTTCAAAATCACAAATCACGAATGTTTTATGTGACGGGCGATTCAGAAGTTTGGAGCGAGCTCAATTTGTAATGGTCGCTTTCTTTACATTTGAAGAAGGTCAGCAAATTAAATCGAAAGCCTCCTTAAATTTTAAGCATGTGAAAAGTTAGGCGTTCACCTTGGACGTAAAATGTTGCACGCTTGCTGATGTTATGATTTGCTTTTCATCTGTGCTAAGTTGCTATGTCATAAAGTTTGTAGAGACAGGTTCAGTTACAAAATATGACTCGTGGGTTAGAGTGCCTCACAACATCTTGCACTGCTTTCTACAACAGTTAAATTTCTGGAACAGATAAAAATCAAAAGAAAACGCCCTTCTCTTGCCGTAAAACGTCATACCAACTGCACCATAAATTTAATCTCACAAAAATAGAAGCACATTCGTTTTTTATCAATTCATTGCCCTGCAGCCATTATTCGTTTCTAATGAAGCGAGGATCTTTTTAGGAAGCGTGTTTTACCATTCCATTTAAAGCGCTGAATTAGTAAAAACATTTTTTCGCTCATCCCCTCAGTGGCACTTTGCAAACAAGCGTAGTTTTGCTAGATTTTTGTTGGCGCTCAGTAATTCACAGCGTTGGGCGGGTGTTGCGTTTCTCCTGCCACATAAAGTTGGCCCATTTAAAGTACGTCCTTCTTTGCTTTCCCAACGGGAAAAGATCAAAACGCAAACAATCAAACTAACAATGATTGGTTACCTGCAAAAAATTATGAACACGTTCTACATAAAACAAGAAATTTAATTCCGAGCAATCCTTTTAACGAACAGATGTCAGTTCGTGAGAGTTAATAAATAGTTTTTCTAATCACAACTTTTGCGCTTGCGAAATATTACACGTTTGAATGAGTGGGATGACAAACTTAAATTGTGAGGGCTGAACTGTGGCTATAGTTAAGAAACAACATCAATAATTCAGCTACGACGTATTTATAGCTTCCCGTACCGGTCATCGGGTTAATGTGTTCATGAAATAGCATAGAACCTCGAGCTCTGCGCTGTACAGAGTTTGCCTTTACCGATGTTCGAAAAGAGTTTAAGAAAGCAGCATAAACGGCTCGACGTACAACGTGTTTACGCTGGAAGACTCTGTACTAAACAAAATGAAGTGTGGATTTGTTCAATTCAAAGCTGTTTTCTATGAAGGCATGAATCCCACAACTACACCAGAATTATCTGTGCCTTTATGCACGAGTGGTGCTTTAAATAGTACAGAAGTTCATGTCTAGCAGCCCACGAACGAAATTAAACTTTAAGCAACTATCAATCTTGATCATTTGAACGCAGAATTCCTGTTGCTTGTTCTCGTCTACCTCAAGCCGTTCTCTAACTTTTTACTGGAAAACTTAAAGTGATTTCATAATCCCGCTTTGCAATTGTGAAAACATTACTAAGAAAAGGAAAACATGACAATTTAAATTGTGTTTCAATTTTAAAAAGCACAAGAACGCAAAAACAGCTGTTCCAAATGAAATCAAATTAATCGTATGTGAAGCAAGCATTTGCATCGTCAGCAAAAATTCAATGAATGAAATGCGAGATTTTGTACTACGAAACACTCGGGCGATGAAACATAAAAACAGTGCAATTCTATCCACAAATCAAGAAGGTGGCAATACGTTTAGGTGACGTTTCAAGCTTGCCTGCTCCTGCACCTACGGTTGTCTGGAAACTTTCAAACAGAATAAAATCTCTATAAGAAGGGGAAACAGTTCGCAATCTATTTTGGGTTCACACGTGCTTTTTTAGCACCTTATTGATCGTGCCCAGCAGTGGATGTCTCGAAACGTTTGCTTTGAGGAGTTTGTGGCATATGATCAGGGTAATTGTTGTAACGCTGCGCAGACCGTTACATGTGGAAATCCCCCAGAAAACGGTGCGATGTCGTTCATGAGGGGGATCACCTGATAAAGAGAGAAGAACCACAAATAAAAATACAAAGTTCAGAATACGTATATCATACCGGACAAACCAAGCAGATGTAATAAGGCCTCGGGCCAAGAAGTGCGTGCGCTTCATTTGCGTTCTTGACTGGCGCCCAGCTTGGGGCATTGCGCTGCAATCATGGTCTTGACGTGTAGACTCAAGATGAGGTTAGCGGGATTCGGCGGGTAACCAAAAAGACTTGTGGGATGTCGGCAATCAAAAGGCTTGGGAAAAAAGTGGGTTGTGGCGCAACACTATGGAGGTATGAAACAATCCTACGACCAGAGGGGGAGAGAAACGAGTTAAAGAGGGGAGTGATATAACGGTACGCAAACCGTTACATGTGGAAATCCCTCAGAAATGGTGTGGTGTGATGAAAATGGTGTGATACCGCTCATGAGGGAGATCACCTGATAAAGAGAGATGAACCACAAATAAAAATGCAAAGTCCAGAATAAGTATACGATACTGGGCAAACTAAGCAGCAAAACCTGCCAAGGTCACTCTATTGCTACTTGCTTGTCACATTGACGTAATAAGACCTCGGGCCTTGCGAGGTCACTCCTTGCCCCATGAAGCTCGTTCCCTTCATCGTTAGCTGACACCATAAATTTCCCCGGGCTCCGATTACCCAATAAGTGTCGATTGATCGATCGACAATAATAAACAGTACCACTTCAAAATTTTTCATCATAAGTATTCTTCATCAAGCAAAACAATGAAGTCTGTCATCAAAAGCTTCTTTGGCATTCAAACCACTGAAGAGCACGTCTTTGAAACTTAATCAAGATTTTATCTCCAAACGGTTTGACACAGAAAGAGTAGATTGTCCCAACTATTTGACCCCTACACCCCTACAACAATTTTACAATTGTTTTCTGCCCTTCTTAGCCGATTTAACAATCTTAGCTCTAACAACCAGCCTAGCTGAGTAGATCAAGAATTTACCTTGCAGATCCTTGTTGTTGTGTGCTATAGTCGGCTGGGCACAATGTTATTTAGGCATTCTTTTCTAATTTGTAAAGGCACCCGAACTTGTTAGTGAGCAATTCTCCAGTTTGCCCTTTCTTTTGCTGCTTTGCAACACAATAGTTTGAATATAGCACGAAGTCTAAACACCAACTTTATCTTGTGAGCCAGTGAAGGTAAAGCAAATATGCTGTGCAAAAATCGGTTAAAGAAATAAGCGCAGTACCAAATCATATAAAAATTCTATTTGGAAAAGTTCTGAGTCTAGAAAAACATTCAGTGTGTCGCCCCTACTGTCATTTGGTATTTCAATAGATCATGCTTTTCTGTTTCAGAATCGTCTTAATTCTGCCAAAACGTCCTAGTAAAACCTAATTCTGTAGTTACGAGAAGGGTAGCCACTAGCCAGACAATTAACTTCATGATTTTGTTACGCCCACACATCTCGCTTCAGACTATTTGACACCACAACACCTCTCATCACAAAATTGGTCACCACGACAACTCTCACCGAAAACTAGCAACGGCCAAGAGAAATGTTTTTTGTTGAGAAATTGTTTGTGGACAAATTGTCGCGGTGACAAATTGTTCGTGGTGAGAAATTACTAAGATATGTTGTGGTAGAAGTTTTTCTATGTTTAGAGATACAGCGGTGCCAGATAAATGGTAAAAACTTTTATGGAATCAACGAGAAGTGTCACAATTTGACCGGGTTGTCTTGACTGATTGCTATGGCATGAAGCGGTAAATGTTTTGTCGCATGTCGATCTCAGTGCAACATCAATTTTCTGAAAATGAAAACCCATACTTCACCCAAAACCTGCCTTACGTAAATTTTATTTTAGAGTAAAAGCAGATGCGTTGCTGAACAATTCATGTCCACTCTGTAAAACTATCAAGTTGATTCCATTATCATGCAGTGCTGTTTAGATGTTTTTAGTGGCAATTAGATACCTATGCTACAGTGGTGCTTTAGGTGGAGAAAACGGCTGTAGCGTTCGATTACCATTTTAATAGCATGCCAATGGAGATTACGAAGATATACGATGTAAGGGTCACTGGCTGAAGTATCCTGTGGGTCGCCTTTGCTTTGTTTCGTGAAGCTATGAGTTTTTTAAAAAAGGTGACAACCATCAACTGTTAAGCAATTTGACAATAGCACACTTCGATTGCAAGTTTTAGTAGATATGAAAAGTTTTTTTCCAAGTGATTTATGCCTCGCGTATTTCACAAGGTAAAGGTCTTGTTTCCTTAATCAACAATGGACAGGCTGTCTAAAAGCTGCACTCTGCAAAGTTGTAAGCCGTTTGTTGTTGGTCTAAAAGTTTCACGTTTGCCATCAATGCGGAAAATATGTTGTGGTGTCAGATCTCAAATGTCCGCACGACGGTTTGTTTGTGGTCCAAAATCTCAGTAACGGAGAACGAAAAAATACTAATTACGGAAACTAAATACTAACGCGCCTCTTACCCGTGCAGCAGCGACCAGTGGCGTAGCCAGCCCAAGAATTTGGGGAGGGCCAAAATGTTTGATTTTAGGCGAATAACGCTATTTTGTTTGGAAAAAGGCCTCTCAAAGCACAAGATGACAATATGTTCTAAAAATTTGGGGGGCACGCCCCCTTTGCCCCCCTGGCTACGCCTATGGCAGCAGCTTCCAAAAAGAAAATGCCCATAAGGTTCAAGTTCCGATCGTCCTTTTATACAAATGTTTTGAATCTTCTCAGAACTGGTGACATCGTACACACGGACACGAAAATTCTCTTGCAAGCACAGGCGCAAACTGCTTCGTATTTTGTTGCGTTATCATTAATCATTGATCATGGTGTAAGGTTCACGACCGACTTGAGAAACTTATCCCACGACAAGAAAAACGAAACCGTTCGTTCCACTCGTACCAGGAGTTTGCGGTTTCACAGTGAAAGCCTGTTATGATTTTTGATGCAGATTCTATTACTTTACGTCAGGCTGTGATACTTTCATTTGCATGTAAGGTCTTGTTGTTTTTCTCAGGGTCTGGACTTGAAGTCAAAAAAGAGACAAATCGTGTTTTCCTGTAAAAAATCTAAAACCTGGAAAAGCCGTAGTCGTGACCTCTCAAACGAATTAACTCACTAAGTTTCTTGTTTTGAAGTTGGTGTGGCATAATCAACGATAAAAACATTCAAAAATGGCTCACAAAGGCTAGAAGCGGTCATTACGTATTGATTACTTTAGCGATTGGTTGATTTGAATGTTTATCTTTCACCGATAGGTATTATCTCAGCCAGTTTTATCAATGAAGATGGATAAATGTCTCAGGCTTTTCCCACGCAAAAGGTAGCTTGGTTTAAAACTCAGTGGTAATAAGTTCATTAGAAAAAGATAAACTATTGGCAGACGAGTTTTAATAATCCACTCAGTGTGTAGTGTGTACACTACGTTGTTACTTTTAGCAAGATATCGCAAATGTTTGTGGTATTACCTGTTGAAACGTTGTGACCTTAATTCGAATCAGTGGCGTAGCCAGCCCAAAAACGTTTTTGGGCCAAACCTTTTGACTTTAAGCGAGCAACAGTATTTTGTTTTGGACACTGCCTTTTAAAGCTCAAAACGACAAGGTATGCTAGTAATTTTCCCAGGGCCATGGCCCCCTTGGCTACGCCTATGACTCGAATTTAGTCTCATTAACTGGCATCTTTTCTTGGCCTTCGTGTTATTAGTAGATGATTTTCAACAATTAATAATTTAATATAAATGTTTGATCAACAGCAGTATTTTGCTGAAATAAACAGTGGATGCTCTTTTTGGGATTCCTTGTTTTTTTCTAAACAAATCCGCTGAGCAGCCAAGTTGTTGGAAATTCAACTACAAGTTCCTGATAAGACGTCAAAACACTGCTAATCACTTGTTTAAGCCAAAGCAGTTTGTTGTTACTGAGTGTATCGGCAAAATGCAATGAAAGTTACTCTCAATGTCTGTGGTATGCTCAGTGACAAAAATTAACTGATGCATATTAAAGGTCCACGTGGAGGCAACTTGGGACAGCTGTCAACATTATCAGTCTCTTTCGTGAAGACTGCAACTCACTACTTGACTAGTGGTAACATCATCACTTCTTGCCGCTTTCTAAGGGCAACTGTACCAGGTTTAACATTAGAAGCATCAAAAATACGCAATGTGACCTTTCGATGTTGTTTCTTTAAATAAATGTTTTTTGCAAACATTTGTTAACTTTACATCAACATCGTAGTTAACGTTTCCGTTCAAACACCACACATTTGTTTTTTCGGACAAATACGGAAGCGCAATTCCACATATAGTTTTCAAGTCTTTCATATGATTTTGGATCACAAAGTTTTTATTTTTTATCCATCTTTTTTTGTGCCCGAGGACTGTTTTGCATGGGAAAGCCTATTTAATTTGTGCCTATCGGATATAAAGCTTCAAATAGCAAACCGAACGAAAAATAACCTATTTTAAGTCGCAGATTGTCTTGCCATTGTCCAATGGTCTTTGGTGAAAACTTCTTCATGAACTTGCAAATCACACATGTGTAAAATTAAGCTTGACGAAGGTATGCGGTCTATCTATAAAACAGGAGCAACCTGTCCTGTGTAAAACAAAATACGCTCCCTGCATTCAAATATATATATCTTTTATGCTAGTTTGATTAATGCAAAAGGAGGTTTAATTCTATCTGATCTTATTTAATCAATGACGAATCCACTACATATTGCGACGATAAAACGCGTTTAGAGGAAGCTATAACCTAATATGTAGTTTTTGCTTGAGGCCAAAGATTTGGGGTATACATAACGCCAACATTTACCATTTTTGTGTGGCATGAGGCGTTTAAATGTAAATACTATCGAGAGCCTTTAATTCCGTCTTTAAAATCGTGACCTATATCTGTTGCAGGCCTTCATACGTTCTTGATGAGAAAAATATTCACTTGACGTTTTCACTGTAATCGGTAGGGTTTTCTGAATTCTTTCTAAATAAAAAATGATAACAATTAATGTAAAAATCAACTCTTCTATTGAGACTATCAGCAACATTTAGACAACGATATGACGCTGCATCCACTTTTTCACCGTTGAGGAATAGATGCATTTATTTTCATACACGTTTAAAACAAATTAAGACGTTCCGTGCAGTTTAGTGAACCTCTTTTACTAGAGCGCTGCTTTCATTTTCAGGGTGGCATTAACTGAAGCTGTTAGGTTTCGCTCAACGACACAAACACGGGAGGTCGTGCACAATGGTGTATGAGGCGGGAGTGTAGGGATGAAAGCGCACCCCCAAAGGTTTTGATTTGTCGAAAATCCGAGAAACAAAACTGAAAATCTGGGCAAAATCCCTGAAAATCCAGACAAAATACTGAAAATCTGGGCAAAATCTCTGAAAATCTGGGCAAAAATAGTGCCCAACATCGTTTACTTCAAAAAATGGTGCAAAAAATGGTTTGCAGGAAATCACATGAGGACCTCTCTTTTTGGAGGTCACACCCAAAAAAGGTCTTCATAATCTTTTTGGGAGAAGGCAAAAGTTGCACAAAAACTTTTCGGGCAAGCTTGGGGAAACTCGGGCAAAAATCCTTTGCACTCCCAAAAATTTCACTGCTCCTACACCTATGCAAGTGAGGATTGCTCCAACCTTGTTAACATTTGCATGAAAAGCAAAGTAGTGTTTTCCCAAGTAGTCAATGACTAGCAATCACTAACGATAATGGACACCGCTTATGTAGTTATGGTAAGCACTGAAAAGAATTTGTATCAAAGCATAAAGCAGTAGCCACCGGGTTGCTATGGCAAATATGCTCGTAATTTACATCAACTACAGCCTCATAATAACATCATATTTCATGGAGTTTCCTGCTCAAGTAAGACATATTACCTTTTATTGTAGTAAGAAAGTAAAATATTTGGAGTGACACTGCATATATCACTGAAATGCTATTTGCGAACTTAACAACAAAAGCAAAAGAGTTGCTTTAAAAACAACCTTAACTGTGCTAAATCCACTCAACATTAAAATTGTGAAAAACAATGATCTGAGACTGGTAAAAATCAATGAAGCAGAAGGAAGCATCACGCTGACCAAATGCATAAAGTGAAACCACTTACCAATGTAAAGTAATTTTTCTAGCAATCAAAATTGTGTTGATCATGTATTCTGATTTCAATTGAATCTGCAAAACATGTCAATCCTATTCATAAGCCGTGAAAAAACACCTCGTCGAGAGACGAAAGGAGAAAAGACAAAGTTCTGATTTTTACTGGAAAACAGGCATATACTTGTAATTCAGTTATTAAGTTATCCTACTTTTAGAAAGATTGGAACAAAACGTTGTGTTCTTGTGCTATGTTTCCTGTTACGTGCGTTATGATTGCAATTTACGACTCCTAACTTCTCAGTTTCCCAACGACCAGGTAGCTCTGCTTTTGTATGAATTAACGCTTTTCCGAGTTTATTTTCTAATTGACGGCAATCGATAATATAGACAGAAGCCCAAGTCGTACTTCCCGAGTAGCTCTGAGATAACGCTTTGACTTAGGGAAAGTTAAGACGAGCCGTTATCAGATATAAGCTCATACGAATCTACCGAGCTACGGCATCAACATGTGTTTCCATACTTGATTTATATGAGTATGATACTAAGTTTTCTTCACACGGGCATGTTTATGGGTGCTAAATTTTCAGCTGGTGATTATGAATGTTTAAAGTCATTGCCATAAGTAATTAAAAAGTTGAAGCTTCCAGCAGATATTTTCAAAATCAAATCATCTTGCAATTAGCCTACTATTTTGCTTCATGTTTTTGCTGCTCCAGGAAGTGTTATTTTAGTCTAGTTCGCTATGGATAAACTTCGGAAATTCCGAAAGTTACGCTTCAGCATATATGCAAGCTACGCTTCTAAACATTCAAGTTTGACAGCATTTCATTATTTTGTAGGCGAGGAGCGAAGGATCTTTAAGAAATACGACTAATTCTAGTCAAAAAAGTATTGATTTGAATCCACGACAAAGAAGCACGAAGAACTGTTTAGTAGCTTTGAACAAAGACGAATCGATCAAGATATCCATTCAAGAGCCATTACGTCACAATTCAACTTCGAGCAATGCCTCTGCGCGAGATGCCTGCGCACGGTACAAAAGCGACCGCGATTGTGCTTTGATCAGCATTGACGCAGGTGTCCAGTCTTTGACGCGGCGAAACGGAGGAGATTCCTTTCTTCAATCAGTCGGCAAGGACAAAACTGTGATTCCCACTGGAGAAGACTTAGGTATCCAGACACCCTCACTAATTGAACCAACTTCACAACAGTCGAGCAGGTTTGGCTTTCACGCAATGGCCAAGACAGCGCAGGCAATCGTGAATGCTCGGGCGTCGGCCAAGGGCCAAGCACAGTTTGCCAATGCCCGAAAGCAATATTATCGCAAAGCGATAGCGCTGATGGTTGTGGGCGGCTTGTTCTTTACAGCCGGTGTTGCCCTAGCAGTCCTGCATTTTGCCCGCTTTGAAGGTGTCCAAATAGCTGGACCCATATGCTTAGCTGTGGGACTTTTGCTGTCGGTGTGCGGCCTTGTGTGGATACCAATAATTAAAACGAAGCTGCGACGCAACCGGCAGATGATGTCAAGAACGTTTAACACGTGAAGATGCCTCGATGAGAACGCTCTTGAAATCTTTTTATTTTTTGCAGACTTTATATGTGCTTGCGTTGGGACTTATAGTATGTAACAGTATGACGAGTCGTCGACTTCACACTTCTTCAATTTCTTTTGCGAAATTATATTGATTCAAAGTCAATTTGAAAGCTTGCTCTGTCTCCTTTAAAAGCTTTTTTTCGATCTTGAACAACGTTGAAAGCATTGCGGAAGATAAACTTTTTTTTATGTATCAACAGAAGAGATGCCAACGGAGAAAAGATTTTAAAAACATTTGGTTCTAAACTATCAAGCAACTTTGAACAAAGATGGATTATAATCGAGCTCTTTATTAAGAAATTAAAAAACATGTTATACGCTTCGAAAAAGTTCTTTTTTGTAATGCAGAAAAGCAGCGAATATGTTTTCATATATCTTTATAGTTTTCGAAAGGTCGTAACAATGACAGTAAACGTTTCCTCCTAAATTGCCGATGAACACGATCAATTTCAGAGAAAGCTGCTTCCAGTGTCTGGTCAGACCTTCGTAATCAGAAGTCTTCAAAGAAGCTCAATTGCAGGAAGTTTCCGCCAAAGTTTACACCTAATTTTATTTAACGCTATATCGCTACACGCATAGGCGTAGCTAGGTGAGGGCGAAAGAGACCATTCCCCTAAATTTCTACCATATCTTGTCGTTTTGTGCTTCGAGTGGCGGTGTCTCAAACCAAATACTGTTGCTCACTTAAAGTCAACGTATTTGACCCCCAAAAAAATTTTGGACTGGCTGTGCCACTGGTTACACGGTGAGTTTAAGTTGCTAAGCCAACGATAGTGAAATTCCTGTTTTTGATTTGATACCACTTAAAACGTAATGAGTTGCAAACCATCCAAGGGCGTACGCAAAGGGGGGGTTGGGGATAAACTCCCCCCACTTCAGTTTGATATTTACAAAATCTTTATTACCTGCGCAAAGGAAATGAAATGTTTTCGCATACTTTTGCTTGTTAATTTGTCGACTTCATGCAAATACCACGGAATAAGTTTGCATGCAAATTTCAAGGAACATTGTAAATGGGCCAAAAAGTAATAATTAGGTTTTGGTGAGAATCAGGGTTATCGTCTGCGTCCAGAAACCATCTCACCACTTTTTGCAGACCTTTCGTCCACCACGCTTGTTTAAAGGTTGTGTTCCGGGATGGTTCATTTTATCCGAAGCAATTGTCTTTATTTTGTCTGCTATGGCTGATCAGTGCAAGCGCTGACCGTATTGGCTGCATTACCAAATTCTGCAGCAAAATAGAACTGTTGCATGAGCTCAAAACAGCAGTTTTTAACATACAAGCATTCAGGCATTTCATAACGTCTCAGCAGGGGAAAAGGAAAACTAAGTTTTCTGGACTTCTATACATAACAAAAAATTGAAAGTTTGCTTGCGTACTTTATGCCCATTCTCAATTCTTGTGTAGCAGGATTGCCAATTTGGCTATTTTGAAGCCAGATTTGGAAATTCTGGCTATTTTTGAACACCTTTGGCTTTTTTTGGAAATAAAAAAATGCCAGACAAAATCTGGATTTTCTGGCTTACTTTAAGTCGGATAGGCTTGGCTCAGGCAAAATACTGTCTGAGCTGCTTACTCATTACAAATCTCTTGCGACAAGAGTCTCTTTCCATGTAGGGTGCACAGAATATTGCAAAAATTTTACTGTTGCCCTAAAAATGATCGATGTTATTGATAAAAAAACAAAGCACGACAGTGTAACTACGGGGAAATAATATGCTTCTAAAGATTCGACTTGTGTGATATCGATGTTTTTGACAAGTTTTAATGTCTATTTTGTGTGTGGTTGTGCATGATTTGTGTGTGTGTATATGCCTCAAAACTACTATCTGGCTTTTTTTGGTGAAGACAGGTTGGCAACCCTGCTGTGTAGTTTAGCGAGATTTGATTTTTCCAACCGGGTTGTGCACCAGCCAGTCCAGCCGCACACCTATACTCGACTGCTCGTATTCGACGAGACATTAGCGCAGCCTCATTTTGCAGTTGTAAATTGCTCTGACGCAGTGATGAGTGAGTTTTACTCCCCTTTTCCAACACGCAGCCAAAATTTTGCAGTTATGAACTCCTGTGTCGCAGCATTGAGTTCATTTTCCTCCGATATCCTAACTTGGAGCGCTGATAGTTTATATTCAATGCAATGACACATAAAATAAGGGGAGGGCGTATAGAAGAATATGCATATTATGTCAACAAACTTCGCCAACACGTTACTTTGGAAACATGAATATGACCTCAAATTGTGACGTCACAAAGACCGCACACCACAAACAAATGACCACCATACGCCACTGAATGAAACACCCCCATGAAAATTGTCTGCGTACGCCACTGAAACCATCCATTAGCAATACTTCTTCACCGCGCTTTTGTGTGCAAGCGACAGACGCATGAACCCGTTGCTTTAAAGAGTGTATGTGGAGTACTGTAAAATGGATATAAAGCTTGCTTGGTTTCAGTGTCGTCTTCCATATGAATTGAATTTATTTATTTTGGGGCAAAAATGGTAGGCAATACAAAAAAACAGTATTACTGAAACGATTGTAATCACTGATTCCACCTGAATGTACGGTAAACAAATCTAAATGTTTGTGTGCTAGCTCAGCTTGATGTAAATTGGTCTGTAATGTTACAAAATATTTTCTGTAATGCTATTGTCATGCATTGGTGCGTCACCTGTCAAGTTTAACACCATCCAAAGGTAATATTTTCAAGTAGGCAAAATTAACCACGTTCTTTCCTGAACTGTATGCACTTTACTTACGTTTCATTTAAATAGCGTTTCTGATGTAAAATCAATATGTCTGTTACAGAACGCAATGTATGTTATTGCTGGGAAAGTTTTCCTTTGTTTACCCGGTACTATTTCTTAGAGTCAATATAAACGGCAGTTCCCGTTGCGTGAGTGCACAAATTCCAGTTTAACATGTTATTTTTTCTGCGCGTGTATGATCCCTTTAAACTTTACTATGGTTTAATGTTTTCCAGGTTTGTGAAAATCGGGAAGCAGTGCCTTCATCTCCTAAACACTACAAAAATATTACAGTATCAGCTAATACCGTTTTTTTTTCACAAAAATAATGCCAAGCCGGAGAGCAGGCCCTAGCACGAAAAATTAGAAGATGCCGTTACCCCAGGTACCTTCAAACTAAAAGATACCAAGGCCTTTCTTTTTATACCGTCATGACAGTTTCAAACAGTAAACCTGACCGCTTTCAAATTATTATGTGCTCTAGTATCTCACCAACATTATTTTTGTCCTGTTTCTGCTTCTCCATAACAGAACCGAAAGTTCATTTCTACTGAAAGTCATGCAACGTTTATGGTGACTGGCGCCTTCGCGCTGATCATTTAACTATAAACTTCGTTATGAACAAATCAGATGTTGAAATCTCGATCGTACGATCACGCAACTAGCAGTGGGCCAAGAGCTAGTGATCTCCCTAACTTTAGACTCCTCGTGAGCGCTGAGAGTTGCGCTTGAGCGATTCTTCCCAGAAACTTGACAAAAATATGCCCAGGCTTGGCTGCAACGTTCGTTGACCAGCATTAGCTGTCTGGCTGCGGGCCTGAAGCTCCTCCCTTAATAACTTGTTCGATCGTAGAATATGGTGTTTACACTTAAACTCAATGAACACGGGTAGCAATTATTTGGAAGAACCCCATTTTCAGTGGTGAGTAGAGTGATGTCTTTACCCAGTACAGTAACTGGAATCATCTCATACTGTACATTTCAATAATATTCCAGTAATAGGGAAATTCCTTCTTTCAATTTGCGTAAGTTCAAACCGGTATCTGGAAAACTGCCACCGGACAATCGCCACCCAGGGTAACTGCAACTTAGGAAAAATGCCACCTACGACAACAACCACATAGGAAAATGGCGACCCGCACAACTGTCACTTAAGACTATTGCCACCCAGGATAACTTTACTCTCAAATTGCATTTCAAGAGCAGATTTGAACGCAGTTCTATAACATCTTTTTTCAGATTTCCGTCATTTGACACATGATCCGAATTGAAGTCGTATGGATTCATAAAACAATTTTCAGAAGTTTCCATCTCCCCTGCGTCAAAATACCTTTGAAATGACGTGGACAGCACTTTCAAATGAGCCACAATTTCTTCACAAACACTGGGATCAGACTCGAAGATTAATTGTCATTGACTAATTCTTCAAGAGATGGCAAATTCGAATAATTCCCTCTTTTCACTCGCTGAAAACACAGAGATAGCTTATCTTTGAAAGTATTTAGCTCCACATCTCTGAATAACATTATTTGATAGCGGCGCAAATTCAAGCTTCATTCTTGTTTCATTTCTGAGAATAGTGTAGCCATTTCTAATGCACATGATTTTAAGCTCTTATGCAATAGTACGAGGTTTCTTAGACTTTGCTACTTTCTACACCTTCAGCAGTGCGGTTTATCATCAGATAAAAAAACTAATTTTGGAAGGATTGCTCAAGAAACAAAACGGGCTCTTTTATCTCGCAATGATTTTTCATCGTGGCCCACAACATTGGCCCCGCCGCCATGTCGGTTGTCGAAGTGTTCTTGCGGCTTAGATGACTTCAAATACAGAGCACGCACTGAGGCTTTTGCAAATCCTTAGTTTTGCCGATGCAAGTGAAATCAGAACGAACGTGGGTCATCATTCCATCTCCTTTTCTTCGACATGATGAAGGGTTATGATAATAACCAGAAATCAGAAAAGCTTCTATTATCTCCACTCGCAATTAGGTAAAGCAGACCTTCACGTCTCTTCAAATAAAAAAAACCTTCCAGTAGTTTGACAACAAAAACAAGACAACCAATGATTATGCTTGTTAGCAACCAATAGCCAATTATTTCTTACTTTACAGTGCCTTGATGTGGACGATCAGCAAAACATATCGTGGTATGCTTTTGAAAGTTTAGCAAGTATTCCTATGTGACGACATGCCTTTACTGAATACACTTCTCCACTCTTTCTCTACATCTTCCACTCACAGCCAATTTGCAAACGTCCTGAATGTACGCATCACAGAAAAGAAATAGGTTTGATGAGGGTTGACTTTGCAACGTTCACCTGTCCACCAAAAGAGTTGTTCGGTCTGCTTGTAATTTTCTGACTCTTCTGCTCGATTGCTTGCAGGACAGACATGCCAGGCAGTAGATATGCCTACTCTCTCCGTAGTCTGTTGGTTTGCCCGGAAACACATTGAAAACACGAACGAATTCAGTGACGACCGATGATCCACTTGAAACAAAGCTGTTTAGAACCTTGACCTTAGGCGAAAATTAATGCTTTTCATTTGTAGATTATTAACTACATTGACATTATCAATTTTAATCAAAATGAACTTTAAGACATTAAGATATCACTATTTAAATCCGCAAATCAGTCTGCGCAAAGAGGTGTCACCTTTTTCGTCTCAAGTGCTTACACTAACTTGTACATATTGCCGCTTGAATGCAATGAACCATCAAAGAGAAATTCCACTACTTTCATCTGGATTCCATGAAGCGAATACGACCTGGACAGAAGTCATCAAATATATTGTGGAATGAAAGGACGCTATCAACAATTTACGATCGATTTCCTGATGTAGGTGTTTCTCAGCAAAACAAAAAAAACGTGGCTCATCTTCCGGGCGTGACATTTCATAATGATATTTCATATCTACGCTGTGGCTTCCTTGTTTTCACAGGCTTTGCTATACGCACTGGTGTCGGAGGCGGTGGTGCAAGCGCACCCCCAAAACGTTTGATTTGGTGAAAATCCGGGCAAAATCTGTGGAAAGTTGGGCAAAATGTGTGAATACCTTACCAAAATTGCTGTATGTGCTTTGATTTTACAAAAATGGCACCCAAAATCAAAGTGCAGACCTTTTTTTGGAGGTCATGTTTTTATTTAGTTTTTTTCGGGCAAGTTAGGGGAAATTTCGGCATTTGGGCAAGTCAAGGGAAATTTGGGCAAAAATGGTTCTTGAAATGCTTTGATTTTGATGCTTTGACAAAAATGGCACCTGTTTTTTTTAGGTCATTTTCTTTGGAGTTTTTTTCGGGAAAGGTTGGGGAAATCTGGGCAAAAATCATTCGCACCCACAAACATTTGCCTGCTCCTACACCTATGGCTGCACGTCACGTTCGACAAAGAGACACAAAGCACACAGTGGTAGACTGAGGTCGTAGGCCTGTTTTTCACCAATAACAGAACGACGAAAATGACCTTTATAAGCTATAATTTGTGTTATTCCATTGGATCACTTCTGTGAGTCGACGGACAACTGAACGCGGTGTTTGTCGTGTGGACCCAGTTGTATTAAATTGACACCGCAGCATAGTGGTCCGTTTCATGATTTTCTACTTTTCAGCTGAAGAAAAATAAGTAACTACGAAAAGAGCTTTAGCGTAAAATCACAAAAGTACAAGTTTTGAAAAGAGTTGAGCAAAGAAATAAATGCTTACGGGCATGAACGATGATTGAGACGTTTGTCTACAAAGCAGACCATCAGTCAAATCTGTTTCACGTGAAGCTTTAGCAGCAGTCAAAGAAGGTCATCATGGGATGTGACTCAAACAACATCATTGTGTTTTTCTAAAATTCTCCCTCATCAAAGCAAAGTATTTGCTGGTTCAGATCAAAGTCATTCCGAGCCAAGTATATAACTACAGCACCCGAGTTTTATGTAGGCTAACGTTGTGAAAAGAGTACAATGAATTTTATTTAATCAACATGCAAGATATTGAAAGTTATTTGCACACTTGGAAGTTCAAACAAACGTTTTTATATATATTTCGGTTTCTTTGAAAACGTGGTGCACTTTACGTAACAATCTTTTCTTAGTTACCTACGAACACAAGCAGTTTCTGCTTTCTGGAATTCAGCTTGTCTATAAAAAATAACTGGTCACTGCAACCAAGTTAGATTTTTATTTTGCTATAGGACCAGGTTTTTCATACATGTGAAATCCAGTGTGCAAACACTTTAAGTCACATGGATGTCCACACAAGTTATGATTAACGGTGGTTCACTTGTTCAAGTGTTTTTTAACTTAAGGCCCCGCGCTGTTAATATGCTACAGGCCCCGCGTCACCTTACTCCGGCACTGGCGCACTGCTCTGTAGTTAAAATGTCACAGAACTTGTAGTCCCGCTATATGGTCAAGCCAAGGGTACGCAAGAAGTGTCAGTGACCGTCAGCTGTTGGCGTAACTTATTCCTTAATCTGCTAATCAGTTGCTTGTCGCCAGGGACGGATTTAGGGAGCGCGGGGCCCTAGGCCATCTCAGTTTTGGGAGCCCCAAGCAGGTGTGACCAATTTGGCCGTTTGTATGAAAAGCGTGAAAGTATGTCCCTCTCATGTGTGCCTCTCAAACATCTCTTTTGTTGTGCCGACTTTGGTTCTACATTTGCCTTAGATGTTCAACAGAAATTAAAGCCTTTCCTACATTCTACTAAAGAACAAATGGTATTGCTATCTTTTCTTGGAATTTATAGCTGTTTCGTGCAGTTGAGAAGTTCTCTTCGTTAAATTTCCGTGATTTCTAGCATTTTTTGTAGGTTTGTTTTTCGAATGTATACGTTTTCATGCGGGACCGTGTTACCGCCCTAGAAAATATCGTCTAGCGGTCGATCTGATTACCTGTACGTAAACTTCTTTTTATAGTAATAGTAACCACGTATGTCATGAAACAAACAAACACGGTCCCGCATGAAAATGTATACATCCAAAAAACAAACCTACAAAAAATTGGACACAGAGCTTGTCTATGCCGTTTTGAAATTGTCATTTTCCAAGCGATACAAAGTAGTTTTAATCCTCTATGCCAGGGCTTCTCAAACTTTTTTGTTCTGGGGTCCCATTTAAAAACAAGGTTTTTCTATGCAGTCCCCTTGTTGGATAGCCTAGATGTTAATGATACGTGTAAATGTCTCATTGCAAATCTCAAGATGCATTTGTGTCAATGGCGAAATCATACAAATGCATATAATCCTCGAAAGTAACTACACATTCATAAAACTACCACGTAATGGAAACAGTAAGGCGGAAAATACTTAACAAAAACAATTCAGTTTAGAGAAGTTATCAAGCTCAACTAATGGGATGGATGCAGTTGATAAATTTTACACAGATCAATCATTAGTGATAGCGTGACTCGAGTCAATGACTCGACTCGAGTCACGATTTTTGGTGACTTGGACTCGACTCGAGTCACGATGAGAAAAATGGTGACTCGACTCGAGTCGAGTCACGTTTTTCACAGAATGCTTGACGCGAGTCACAGTCGATGGCTCGAGACTCGAGTCAGAGTCATTTTTACAAAATCTTTGAGTTCTTGATGGACAAACCCAGTTCGTTTGCACGCAAAGATATGAGCGTTTTTTGCTTCAGTGATGATCAAGATTGGCGTAAATTTTCTGTTTAGCCTGTGTAGTCGTGCTATGCTGCATTTTAAGGATCAAGTGTCCCCAACTTGCATAGAGGGAGACCTGAGACTTTGCTTTCACTGAGGGGTCAGCAGGGCACAATATATTAACACCTTATCGTTTAATGTAGCCTAGTATTTGCATATCGTGACCATGGCAGTGGGCCTCATACTGTGACTTTGAGTCTTTTCCAGATACCAATACAGTGATTCAAGTATTTCAGATTCAAATCCAAACCAAAAACTATATTGCAAAATATAATGCAAATGCGAAAACCGAATCTTGTTTAAAACCACATTCCTGCTACTGTTATTAGACTAAGTCCATGTGGCGACGTGGTTACGCCACATATAACGTAGAATACGTAGCAGCAATAGAAGAGCGAATCAGGTCAAATGTGTAATCTCAATTGCTATTATGCTGAGGATTGTCTGCTCGACTCTATTTGGTTGGCTCAGGGCGACACAGCATTGTGGCTGCAACAAATGGCTCCCAACGTGTCGGTGGCTGCAATCCACTGTTAACCTGCAGTCCCAAAACTGAACCGAAAGTTACAGTAATCTGCAGTCCCAAAATTGAACGGAAAATTGCGAAGAAGTTCAAAAGAAAATAATCAATTCCAATCCAAATGTGTTTAAGCAAAAATGATAACATCCAATTCCATCAATATGTTGAAATGTCGCAAGATTTAAATCCAAGTAGCCTACATGTTCATCCCTAGTCATTTTCATGTAGGCCTATTGGGCATACGAAAACAACACTGTCAATACAACGCCAACCGAGAAGTGGCAACAGCATCCCCTCGTTTTTGCAGTGAACCATGCCCATTGCATGTTCTTTTTGTGAAGGTTGCACCTGGCACCACCTTCACATCTTGGTCAAAGAACCACTTTGTTGTGATTGGAAAGGCCGAGCAGAAAGTGCGCAAAGCTTCACACTGTGGCAGCAAGCAACAATAAAGATCCCACGTCGTGCTCATTTTATTTCTGCTTTTTCGTGACACATGGGTGTTGTTCTTCACACACATCCCTTTCGTTGTGAATCGCACATTCACCACAACGTTAACTGAGAGACTGCAACGTTTGCAGCAAGGTAAGACTAGACTTTTTGAAACGATTGAGAGTGAATGACACAAGTAAAATGCAAACTGAGAAAACTTAGATATAAATAACCTGCAAGCAAACTTGTAAAAACAAGATTGGACAACATTTTTTAACTTATCGGTCGCCATTTCATAGCATGTTGAGCACCATTTTCTAACTTATCGGGCGCCATTTTATGGCATGTTGGGTGCCATTTCACAGCAAAAAAGTGCCGTAAAAAACGTGAAATTTCGTGTGACTCGACATTGACTCGAGCTTGCAAACCAATGACTCGAAGTGACTCGACAGTTCTTATGACTCGACTCTGACTCGACTCGGCCAGGTCGTGACTCTGACTCGACCCGAAAAATTTTTAGATGACTCTGACTCGACAAAAATGACTCGGACACATCTCTGTCAATCATTCATAGATTGATACAAGACAACGCAGGACGAAGGACATTCTTAACATTTTTAAAAAAGAATCGGTTTTTGGACTTAATGATTATCAATTTTGAGAATACCGCCTAACACACATATCTTGTGCAAAAGTCTAAGAGTTTATGAATGGCTAGATCAGAAATGACTGAGCATTCAGTTCTTGTTCTTATACAAAAATGAAATTAGCTAAACTGTTCTGAAAATTCCAGTTGCAAACGTTTGTCGTTTAATAGCACCGCAAACTCATCCTGGGCATGGCAGGTGTGTGCCCTCCTAAGGTTTCAATTGTGTATGGTTTGTGGATATAACTTCTCCTGAATCAAAGTTCAAAGTGCTTCTGAAACTGTCTATGAAGCTTTTAACTTTAGTTTGAAACTACTCAGGTGCTCTCAAAGCAGTTAGCCTAGCCCATAGAGTAGACCTTGAGTCTAAACAGAAGCATGCCTTCGTGTCGGAATGAACGCAGTAAGGTCAGTATCGGTTAGTACGTTAAAACAATGATGGTGTAACAACGCATAACTTGTCGTGCCTGTTTTTATTATCATTTGATAACTCAGGCAGGCATCATTGTAAACAACTGACCGCATAAAGTACGACATTGCCCCTAAAATTGTTATATCTGATTTTTCAAGCCAATTGGTTTCACGACCCCAAAATTACATTTCGCGACCACAATTGGGGCCGCGACGCATAGTTTGAGAAGCCCTGCTCTATGCCATAGGCCGATGGTAAACAGCATGAAGACAAGTTTTGCACAGCAGCAAAGTATTGTTGCAACACCCTCAGCTAACCATATGAAGTAAGCCCAATGTAGACACGTTTTTTTCAGTAAAGCTCACGAGAAACTGTTCTAGCTGATTTAACTAACAAATAGAGCTTCAACAAAGAAGCTCTGTATGCGCGAAACTTAGTAAAAAAAAGCAAACGGTGGATCCAATACTGACATTATTGCTTTTCATCAGAGTTTTGCAGTGTCTGGCGGTCTTGCGTTGTTGCGAGCTTTATGTCAGTGGAAAATTGAACATCAATTAAATACCGTTTATTTTCATTCTTTTTTTGTAACCACTTTCATAAAGATGGCTTGCATCTCTCTCACGTCCAGATGCACAGTATTGTCGCATTGTTACTGTACTGATGAGAGGTCTAGAGTAGACATTTGCATTTCCGCTCGTTTCAAGGTAAATTGTGAAGTTATGCCTCTGCGCAGTTTCGCAAATTTTTAGTTAATATTGAATCGTCATAGGAAAGAGTTGCGCGGGGCCCTAGGCCATGGCCTATGCGTAAATCCGTCCTAGCTTGTGGCAGTGTAGACCACGAAACGCGATGAGTGAAACTGGACAAGTTTGTGGTGAAATTACAATGGTTTTCCTTCTCGAGTGAAACTGATCACGATCAGCAGCCTAAAAAAATTTTTCATTGATCACCATCAGAATAATACTTGTCCGCCAGTAAGAGCAGGACGAACATCTGGCGCAACTGGTGGCGACCAATTCCTCAAGCATGTATAAGCGCAATTCGACGAAAAAATTCGACTGAGACACGTCAGGAGCTGCCTCTACGTGCCCATAGAGGTTGCGGTCGCTTTTGCACTGATAAACCCGATCACAATAACGGTTCACATGCTTGGTGTCACAATAATCCTTGGTGCATAAAGCTGGCATACGCAAAACTAGATAATAAGTTTGTTTGCCAAGCAAATTAAAAATCAAATTGTAGAAGATGTGGCTGAAGTTAATGAGCCTTCTTCACTGTATTAGCGGACGAGACATCTGTTAATGGTCACGTTGATCAGCTTAGTTTATCTTTCGTTTTGTCAAAAACAAGATTAATTTGGAATATCTATGTTTCGTTCCACAGGCGTAAAAAGCGGAAAGGGCAGCAGCCCTTCAAATATTTTGTTTTCCGGCAAAGTAGTTTCAGACGTGGAAAAATTTTTATCGAAATTGCGATCTTTTCAAAAACATTATTTGCCAATTTAACTCTTTTCTGGTGTTAATTGGGTGAAAATTGAAGTAGATGTCTTTTCATTACTTATAGAAATTAAACTGTAAAATTTTTTGAAATTTGCTCACTGGGCGTGGATATACGTTTTCAGGAAAAAATGCTGTAGACCCCAGATTTTTTGCCCCTACGCATGTTTTGTGACAGTTACTTTCTTCTACAGTACCACTGGGGGAGCACCAGTGGATTGCATTTCAACAAATTTGTCGCAACTTGTTCCTGATTTAAACTTTTAACGGTGCAAGGATACAATGGAGCCAGCAAAATGAATGGTCCCTACTGAGGTTTGCAGGCAATAGAGCGCATTTTTATCCCATAGCGATATATACACACTGCTGTAGCCATATGTGTAACTTAGTGGGCACTGGCGCATCGCAACTGCCTTGGTTTCGAAATACAATGGGTGTTGTTGCAAGTATTTGTGTTTTTGTTTTGCGGTCTGCGCAGCATGCAGCTATCCTGCGTAAGTTCGTCCAATTCGAAACACCGACATCCAGGCCCGCAGCCAGGTTTAAGGTTTGGTGGGGCAAAATACATTTTTAGGGGGGAAAGATTTTTGTTTCATTATTTGTTTGAAACAAACTTTTCTGGGCACAACGCAATTTGGGGAGAACAAAAAAATTTTGGAGGGGCAACCGACATCTAGTCGAAAAATTAAACTTGCACCACTGCGCGAAACTTGTTGGGTAGAATTAGAAAGACGGGTTCTGTTGTAACATTTTGTTTGCATGTGTTCAATCCCCCTTAGCGAAACCCTGATTGCGCCATTGAAACTATACCATTACTTTGCGAAGTATAACCAACGTTTCGTTGCTGCTAGGTGACTGCTCCGTTTCTTCTTTCACTGTTTTCGTGGGCAAATTAGTTTCAGTGAACCCCCAGAACCTCGTGCGCCTTAAGCAACTAGCTCACTGGTAAAACTGGCCCTGCCTTCACACACCAAATCTCAGCTAAACCCGTATTGCTAAAAGAAACGAACCGCAAATGCTTACATGCACTTCTCGAACACCTCTGTAACGTTGCAATGAACCCAGTTTCGAGCTAAAAAGATGTGGGAAAAACGTAATAACAGAGCTGGGATAAGTTTTGAACGCGCCAAGTGGTGAAGGGCGTCAATATTTAATAAACCATATCCCAAAAACGTTTGCGCTAACAGGATATAGTGCTTAACAACACTTCAATATTCGCAATCCCATTTGCACTGGTCGCGTTTAATTTTAGTCAACAAACAGAATGGTGAGGAACTAAAAGCAAAGGCGCTCGGTTTGCAGGTCTTGTGATATCTCTTCCTCTTACCTTTACAAAATCAAGTGACAAACTGCTACTTCTTGTTTTCAGCTCGAAAACCAAATCCTTGGTCCTTCTACTACTAGTTGCTGTGTCTAATCGCTCGAACCGTTAGGAAAATAACTATTTTCAAAGTTATCTGTGATTGAGGCCAAGAAGACCAGTGCAAACACATGGCACAAAAGCCACAAACCTCCAAAAGACTGGGTGATACCAAATCAACTGTCCTGCAGAAACCTGCGGCTGAAAAGAATTCTTGTCTCAAAGCGCTGGTGGTGACGATGGTGGGAGTGATATTTTTGTCAGGAGGCGTTGTTTTGGCAGTTTTCGATTTGGGCGCTATTAATGAAGAGCCGATAGTAGGACAATTATGTCTGTCTGTTGGGTTCCTAACGACGACTTGCGGAATTGTGTGGATCCGAATTGAGACAGAACCAAGACCGGAAAAGAAAAGCGATGCGAGTGAAAACCAACCACTGGTGCTGGTCAAACAGTTTCACCAAAACCTGGAAAACCGAAATGTGCTTGTCGATAAAGCTGACCACAGAGAAAGGGAGGATTCTCACGCTCTGTTTATGAAAATACCAAGATGGTCATGTGACCAATACCCTGGAACAAGATATAATCCGGTCTGAAAAAATTAGCATTTTTGGTCGCTGATTTCTGCTTTTTTTTTGTTCACGGTTACAGTGACTTATGGTGACAAAACAGACCAACAGCTTTTACTAAGGGCGGTGGAACAAGGGGGCCCAGACCCCAGTATTTTGTGTCATTGCTAGTTATAAGTAAACCACCTTCGTTGTTGACCTTGCTCTCTAACTTTTGTTGAGTGCTAGCTTTAGTTTCAAGCTTTAGCGCATTTTATCTTTTAAGAAATTGTAGAAAAGGGTCATTCCAAGATTGAATGATCATCGATGATATCATTCAATTACTCAACCATGTTGTCAGCCAGCGTCTCCAAAAATTTTTACCAGAGGGTCAAATAAGCTATTACAAAACGGTTCAAGGGTCGGACATCTTAGGTAATGTAATGTCGTTGTTTTGGGATATGTTACATTCCAGCAAATCAAAATTTCCGCAAATATGCTATTTTTTCATCGTTGACAAAATGACTTTCCAGGCCGGATTTGTCCCGCGGGCGGCAGTTTGGAGACTCCTGGTGTAAGCAACACGCTTACATCGGACCGCGGATAGGGTTAGCAGATGCGGTTTGTAAAAATACCGGCCATTTGTCAACAGGGCCGGACCTATGCTGTGTCGTAATTCGTAAGCGGATATTTAATGGCACAGGATTCTCGAAAAACATTTTTGAAAATAACGCCTTTTTTAAAGTGCATTTAGTTTTCGTGTTGTTTTCTTTTCAATTTCGTGAATCTCCCACAATGCTTGGTTAGTAAATTTTTCAAGCAGTGTATAAACGTAGGCTTTGTGAACATAGTCTATATAGCCCTATGCTAAGCATAAGCAAACTGCTGTAACCTACTTTAAATAAAAAACGATAAATACAAAGTTTAAGGTGAACGGAGTTGTTTTCTTAAACTCTCCATGAATAATGCATTTTGTAAAAATCCAATTTCACGCGTTGTATATGAGTTTCTGAAGAGAACATCTTTCCGTACAATTTCATGGTATTTGCTTTTCTACGGTAGTGTTGCCTGTACGAACACCATAACACAACGAATAAGTTCTTGCGTGCGACATTCACTTCAATCTGCAACAAACATTTTCTAGCTCACCTGAAGCTCTTCAAAAAATTTATCAATCAAGTGGGGGCTGGTATGTAGGCACTGCGGAAATGCAACACCCTCCTACTTTTATGATATATTTCGGTTTTTGGTCAGTTTTGCATGAAGAAGAAGAGTTGACAGTGTGTCATCTATGCACAAAACTTTATGCACAAAGCTAAATATTAAAACATCTATTTGTTTTTGCATGGGAAACACTACAAGTGACAAACTTGCAGCTGTGAGCGCTTGATGATCACGAAGATGATCACGGAGCCTGAGTAGACTCCTGCTGGAGTTTGGATTTCAGGCTGGAGCAGGATCCGGAGTAAACATTGAAGTCTGTGCACGAGCCAAACAAAATTTGTAACTGACCTACCGACCTATTAAAATTTCTGTAATAATGCTCGTTTTTGTCAAACAGACTGGAATTGAGACATGTTTTCTGACCAGTGTCGTCATATATCACAAAAGCGTGACAGTGGGTGGGAGTACCGAGCATTTCACCACAAAGGATGGTTTCAGAAGTTAGTGCCGATGCAAAATATAGTTTGTGAGTGACATTGCAATTCGGGAATTTAGGAATCCATGCCGTACCCATGAGAATATTGGGCTAATGATGTGGGCAAAAGCACAAAACACATAAAAAAACAATGATAAAAAAATCAGACTATAAAGAAGTAACAGTGCGCCAAAATGACTCATAGCGATAGGACCTGACATGCAAGGCCAAGAAGTAATCTTGTAATGTAGGCTGCAGTAGAATATGTATTTGCATTGTGCAGATTTCTAGTTTAGCCACCACTTGCGTAGGCCAACCTCTGCTCACATTTTGGAGCCATCCTGAACAAAGATGGATGTTTGCCCTAATAGTTGCAGTTTCAAGATAAATTATATTGTTTTACAGCTCTATTGCCTGCTGTACGTTAAATTTGAAAGGGGATTGTAAGTTATGTGTAACGTCCGTCTTGTTAATTTTTTTGCAGGATTTGCTTGTACATTCATGTTAAAATGGCTTTTTTTGGCACAGCCATAGTTCAGAGTTTTGTCTGAGCACGTTGTTAAAGTAAAATTCAATATTTGTAACCAGGTGATCAGCTCCTGATCTTGGAGATTTAAAATGAGTCTTTTGTAAAATTGAAAGTTAACGCTCAATTCAAATAATTTTCAGATATCTGGTTAATTATTGAAGATTGAACTACTTAACTGGTGTTGCAACAGTTAACACTTTATTACTCTTATTACAGTAGAACCTATAGTTTTAAAGATGTATATTTGATCAGCAGTATCTATTTTGTCTCATGAGGCAAAAACTGTTCTGAAGTTATTCTGCCAGTAGCTGTACATAATTTTTTGAAGTGATCACATGACAAGTTCAAAACACATGACCAGTTTGTAATGCATGACCTACATAGCTGACCGTAACGTCTAATTTAAGTGCGGACAAGCTTTTAATGGCTTCTTGTCTACGTTTCGTAAAGTATAGGCTAAGCCAGTGTGATCCAACCACAGGTCCGCCGGGCGCCATGTGGCCCGCCACAGCGTTTTCAGTGGCCCGCAGAAGCATTCAGGAAAAATCTTCAAATCTGAAATATGTTGAAAAGCGTGTGAGGTTACATTTGTCTCACTGAATTGCTTGCGCTGGATAAAGTAAATGTCACAAGAACAATGAAAAATACCGTTTGTGTAACATTTTGTTTTATTTCTTTATTTTGCGATTAAGTTAGAACGTCCCCAGCTACGGCATCCGTAGAAATAACCTCTGTTTTTGCGATGTCCAGACGTTCGTTGTCTTGAAGAGTTCATCTGGCGTAATGAACTCAGTATCGCCAAATAAATTTGTCTATCTATCCCCTAAACACGGCCTTCTGAAAGTGGCCCTCGAGCCAAATTAATTGCCCATCCCAGCAAAAGCAACAAGCATAACATAGTTTAATAAAAATGTACAATACCAACGGTGTTAGAGACTGCAGAGAGCTTCTCGAAATTGATCAGCAAAGATAGATTTCCCAAACTAAAAGATTTTGCACTAAAAATGCACTCGATGTTTGGAAACAGACAAGTGTGTGAGAGTAAATTTTCTGCAATGAAGCAAGTCAAATCTAAAAACAGGAATCGAATGGCAGACGAAGCACTGGACGATAGTCTGCGACTTTCACCACTAACACCGGTACTGATTAAAGAACGATAGTGTCAGAGAAGCCTCGACCACAGGCATCCCCACTGATAAAGATTTGTAATAAATTGTTATTTGGCATTGTGTAATAATTTTAATGACGCACTGACCTATCTTTCCTTTTTTCGTTTTAAATGCTGTGAATGTGTTGCGTTATAGATCATTTTATTGGAAGTGGCCCGCGAGTTGCCACGTTTTTGTAAAATGGCCGAAAGGTCAAAAGTAGTTGGACCACGCTGGGATGAGCCATAACCCTAAACACCTCAATATGTTGTGTCTCTCTCTATTATGCTTGTCACGAGACCTCTTCAACAAGTTGTGTGTGATCATAGGCAAAATATCCAAGGCATATATTTTGTCTCGTGAGACAAAATAGACACTATCTTTTTGATGTGAGTTACTTGGAAGTTTTCGGAGTGTTAACAGGAGTCGGAGTTGATGTTTCAAAATTGTTTGGAGCAGGAGTCTTTTTTGCCTCATGAGGCAAACACTGCTTTGGAACAATACAAAGAGCCATCATGCAATAAGGAAACCAATAGTTAGTGAACATTAGAATTAATGAAAACACAATGGTAAAATAATTCATCAATTTTTTTGCCTTCAGTAGAACTGCCTTTAGCAGTACACGATGGATAGAATTTTGGATTTAATTAGGATTTGGATTTTGAAGCTGTCAGTTTATATGATTTGGTTTTCGATTGGATTTTGAAATGAAATTGTCGGATTGGACTTGGATTTGAGTAACATAAATCCGTTCAACTCTGGTGCTTCCAGCGCCGGTGTCGCTATTATAGAAAAGTGTAGCGCAACAGCAAAACAAGTACGCGATGAAAGATCGCAAGAGAACTTAATTTCCATGTGTAGTGTTGCGATCGGAAATCCCGAGCGGCATATGTGCAAAGTTTCGCACTGTGGCAGCAAGCAACAATAGAGCTCACATGCCATGATCACTCTATTATTGCTTGTTCGCGCCACGTATATGCACGGTGTTGTTCTTCACGCACATCCCGTTCGTGGTGAATCGCAACACCACCGGAGAGGTTGCAACAGTAGCCATAAACTGAGATAAATTTACCATCCTCGATAAGTGCTAAAGCGATCAACAACAATCTGAACAAACCAACAAACACGTGCGCCACCTGAATAACAGTAAGTTAGGTAACGTAACAGTTCTCACTGCTCCCTCTACAACTGCAGCAAGTAACAGGTATTCTGATGAACTTACTTTCACACTAACTCAGAAACTCTAAGGGTCCTAACAAAATTTTGTAATCAAAATCTTCAAAAGATAGGAATTTGGTGAAAATCTGCAATCAGTTAGTCAAAAAAGTGAAAAAATATGGTTTCTCAGACAGGATCCAGGTTGTTCTAATTCTTGCAAGGGGCTAGTCTATCCTGGAAAAGCGCAAACTTTTGGGCCAGCAAATGTTATTTGGGACCAAATTTCTGAAATTTGTCCCCCATAGGCCCAACCTGGTACCCCTGGCACAATTTCGTGCACTCTGAATGCTGGATTCCCGTCAATTGTGACGCAACTATAGAATGAGAACGAAGTGGGAAATTTCGAAACCCTGGCTCTCTGAAAGCATTGTGACGCAACCGTGAGTCAGCCACATGCCGGCGCTGGTTGCTGGAGACACAAGCGACGCCTTAAAACGTCACTGATGTTCGCAATTACTCTCTTTGCGAACCTTGGTGATCTTGATGAGATTTTGCGACTGGGTAGCAGCGAGCGACCTTCCACATTTTGCAAATCGAAATTATCAGCATCAGCTGACATTTCGTAACTGTTACGTGACATTCCAACATCAATTTACGCCCTCAAAATGCTGCGCCCGGCGGCAGATATCTCCCCTTCCCCTGGCTACGCCACTGTCTTCAAGACAGATTCATAAGTTTGCTTCCAAGTATGCACACAGCCAAATATACTGAAGTCTTCCAAGTACATCGATTTATAAAATGCTTGAGGGAGTGGGAGGCTGCGAAGGACCAAAGGTCATCTAGGCTGCAGACCTCCCAAAGGCGAAACTGCTTATTTTGTAAAGGGAATAGTGCACAATAGTT
>Ga0210059_1000684_pt1 | contig 45786 bp, 47 predicted proteins | sample Ectturendosymbi2_FD_188042 | JGI IMG/M metagenome (GOLD analysis project Ga0210059, IMG submission 188042) | Ecteinascidia turbinata endosymbiont from Florida, USA - Sample 2 (SPAdes) (version 2) | ecosystem: Host-associated > Tunicates > Ascidians > Unclassified | place: Key West, Florida... | reverse complement strand
CTCAATACCGTAAGAAAATAATAAAGTCCCTAAGACTAGTTTTTCCTTACTAAACCAAAAGCTACTAAGCAATTTTACCATTTCTGATTCTTGGAAATGTAATCACGTGTCAAATTGATAACAAGAATCTTTTCGTGAGAAATACGCAAAAGGAAAAAGGCGCTGGTTAAAATATTTCCTGAAAAGGCAGTCACGACTCAGAGACAGTTTAGCCTAGGGAGTTAGCGTAACGATCTTATGTATGAACTTTCATAATGTAATAACAGTTAGTCAGTATCTGAAAGCGTACGGAGTATGCTGTTGTGGTCAACTTTGGTACGAGAGTCATCTGTACCGGAGACATATCTTCTTTGGTGAGTTATGTTCATTGTATTATTTATATTTTATAATAAAAGAAATACCAATTAAATAGAAGTGTCCTTTATGTGTGTAAATAGCCGAGTGTAGAAGTCTTTTGATAGGGAGGTCAAGCAAACTTAGCTTTTGTGAATACCGTCCTTGCTATGTCTATGATCGAACTCACGTAGGAAATTCGGATGTAGCTAAATGCGGCATTGTTTAGCCTAACCACTAAACATTTTCCGTTATACGCTGAACACAATTGTGATTAAGCCGTTACAATGCAGTTTTAATCGTAACAAACAAATATCTAGAAAGAATGTTGTTGTTGCTAAACAGTGTGTATGGCAGAGGTCTCAAACACCCAGTCCGCGAGAGCATTTTGTGTGGCCCACGATGCTTTTTGGGAATTTCGACATAACTAACATTTAGGTTGTTTAGTTTATTCATCGGTGTTTAAAAGTGCTGGGCTAGCGAGTCAACAAGTTCATTTAAAACGAACGTAGAAAGGTCTAGAGATAATTCCCTGTAACTTACGATACCATTCGCCGCAAAGAAGACGTGAAAACTGTTTCTAGTAAGGCTCAGGTACCGCCTTTGTTGCATAATTCGGCCCTAGGGCTAGGGTAGCCATAATGCGGCCCTGATTTTCTTAAAGTGTTCGTTTCGCCCTCGGAGCAGTTTGAGTTTAAGATCGCTGGTGTATGGCTTATTTGCGCAATAAAAAAGACTTTGAAACTGGATTTCTTCTCAACCGAAGTTTGAGTTTCAAGGAGTATATAAGATGTACATCACCGCTATTAGTTTTGAAACAGTACAAAAAATATAAGATTTACATTTAAGGCTACGGTTTATGCTGGAGACAAGAGTAAGATGCACAGCATTTGTAGCACGCCAGAGTCAGCAGAGAGGGAGAAATTTTTGCGATGGGTTTGAAATATGTTTGCATCACTACTAGGTGAGATTCAGCAAACGGTGCATCAGAAACAGCTGGGAAAAGTGGTGACTCCTTGTTTTACTTTGGTTAGTGATTACAAGCAGTTAGATACAAGATCGTATTTCATTATCACTAACTTCCACACGAACCTTAAAGCTCAGGAAAATATCAGCCATGACATGACTTCTCCGACATTTACACTATACACAACCATGGGCGTCGGAAGGGGAGGGGTAGGAGTCCTTGGCCCCCCCTGCTTTTGAAATTTGACATTTTCCTATTATATTTTTAGCAAAAAAGGTTGTTTCCTTAGTTTCGAGTGAAAAAAATGAAATTTCACCATTTTTGCCCACCCTACGAAAATCCTTGGCTTCACCTGGAAAATTATATTATTGCCCCACCCTGGTACACAACGTTTGATTAATCATAGACAATTGTTGAACCACAGTCCTTTAATCAGGTTCGACTAAATTATGCAATAAGTTAGGCAAGGATTTTCGGTGATTTGCGCTGAAATATTTATTTGGCTTAGACATCAAAAGCTTGATTGACCAGAAATTTTTGGTGCAACTTTCGGAATTGGGGGGGGGGAATTGCCCCCATTGACCCACCAGGCTACGCGCCTGTGTCTAGTCCAGGTAATCTTCTCTATAGTAGCAAGATATCATTGGTGCTTATGACCAAAGTTACACATTTGCGCAGCCGGCTGTTCAGACAGCCAGATGGAGTTAATTGTGTCGTTAGAGGAGTCTATTTTGAGGGGGTGTCCCAAAACAGAGTAGTGCAGTTAGTGGGTTATGGATATTAACCGTTGCGTCCACGTAGGCCTTAGTCTATATTTCAGGGGTGGCCAAACCTACTCTGCAGTATGTATGAGCCGCATATCGTAAAACCCAATACAAAACGAGCCGCATCATAAAAATCTAAAAACACGAATTTATTTGCAATCTACTCTTCTGTGATATCATAATTCTTTTTGGAACGACTTGCAAAAGTAATGCTGTTCGGCACGCTAGCTACCACAGTATCGCTTTACAATATTTCTACACTTTGCAATAGAAATAAAAAAATAAGAAACAAATATCCCTCATAAAAATGTATTTTCTTCCCCAAACCTTAAAACCTGTCTACGGGCCTGGTTGTGCCAAAATTGTGTCTGAAATTAGAATATTTTATTTTGAAGTCCATTGGGCCTCGAGATGTAGCATAACATAAATTTTTTTACAGATCACATTTGGGGGGCCCTTGTAAGCATTTTTGGGGGGACCCAGACTTGGGCTGATACGGCACTGCTGGCTGGATAGAAGCAGATCCACCGCCAGATCAACAGAATTGAGGGTGGCTTTGAGCTTCTTCTGGGGCTTCGTAATAGTATACAATGAATTAAAAAGTGACCATGAGGAGACGAGAGTTTGACTTTGGAGGTGTTGATTGTGAATTTGGGGGGCTCAGCCAGCTTGCTTTCACTTCTGTAGAAAAACGTCACAACCTTTTTTAATAACCTGGTCTAGTGGGATTGATGTTTTTTTCTTCACATCAGCAATCCAGTGTCGAAAAATGTGAAACGGTATTAAACACTTGATTGAAAATCTACCTTTATAAATGGCGTTAAATGTATTTTAGAGCAATATGCTTTAAGGCCCAGTGTAAATCTATCATGCGATTATAAGATCGTTTTTTACGATAGTCAGCAAAGCTGCCTAAGTCAGCAAAGTTGCAAATGCCTTTCATTCACATGTTGTTTTAGAATTGTCGCTTCAGCAATAAGTCTTTCATGTACATGTAAATGCCCAAGCTTGGCTGGGAAACATGATTGTCATCTAGCTTTTTATTCGAGTCCTATCGTGGGACATGAGTTGTCACTTCCAAGTATAAGAAGAACCGTTCTGTTTCTAACCATGTCGGGAATGCGTTTCAGACACTGTTCATCACTGGTTTCGCTAGGGATAGCCAAAACAGTGGCAATCGCTTGCGCGCAGCATGCTTTTATACCTTTTAAATACATTTTGTAAGTATAAGAGATCTGTGCAGCTTGTGAAAAACGAGGCCCACTGTTTGGGACCCGTTTCCAACGTTTTCTGAATTAATGATATAAAGCGCTTTCAAACTGTGGTTATTCCCTGAAAAATAGCATAGTTCGACCAACAAAAATAGTAACTTTTTGACCTACAAAAGATAACCTCTTATGTGTGACACACAACGATTGTGGCAGACAACCTTTGGTATTTAAGCAAGTGAAGACATTTTTGGCGCCCCCCCAATTCGACTGCCTCCCCCCACCGCATGGTCTGGATCCGCCACTGACGCCGGCAAATATATTATGTAACACAACACTTGGAAAGATTCCATATACTTTCGGCGGTTCATACGTCTAAGAATGCACGCGCAAAAAAAATTCAATAACGAAGACTTTTTCTTTCGTGAATTTTCTAAAAGTTTTGTTTCTAATTTTACATTCACTTGTTCAAATTTTGTTGATATTTTCCGGCAACATTTTCATACGTATCTGTCAATCATTCTGACAGACATTGCTCAATCATGTGATTCAGCATGACCTTGTCACGTTCCAATGTATCCGCACTACGCATGCTTCGACGTATTTCTTTGCGAGTAAGATTTTGAAGTTTTACATGCGGTAACCATAAATACAACAGTTGTTTGTCGATATTCGTTTCAGCATTGATCGCATAAATAAATACAGCGTTTCTGCGTTCTGTACATGAACGCACATTGTACACACATGTTTGTTCATTGTCATATATTCTGAAATCGATTGTCATTGGTTTTTCTCCATTTGCTTTATGACACATCCATAGTAAAATAACCTGGGCATTTTCTTTCGTGTTCACATCAATCATCGTTTTTTTTCTTGCATTTGTAGTCTCCGTCAACAAATATGGTTTTTGACAACACACATTCATTTTTCTTAAACATCATATTTTCAATCTTTCAGTAAATTCCATCTCTGTAACGGCATTTTACAACCAATGGTCTGACGTATCTATTTGTTCTGCATTGGCTCCTTTTTGTTTTTCGTTTATGATGCTGAGCGTTTTCACGATTCTTTCTCGCATGCGTATTTCTCGTTTATGAAAAGTCAGTAAAGACGCTTGTTGTTCCGCTATGTGAACACGTTCACGAATTAAGAAATGTTAAGCGTACGATATGTTACATCGGTTGGCCATACATACACTGGTTGCGAATATAAACACGGCATTTCATGAATGCGATGCGCACCATTCCACGTTTTTCGCAATATACAATGTAATATAAACGATTGTTTATTACTATTCTCAGCGATATCGTGGTTAAGCACGGATGTTTGCAGATCCAAATGAGAATCATCTTCGTAATGTCTTCTTGTGTTAATCAGACAAGTGGCTTCCCCCATTTTTCTTAATTGTTCAACACACGGTATTTTTGCCTATTATTTAGATTTCTTTTTGTTCGTTTCCATCGTTTTAACGTCTCTATGAAGTCCATCTATAGAGATTTTACGTTGCGGTTTCTTGCATTTCTGATTTTATTGCATTGTAATCGACCACCGGTTTCAATTCATGACTCTGTACAGTGGCATTGCTGTTTTCGCTGTAATTGGTTTCTACTTCATCAAGCCATTCGTTGACACGTTGTCGAAGCTCTTGTACTTCAGCTTCGCTTTTCTCCGGAAATAATACTTCATCATCTGCGCGTTACCTGCTTTCTCGTGTTTGTTCAGGTTTAACATTGTAGTAGTTTATTTCTTCAGGTCATTATATAAAGCAAATGTTACGAATTGTATGGTACTGCATGCACATACTCAACCACTGTTTCTTATTCAAGCAAAATCAAGATACAACGTTGAACGTCGTCCTTTAAATGTGCACGTTATAATTTTTCCAGGTGACACTTGTTTCACTGCGTTTTACTGCTTTTTGTTTACGCTAACATCACGAGACATTAACAATGCATTGTTATAACTTGTACGCGAATACTACAAATTCCCTAGCGTGTCCTATAGCCTTAATCATACATGTAAAGTACTCCTAAACGTATACATATACATCGACTTACAACACACTTACGCATAAACATACACATTAAACGCCAATTTACATCACATAATATTCCACACGAAAAATATGCGCATTACACAACACAACAGCACGAAAAAAACATACACTAAATTAAAACGGCTGTCCTTGTATTAAACGCTAGCACTGCCAACGAGACTTGTTTTGGACATTTCATCAATGTCACTATCATCTCTTTGTTGCTTATGCATGTAGTGAAACCAAGCTTCTGCTACACCCAGAAAGCGAGTGGTGTCAACACCAGTATAGAGTTTGTAATTTCGCGGCCCGGAGACAACTGTTCTAAAATTATAGCTTTTTGTTATGTAACATACCATTCCCAGTGGCGTAACTGACGCGGGAGAGGGGGCGAGCCTCCACCCTTGGCAAACTAAATGCAAAATCTGGGCCCCTTAGCTGACATTTTGATATATAGTATTCTTTCGGTTTTCAGTAGGTTGTTTTTGTGCGTTTTTCGGGGTGTTTATTTTATTAGCTAGTACAGACATCCACGACATCCGGATTCGCTATCATTTCTTAACCTTTTTCTGAGTTTTTGGCTAGTGGCCCCCTTAGGGTGGGTCCTTTCAGTTATATTTTGCCCCCCCTGGCTATAACCTCTAGTTACGCCACTGATCGTTCCTAAGCACTGGGTGCAGCAATTTCTACTTCCACCTGCACGACACAAACGCTAGGGTATACCGCTGGTACTCACCACTTCAGAGGTGTAGCAGTTATTATTTGTTTCCGTGAAAACAACAAGGCATACTTTTTAGCACACCTTCGCATGAATGCGCAGCATGAACGAACCCTGCGTTACATTGTTTTTTGCTAGTACAGGCGCTCCTCGGTTTAATAGGCCTACGTTTCGTGTTTACGAACGTGCTCTTACAAAGTACATAAAAATCGAGTTTCAGTACACGATGTTCGGTGCGTCAAACGACGTCATTCAAATACTGAATTTTCTAATGTCCTTCATTTGTTGTGTATACAGTGTGACTAACTCCGGTGTTAGTCTAGGTACCATAGCGTAAGGTTCAGTAGTATACCCATGGTATGTGCCGTATAACGTGGTACCGTATACTGTACGGCAGGGTCTCAAACACGCGGATCGCAAGGCGCATGTAGCCCGCGAGGGGATTTCGTGTGGCCCGTGATGCTTTTTGGGAATTTTCAAATATAACGTTTACATTTATTTACTTTATTCACCGGTGTTTAAAAGTTATCAGCTAGCGAGTGAACAAGTGCTTTAAACGAACGTGGAGTCGGCTAGAAATGTCTTGCCCATAACTCATGATACCTTTCACAGGAAATAAGGTGTAGAAGCTGTTTCTAGCAAGGTTCAGGTACCGCCATTGTTGCGTCCGCCTCATAATGCGACCCTCGGGTTACTTTATAAGTCGTCATTTGGCCCTCGGAGCGATTTAAGTTTGAGACCCCTGCTGTACGGTATACTTACAATACAAATAGGGGCGTAACGAGGGGGGCAAGGGGACACAATTCCCAGGACGCCGAATCACTATGGTGACGCCGAGTGACTGCGGGGAGCTCCGACTGACTGCAGGGAGCGCCGAAAAGTCCCAACAATGTCGCAATTACTTTCTTCAATACCGCAAATTTGCTTCCGAAAGACCTCAGGTTCGAACATGGGGGCGCCAAACTTGATTCTTGCCCCGGCTGCCATCTAACCTCGTTACGCCCCTGTATACAAATACCGGTTACGACGAAAATCGCATTACCAACCCTCCTGAAAACGGAACTCCGTCCTAAATCGAAAAACGTCTGTAAACGATTTTGCACGATCCACGGCCTGTAAAACCAGCATGTACAAATCTCTTTCCAACTACAGGCGCATATTTGGCAGAAACGTGGATTAATGTAGCCTTTCATGGTACAAATCCACAAAGTTTGTAACAGCTACGCTATGTCCAACCGATATGCCTTACTGGGCCAAAAATAATGTCACTATCTTTATGAGGGCCGACATTCGAGGCAGTGCCCCCCAAATTTTTTGGTGCCCCACCAAATTTGGTTGTGCCCAGAAAAGTTTTTATTCAACAAATAATAAAAGCAAAAATACTTTCCCCCTAAAATGTAATTTGCCCCCCAAAACTTTAAAACCTGGCTACGGGTCTGGAGTGCTGCGTATTGAATGACTTACTTTCATTTAATCATTTAAAATTTAGTTTAAAGCTACTGAAAGCCTTCGAATACTAACTACCACCGCAATTATAAGGGTTGCATGGTACTTTTAAATAAAAATCACTCCCCAACTGTGACGCCATTGGCAAGTTTAGTGCCAATGTAAAAACAAGGTTAGTTAGAAATCAGCTTACTGCAGAGGAACACATGAGTAGAAATCAGAAAATTAAAAATCAGTTTTGCACCGAGGTGTCAGTGCATAGCCTACATGGAAATCTGCCAGTGAGTGATACATGACAAACAGGTGCTAAAGACTATTGCATCGAAAATGTCGAATTTAAGATTATCAAAATAAAGACAGGTTATTTTTGTTGATACACAATAATGAAAAGCTTGCTGAGCCTCACAAAACTTAAGACTAGTCTGCATGGGGCTCGCAGGTTAGACATAGGTGTTCTAGAGGATTTCACAGTTAGAAAGTTATCAAGTTATCGTGGATAAGCAATGCAACGAGTTAATACAACAGCCTGCGCAAAACAAAAAAATTAAAACGAGTTCTGTTTCGAATGCGACAACACTGTTGAACGTAGAACAGCGAAAATTCTTACAGCCTGTCTTCAACTTGACACATAGGTGTAGGACAGGGGTTCTTCACCTGTGGTAAATTTACCCCTGGGTTAATTTACTGAAGCATTAATTGCAGCAAATGTAAATTTTTATAAATCATTCTAAACTGTAAGAATTTGTTAATTTCGTATATTTAAAAAATGAGCACCACTGAGTTTATGGGGGCAAATCTCGTAATCTTGTTTGATAAAAGGGTAAGATATGCAAAAAAGGTTAAGAACCACTGTAGGAGCAGGCAATTTTTTGGGGGGTGAAAAGAAAGGATGCTTTGCCCAAATTTTCCCGAAAAACTTTCAGACGGCAAACGTTTTCCCTACAAATTTTCTGTAGCTGTTGATACATCATATTTTCCTTTACAATGTTGCCATAGACTTGAAAATATAATATTCGGTTCTTGAAATCCTTATAACACAACTGAGAAAAAAGTACGCTAGGCTGCGCAAAACCATTGTCAGAAACCAGCTGGCTCAGTACTCTTGAGTATCTGCCTCACAGTTCTGAGGTTTGGGGTTCCATTCACATTCCAGCTGTTGGTGTCACCAAGGAACCTCACACTCAGCTGAAGTAGCCTAAAGCTGCTTCCTTCTTTGAAGATATGCATCTGGCAATGTAGCAATATGTACACGACGATTTGGGTGGCCTCTAGTGAGACTTAGCCATTTCATTGTGCTTTAGGTTTAACTTAACGCTAGTACATGGGTTCGTCTTTTAGCAGCTAAACCAAGGGGGGCGCTTATGAGTCTGGGCTCACGTAACCTCCCTAAACCTTCTGACCACTTCTCTATATAGACACATTCAGTACGCATGTAAATCAGTTAAATATAAGTTTATTCATGTATGTCATAATAAAAGTACGAGAGTACTCACCAATTACATTTCCTTGTAATTTATAACGTAATTTCATTCTCTCTTGGTCTCTCGATTCATTCCAACAGAACCACAAGAGGACGGCCAGCAATCAGCAACATAACAGGTAGCTTCCATCTAATAGTAGTTACCTCTACCTAACTCATCATGACAACTGAATGTCTCCTTATGGGGAGCCAGGCTTTTATGGAGATAGGCTCCTAACGCCCTAGTTTCCTGTCTTTAGACTTCAGTTTGAAACAGGGTGTACTGATTCAGTAGGCCTTCGCGCCAACTGTTTTCCTATCGAAACGTTCATCACATGCTTACAGTCTTACCATTCTGATTTCTACAATGTCATTTCAATTCTAGTATTCTTTTTATAAAGTAACGGCGGTTACCCTGGACAAGACATGTTATAAAACAGTCTGTCAGTAATTATGTGGACCAAACTGTTTTTATGAAACCATTTATCGAGGGTGTGTCCCGAACCAACCGTTCTGTGAAACAGCGTGACAAGGAGTGCCTATACTAACGCCATTTTTAACGGGACAGGGTGACAGGGATTCGCCTTAGGATCGAACAAGGCAATAAATTGCCTTTTGACAATATCAATCCAGAGGACGGAATGGCGTGGCAGAATTCCACTAGGACTGAGCAAGGCATCGGCCTTTTGACAATATCAGTCCATGTGGCAGCAAGTAATTTGGACAAGCCAAATTTGTGGTCCTGAACGTCATAGGTTCTCCCGGACAAGCCACTAATGTTGACTAAAAGACAGGTCATTGACAACTGTTTCTAGTCTGAGAACACAAGCTACTAAGGAGACTGAACTGCAATGATCAATCGGCAAAATAGCACTCACCATCCACCCGTCGAGCTAAGGTGGCGGTCAGGCAGAGCTCCGTTTTACTTCCACTGCACAAACCAAAGCGGGTTGATGCAGTGGAAGGAGAGTAGTCCCTTCAAGAAAGGACAAGCCTTTCAGGTTCTGTAGAACCACTCTGACCTGGACGTGCAAATCTAGCCCTTTTTATAGCAAAAAGTCACGCCTTGGGCGTATGCCTTTACTTAGATAATTTAACAATCGTTTCCTAGGTAACGTGCATGATCAGAACATGATTGGTACATACTTTCAATGGGAAAGTCCCCGTGTTTCACCTAAAGGTGTTTGCACTTCCTGGTCCGCCCACGCAACATTGACATGCTTGTTTACCAGTTTTTCAGTTCAGTCGCTTTAGCAGTCTGCACCTGTCTCTGGCGCCCTACATAGTTCATTGTTTTCGGATTTCTTTGGTTAAGCCCGCTGTATTTCCAGCTTTCCAGTAGCTGTCCAGTCTAGCCGCTATTCAGTAGTGTTTCAGTTAGTTTCCAATTTGCCTTTCAAGTTCTGTTGTTGTAACTTTAAGTTCTTTTACATGTAGAGAACAATGTAATTGTTCTGCTACAAATATACTGTATCATATTATTTGTATTATGACTATGCTGTGAGTCTCACAAGATTGTCTATTCAACTGCACAGTGCACATACAGTGGCGTATCTAGGGTATGGCAGGCATGGCTCGTGCCATGGGCGCCACTTTCACGGAGGCGCAAAAATTGCTTGGCAAAAATGAAAATTTGTGATTTACAATTTCTTGAACCTCTAATTTGCGCCCCATACAACCCCATGTTGGAATGAATGCCGCAAGGTCGGCCAGTGCGTTACAACAATGATGACATAACAACGCATAACTTGTGCTTGGTTGACTATCATCATTGGATAGCTAAGGCTGATATCCTAGTAAACAGCTGACAGCTTGAAACACGATGTGACCCCTAAAACTCCAGTAGAAATAATTTCACTGCAGGCCTACTTTTAATTTTATTGTAAAATCTACAAAAACTTTTTTTTCTGATTTGTCAAGCCAATTTGTTTTGCAACCCAAAATTACATTTTGCAACCCCAATTTGAGTCGCGACCCATAATTTGAAAAGCCCTGATCTAGTCAACCAACCCCTGCTGTCCATAGCACCCTACTGTAAGTTTCACCGCTGCTCCAAAAGCATGCGCGGCAGCATACTACATGCGCTGTTAACGCTGGATTCCGTCCCACTGCGATGCCACTGAGCCAAATCGGAAAGTTCGCAACCCTGGCTATCCGAAAGATTGTGATGCAACCGTCAGTCAAACCATATGTGGGCGCTGATTGCTTGTATTGTATTGTTTATTGTTTACTGCAAAAACCGGGTGCGATGCAATAAAAAACAAACGCCATTTGTAAACACTTGAAAGCATTCCCAAGCTTGCAGTTGGGAAGCTTGAGGCAGAAGTTCCGCCTTGAATCATCACTGCGGTTAGTAGTGTACTTGCCGCTTTGCGAACCTTCGTGACTGTGATGAGATTTCGCAGTTGGGTAGTAGCCGCTGCAGTGGCGTGCAGAGGTCTGGTGATACCCGGGGCGACTGCTCGATTGGATGCCCACCAACCAAATTCTAGTATTGAGCAGTGGCATATGGTGGTCATTGTTACTGGATATACGCTGTTTGTGACGTCACAATATGACGTCATATTCACATTTGCACACCGTTTTGGCGAAGTTTGTTGACACAACATGCATATTCAGGGACGCTGGAGAAGGGATAGGGAAACAGTCCTGTCACCACGGGGTCTTTTGTGGGCCTAGCCCCCACAAACAAAGCTCCAAGCCCCCCCACAAATAGAATTATGAAGCATTAGATATCGGTAGAGTTTTTATAAAATTTCAGAATGTCAAGCCCTCCTGAACAAACGTGAAGCCCCCTATTGAAAACTTTCTCGCGGCGGTTCTGTAGGGAAGGGGAGCAGTAAAACAGTTGAGGGCAATGGAAACTTACAAAAAATCGTTACCAATTGTGTTTGTTTCTGTTCATCAACAATGTTGACCTCAAAAATAATAACAAAAATGATAGAAAATCATTCTGAATTTTCCGGTGCCGGAATAGCTGCAATAAATTTGTCCCAAGTCAATCTCGATCAACCCCCCAACTCTCCCCATGCCTCCATTCTCCGGCGTCCTTGCGCATATTATTCCACACGCACTCTCTTTACTCGTCGTTGTAGGCTATATTGTGTCATTGCAATAAACATAAATTATCAGCGGTCTCCTAAGACAGAGCAGTTCATGACTGCAAGAATATCCGGCAACGCGTCTAAGCAGGGGAGTAGAATACACTGTGCTACGTCAACGCAGTTCACAACTGCAAAAATACAAGGCTGCGCGATTGTCTCGTCGCATAGCAATCGATCAGAAGGCATGCGACTGGGATGGGGACACTCACGTGTAGCAGTCACGTTCTGCCTGCTACAACTAGTTGCTGCACAGCTGGCTAAGCCTAGAATCAGTCATTTACTGTGCAGAAGGCTAAAAGCTACAATGAACATTGAAACATGCAAAATAACTTAAAGCCTGAAAACCAGTGGTGGGTTTAGGGTTGGAGGGGCCCGAGGCAAGACTAAAAAGGGTCCTCTGATGACGACATCATACTCAGCCAACCGTAATAATCACTTTTGATTTGCCTAAGATACGGCCACCCAAGGGTATGTTCCTGAGACTACAGCATAACTGAAATAGGAGAAAATGCAAAAGGGTGTTCATGATACACAACTTTGAAAACACTGAAAATTAGGAAGACAAGGCTGGCAACGCATAAAAGTTAGGCAATAGCAAGTTGGCATCGCCCCTACTTCTTTAGTTTCGCGCTCCATTTCTCTGCATTCACCATCAATAAACTACAAAGTTTACCCCTTTGAAAGTTTCACACTTTCCCCATTTGAAAAATTGCTTGGCAGTGGGTTTCCTGAATTTGTTCACATTCATGTCTTGTGGGAATCCATGAAACTACAAAAAACAACCAAGAAGATTTAAAACACAATCTGCGAGAACATAGCACACAAAAGCATCCAATTAGAGACTTGTTTTGGAAAGCTTTGAGGCTGGATGAGTCAAAGCTGCCCTGATCTTGCATTGACACTGGTTGTTTGAAAAATGTGCAAAAGTAGGAAATAATTCATCATGTGCCTTATGGAAAACATTTCTACTACAGCAAGTAGCCTACACAATTGTATAAATCTGTGCTAAGAAAAACGGTTCAAGCTACATTGGCTAAGAGCTGGCTAAAAGAGAGTAAGCATCACCTACCAAGCCTGCCTTAAACCAACCATTTACTAGTCAAGCTTCAAATAAGCTGTGACTTCAAGCATAGGCTAAATCAAACCACCTAAAATATCTGTAGAAAAAATGAGTATTCATAATACTCAAACATTGCCATTTCTGCTACGTGATAAGAAGCATGAATGTAGCCTTGCTTATTAACAGTCTTTGCAGCGCAAAACCACTAATACAAATTTACTTTGTGAACTAAGAAGAAAAGTTCCTATAAATTAAAAGATGTAGTGTGGTCCCTGCTATTACAATTGCATGTTGTCGTATTTTCTGATGGAAATGTTCACTAAGATACAATTTTCATAAAATTATCAATATAGCAAGTTCTTCAATATCTAAAAGTCATCATTTGGTACAAAATATTATGATTTGGTATAAAACGTTATTATTTGGTACAAGTAGGCGTATTTGCTCTTATTTGATAGGGTCTTTTCAGAACTTTGTGGAAGAAATGTTAACTGATATTCTACAATTTTTTAGGTGTAGAAGTTGGTTTGAAGCTTTTCTTTGTTTGCTCATTGAAGATGGTGGTGGGTCGCTTTGAAAGGACGGTATTTACACATTGCAGTTGCTGTTGGAGGCCCCTTTGACAGCATAGTAGCTTACGTGCATATAGCAATTGCTGTTTGGATCCCCTCTGAAAGCATATTACTCACACATTACAGTTGATGTTGGCGGCCACTCTGAAAGAAAGGTACTTACACATTAAAGCTGCTGCTGAGGGTCCCCTTGAAAACAAGGTAGTTGCACATTGCAGTTGCTGTTGGGGGCCCCTTTGAAAGCAAGGTACTTAAACATTACAATTGTTGTCGGAGGCCCCTTTGAAAGTAAGGTACTTACACATTACAATTGCTGTTGGGGGCTCTTTGCAAGCAGAGTACTTACACATTTCTGTTGGGGACCCCTTTGAAAGCAGATTACCTTCAAATTGCAGTTGCTGCTGGGGCCACTTTGAAAGCAAAGTACCTACACATTACAGTTTCTGTAGTGGGCCCTTTGAAAGTAGAGTACTTATACATTGCAGTTTCTTTTAGGGGCCCCTTCAATGAAATTGAAAGCAGAGTACTTACACATTTCAGTGGCTGTTGGGATCCCTTGAAATCAAATTACCTTTAAATTGCAGTTGTTGTTGGGGCCCCTTTCAAAGTAAAATATCTGCACATTACACTTTCTGTAGGGGGCCGCTTTGAAAGCAGAGTACTTACTTATGATCTGCTTTGTAGTACATTATGTGAGTGAATAACAAGTTTTTCATCAAAAATCAGGAAAATTTATGCGCGTATCACCTCAAGGGGGTCCCCAAAAAAGGGGGGCCCGAGGCAAGTGCCTCGCTCGCCTCCCCTTAAACACACCACTGCTGAAAACACTCAACAACCACAAGCCCAGCCATACATCCGATCACCTGCTGATCATGCCTTCACCCATACATCCGGCCAGCACCTGATCATGCACATAACCACGAAAAACGTGACCAGACATCATATGTTCATCACATGACTCTCATCGAAACGAACCAGTGTATTGCGCAATAACAATGACTTAATGAGCTTTTATTAGTAACAAATGCATGGGGAATTCCTGAAAATTTCAGTATAAAAGGAGCAGTTTTCGTCTCTAAAAATCGGATTGGAAGTAACAGCGGTGGCGACTTGTTCCAATCTCTTCCGAAGTTTAAACTCTTAAAGTTTGGCTTCAGAAGTAAAACACTCTGCCTCTTGGAACCCTGTGTTCACTGGAGGTTAAGTTGGGTGGAGTACTACTATGGGTATCCCCATTTAGCCCACAGATCAGGAGTTTTTGAACTGGTTAAGTCCTATAAACGGGCTTTATCCGGTCAAGTTAAGTGGCTTGTCCAGGCAAAGCTCTGTCACTTTAGGCAATAAAAATGGGAACTGTAAAAACACAATTCCTACCAGTCTATCAAGCAATGCGTTGTTAAACGAAGCGCTTTTGCTGGCATTAAGCCTTGCGTCATGAACTGCTGAAACGTGACAGTTACAAAGAAAGCTGCACATTGCTTTGAATAATGACAACTTTCCGTTGAGAGACTAAGTTACGCTATGATCGTTCAGAACTAATAGTGAGAATTAAATGATGCAGCTAACAATACGCTGAAATAATCGTTAAAAGTATAGAATGATATATAACTCTAAGAAATCGTTTTATTTGATTGCACAGTTGCATGGGTTGTTCTTGTTCGTGAAGTTGACTCGAGAAGTGTTGCAAGTTAAAAAGAATTATTATTGGTGAGTACAGTTGTTTGATTATCGTTACATGTCATTTATGAAGTTATATAAATCATTAAAAATTAAATAAACTTTGCGATTATTGCCGGTAGTATTTATAAAGAAGTATCCGAAGTAAGTAGGGCGGTTAAGCAAACGAGCGAGATTTTGTGATAACTGTCCATGATAATGAAGCGAACCCACTAAATTGATTACTACTGTATCAAAATCAGGCTTTATTTTCCTACCATAGAGAATAAAACCTGTACACACGGTTGACCGTTTGAAACTTGCTAAACTACACAAGAATTGAGAACGCGCATGAAGCACGCATGAAAATTTTCGTTTTTTAATATGTGGCTGTTGTATGTACAATCACTAAGGGGAAAGAAAAGATACGGGCTTGTGTGAGCCGTTATGATCAATCCGCCTGAAATGCCAAATAATCACGGAGCTCGAAACGAAGCACATATTGCAAGCACAGGTGTGCGACGGTATTAGCACAAAAAACGAAACGGGGAACTAGTGATGCTTCATAAAATCAAATAGGATACCTGTTGGGACAGTTTTGAAATTCGGCTCAGAAATTCAATTAAACGTTCATAATTATCTTCAGTGTTGATGTAACTGGACCCAACCAAAAAAACACCAGTTTTTTCTTAAAGTCCACTTAAAAAAACAATAAAACCCACCAAAAATCCCACTCTACTTTCCTTTGAAAAATGTCCTATGAAGTAAAAAATAAAATAAGCAGCACACTTGTACAGCTGACTGTAGGCCAACATTTTTTTATGAAAGCAAACGAACAGCAACGAAATTTCAAGGACTTGAAAAAAGAGAAGAATAATTCGAACAGTTTGAATAATTTCTACAGGTTATCTTCTTCAGCTCTGCAAAATCGGTATATTTTAATCAATTTTTCTGTCTTCTCTGCATCCAAGCTGTTTCTGATGTTGGAACATACCAAACCATATGTTGAAAAAATACACTATATAAATGATGAACCAGCAGGGCATGTACATAAACTTGATGTGAAACTGCAAAGTTTGTGTGGGAGAGGCTTTTCTCTGTTTGCTGTGCGCGTTCTTGCCAAGCCTTACCACTTTGGAGTGAATTGATCAACAACACTTTGCGAAAGCAATGATGGGCTACATTTCTTTACCCTCAAATTTGAATGCCATAATAGGTATAACAAGTTATTATTGTGTAAATCTGACAATGGTGATATCGCATGACGCAATGAAAACAATGGAGAATGTGATTTTTGCGTTTTTCATAAAAAAAGAAAACTTTTTTCAAAAAACAAAAAAAATCGGATTTAAGAAAAAGAAAAAACAGGTTGTTTTTTAAAAAACAGTTTTTCTCAACCCTGATTGTCTTTCAATTCTTATTATGATTTTCCCATGATCGCACGATCTGGAAAAAGTCACGTCACTATCACTTTGGTTGGGTGTGCACCGCACAGTTAGAGCATAGGTCCCGGTATTGAAGAATGTGAAAATTACTGGCATTTCAATACGTAAAAATTAGTGTTGACAACAAAACAAGTTTCGAAAAACTAAATCCATGCAGCATGTTTTGGATGCCCGGGGCCGGTGCCCCCCTCTGCACGGCACTGAACCGCTGGCATTTGACGTTTCTTAATTATTACGCCAAATCTCCAAATCTTCAATTTGGCGCCCCTAAGGTTTTGTTCCCGAGTGCAGATGTCCATTGCCCCCCTATTTACGCCACTGCACAATGCTTTAAAAACCGCGCCGCAATATTGTGGTGTGCACCGCGTTTTCCATAGAGAACATTTCGCAGCAAAACAGCCATGACTATTTTCTTCAGATGGTTAAACAATCAACTCGACCTTGCAACTACTCTAGTTTTTCAGTTTCATTTATACTTATCTTACTTTCTGTAGATCTTTAAGAGTGTCACGCAGGGGCCATGTCGTCTTGCTTGCGCCGTGGGCCACGCGGCTGCTTTCGCAGTGAACGCTGCATTGATGGCGGGTCTGTGGCAGCACGGCGCGTGAACTGCACCCACTCCTTAATGGCAAGTACGAGGTTGAACATGCCCGCAAGTAGCCTACCGTTTTTGAAGTCTTCGGCATGGCACGACCAGGAATCGAACCTGGCCTATCAGCTTTGGTAGCGCGTGCTCAATGAACTGCATTACTTGGCTGATTTTTCAATTGCCTGTGCATATTGTATTTCGCAAACGTTCGGAATGCTACCAGAAAAACACTATACTATTGTTTTTAAATTTAATCGTTCGACCGAAGTCCTATAGGATCACCAGGAAAATTACAAATAAGATGTTATAGCAGAAAACCGAAAGATGTGGAAGCGGTTGCTTTACCTTAGTTTACCACAATTAATCAGCAAGTGAGTGGATTTTCGTTTAGTTTGAAGCTTATCATGGCCTTGTGCTTACAAGACTGATTTAAGATGCTACATGTAGCCTACATTGACTTAACGGATTGTCACATTTTCAGCTTGATGGAACAAAAGTATTGCATTCATTGGTGTATCGGTTGCAGTCGGGGCCCCCTTGCTCCTGAAAAAAGCAGATGGCGCTTTCTCTGAGACTCCCACAATTAACGACGACGCAAATTCAAAAACAATAACATACCAATGAGCCTTGAAGCCACAGCGAAGGAATTTATGAGCGCAACCTCTCGTATCGCTGAAGAACAAACGTCTGTTACAACTGCTCGCAGGTGGGGATGGAACTCTGAAAGAAGGTTGTCCGCTGCGGAACCAGCAACTCGCGCAGTTATTGTTGCAGTTATAGGACCTGACGCTCCACCTAGTGACGACATTTCATTGCGTCACATGGAGCTGCAACATCCTTGACAACTCAGCGGGACGAGTTCAAATTTATCAAATCTAAAATACATCTGCCAGGGCGTTCAACTCATTGCCTGTGAATTAAGTCAAGCAGCACACGACTGAAAACGCCGTATTTTGGGAAGGTGTTAACCTTGGCTGTGTCCAAAACCCACCGTTCCTCTAAGACTTTAGGAGTTCGTGTCTGAGACTACGAAAGGTAGGTCACGACACAGATGCAACAAACACTGAACAGTGCTGCCGAACGCAAAATGGAAATGCAGTCTTACAACGATGGAGCGTGTACTAAAATGCATACAAAACAGTCATATAAAAATAAGTTTTTTCAGATCAAATACAAATGCACTTTACAGCTTCACACGGGGTTACACTACTACAGCTAACCTATATGAAAAATAGATCAACAACTAATTCGTGAACTGAATTATTCCGGCTGGTGAGTTCAAGATGATGTGTGCTACAGCGGGTTGCAACTACGTTAAAGTAAACCTTTATGAACCAAACACTTCAAATAAAAGCAATCCCCACAAATAATTTTTTAGCACAAAGCGTTCGTTTAAACACAGCGGGAGGAGTATTAATATTTGGGGAATAGACGATTGTGGAGTAACCATTACGTTACCGCGTAGCATCAACTGCTGGTCATACTTTAAAAACACAGTCATTGAAATACGTAAAATTAATTTGGCCTTTCCAAACGTATTGTTTAAATGGGTAGGAAATGAAAACAAGGGCTTAACGGTTGACATGCGTGTTTGAAAGAAAACAAAGTAAGCACAGTGGTCGGCAAACACGGAGCCGCGGGTCCGTGAAGAAATTGTTACCGGGCCGTGCGGAACCAAAGCCAAATTGGTCCAAAAGTGACTGGAACGACTGACAAGGAACACACTGCGGGTGCCATTGACTACCATATATCCCTACAGGTTGGAGCATCTTACTGCGGCAAAGCAAGCCCAGATCTCTCACTGAATCAGTGCCATGATGACTTACGAGTTGTAATAAAATTGCTTGTGCCAAACATTATTTTGCTGAGGGTCGGTCCACATAATCATGCGAGGATGAAACCGGTCCGCAGTGCGAAAGAGTTGCTAGCAGACCATTTGTCGCACTGCTGATGCTTCATTTCTCGAAAGTTTATGAAGAACTGCACGAACGGAACCTAAAAAATACAGGGTTTCTACCAACAGCATTAACAAGTATGGTTTGCGATTTAAGTCGCTTACGTGTAAGACAAAAGATTTATTTCATACGATCCGTCAATGTCAAAGCGTCCCAACTGCACAGACGGCGCAGAATTCTCGGCGTTCTCGAAAAGAGTGAGCATTTTCCGCATGTTCTGCGACAGATCTTCAGGGTCTGGCATACCATCCACTTTAGCTTGTTCAGGTAACTTCCAGCCGCTTGAGATCGTGTCGTCATTTGCTGTTTCTGTTCGTCTATGAAGAAACAAGTAGAAATTTTTAAGCACCCAGTAAATTTCAACCCATGCCGCAAAAAATTGGGTCAACGGGTTTTCAGTGTCCTGACGTTTTCGCCTTGACTCAAATAAAACATTTAATGTTTGCGCCAACACTTAATATCGATTTCGTATTAAAAATTTTGCTGCCTGATTGGACTGCGTCATCTTTGCGGAGACCAGTTACGTTGACGCTTGCATGAAAGGACACTTATCGGGAATCAAACTTATAGGCAAATCGGTAAACAGTGAGTGTGAGGAAGACACGGGGGTGTAGTGGGGGCGTCCCCACACTTTTTACATGTTTTCGTTTGTAGTGTAATGTAAATGAATACTCCATTTTATATTGAATTAAAAATGAGTGTGAAGTTGTTGAAAATGGCTTGTTTTTTTTGCATGGGTTCCCACGCTTCTATTTTTAGCACTACACCCCTGAGCAAACCCCATTTCAACAGGATATTTCGAAGGAATATGAAAAACTAAAGATTTTTTTCGTCGTCAAGCCCGGGAAAGTGTCAATAAAGATTTGCATTTTTCTACATCTAAATACTGACAGCTGTACTTGTCGCAATTCATTTATCCCAACGACGAATGTTAACTGCGACACTCACGGAATGGTGGTCTTTTGCGTCTCGTCACTGGCGCTAACAAATTTAATGCAGCCTTTACGAGTTAAAAATCTGAGACGACCACAGCGAGATGTCTTTAGCCCAGTTCTCCCTTCGTTATCCAACGTAGGCATACGAGGCTGGGGGCCTAGGAGGACAACTGTTCTCCTTACCACCGTAAAATTCGTGACAATCAGGCGAATCACGGCAGGGTTTGTGCATATTCAAAGTAAATGAAAAAATTGACGGCAGATTTTACAAACGCTGAATCAGAGGCGCTGACTCTATAACACCAATACACAAGTCTGGAAAAAATGGATGGCCTTCTTTTCCCCTTCCCTTTCATAACAACGGAAATTTTACGGAATTCCTTCTAATTTTCGACGATGTACTTCAAACAAAACAGTGAGGCGTCACAAATCTGGGCTGTGACGAAGCTTCCAGGGCAAACGATTTCTGTATCCCCGTCCCCTAACACACATCCTGCCTCTACGTTGGCCAATTATATACACGAGTTGGCATTTGTGGTTAACAGCATTTAAGCTGAGCGAAAGAAACAATCCGATTAATGCTAAATAATCTGAAATCATTGTTCGGTGGTAACTGGTAGATGACGATACTTCAGTTGAAGTGAGGCAGAATGAAAGACAATGCACTCACTGTTGCACAACAGGCGAATTATGGGCTTCCTCCACCTTCGGAAACACGTATATCTCTTCCACCGTGAAAGTTTTCCAGTTTGGTGACGGTTGTCTTAAGATGAATCTCAGCGCGTTTACGTTGTTTGGTGGTCGAACGAAGTCAGATGGAAAGAGAGTGAAGTAGCTCTGTGTGGAAGATGAGGTGGTCAAACGCAACACTGCCTACAAGTACTTTTCACAACATTACCATTAACACTGAAACCAATTTAGCAAGCATCGTAAGATGCAAATGTCAACTTTCAAACGAACAACAAAGGGCCGCATTAACTTTAAGCATTCTTTTTGTCCCTTCCGCAATTACGAGTATAGGTGAACAAGGAAATGCACCAATAATTCCCTACGAAATGATTGCATGGGTAGTCCGCCAGGATTCAAAACACAATTAGTTGGGTACATTCGCAGTCATTGGACCAAATATGATCAAAATGATCATTATTAGGATTATAACAGACGACAACAGAGGTATTTGAAGGTCGTCGTCCGAATTTTTTGCCTGGATCGAATCCTAGAATATGAAACGGCGGATGTTAACACACGCTCTTTCTAAAATATAGTGATATAAACTTTGGGTCGTGTGCTATTTCACCGTTCTTTTCTGTAAACCAACTGGCTCAGACGCAACGACTGACAATCTCGTATCGCGTTCTGGTCCGTTAAAATCCCGCAGCTAAGTGATATGGGAAAATAACTCACTTTAAAAGCTTTCGTATGAAAAAGCAAGCCTGATTAAGCAGTGTTACGGGCAAGAAACGAATTAAACTAGTATTATTAACCAACAAAAAATGGACGCAAAGGACGAAGCACTAAAAGTTTAAAACCGCGCCAAGAAACCATCGTGAGTAGAACTTCGCAAAGCTCGATTTTACAGGCTCGTAAGCAACAAACCGGCGGCAAAGTCAACTGATTCAATAAATTTAGGCCTTAATTTGCTGTGAGTCAACACACTTCACTGAACGCATATTCAATTGCAGTGCTTGTCAACCGGGTGTATCGTACACCCCAGGGTGTACCAACTTGATGGGGTGTACCAGATGTGTGCTCTTCAAGAACAGTCACATTGTCCCACATACGTCCTTTTCTCCTGGGCAGCTGTGTTAACTTTTCACAGATTTTAAGACCGCATATATCGGGCGGGGTGCATTGTCTGTCTTTTCCCGTTGCTTGTTTGTAATGTTGGTCAGTTGACCACCATGTATTCTTCTTTTTTTCTTTAAATGCAACATTCGGGAGTATCCAGGTAAGAAATGTTTGGGAACCATTGCTCCAGCTTGACTTTTTTGTAAGCTAATGTACCAACCATGCTTTTCTCTGCAATGATTATTGTTTTGTAGTAAGACACGTGACAATACTTTCCACATTACTTTTCAAGCAGTTAGGTGGAGCTAAGCGAGAACTTATATCAAGAGGAAGTGAGCAATCTCTATGTTAATTTTAACTTTGCAATTTTTCAGTTCAGCTTTTAAACTGTTATCATCTTATACTTTTGAAAGGTATTGCAGTAAATTATTGATCCTCAAAGAAAATTGACATGCGCAATTTTTTAAAGAAAAACTTGAAAGCGAAAGGTAGTTGTAAAAAAGAGCATAGTAACTACCAAAGGAAATACTTCAGTGAATCAAGTGAGAGTATGGATGTCAGGAAGTCACATGCTGAGTGCAATGTAGTCCACTTTTTCGGGAGTAAGGTCGAGATTTAGCAGTGTACAGTTATAAAGAAGTTATTCAAGAGAAAAAGGCTTGTATTGTTAAGAAGCACAAATTGCGCAGCGATGCCTGAATCGTGCATGGGTTTTGTCGCACAAAAGACGAAATGCTGAACCTGTATCCTTAAGGGCATTGCCCATTTTATACAACCTTATTTGATAAAGTCATTAGGCTCCAGGACATCTCAAAAACGTGTGAAGTCACAGCATTCTACTTATCAAAATAAGTCGAAGGCATTCTTTTAAGCATCTCTAGAAAGTCATTGTCGATGGAAGAAAAAATCCGTTTCCATGGAGAAAAAAAAGCCGTTTCCAAAGTAAGAAAAATTCCACTATTAAGCAATACAACTAAACGTAGATGTCTTCATAATTCAGAAGATTTGTTGAAACAACTTCTTGACAAGCTGAAGAGACTTCAGTTGTTTGGTATTTAGCTCGATTAAACAACAGATATTTCAGAAGAGGTTCAGTTGATTTTGTGTTGTAGGTTTGCCAATTAGGAATCAAAAACCATTGGCGAGTTGTGCTGTCTTAACCATGGGAGTTTGCTCAACTGCTCAAGCCATCTTCGCCAAATTGCATGAGTTAATTGAAAGCCATGGATTTGATTGGATGAAGTATAAGGCAGTTGCTACTAACGGAACAGCAGCCATGCAATGCACTACTAATGGAGTTGTTCAAAAAATCAAAAACGTTTCCCTTGACTGTGTTTCAACCTGTTTTTTTCGGTCACAGACCGACGTTTTTGAAATGACCGAAAAAACGTAGGTCAATTTGGTCATAATGCCATTTTCAGACATACAAAAATGTCCCAAAATAAAAAAATGACCGAAATTTTTTATGTTATTTTGGAAAAATGACCGAAATGTCTCAGCGAAAATAAACCTAGGTTTCAACTCACTACACGATTAATTGAGAATTTGTGGTTAGAGTCTAATTTAAGATTATAACCAGGGGTCTGGTCTAGAGATTGTTCTTGAAGATGTCAAAAAATCGAGAAATTCATCCTCTCACAATCAAAGAAGCATTGAACGTTTTCAAAAGTGTGCAAACACATGATAGCAGACACTATGAGGTTATACTTCATCCTGAGGCACGCTGGTTATCCAGAGGAAAAGTGTTAGAGCGTGTGTTTCAACTGTGGCAAGAGTTGCGGGTTTTCCTTGCTCAACAAAGATACCCAATATCCACTAATTTTCAAAGCAATTTTTGGCTTTATTTGAATCTGAATTCTGTGTCACGGATCGTGCAGCCATTTTCATATGAGGAAATTGTCTTGGGCTTTTCGCACGTAGCTGCAATAAAGCAGAAAACAGCAGGACACAGCACCAGGGGCGCAACGAGGTTGGGGCAAGGGGGGTTCAATTCCCCAGCGCCGAGTCACTATGGGGGCGCCCAACGTCTGCGGAGGCGCGGAAAAGTCCCAACAATGTCACAAGTACTTTCTTCAATACAGAACGTATGCTTCCGAAAGACCTCGGTTTCGAACATGGAGGCGCCAAACTTGCTTCTTGCCCTGGGCGCCATCTAACATCGTTACGCCCCTGCACGGCACACGTAACAATAAAATTAATGAAAGTCAATCTTCCTACTCATGAAGTTGGTACAACACCCAGTATGGATAAAAAAAAGAAATCATCTCATTTACTGTGATTCCTCCCGCTGAGTTTTATCCGCCAATGTGAAAAATGTGGTTTTAACCCTGTTTCAAGGGCGTTTTTCATAAGAGGATCAACATCCTTGATTGAGTTTGTTTTTTCATTTTATTTTGACAAAAGAAAGTCCTTGATCGCAAAGGTAAGTTGTTGGCATGCGATCAAAAACGCAAATCGCTTATTGGGTGATATTTCGGTATTCAGGAATGCTGAGAAGTGATACGCAAAAATCTGCTAAGAAAGTGACATTTACAGCGTAAAAATCGCTTACGTTTTACACTTTAACAGCACTAAATTTTAATGCAATGGCAAGTGTGTGCAGGTTTTCTAACAAGTTTAAAAGGGTGTACCAATACAAAAAAGGTTGACAACCACTGTTCTATTGCACACTACTCACACCTGAATCACGTCAAAAGAGATCGCGTACCTGGCTGCTTGTTTCACAGTGAGGTTTCGGCATCAGTGTTCGGCGACGAACGCCTGTTACCCAGGCAACCTGCGTCTGCCCTGACGCCGACTTCTCCATCACCTGTCATCGCACAACGGCATGAAGTTTCTCAAGACACTCATAGACGTTTCGTAAATAACGGCGTAAAAGCAGTGTTGGTTATCCCCTTCCATTTTTTGACGCACCGTATGATGCGTGACGTCAACCTACCAGACGGTGTTAGCATTCGAGAAAGTTTTATAGACTACATTGCAACCTTCTACGAAGGATGTGGGATAGTATCAGTACTCTGACAGCATTTTCAATTCAACGATCGAACACAAAAATATGCAATACCTACAGAAAAGCTCGACACCATATAAGTTTTTGCAAGATGAATCACACAGAGGAATGTTGTAGTAAATATAGTTATAATGTTTCACATAATTTTTGCTTATGTGGCTATTGTTTATCTTTTCAAGGAAAGTTAGGATTTGGCGTGTTTGCAGTTGGGCAAAAGAAATACCGTATACATTGGCCATACACCTCAGCATGTGCACTGCAACGAAAAACTATCAGAAAAGCAGCCACTCAGGACGATACTGTTGATTAGTCAACTTTGTTCAATGGAACTTCCTTTTCCTAAATCTCCGCCCTTGTTACAGCTAATGCACATCGCCTAATGACATTCTCGCGTTCAGTTTTTCAACACCCGTCAGTGACACTGCAAACGAGCGAAGTATCCAGAGAAAGCAGTATAATAAATAAGTATAACAACCATGGGCGTCGGAAGGATTTTTTCCAGGAGGGGGCCACTAGGGAAATTTGTCCGGGGGGGGGTCCAACAGTGATGAAATTTGTTTTTTCCCACTCGAAACTAAGATAACCTTTTTTTCCGAACATTTCAAAATCTAGGCGGGGGGCTTGGCCTCCCCTTGCCCCCCTTCCGACACCCATCGTAACAACAGTACGTTTTCTCAAAAACTTTGACTGAAAAATTTAAAGGACGGCTGGTTGTTTGTTTGAATTTTCAAGCACGGCTGGTTGCCGTCAACTGCGATTCGCATTCACTTATAACCATCAACCACAGTATGAAGCCAACCACTACATGGTCTATGAAACATAAACGTTCAAAATGTTGATGTGCGTGACGGCAATGTAGGGTCTGCCAAAGCAACGCGACATATTGCGGAAAAATAAGGGGCCTGAGCAATACAGTAGGTTTAAAAACAAGTTGGCAAGACCTCACCTTCATTTTGACGGTCAGTGTCGCTGTGTAGTTGTTTACAAACGTTATCTTTCCGACATCCATTGGTTTCAAGTTGGGAAAGACGATTTCTATCACAGCACAACCGGAATGGAAGAAGGAATCGCCAATGGCGAGGTAATGCGCTGGTTTTACACTACACATCAGCGGTGAGGGAGAAGCTGCTCTCTGCCCAGTCATGTTCGTTACGTGCGTAGCTCAGTCGCAGTCGCACCAGTGAGTTCGTTACGATACGAATCTCTCGTCTAAGCCCGCTTGAGAGTCTCTTTTGCTGAGTATTCACGGCTTCTTTAACAGCTTGCACCAATAACACAAGGTGATCAAGGGCTTGTTGTCGGCAGCTTGCTACGTTCTCGGCGGTTTTGGAGTCGGCGTAGCTGTGATAGCGATCACGCAGCAGCAACAGTTTATGTGACTACAATCAGGTTTCGGGCAATGGAACTTCGGACACAGGTGAATGCCGGGACACCAATGACTTCCACCTCGCCACAGACCCGGCCACTAAATGTAAAAAAAACAATTTTAGTGCATGTGCCGCAATGCGAAAGGCATGCACAAGTGCATGATAACTGAGAAACGAAGACTGCAATGAACTAAATCCCGCTACACAATTGCATTTGAAAGTTTGGTTTCGTTTTCAAAACAATATTTTCTTCGAACGCCTTGGCCTCACTCTTTAATCAACTTACTGGCATGATCTCGTTTGTACAGGATATAAAGAAAGCCATTTATTTTAAACCTGGATGGCACCAGTGATATTAAATCGTTGCATCTGATCAATTGAAGCCACTGTTGGAGTCAAACCGCCAATAAACTCAAAGCAATTATCCTCTTCAAAATGTCTATAAGCCCTGTCAGTGTCAAAATGTCTAAAAACTCGAAATTACTACTAATCTTAAAACTTTTAAATACTAAAAGCCCGTAACAATCTTCAAATGTCTAGTCTAAATCTATAAAGCTATTGCTGAATTATTCACTCAAAATAGCTTCTGCATTCCAGCACCAATAATGCAACTACAAAGCGAACCATTACCACGACTGCTAAAGTCCACGATATATTGCAGTGTAAAACACACAACAGAAAATCTGTGGAACATTCAGGTAACTGAAAGGTGACTTTTTTTTGGAAACTATGAAGCCGACAACTACACTAGTCTATGAAGCAAACACGTTGAAAACGTTGGTGTGCACGACGGGGACCGGCATAACAAAACACATAAAACTACTTGCAAACATATGTTATCCATAGTCAAGCTGGCATGTTTAAGGGGCACATTAGCCTCTCTTTTAAGTGAAGGTGGATGCAATCTGTATTGGACATGCAAAGAACTCATCGAATCCCTAAAAGCAATGTTCATCAAAGCCCGGGCTGCAAGACTGGTACCAGGTAGCAAAATTACAAAATACATACACCACTTGCTTTCTGGGCATGTGATACGTGGATTCTTTCCCATTCAAGCTGGTAACTTCATTTCAGCTATTATCATAGAGCACTCCAGGGCCTCTCTAAATTTGTCATGGGTTGGCTGGTCTGCAGTTACAAAAATGTTGGGGACCACTTCCCTAAGGTTTCAGCATTTACTGGATGTTTAGAGGAAGTAGGAATTTAACGAAAAAAAGACTTAAAAATTGATATTTTGAAGTTGAAGTATATTTAGAAAAATGCACAACACCTAAATGTTACCAAAATGTCATTTACACAACTCAATCTATGCAGTTTGACATAGTCACAAAAACAGAGATGCCAAAGTTAAGTCACTTAAACTCTGTAACTGCCAACTGCCATAAAAAACTCTTTCCTATATGACTTGTGATGCAAGAAACTCAACAAGCAAATACAAACATTCACAAAAATCAAACTAGTTTGTGTAGAGGTAGACCATGGCCATTGAAGCATGGCCCCAATTACTTGCTAATTTGCTTCATTTATGAAACAAAACTAAAATAAATTAGTTCACAAAACTTTTTTAATGTGTGTGCTCTCAAAAAACTTAACTGAAATTTCAAGTGTGCCTGGTAAACAACATTAGCACAATCAAACAAGTATAGAAAAACAAACATCTCATTTAGCCATATGTGGAATGCTTTAATTTCTCCAACAAAACTTCTTGAACTTTTTTCTTGCTCTTCTTTACTACATTATCTAATGCAGTGGTTCTTGACCTTTTCTCCACCACGCCTCACTAATGTTTCAAGACCCCTAACTTTAAATAAGTTGTAAAAACAAATGTATTTCTTGCTAAATTTATTGATCACGCATTAGTGAGATATTTAGGCACGTACGGGTTCGCACCTTCCTGGAAATTTATTGATGCCCTCAGGGGAGACGTGCCTCCTAGGTTAAGAACCACTGATCTAATGCAATGATTTCCACCAATGCATGGCATGAATGAGTCAGAGTGTCAAACCCTTTTCTTTTTGAGTATGCCCATTAAATTCCAACAATTCCATAATTATGCCACAATTCCATAATTATGGAATCTTGGGGTTAAAAAGCATCATTCAACTGCTCGATAAACGAGAAATTTTGACAAAGATTATGCTGCTTTTATTGTTTACTACACTAAACCAGAGCCAAAAAACATTGAAACCAGAAAGCAAACAATCAGTAAAATAACACAAAAATTACCAAAATATGGGCAATGCAAGACATGCATCCATGCAAAACAAACAAACAAACTAAAGTGAAATTAAACAAATCATGCACAATCAATCATGAGATGATTTACTACCACCATGCAAGTAAGCTGTGATTAGCTGCTGCAGTCTGGATGATTGTGAGGATCTACCAACAGCCAGCTACGGCTAGAGCAGACCACCTCACACCTTTGACATACGTTTATCGCGTAGGAGGAGCTTCAAAGCATGAACAAAGTTGGCTGCAGTCTGGAATTTGGAACTGGCACTGAAAACCAGGACAGCCAACCTGCTAAAATTGATCTGTGGCTATATCTTGTTCAAGAGCACAAACAGCAAAGAAACACCAACAGGCAGATCTTGTTAAACAAATAAGATTGCAAATTAGGATGTGCGCTATAATACTGTCTTTCAGTAGTGCAACACCCAATAGGTCAAATGGCAAATGAAAAAATGATACAATTATGGCATAAACAGCCACAAAACGCTGTGCTTTTCAAAAGCATTAAAAGACAATTGTACATCTTACATTTACAAGCATCAATTAGAGGTTTAAAGTTTATCAAATAGTTTAAAACATAGAAGAAAATATTATGAAACTCCATTCCACATAAGATTTATTGTTTCATACAATGGTGTCTTTCTTTTTTGAGAATTTTTTCTTTAAAAAAATATAACACTTTACTTTTTGTACAACATCTGTACGAATCTTACATAATCGCAGACAGAAAATTAAGGTTGCACCTTGCTATGACCAAAACCTGCAAGTGATGAGTCAAGCAATATTTTTTGTTTTTGACTTTGCCATGAAAAAATTGCTTCAATTTTGCAAACGAATGACAAATTAAACAGTATATGTTACAATACAATTTTAGAAATCATGCAGATGAAAACACACAATTATGCCAACATATCACGAAGAACAAGCAGCACACATGCTTGACTGCTTGGTGCTAAATGTCATCTTTGACCTGCAAAAATTTCAACTAAACTGTCATTTTTCTTGTCTATAAAACTGTTGAAAGTAAAAGAGGCAGAGAACAATATTAGCTGAGCACAACCTTGGATGCAGAAGAAAACTATTAATAAAACCATTCCCATAATTGCAGAGAAAAATACTTTTAAAAAATAGAATACAATATTGCCCATTGTTAAAAAAGCACACGAGGGTCAAGTAGAGAAAGCAGGCAAATACTGGTAAGAAACAAATCTTGAACAACAGTAGATAACATGAACCTCAAAATGAAGTATGGTTTTTATAGAGTTGACAACTACAGCCAAACAACTGCTTAGCATAACTTGACTTTTTCATTACCTCAGAGTCACCACAGCACTCACAAGTAAGGCAGTCAGCAAAATCAACACGCTGAAAAACAAAGCAGCAGCAGCCATTAAATAAAGTTCATAATCTGAGTGAACCCAGTAAGACTTTATATACAGACAACTAAAATGAAACACCTAAGCATCAATTGAGAATATTTTGTAAATATCTACTAAATGAATATTCAGTTATCAGTAAATACTGCACAAAAGCAGGATTTTATTTTCATGTGGCAATGCACCACATTTGGAAATTTCAAAACACAAACAGGCAATAAATGAACGTGAAAAAATTAAACTGCAACTAAAACAAAAAACATGAATCAAATATACAAAAATAAAGCATGAATCAAATATACAACAAAAACCATAAGCATCAACAACCTCATGGACAGTAAAATTACCTTTCTGGTTCCACAAAGGGAGTCACAGCAAGTCCTCAGATCAGGGACGTTGCAATCACAAAGCTGGGCACATGCTATAAAGCATTCACAACAGTCGTTTCCACCAGGTCCCCCACAGTTGCAGCTCAACCCTTTAGGCTACAGTTGTAACAAAACAAAACTTGTTTATGAACTTTGATTAAACCAAAAAGTGGTTCGTTTCATAGATGCAGCATCAACAAGAATGTCTTGCAGCATCTTACCTTCAGTTACGTACAAAAACAAGTTAACATAATTGTTCTTATCACAACCCACATTTTAGTGACATTGCTTTGTATTTGTAGTGTATGTAGTCAAACATGCTTAAAAAATCAAAAAGTATCATTCACTTTAAAAGTCACTTCATGGTATCCTAGCTTAGAAAAAACACCACTTCTGACATCCATCTGACCTCAGCCTCAGTCTGCACCAGGTTGTTTGTGACTGCAGCAACAATGTTCTGAACAGAAAGTTTGCACATTAATTTGATAAGCACTAAGTCTGGTATACCTGAGATTAACTATACTATGCTGAACTACCACTCTGGTTTCCATTCTATACAAAGACACCCTAACATTTAACCACCAACAGTTTGGCAAAGCATTCAACAGAGAAATTGAATTGAAAGTGGGATCTCCACACAAATGTTGTTACCTACATCTCACCTTTTCAATCCAGTCACCAACAGCTTGCAAACATGGCAAGCCAAAACAGTAATAAGAGAAAGTTTCCACACACCTCTCACGCTGCTCAATGCAGTTTGGCTAAACATGAAGACAAAAGAGATTTTTTGTATTTCTGCACAGTGTAAATACCAAGTACTCAAGCACTATTTTTGTGTCTTAGAATAACTGCTGCACTGCACACTTCACCTACTTTTCTAAAAATACTAAAAGCTTCAGTTAAAAAACAATGACTCAAGCTATTCTATCAGAACACACATATGTACCAGACTGCTTTAAAAAAACACAAAAAGGATTATGTTCAAGATGCTTAAGAAACAACCTTATCTTGCAAATAACTTTCTTTTCTTATTTTTTTAGTATTCAATTTGCGGATAGACTTTTTTTTCATTTTTAAACATTTGTTCTGAACAAGCTCTTCCAGGGTCAGCGAAAAACTTCTCAGCTCTACAGTGCTGAAACCATAATTTACGTAGAACAACTAAACTTGCATTCTGACCTTCCTTTAGCATTTTCGCTGAAAAATTTTGGCCATTTTTGCTGAGAAATTTTGGTTACTGAAACATTTTGATCATTTGTCTCAGTTGTATTAAAACTCATCATAACAGTGTTATTTAGCCTATATTTTCAAACATTCTGACCGAAATGACTTATTTTTTTCAGTCATTTCAAAAATGTTTTGATCGATGGCCCGGGGCATCCAAAGAGTGAAATTGCAGAAATGAAAATGCTACAACTAGATGATTTTTCCTATTGTAAGGCTACTAACACATATGTTGATTGGATTTAATTTTTCAAAACTTGTTTTTTTGTCAACACTGGTTTTTACGTATTCAAAGGCCAGTAATTCTCACTTTCTTTAATACTAGGGACCTATAATCTAGGTGTGGTGCACACATCTAATCAAACTAATAGTGACATGACTTTTTCCAGATTGTGCGATTATAGGAAAATCACAAAGAAGGATTAAAAGATGAATATGGACATCAGATTGATTTTCTAAGCCAAATTTCAAAACTGTCTTATTTCAACTTGCTTGATTTAGTTAACTTTTTGATGCATCAATTATTTCTCGTTTCTTTTTTTGATGTGGCAATCCTGTGTGTGCGCTAATACAGTGGCACACCTGTGCTTGTAATATACGCATCACTTCAAGTTTCGTCATTTCTTGGCAGTACAGGAAGATTGACAATAATGGCTCACACAAGTCTGTATCTATACTGTCCCCACAATAGTATATATAACAGGCAAATAATAAAAACAAAGTTTTCTTGTGTACTTTATGCACATTCTCAATTCTTGTGTAGTTTATCAAGTTTCAAAACTGTCAACCCTGGGTGTCCCTTATCCTAGCCACATATCTTCTCTGCTCGACTGCCATTTGACGAGACATTCACTCAGCCTGATGTTTTTGCAGTTGTGAATTGCCCTACCGCAGCATTAAGTGTGCTTTACTCCATTGTTTTAATGCTCAGCCTTATATTTTTGCAGTTGTTAACTGCACTGATGTAGCACAGAGTGTGTTCTACTCCCCTGTTTTAACATGTTGCCAGTTATTTTTGCAATTATGAATTGCTCTGTCTCACTGTTGAGTGCTGTGTTTTTCTCCAGTCTCCGAACTTGAGCGCCGATAATTATGTTCATTACAGTGGCACATTATACAACAACAAGTAAGGAGAGTGCATGTAAAATATGCATTTTGTGTCAACAAACTTTGTTAAAATGTTGGTTTGCAAATATGAATATGATGTCATATTGTGACATCACAAACAGTGTATATCCAAGAACAATGACTACGATACACCACTGCTCAATACTAGAATTTGGTAGGGGGCATACAATCAAGCAGCCACCCTGGCCATCATCAGACCTCTGCACACCACTGGCTAGAGAGCTGTTAAAACCCTTAAAAAATGCGGCAAGTCTTCCAGATTGCATTTAAAAAAATTTGGAAACTTTTGGATTTCGTTTTTTTGTGGGTGAAGTTGTAAGTGGGATGGATTTTAGGCCATTTTGGCTCAGCTTACCTGGCACTGAACACCAACTGCTAAAGGGAATTTTATGACTCAAATTTGTGTTGGAAACTAGGCTATAATCTAGTGGTTCCTAACCTTTGTTGGTGCATTCCTCCCTTGGCTGATTTTGGAACTTTTTATTCCTCCCCTATTACACAATTTAGCAGGATGGCTGAAAAGGTTCAAACATCATTTTTGCGATGACTCAGATCGCACGTTGTGGGTTGAAGTACAATCCTAGTGGCGTTGTTGCGTCCTTTCAATAAGCCATAATTGTATCATAATTAGCTCCATGGGCACAATTAGGTGGGGGATATGGGGATGCGTCCTCCCAGTTTTTAGACAATGGGGATATAATGTGCCATGTCCCCCATATTTTCTCTTTAGGTTTCGTAATAAATTGGTTTCACACCAACCTGCCCCCCCACATTTTACAACAAAATTGCACTCATGATCAGCTCTGCTTGGTGGCTTGAAACAAGCAGCAAGTTTCTGGGGAAAATTCAAAGAATCACTCGGGAAACTTGGAATGCACTTAACACTTTGAGAGGCAGCGTACAATATATTCGTACTTCGATTTCGGCCTAAGAAACAGTAGTTTTCGGTTGCCTTACCAACACCCTAGCTCCTCTGCCGATTGCGCTAGAGAGCTGTTCAAGGGCTCGAACGGATCGGCCAGTCTAGTAGATTGCACACGAAAAAAATTTTTTGGTTGGGGTGCGGATTTTTTGTAAGTGACGTCATAAGTGAAGTAGTTTTGAGGTCATTTTGGCTCATGTTGCCTGGCCTAAGGCCCAACCGCTAGGCCAAGTGTTTCGCTGAAGTTTTCATTGCAAACTAGGCTCGAGTCCGAGTCTTTTAAGCCGTTGATCGACTTTCTAGCGTTTCTGGATCAAAAGTTATGATCTAAAATAAATAAATTAAGTAATTAGCTAATTAGTCAAATATTTTTACTAGTTTAGAACATAACTTATGAACCTGAAACCCCAGCAGGTCATCCAAAGTATCAAAAGGCTCGGATTATAGCCTAGTTTCTAGTAAAAGCTTCAGCGAAATACTGCCACCTAACGGTTGGCGCCCAGGGCCAGGAAAAGTTGGCCAAGGTGGCCTAAAAGTCTTCCACTTATGACGTCACTCATAAAAAACCCGTACCCCCAAGCAAAAAATTTTTTTGAGTGCAGACTAGAAGACTTGCCGTGTCGCTTGACACTTCGACCAGGTCCGTAACCCTTACAGGAGCGGAGATATTCCCACGCAAAGCCACATGCGTTTAGGTGTTTTTTTTTTCCTGAAAATCCCCGAAAGCGGCTGGACACCAAAGTGTTAAACATCTAACTAAGCAGGAATCATTAATGATATAAGAGTCCAACAGATAGCGCCACTGTTAATTTCGTGACAGAGAGATAAAACTGAAGCAAAAGAACAATCAAAACACATTGAAATACAAAAGTAATAAAAAAGTTTCAAATATCAATTTAGTTCAACTTTCAACACAATAAATGCAAAATTTGTTCATGTTTTTCATCGGAGAGTAGTTGGATATGATTGCTGTAAAACCAAACTGCATATATGAATAATCATCAGTGATGGTGTATCGAGTTTTGGTTTCGATCTCAAGACTCATCTCAAAATCCATTTTTGCAAGTCTCGGTCTTGAAGGTTTCAGGTCTTGTCTCGGTCTCAAAGGCTACAGTTCTCGAGACTTTAAATGTTGCAAGAAATGGTTTAATAAAATTTCTATAATTCAACAATTTTTGTTTGTTTTATTTGCTGGTAAGAAACAACCAAAACCAATCAGAAAAATGCCAGAAATTTGAAAAAGTTCAACTTAGAAGTGATGACAACATTTTAAAAATTTCAAAATGCACAAATTTTGAAGTCTCGAGTCTCGGGATTTTTGATGAAATATGGGTCTTGAAATTTTAACCAGATCTCAATCTTGAAGGTTACAGTCGCAACTACATCACTGATCATCATATTTTTGTATTTTGGAACTTTTGTTACTAAATGCTGTTATAGTTGGTTTAAAGTTAAGGCTGAAATCTGCACAAGACAATAATGTTATTGACTAAAATATAATTTCATTACGCGCATCTCCTCAAGAAACTATCTAATAACTGAACCTTAACGAAAAACTTAAAGATTCCCGCACACACTGAGGTGCACAATCTACTGAAGTTAATTCAAGAAAATGCTTTGACAAGAACAGGGCTGTGGAGCTGTCATAAAAATGACACAGCTCCGACTCCAGAGCTCCTCTGTTCATGAAAGTAGCTCCGGCTCTAACTCTGGAGCGGTGAGTTTTCATGACTGCAGCTCCGGCTGCACAGCTCTTTCTTTCATGGCTCCGGCTGCAGCTCCAGGTTCTGTTTGTTTGCACACATTAATATTTTCTTTACACACATTAAAAAAGAAAAATGTTAGGAGCCTGGTTTGGATCTGTAGGGACCCGATTTCTCTGATTCTAGGGACCCGATTTTCTCTGACTTTAGGGACCCGATTTTCTCTGACTTTAGGGACCCGATTTCTTTGATTCTAGGGACCCGATTTGAAATTCTAGGGACTCGAATTGGGTCCCTAAAATGCCTTAAAAAAACTGCTACAACATACCTTAAGCAAGTACTAAACCACACTCTCGTATACGCCTACAATTTTATGCAATTGTACATACCTTCAAACACTGCACTAAGATTATGAGCAAAATAACTGCACCTAAATAAATTGCAGCACCAATCAGAAACCACTCCTGGACTGTGAGTGATGAACTTGCAGGAGCTTGTGTGGTTGGGAATACAATTGGCTGTAAGAAAAACACAATTAAAGATTTATTATATACTACAATCAAAAAAGACCACTCCAGTGAAAATAGAAACACCACATGAACTAAAAAGACAGTTTGACAGCCACGTTTACAGAAAACGTTGGTGTGATTATACCGCAAGCCTGGTATCGAAATTCTACTTAACACGTTCACTGTCAAACAGGTTTTACCTTTAAGACCCAAATGAGCCACTTAATTACCATCACTTTGCAACTCCATAACTTGCCAGCTGATTGTGCGAGAGAAACATTCAGATGCTCACAAGATATGGCAAGTCTTCTAGATTGCAATGAAAAAAATTGGAAAGTTTTAGATTTAAGGTTTTTGGTGGGTGATGTCACAATTGGGATAGGTTTAACGCAATTTAGGTTCAGGTTACCTGGCCTTAGGTTCAAACAGCTAGATGGAATTTTTGACTCAAGTTTTTATTGGAAACTAGGCTATAGTCTGAGTCTTTTGAACCCTTGATTGGCTTTCTATCGTTTCTGGTTCAAAAGTTACAGCCTAAAAGCAGCAAAATGTTTGATTAATTAATCCTTTGATCAATCCTCTAATTAATTAATTAATCAATTATAATTTAATTATTGCCTTTTGTTGTTTTTAGGCCATAACTAATAGGTGGATATCTGTCATATGTAACGGCATTATTAATGAATTGCCATAGTTTTCAAAACTATATACTACACTCATTAACTAACCTTATTTTGTTGTTAATGTACCAACACTTATTGGATTACCGTTTATTGTCAAACTTTTTCTAATCTGTTTCTACCTTTGCCTCTTCAATCTCATTCATTCAGAGATGCTATGTACCCAGTAGGGCAAATATGCAACTGTGGTGCTCATGGTCCATGGGTAATTGTGCTGCTTCTCCATAATTTGTGTGGATAAACATTGTTTTTTGCCTTTGCTGCAAGCCTTTGTTATGTAATGTCATGGTTACTATATTGCTCTCTGCTTTATAACCTCTATTGTCATGTATGTTCATGCCTAACCTGTTCATCAGTACATACCTCAACACTTCACCCATTGCTTGCCCATCATCATCTTGTTATTGTAATTATGACTTCTGTTATCAACCAAAATTGTTAACTTTCTTGACTGTTATATTGTTTTTATTATTTTATAACAGCATTGGATGCCTTGGAACTCACCCCATTATGGTCCGTGGGTAAATAGTTACTTCTTCACAATTTTATGTACAAACAATGTTTTCTGCCTTTGCCACTTGTTTTAGTAATGAAATGCTATGTTTCTAATTACATTGCTCTCTGCCTCGCGACCCTTATTGCTGTTTGCTTCCTTCAACTATGTGCTTGCTGCAGCTGCCCATCTGTACATGCCTCAAGCTCAACTCTTCACCCATTCCTTGCCCACCATCATCTGTATTACATTGATTGTGAATGTACCATAAAGCAATTGTTTTACACTTTTAACTTTAAAAAAATTATATTATTATCTGCCCTTTATCTATTATTTCTGTAAATATTGTTTGCCACCTTGCTTTTCCTGCATACTCTGTTTTTGTGTGAACCTTGTGCCTGATTCTTTCCACATATTTGGTTTGATGGCTCCCTGTATTATGAGTTTTTATGATCCTCTTGGATCGTCCAATATTGCTAAGTATATTGTATGGGACAAGTATTGGATGTGTTACACCGTTTATGCAAATATTGGGAAAGAATTTATTCCTCTATTTAGCATTTTCCTAGAATTTATTCCTAGATTAACAAATAAGAATAGTCTTCAAAAGAATTATTTTTACATTGCTTGCTTTTTATGAAACTTCACATGTTGTTTATGACCAACAGTTTTTGGCATTGCAAAAGTTGTAGTGGATAAAAATAATCACCAATGAATGATAACACCGGTACACAGGATTTTTGGGTACTTGAAGTTTGTAGTGGGTTTAGGGGTTTTGGGGGGTGCTGAGTCCAAATATTGTATCCATTTTTGTCCATCTGGTCAGGATTAGCCGCCACAGGGCATATGTTTTGTAATTTTACACAAAACATCGAAAAACCTCATCAAAAGTTTCAAAGTTATCTCCCACCATTTTGAACTTGAAAACAGATTTTGTAATTACTAGTTGTGCTTTTAAATGCTGAAATGCTTTATCAGCTGTTGTTGAACTGCGTAGGCCCACAAGGAGTGAGTTAGTGGTAGCATATAAGAAGCAGTAACTACAATAAAATCCTATGTCAGAATAGCCTGTGCCTGGTACTGTTGCAACCTCTCCGGTGGTGTTGCGTTAATTGTGTGATTCACCACGAATGGGATGTGTGTGAAGAATAACACCATCATATATGTAGCACAAGCAAGCAATAGTAAGAGAGATTGCGAGCATGATCTCTATTGTTGCTTGCTGCCACGGTGCAACGCTTTGCGAACATGCCGCTCGGGATTTCCGATCGCAAGAGTACCATAGTTGATGACCATGACTGGATGATTTGCAGTAAATTAGAATTTGTGCATACTGGTTGGGCAACAAAGTGGATACATAAACTTTCCATGTTTCTTGTATCTGTGGGACAGCAGGGCTTGCCAAGAGCATTGGACTAGGGAAAGTTGGCCAACAAGAGAAAGACTGAGATTGGTAAAAGAAATGTTATACACTTTCCTTTGATTAATCCAAACGAGGTGTTACTTCCTCCTTTCCATATCAAAGTATGAAAACAGTTTGCAAAAGCTTTAACTGGGTAAAAGTGACTGCTTTGCATATTTGTGTGAAAAATTCCTTTCGCTAAGCACTGAAAAGTTAAGGGCTGGAATTTTTGATGGTTCTCAGATATGATGTTTAATGCAGGACAAATATTTTCCACTTGCCTTGACAACCCTAGAAAAAATGCTTGGCGGTCCTTTACAGCAGTTGTCGAAAACTTCCTCGGATATTTTAAAGCTCTTAAATATCACAACCTTTTAAACCAGCTGTTAAATTCTTATGAAAAATTATAGGATGCAATATGAGTGTGAAGGTTCATTTTCTTCATAGTCATTTAAACTATTTTCCTGAAAAACTTAGAAGCAATGACTGAAGAGCAAGGAAAGTCTTTCCACCAACACATAAAAACAATAGAAAAGATACCAGGGATGCTGGAATACCAACATGTTGGCAGACTATTGCTGGTGCTTAGAAAGAGGTTGTTGGTAATAGCTACTCCCAAAAAACACAGAAAAGACCCTTTCTGGATTAGCAACCGTGCAATCTTTTCTGTCATGAAAAAAGAGTATGCTATCATGTTTGGGCTATTCTTTGCATTTTAATGTTGTTTTGTCACCAATCTTAGCATTGCAAGGCCACAACAATATCTGTGTAGTTTCTCATCTGTGTCTTGTAAGTCATAGTTGCAAATCTACAGTACACAATAACTGACGTTTTGTGTTTGTTTAACCTCTGTATGTTTTCTATGCTGCACATTTCTCTTCATAAGCTTGTTTACAAATCACGGTTATTACAAGAAGTCACTAGTGCTTAAATAACATATTAGCCAGTTTAACAAATCACTAAATGCGCAACCTTGTTATGCAACAGTATGCTTAAAATGTTACAACTGCATAAATTTTAAATATGAAATAGCTCAAAAATTTGATCACATAGGGAGAATCTGACAACAGTTTTGAAATCAGCGCCCCAAAATTATCCTGAAAACACTCTCCAACCCTAATTCCCATGAAATTCATTTAAAATTGTAGACCTGTGTAATCATCAAACATGAAACCTTGAGTTGAACTGAATCACTACCTAGTAAAAATAATCTTTTCACGGTTGCCGGTAAAAGGGAGAGCTCCGTAAATAGTGGAGCCTGGTTGCAAAGGTTTGATGACGTAACCGGAGTGCAAAAAAGTTGCTTTGCAAAAGGAATAAACGGAAAGAAAGCAAAGGAAAAATATTTTACTATTACAAATAAATATGCGCTTTCCTTAGACATCTAAGACATGGATGTTTGCGATGTTTAAAAATTTTAAACATTCACAACTGTTGAAACCTATTTTTTTGTCACCAAACTGTTGTGAAACTTAGATAAGCAAAAATTAGTGTCTATTTTACCCCCGAGATGCTGGCGGCAACAGATCGGCTGGACCTATTGTGCCGCCAGTCAAACATTCAGTCTCGTGGCATGACGCAAGACAAAGAAAAAGGTTTCTTTGTCAGGAACATGCTGTCCTGCTTGTGGTGTAATGGTTAGGTGTTACGGCTGCTATGCCAATGGTTGGCGGTTCGACTCTTGCCTTGCCGGCTTTCCTTTGTTTTTTTCTTTGCTCTTTTCTAGGCTTCGCTTAGGTGTTACCTTTGCAGGTTAGCGTTGTTAGGTTAGGATTAGGTAGGTTAGAATTTGGGTTAGGTTGGCATTAGCTTACTGTTAGGTTAGGGTTAGGTTAGTGTTAGCTTAGCATTAGGTTAGCTTAGTGTTAGGTTAAATTAGCTTAGCGCAGCGTTTCTGAAACCATGGGTCACGACCCAAATGTCGGTCACCAAGGCTTTACGAATGGGTCGCGAGCGGCTTTGTTTAAAATTGGATTTGGCCAAAACAATGTTTTTAAGCAGTATTTTATGTCTTCTTTTTTAAAATCGAAAGCGACTGTTACATCATAGAGTGAGTACAATCATTCTGGATTGAGCATATCCAATCTTAACCACGCTCTGTGATGTCATAGACTTGACCAATCAAAACTTTGCAGAGAAAATAGGCATTGCAGGCTGTAGACTCTGAGTCTCCCAGTAAGCTTGGCGAGGCGAACTCAGCGGTGCTTGTATCTGCATTCCATACTCCAGTTGACGAGGAGAGGCTTCCCCAAGTTTTCTTAACACAACTGTTATGCTCATAAATATGGCAGATTGAAGAATCGTTGAATTTAACTTTACGAATTTAACTTTTTTTAACTTTTTGAATTTAACTTTTTGAATTTAAAATCATTGAATTTAAGTTAATTTTTCATAGTAGTAGTTTGAAAATTTTTCACTTCCTAAGCACGTAAACTTCAAATTTATCAAGAACTGCCGTAATGTAAACGTTGTTTGATAGTACTATGCACTATGACTGGTTGTCTGTGCCTTGTCTATTTCATACATATCTGAAAAAATAGCAGAGTGCCAAGATTAAAAATACATTTTTTCAATGTTTGAGGTTTGGGTCGTGAGATATTCATAAAACTCGGATGTGGGTCGCGCTCAAAAAAGTTTAAGAACCACTGGCTTAGCGTTAGGTTAGCTTAGGGATATAGGTTAGGATCATAGTTAGTTTAGGGCTACAGTTAAGGTTAAGGTTAGGTTGTAGGTTTATCTTTTAGTTATATTTACTTCCTTTCTACAAAGCCCTTTGCTGCTGCCATCCTGGCGGCAAATAGACGAATTATCAAACTTTAGAATAAGCTTCTTTTACAGTAGTGTAATATCACTTTTTGTAAAAAAATTATTTTTACTACCATTTACTAGTTCTCATTGATCAACGCAAAATATCAGTTATAGGCCTAGCGACTTCGGTTACGTCATCAAACCTCCGCAACTAAGCTCCACTCTTCACGAAGCTCCGCCTTTTTCTACAGGGTACCTCCTTTCACAGCTAAGAATCAGACACTACAGGAGTAAGATCCTAACAAACAGAGATTTCGCCATTAAGGTAGGCATAATCAATATCAACTCTTATTCAAATGAAACCTTGAATTGAAACAGTAGAGTAAGAATCGACTTTTTTAGCACTCACAGCCATACAAACTTCGGAATGCTGGTAGAAATTCAGGGCCGGTCTGATGCCTGAAGAAACATATGCATCCAAAGCAGATTCCTCAAATATTACGTCTCCAATTCGCTAGAGAGTACGCAATGCTTTCAAGTGTATGGCGTTGGTCAGACACATACCGATCACTCCAAGAGGTACTAGTTAAGCTAGCGTGCTGGTCGTGGTGATACCACAGTCCAAGTAACCAAAATGCAACGAAAATCAATACAAACTTCAACAACGTCGCTAGAGCGTCAAGCAAACACAAAACCATAGAAGTTCTTGCGATCAAACAAATTAAAAAAATATGCTTGTCAATAAATTGTAACTGAACTGTTAAAATGCTATTGAATGACGCCAAACCTTCAAAAACAAACGATATCAATCTTCACGGAAATACCAAAAACTTACAATGCAATAATAAACCAACGTCAACTGCACAGCTGTTCGTGACCAAATCTTAACATGTACATTGTATGTACAGTAGATGTTCTGTATATATCATGGTAATGTAGCCGAGTCATATTTATCGAGTCACAAGTTAGAGTCGAGTAAGACACATCCAAACTTTTTTCAAGTCCGGCATTGACTTGATCAAGTCAGAGTCGAGTCACTTCGAGTCATTAACTTGCAAGCTCAAGACATTGACGAGTCATACAAAATTGAACATTTTCCTTACGTTTTCAGCAAGACAGTGGTGCACAATTAGCTACAAAAGTAGCTTACAAAGTGGTGTCCAACGAGCAGTGGTGGGCAACTGCTACTTTAAAAATGGCAGCGCTTCCGTTATCGCTATTGGTTCAATTTATAGGTGTAGGAGCAGGCAGCTTTTTAGGGCAGCAAGGGATATTTTGCCCGAATTTCCCTAGATTTGCCCGAAAAACTATTATGTGCCAAACTTTCCCCTTCAAATTTTCTGTAGCTGTTGATACATTACATTTCCTCGACCATGTTGCCACATACATTTCACTTCTCAGCTGGAATTAATATTTTGCATAAATTCAACCATGACAAAAATACATAACAAAATATAGTGAACAATGCCTACACGTATGAGACTAAACATACTTAGGATCCAATTAAGTTCAAAGCATGTTACTGTACACATGCAACAAACGGTATGGCAACATGTATTCATCCAAACTCCAAACACTGTAGTTAAAATTAAAAACTAAAGCTTGTACTTGCTTGGCATGGACTCTAGTAATACGAAGAAGGTGTCCCACAGCATACTCTATTCCCCATGCAGTGTGCAATTATTAAAGAACATAAATGAAATGCCCTAATTACATCATTTCTGCCCAAACTTCAGAGTGAGTGAATTACTCATCAACTCTCACAAACTAAAACACGACGTTACTAGTTACGAGAAGTTGCACGAAGTTTGCTGATTTTATAAATAAATATAATATGTGTTCCAGTGATGTAGTCGAGACTATAACCTCCGAGACCGAGACCTGGCTCAAATTTCGAGACGAGACCGAGATTTTGTCATAAAAGCCGAGACCGAGACCTGGAAGTTCGAGACCGAGACCGAGACTCGAGACCTCAAATTTCTATGATGGTAATTAAAGCTAACTCCTTGAATAATGCTGCAACAAAATATCTGGCACATTGCCAAATATCAAGATAATAAAAATCATTCGAAATTTGTGCAAACGGCCAAACACTGCAAATGTTCATTTTCACTTTCCTCTTAGGAATTTACAACCTCAAACCTGTGACCTTATTTACAAATTCCATGAAGACATGCATGGACATTGAAAATGTTGGCAGCGTTTAAAACGGTGGTTGTCAACCTGAGGGTCGTTTGCCTTTATCTAGGGGTCGTGAGAGCTTCTAACAAAAATATTCATATTTACTTCTATTTTATATTTCTTATGGAACTACTTTTTGTCGTAGCCAAAATAATAGGATCACCAGGCAAAAATGATAGCTTACTTTTACATTCAAAATTGTTTTAAGCGTGATTATGACTACCACAATACAGAATACTGTTGCGTTTGGCAACGCACAAATAACTGTGTGACGTAAGAATCATAGAATATCACTATCCGGTTTGCAGGTTGGATATCCGACAGGATAGTGAGTTTGCAACCGGATACGGATATCCAATATCTGCTTTGAAACGGGAACCGGATACGGATCCGGATATCCGAAACGCTTTTATTGATATTTCGAGGATTCCGACTTTTGGAAAAAGTTGCACATTGCACAATCATTAATTTATTATCTTCATTCAGAAGCATCTTTTCAGCCGTCTGTGCCATGACTTCGAGTCTGTCTATGGTGTATTCTCTGTATCATAGTGTAATCTCATTCCCCTCTATCTGCTAATTGGACACGCTAACTTTGTTGGCATGAATCTGTTCCTGGTGTGCCAAGATAAGGCTCTTTCAGTATACAATTAAGGACGTTGTTTGCTACGCACCTGGACTAAGGCTACCTAGTATAAGCCTATTGTGATTTAGTTTAGACTAGCTAGAGCATTCTCGCTCTTTTAATGTGGTCTGTAGTCTGCACCAGGCTTTGCAGTCTTCACGCCTATTCTACGTGAGCCTGCATTGGTTGGTTGATAGATGATACCAGGCCAGATAGCTTTTTTCTTTCTTAAATATGATATGCCAAATTGTAGTTTTGTGACACTGAATTGTTAGACTGAATTTTTAGTCAGTCATTTCAATATAAATGACATATTTTAAGCAGTGTGCTGTTTTGAATGCTGTTTTGTTTGGTTTGTTGACAAGCATTGCTGTGTAGTTACAGGTAAGTTTGGTTGAAGTTCAACAATGGGTAAGATTAATTAATAAATTAATTATTAATGTGAACTCATGGATGGTGTTAAAATCTAACCGTTGTTACCAAAGAATTGTCTAATGAAAGGCTTGGCGTGCCAACAAAACCATCACCAGAAAGTCTTCTATAGGAGGTTTTTACATTTGTGCAATGGGGCTTGACATTCTAAAATTTGAACAAACATCACTGTTTTATAGTGCTTTATATTTCAATTGGGGGGGGCTTGAAACTTTGTTGTGGAGGGACTAAGCCCACAAAAGCCCCTCCCATGGCAACGGGACTGTATGGAAAAACTCCAGCTTGCTTTTTAATGCAATTAATTGACTCGGAAAAGTACTTAAGTTACGTCAAGCTTGAAAGATCTGTAAAACTTTTTGTTTATAAGCATGCCAGTGCCTAAAGTGGTGTTGCAACCTCTCGGTTGGCGTTGCGTTCATTGTGAGATTCACGACAAACGGGATGTGCGTGAAGAATTACACACATATATATGTGGCGCAAACAAGCACTAATCGAGTTATCCCGATGGAGTGATCTAGGCTAGTTACTCTAATAATGCTTGCGAAGCTAGTGAACAGTTGATAGTACTTACTAATGGTGATGACAAGAGTGATCTCGTGATCTCTATTATTGCTTACTGCCACAGACAGACATTTTTATTTAACATCTGAAAAAATCAGATATCAGGAGTAGAATGACTGCAAGGTCTTTGAGTCACCCTGCCCCGCGAAATAAAAGTTGAACTGCACAGAAGATAGGTAAAAATCTAAAGAATTGTGTACACATATCGGCAAGAACGGTGCAGACATAACCACAGGACATAAGCACAAACATGACGTGCTACAACACAATTAGCCTACAGCAGGCAAGCGGAAAAATTTAATTTTTATAACAAGTGAGGATGTTCAATTAAGCAGTTTTTCCATAACCATCTGTGTAATGCCTCAGTGTGAAGCTTTGTGCACTTGCCGCTCATGCTTTCCAACTGCAACAGTGGCACAACGTATTAAGGTAGTGTCTATTCTGCTTCATGAGGCAAAACCTGTGTTGGGACTATTTTGCCTTCATTTGAACACAATTGATTGAAGTGATCATGTGACAAGCACAATATGCAGAGACAACTGGTTGGGATTTAAGAGTTTATGGTTAGGGTATAGGATCAGTGCTTATGGTCAATCTTTTGGTTGGGTGGTTCCGTGTTTAGAGTTAAGGTTTGGCCTGCAGTTCACTTAATGCAAACAAGAAGCTGCTAACTGCTTGCCAGCTCTGAAGCCATTGCAACACTTGTCGATGCATGTGGGACTGAGCTGTTACAGATGTCATGGTCAACTAAGTGGGACATGCGTTCCAAACTTGTCATGTGACTACTT
>Ga0210059_1000683_pt1 | contig 45794 bp, 26 predicted proteins | sample Ectturendosymbi2_FD_188042 | JGI IMG/M metagenome (GOLD analysis project Ga0210059, IMG submission 188042) | Ecteinascidia turbinata endosymbiont from Florida, USA - Sample 2 (SPAdes) (version 2) | ecosystem: Host-associated > Tunicates > Ascidians > Unclassified | place: Key West, Florida... | reverse complement strand
TGCCACTGGGGTCAGTCTTGTTAACATCAGATTGTTGCCTTCTTCAACATCAGATAACACCAAATTTTTACGCTACGGTTTCACATAAGCTAAATGCTTCTGTTAACAAACCTAACAAAGCGCGAGTGCCCTCGTTGAATCCAAAACAGAGCGAAATATCGCCATTAAATGGAGAAGTCGTTCATGATTTACGTAAAATGTTTGTTTCAACGCAGCGAAGAGAGCTTCTTTCGTTTGAAACGATAACCAAACACACATTAGGGTCAGTGGCTTAACTGACAGGGGGCAAAGAGCGACCTTCCCCTCTGGCAAGCGCAATGTAAAAGCTGAGCCCTCTCCAGTTGACATTTTTATATTTAGTATTCTTTAGGTTGTTTTTTTGCGTTTTTCGGGGTGTTTTCATTTTCTTTTTCTTGTACAGACATTCACGACATCCAGAGACTCAGTATCGTTCTTAACGTTTTTTCTGAGTTTTGGCTAGCGGGCTCCCTTCATCTAAGCTTTGTCTCCAAGGGTCAAACCTCTAGTTACGCCACTGATTAGAGTGAGAGATTGATGAAAGAAACTTAAAAATGATGAATCTAACTTATTTTTGTTCTGAAATGAGAGGAAATGTGGAAAAAAAAACAAGAACCCAGTCAACATCAGATTTGTCATCAAAACATCAGACGTCAGAAATTTATCTGAGAACATCACATCTGATGTCATGTTAAATACCAGAAGTGGCAACACTAGTATCAATGATCCCGAACTTTTGGTGCTGTCTCGAGGTCGCCGCAACCGAACTGCACCTTTGTTTCGTCATAAAGGGTAACGTGTGGTGAAAACGCACTTTTCTTCCGATGGCCACTATCGTTGTGTTACATCATAAACACATGAAGCTATTCAAGCCATTTACACCACATGTTATTGCGTGGTCCGTCAGAAAAGGTTTTAATCAGTCGATTCGCAGAACGAAACAGCAGAAAACGAGATTGCAATGTTTAACTAGCGCGATGCCGAAACATGAATTGCCTCAGGAGCTATGAAAAGTCCAAAGCTTCCAAGAAGAACAAACGCAAGGATCTGGCAGTGTTGGCAAAAACGTCCCGACTGAATCGCTTTTTCTAGCAAAACTTTCAAGCAGCAACGTTTTGAAGCAGTGGCGTTAACCAGAGTACCTGAAAATTAAGGTGAAAATCAAGACATTAGCATGGAAACAAGTTTCACACTCAGTCTGGCTGGCCATATTGACGTTCTTTTTCCGGTGTTTTTGTTTGTAATCTCAGGTTTCTGCTTATTGTTCGGGTGAATGTTGTTTCTTGCTGAGTCACTCTTTGGTCTGTGAAATATTTTTTCCTAGTAGAAATACACCCTAGTATCCATATCACAAATTCCCTTCTCGGAGCTAACTGTATGTGAATTTGAGTAAGCACATTCTCGACAACCGGAAAAAACAAACGGGAACCTTGCTAATCAGCGAAAACATAACTTTTACAAACGATGACGTCATTAACTACGTCATAGGGGCCCTCCAGTAAAAATTGCCCCCGGCCCCCCTACCCTTTAATCCGACTCTGATTGACTTAAACGTGTACCGACTGCGCGCTTTTGCAAAAAAAGTGGCGCACGCGGGACTTGATTAAGGCTGGATACATTCAATGTTTCGATGGAAGCGTGTTTTTCGAGCACAAGTGACACATGACTTACATTAAAAAATTTATTGTACAATTCAAATGAAATGTGTTTCATTTTAAAAGAAATTGTCGTTTGCAGTGGCCATATGTTGTTTGATTTTTTGTAAGATATACAATTTTGTCAGGAAACACTGCGAAGGCCTATAAATTATGATAACGTTATTAATTCAATGTTTTGATAGTCTTCATAATAAAAATAAATGAGCATAGAAGTGTGTTATGGTCCTTATGGATAACTTATATTTTATTTGCTGAAACGTTTAAAGCACAAATATATTACGTTTTTACACAGTTATTTCCTTCATGGTTTATTTTTCGCAAAAATTGTGCCTATATCTAACATTTCAATTTTTAGAAAGGACGTACATTTGAACTTTGCCACGGGCGCTATTTTGCATAGATACGCCACTGGTTGCCACCTTAGGTATTTAAGATTCCTTTGCGGCTCAAGATCTCACAAAAGATCCAAGTTCAATAGCAAATGTAGCACTACATTTTCCCCATCTTGTCCCTGACGATCAGCTGGAGGCTAGTTTTCTTCGGTCATAGACCGAAATTTTTTAAATGAGCGAAAAAAGTTAAGTCAATTTGGTCATAATCATGTCCAAAAATACAGGCCAGTGAATGCTGTTGCGGCAAATTTTAAGATTAATATGAAACAAATAACCGAAATCTGTCAGCGAAGAAAAACAGGCTGGAGGCTATTGTAGGCTTACACCAAGGCCTAAATTAGCAGCGAGAGATGTCAATAATGAAGTATGTCATCAGCTTTATTAGTTTATATAAAATGTCTTGAGCAACGGAAAAGTGATCCAAATGTTGTTGGCGCTTCAGACGAAAATTTAGAAGAGAAACTATATTTAAATCAGTATTTTAAGCACCGTTTTACCTGAAGTGTTTGCATTTCATATGTTTTTATGCAAATTAATATTTCTGGTTTTTTTTGGTAGAAAAATGTTTATTTTTCATGTACAATCTGGATTTATTAGAAATTACTAAATGGGAGCCCTGGTTGTGAACTGCTCCGTCGTAGCGTTGAGTGTGCTTAACTCCACTATTTTAATGCGCAGCCTTATATTTTTGCCGTTGTGAACTACGCTGACGTAGCACTGAGGGTGTTCTACTCCCCTGTTCTAACGCGTTGCCGGATAGTTTTGCAGTTATGAACCGCTTTGTTGTAGCATTGAGTGCTGTGTTTTGTTCCGGTCTCCTAACTTGGATCGCTGATTATAATTTATGTTAATTACTATGATACACTGTACAAAGAGTAAGGAGAGTGCGTGTAGAATAATATGCATGTTGTGTCAACAAACTTTGCCAAAACGCTGGTTTGCAAACGTGAATATGACGTTACAAACCGCACATTTTCAGTAATAATGACCACCATACGCCACTGCTCAATACTGAAATTTGGTAGGGGGGCATAAGCAGTCGCCCCGGGCATCACCAGACCTCTGCAGGCCACTGATGCCACGTCTCATGCACATATAAGACCGTCGAAAATTCAGCAAAGCGCGAAAAGAAGATCCCCTTGCAAATTCCATAGATTGCTTAAATCAGCACTTCTCATTTCTCAACCAGTGGGCTACGGCTGCGGCCCACTGTCCAAAAAAACATAATTAATTAATTTGTGTTGTTTTCAGGCGAGTACTTTCCAACCACTAACGTTAGATGGCCAATCAAGGACTCTAAAGATGCGGGCTTTCGCCAGTTTATTTCAAAAAGAAAAACGGTTAAATTGCCACTTGAACTTTTTCTCAGACCCTCATTACGTCATCCAAAAATTCCTTTACCCACCCCCAGAGCCGTATTAAATGAACGCGAGGCCCCGGGCAAAGTCAAGACCGCGAGGCCCCCTAAACGCTTAGCTCAACTGCGCAGCGTTTCACATGCCTTCGTTTCAACTTTGCAAAAGCACCGGTCAAAAACGTCAAAATTGATACGAATTGGCAGTCTACACTTCAGAGACTACTAGAGGTACACCGGTTCGTGTGTGGTTAATTTGTTCAAGCAGAAAGCTGTATCACAAAAGAAACATATTTTTGCTGCCGTGGCACTACACAACAAACTTTTTGTCATAGACTCTCTGACCATCTTCACTGCACAAATCGCTGCGTTGATGTCGGTGGCATAGATTCTAGAATTGTTTGTCCTTGGTCCTTGCTAACTGGATGCGCTCACGAGTGTTCGTGGGGGCAAAAACGGGCATTTCTCCTGGAACTTGGAGCTAAGAACCAAAAATTTCTAGAAAACCTGACGTTAGCAGCTAAGTCCGGATCAATTCATTTAATTGTTGCAACGACAGGTTATTTGCCGGTATGACACTGACACTGCACAAGAGCCAGGTTCACTGTTCTGGTGTTATGCAATGATGAGATTGCAGTTCGCTCATGTCCGCTCCTGTGCCTGCAGAGAGGCAGGTTGCGAAACTTGGGAACAGATTGCTCTACTTGGTCTTGATTGCGTAACGATAACACGACAATAAATCTTCAAACGTTCACTTCAAGCTACGGTATTAGGCGTTTTTCCGCATGTGACCAGAGCCCCTACTCAGGGACGGATTTACGCATAGGCCATGGCCTAGGGCCCCACGCTTTTGGGGGCCCCGCGCAACGATCTTTTCTATGACGACTCAGTGTTAACTAAAATTTTGCAAAACTGCGCAGAGGCATAACTTGACAATTTACCTTGAAACGGGCGGAAATGCAAATGTCTAGTCTACTCTAGACTCTTGTCAGTACAGTAACAACATGACAATATCGTGCATCTGAGCGTGAGAGAGACTCAGGCCATCTGTATGAAAGCGGTTACAAAAAAGACTGAACAAAAAAAAAACGGTACGTGATGTTCAATCTTCCACTCACACAAAAGCTCGCAACAACGCAAGACCGCCAGATACTGCAAAACTCCGATGAACAGCAACGCTGTCAGTTTTGGATCCTACGTTTGGTTGTTTTTACTAGATTTCCCGCAAACAGAGATTGCTTGTTGAAACTCTATATGTTAGTAAAATCAGCTGGAACAGTTTCTCGCGAGCTTCACTGGGGAAAACGTGTTTACATTGGGCTTACTTCGTGGTCAACTGAGGGCGTTGTGACAATACTTTGCGTCTGTGCAAAACTTACCTTCATGCTGTTTACCATCGGCCTGTCATGGGTGTCCGGGAAGGCATTTTACTGAGGAGGCGGAAAAATTGCCCTGAAAATTAACAATATGCTCTAAAAACAAACTATTTGCCCTGATGCCCTGAAACCAACTTTTTCAGTACAATCCGAATGGGGCCTGAAACCTCTTATAAATCTGTTCTGTGCAGTTGAATTCGTTTATAACAGCTTCATCTGTAACGAAAATTCGCCTATAATGTTACATTTTGTGCGGTCCCGATGGCATCTTTTACATGCATTTTAATTCGCTTGAAACGTCAATTCGGCAATAACGTTCATTATGCAATCCCGTCGAGGTGCCGTTATAGGCAAATTCTGTAGTTACCTTGCTTGTACTCAATGGGGTGAAGTTTCTTGGGTGTTGAGTTCTCCCAGATAAGAAACTTTACGGTAATTACATTTACTGATGCAAATATGTACGCGACTTCGATGGCGCAACGCAATGTTGTAAAAGCAACGGTTCCGGATCGTGGGGTCTGACTCCCTAAACTACCTGTGTTATCGTTGCTGTGCGCTTGAGCAAGGCACTTAAAGACGCGCACTCAAAGGGGCCAAGCAACCCCCACATCCGTGCGGCCCGCTTCTAAAACTCCTGTTAATCAAAAAATCTGTCATCTTAACACCCTGCACCCCTACCAGCGCAAACTCGAAAACGAACAAAGAGAGAGTTACCAAATTCTTTTAGCAAGCTGTTGAAATACCGACATCCGATTGTTCGACTTTTACAGGCTTGGTCCAGATCAAAGTCATTATAACCAGTCACGACTTTGATCCAGATTACACACTACACTAACCCAAATTACACGGATCAAACCCAAGTGAATATACACTGAATACATTGTATTGAACATTTTTTCACCGTTCGATATTTTTGAGCAACTTGAGCTTGCCCTGAAAAACAGAGTTTGCCCTAAAATATTTCACTGTATTGAATATATTTTTTATCATTAAGGATTTTTGAGCAACTTGCCCTTGCCCTGAAAATTAGAGTTACCCTGAAATTTTTCACTGTATTGAATATACTTTTTACATTCAGGATTTTTTAGCAACTTGCGCTTACCCTGAAAAACAGAGTGTGCCCGAATTCACTGTATTGAGTATATATTTTTTATCATTCAAGATTTTTCAGCAACTTGCGCTTGCCCTGAAATATTTCACTGTATTGAGTATAATTTTTATCATTCAGAATTTTTTAGCAACTTTGCGCTTTCCCTAAAAAACAGAGTTGGCCAGAAATGTTTCACTGTATTGAATAAATATCTTTTAATCATTCAGGATTTTTTAGCAACTTGCGCTTGCCCTGAAAAACAGAGGGTGCCCTGAATTCACTGTATTGAATATATATTTTTTATCATTTAGGATTTTTGAGCAATTTGCGCTTGCCCTGAAAAACAGAACCACCCTGAAATGTTTCGCTGTATTAAATATATATAAATTTTATCATACAGGATTTTTTAGCAACTAGCGCTTGCCCTGAAAACAGAGTTTGCCCTGAAATTTTTCTAGCTGGGGGGGAGGCCGCCCCCCAACCCCCGCCTTATACGCCTATGGATTTGAGATATTACCATTCAACTGGAAGAGCGATTTAAAATATGTCGGCGAGTCGCAGTTTGCCCACCAATGGTCTATCCAAGGTCTCCAAACTTCTTTGTCCGACTCCGAGGGCCACATAAGCTATTACACAATAGTTCGAGGGCCAGACACCTTACGTAATGTGATTGTTTCTGGATATGTTAAATTCTACCACATCAAGAAATCTTTCATAAATGTATTATTTTTTAACCCTGCTCAATGGCTTCGCGGACCAGATAAAATGTTTTCGCGGTCTATATTGTCTTATATAAACAGCTGGAAGTTTGAACTCTTTTTTTTTCAAATAAGACCTCTGCAAAAAAAGCACATGCAAACTGGAGTGCTTGTTTTAAGATAGAAACTGGAGTGCTTGTAACGCAAACTTTTCGAGTAATGGACCCCGACTTAATGACATCTTTTTCTTCGTTGTGCATTTTCATAATTCAGGAGTGTGAGGTACGATTGCCAAAGCTGCAGCGAACTTCTCTTGAATTTTGAAAAGAAAATAAATGAAACAAATTGCGTAAATTATCTTAGTGTTGCTAAAACTTTTGATTTTCATAAAAAATACTGTAAACATCTAATGTTTTTATATTTATTTTTTATCACAACTGCATAGCTCTTCAGCAATTTCCGGAAAATCTTCATTTAAAAACTGCTGCAAAGTTGGTTCCATAGTTATACTTACCCCCGGGATATAGAGCCCGAGCCCAAGAAATGTGGGATGAATGGAGCAGGAGCTTGAGTCGAAAACTTTTAGATGGTGGGGCTGAAGCCGGAACCTGAAATTGGGTTCCGGTTCCACAGTCCTGATTGCCACCAACTCAAGTCAGTGTTCAGAGACCTCTCAGCATTGTCATTAATAAATTCTGATTTTCGGAGGTCATTGAAAGTTGACCTGACTGAAGAAGCCATCATGTTTTCAAAAACACAAATGGATTAAGAGCAATGGCAATTCTAGAATGAAAAAAGTGGGGGGGCACTGCGGGGCCAGGGAAAAAGTACAAGGGGCAACATAAATGTCTATCTTGCATGGTGATTTTTCATTGTTTTGAAGATTAAGCTGCTATGATTAACCCTATCAAACCCAACATAGGCTTGTGAATATCATTAAAGATGAACTAGCGTTATCATTCACTAGAGACACCTAAACAGCACTGTAGATGCAATCACACACGTCTACTGCTGTGTCCAAAATTATCTGGTAACCATCCAACTTCCACAGCACTGCACATGTAAATCGAAATACCATTTTCCGTACACAACTGTGCCGGCCTCACATGAACGAAAGCAGCTTTGGAAAGTGAGCACAATTCACATGAGAGCGAAATGGCTCCAACCACGAATTCCATAATGACACAGAGACAAGTAGGCTGTTGATAGCCAACTAGTTTCATCAAAATATTCTTACTACAAAGCACATAAAAATAAACCATCTTCCAACGGTTCGGTGACTACTGACTAATCCGTTTTTGTGGTAGATTATGGGCATTTTGTGATTGTGGTGTAACCATAATAATGTTATGCAACTACTATTACGAGTGTGCGCAGCGTGGATAGGGTGGCGACTATTCAATGCAGTAAACAGCAGCGAGGTTTCGGCACCAGTTTCATCTAAGTAGCATAGCAGCGCCGCAGATAGGTGTGCATCGGCGTGTACGTGATAGCAAGATGTAACAGCAGGCGTAAAACATATTTTGCAGAATATTCCCAACAAAGTCGTTCATTTTATTATTCACACTGAATTTTCCTCTGACAGATTCTCAAAAACTGACTTTTCAACCCTGTGTTGATATATGACTGTCTTGTCATACGCGAAACACGCACTACCCCTAAACCAAAAAAGATTCAGACAAATAGACAATGAGCAACATAATTCTCACACAGATCCCTGCACAGGCTATGTCAGAATTTTATATCATGTAACTTAATCCTTCGATTGTCTGTAACTTAATCCTTCGAACTTGTAACCTAATCCTTCGAACTTAATCCTTCGATTACATTATCAACTCAATGTAACTTAATCCTTCGATTGTCATGTCGACTGTCAAATTCATCAACGAAATCATCTCAATCTTTTTTTTCAGCTCGTACCCATTCAACTGAAAGTAGATCAACGTTACCCAATCTTTCATTGGCCATGGAATTTCTGGGAAATTTTTTCAGCTATTTTGTTTTTAAAAAACTTGTTCTCGCATGAAGGGCTGGTGATAGTAACAACCAAACGCAGCTTTTTAAGTAGCTATAAAAGGTAAAAATTGTTCGAGCGATACAGGCAGCTTCGACGCCTTCCGAAGCAAATTATTTTCCAAGTTATTTCATCTTTTAAATCATTTTCACTAAACGAATATGATTTGCGAATTCTTTGAAGTGTTTTTCTGATAGAAATATTTGACCTCCTGTGAAAAGAGCTGAAATACGCGAAAAATTGCTTCTGAATCATTACAGAAAATCCGTACAAAATTCTGAGGTTACAGCAGGACATGTGTGGGTAGAGTTAAAACTGTAGTTAAGTACCACTTACGTAAGATGTTTCGAAGTCATATACACAAGGCAGCAGAACCCACTATTGCAGCCAGGACAAAAGCGGATAAATTAACTGAAACCAATTCTTAATGCTTTCAGAAACATTTACTGCGGCACAAGCAACAATCTGCTGACAGTTATATAATCCAGTTCCATCTCACACTGAAATGCACGAAAGATCAATCTTCCCATTTCTGCACCTGTTTCTTGGTTTCGAAATGAATTTTTCCACACCACGATCGCGGTCTGACTAAATTTCACGCAGGATGCGAGCATCTACTACAGTACTGCTGTGTGTCGTCATAAACAACTCTAGCTACCCGACCGGCAAAAACAACAACACAGCTTATCATGCATTTGGGAAATATTGAATGCAGGCTAGAAGCAGTGGTGGGTTTAAGGTTAGGGGGGCCCGAGGCAAGACTAAAAAGGGGGGCCCCTCTGAGGACGTCATCATACTCAGCCAACCGTGATAAGCACTTTTGATCAAGCCTAAGACACGGCCACAGTAGGATACGTTCCTGAGACTACGGCATGACTGACATAGCAGAAGAAAATGCAAAGGGGTGTTCATGATGCACAACTTTGAAAACACTGAAAGTTAGGAAGACACGGCTGGCAACACATGAAAGTTAGGCAATAGCAGGTTGGGATCGCCCCCACTTCATTATTTTCGTACCCTACTTCTCTGCATTCGCCATCAGCAAATTACAAAGTTTACCACTTTGAAAGTTTCACACTTTACCACTTTGAAAAAATGTTTGGTAGTTGGTATCCTGAATTTGTTTATATCCATGTCTTTATGGGAATCCACTAAACCATAAACAACAACCAAGAAGATTTAAAATACTAAATTTGTTTTAAATTTCATCCTTTCAACTACAAGAACATAGCATACAAAATCATCCATCCTGAGACTTGGTTTGGAGAGCTTTGAGGCGGGATGAGTAAAGGCTGCCCTGATCTTGCACTGACACTAGTTGTTTGAAAAATGTTCAAAGGTAGGAAATAATTCACCATGTACCTTATCACAAACATTTCTAGCAAGTAGCCTACACAATTGATTAAATCTGTGCTAAGAAAAAACGGTTCAAGTTATACTGGCTAAGAGCTGGCAAAAAAACTTTAACATCACCTAGCAAGTCTACCTTAAACCAACCACTTACTAGTCAAGCTTCAAATAACCTGTAACTTCAAGCATGGGCTAAATTCAAGCCACTGAAAATACCTGAAAAGCTGTAGAGAAATGAGTACTCATAATACTTAAAACATGCCATTTTTTCTACTTGATAAGAAGCATGAATATAGCCTTGCTTATTGACAGTCTTTGCAGAAGAAAGCAATAATACAAAATTACTTTGTGCACTAACAAGAAAATGTTCTATAAATTAAAAGATATAGTGCAGTCATTACTACAACAATTGCATGTTGTCTTATTTTCTGATGGAAATGTTTACTAAGGTACAACATCACAAGAAATGAGGAATATGTCTAACCTCTTCAACTCAGAGACATAAAAAAGAAATCCTTGGATAGACATTTAAATGTTCTAAAGCATGCATTTGTCAACTTCATTTTTGCAAAACTTCCAGCTTTTGTGTATCTGATTATGCACTAGACCAGTGGTTCTTAACCTGTGGGGAATTCCCCACTGGTGGGGAATGGCGGAGTTGCCAAGTGGGGCATGACCGGTCGGACAGTAGAACCACTGCTTCAAAATTTAACACATCACATCCAAATGTTGACTTGCTTTACAAATCACAACCATTTAGAGACTGTTTTAATAACAAAAACAACCAATATATGAGGTATTGTAAGTCATTTACGTACTAAACACTTCATGGGTTAAAATCGATTTTGTCAAAAACCGATGCTGTGGTGGGAAATGGAGAGTTGGCCCACTAAAAAGTGGGGAATTGGAGAAAAAAGGTTAAGAACCCCTGCACTAGACAGTTATAGCTAATATTAACAACTCAGGTGCTTGAAGCTGTGCTCTCCTCTGTAGGCTCATTAGTACCAAATCTGTCGAGGAGACCTTTACATTTTTTGTCAGCTTTGTTCTTTCCTTTTTCCTTCTTTTTGCTGCTTCACTTGGATACTTTCTGTTTAACTGTGGCATTTTCATAAAATTATCAATAAACCAAATACCTCAATCTCTAAAAATCATTATTTGGTAAAAAAAATGTTCATTTGGTATAACTATTCGCTCTTATTTGATAAGGTCTTTTCAGAACTTTTTGGAAGAAATTTTAACTCACAATTTTTTAGGAGTAGAAGCTGGTTTGAAACTTTTCTTTATTTGAACATTGGAGATGGTGTTGGGGCTCCATTGAAAATATAGTAACCTACTTAAAAATTACAGTTGCTGTTAGTAGTCCCTTTGAAAGCAAGGTACTTATACAATACAGTTGCTGTTGGGGCCCCTTTGAAAGCAAGGTACTTACACATTTAATGTTGATGTCTTGGCCCCTTTGAAAGCATAGTACTTGCACATAACAGTTGCTGTTGGGGCCACTTTGAAAGAAAGGCACTTACACATTACAATTGCTGTTGGGGGCCCCTTTGAAAGCATAGTCGTTGCACATTACAGTTGTTGTTGGTGGCCACTTTGGAAGCAAGGTACTTACACAATAAACTTGCTGTTGTTGGCCCCTTTGAAAGCAAGGTACTTACACAATACAATTGTTGTTGGGAGTCTCTTTGAAAGCATATAATTTTAAATTACAGTTGCTGTGGGGGCCCCATTGAAAGCAAGGTACTTACACATTACAGTTGCTTTTGGGGACTATTTTGAAAGCAGAGTACTTACTACTTTCTTTTAGGGGCCCCTTCAATTAAGCTTGAAAGCAGAGTACTTATACATCTCAGTGGCGGTTAGGGGCCCCTTTGAAAGCAGATTACCTTCAAATTCCAGTTGCTGTTGGGGGTTCCTTCGAAAGCAAAGTATCTGAACATTACAGTTTCTGTAGTGGGGGGCCTTAAAAGTAGAGTAATTACATATGACCTGCCTTGGGATGAGTGGATAATAAGTTTTTCACCAAAAATAAGGAAAATTTATGCGCGTAGCACCTAAAGGGGGGGGCCTGAGCCAAGTGCCTCGTTCGCCTCCCTTTAAACACACCACTGGCTAGAGGGTTTCTAAATTATCGTTTAAAATATTGCTGGCCGAAAGTTATCTGCTGCATATATCTAGGGTTGTCAGATGGCCGGTATTTCACCGGCCTTGCCGATATTTTACTGTTAATTTAGCAGAGGCCGGTATTTTGAAAATCAGTGTCTGAAGCCGGTATTGTGAAAATAAAATAATTTGCCGTAACTTCAAAAGGAACTAACGCAGAATTTCTCAAATTATAATGATTATTGTAGTAAATGTTGTCAGGACAGTTTCTTCAGTGAAGTTTATTTGCTGCTGTTGATGCAATCCTTGGTGCGATTTTCACGTCACACACATACCGAAATGTAACGAATCAGCCAAAATAGGGCAAATTATTAATTGTGGCTTAACAATACTGATTGCCTCTGTTTTCCCTGTGCCGCTTACGAATTACGACACAGCTCAGATCTGGCGCTGTTGACAAAACAGCTGATATTTTTACAAAACACATTTGGCAACCCTGCATATGTCAACCAAACAAAGTTAAACGGGAAATTAAAAAAAAACTGGGGGCGCCAAACGGGGGGCTAAGCAAAAATCTGGGGGGGGATGGCCCACCCAGGCTCCCCCTTAGAATCACCACTGATTAAGAGCGAGTCACAAGAAATGGCATAAGCATTGTATGGATTTTGGTTGTCATGCTTAATAAAAGATGTCATCATTTAGGTTGTTATGAATTTTTCATTTGCTTGTTTATGAAATTTGTAACACCAATTTGGGAGAATCGAAATACCTGAAGAAATGTTGGCAGCACTTATGAATGCCAGGATTGCTGTATGTGCAGCCCTCATAATTTTCCTCGTTTGTGTGTAGATCAGGGTTCTCAAACTTTTTTTGCATTCGTCCCACTATCCATGAAATATGTAATTTCGCGATTCCTCATATATGCTGGTGTAATAATTCAATTGTACATTTAATACAATGGTTTTCAGTTCCCACTGGACCAAATCATTTTTGGGACCGGAGCCAAAAACTATTAGACGCTGGAGCCAAAAAGGTTTAGTTGCCTAGAGCTGAAGCCAGAGCCGGAGCCTGAAATTTGAGTTCTAATTCCACACCCTGCTCATGTCTGAAAAGAGCTTTTTTATTCGTTTACAAAACCAATGATATTGCAAAGTGCATTCTGATATGCGAAATATGTGACCAGCTGTCTTTATAAGTTAAAAAAAAACAAGGACACAGTTACAAAGACTGCAACAGCATCGAAAGCTTGCTGGTATTCAACTACAGTTTAAGTTGAATTACGACCAGTGTTGCCACTCTGTTATGAAGAAAAACCCCAGAATTTACCTTGAAAAAAAACAGAAAATGATAAAAAAACCCAGACATACAAAATGCTTAAAAAAATTAAAACCAAACTTGAAAAGCACGCTACCGGTACTTGCACATAAAAGTTAAGGTAATATGCATTATTTGCAACATATTTTTAACAAGTTCAAGTCTATTTTTAAACATACTGACAATCACACTTTACAAGTAGGCTAGCAGCAAACCAAATGTATGAAGTAACATCAAGAAAAGGGATGCCCTGTAAAAAGGTGGAGCTCCGTAAATAGCGGAGCTTGGTTGCAGAGGTTTGATGACATAACCGGAGTCGCTAAAACCGATATTTTGCGTTGAGCAATGAGAACTAAACGGTTGTAAAAATAATTTTATTGCAAAAGGTGATTTTACACTACGGTAAAGGAAGTTTACTCTGAAGTTTGATAATTTTTAGTTATCTGAGTATCACAACGGTTTGGGGACAAAAAATAGGTTTCAATAGTTGTGAAAGTATAAAATTTTTAAACATCGCAAACATCCATGCATTAGATGTTAGGGTGAAGCGCATATTTATTTGCAATAATAAAATATTTTTCTTTGCTTTTTTCCGTTTATTCCTTTTGCAACGCAACTTTTTTCCACTCCGGTTATGTCATCAAACCTCCGCTATTTACGGAGCTCCGCCTTTTACAGGGCACCTAAAAAAAGCTAGTTAGATCTTTTCTAAAAAAACGTTTAATGTTTTCTTTTACTTTCACTAAAACGCACAAATTGAAACAAGTACATGATACATTCAAGGTCTTATAGTTTTCTTTTCACTCTAACCATTGCATTCATTGCAATATTTTACTACTAATTTAACATTCAAAATTTTACATTCATATCACAATCAATGCGCCCGTAAAACAATGAAGATATTTTCAACTGCAGAATCTTCAAAACCAAAAAAGTCAATGCAAATTCATGCACAAGCAGCCCTTAACATACCAACGATAGATTAAAGTGCTGACCTATGCCCAGTTAGTGCTTAATCTGTAAACCATTTTGAGTTTCAAACAATTCGGTTGAGCTTAGCCCTACTTAGTCACATATGTACTGGCTACTGACTCTGCACATATTACGCCTGTGAAACTACTGTATTCTTGAATGGAAGATACAGTAATACAACATACATCTATAAAATTTGACCAGAGTGAAAAAAAACAGATTTTCAATAAAAACCCCAGAACCCCGATAAAACAGTAAAACTTGAGATCTAGTGAAAAAACCCTAGCAGTGGCAACACTGATTGCGACGCGTTCATACAACACGTTTGCTAAATCGAACGCAACGTAAGGCACGAAGCATGGTGATGGCGCATTCCATTCTTCATTTATAAACCGGTTTCACGCCGTGGCGCGTATCCTTTGAGTTTATCATGGCAAACATGAGGTAAGACTGTGGACAATCGCGATTGCGTTACGATATGAAAATAGTAAGAGTAGGTATTGTAATCGAAATATACACGTTTTTTGTAGTGTCGAAAGATTTCACTAGAAGAATAAGCGATCATAAGTGGATTTTTAAATCGCTTCTCCATTATTTTGCAGTCTGTCCGTGTTCTCGTTCATGTTGGTGTTTGGAGTTCTTGCATGTGGTAAGTAAAGGAATTTATATTCCTAGTGACGCAATGGTGAAGGTGCAATGTTTCAAATCAATAAGTTCAATTGTTGATGCTCATCACTACCCTGGCGTGAGGGTTCTTATACTTTTTAAAGGTGGAGTGGTTAGTGCATACTTCGATGAAGCTGATTTTACATCACAACGTTCGTCATTAACGCTATACGACAATTACCAAATTGGAGGTTCAGCCGAAAGCGATAGTTATTTTGAAGGTAATGCTTTTACCGTTATAAGTTCCCATTAGTGCCCGAACTACCGTCCATCCCTCGCATCTACGTTTCTTTTTAGGTACAGCATGTATTCTTCAGCAAGCTCTCAATGTCTTGTTTCTGATAGACGTGGGTTCAAACGTGATGCATGAAGATTTATCCCTCTATAAAGAGTTTATTTTAACGGTCACGAAAATGTTTGAAATCTCTGTCAATCACACGAGAGTAAGTCACACAAACGTTTAAAATCTCTTGTCACACTAGAGTAAATGAGTAAATCACTAAAGCAATCGACAAGAACAATGTTATTAACTTCATGGCTTCTGTTTTTTTTAAGGTTGGCATTTTAGTGTTTGGCTTGGGATATTCTAGGACTGGCTACGTTCTTCCGCTTTCCATGGGTACAAGTCACAAGGCTATTCAGAGCAGTCTTGCCCGTCTTCAAACCGGTAATGCGAATTCTGACTTCGCAGTGGCTCTGCAAGATGCTTTAACTGTCCTCTCGAAATCAGACAGTAGCCGTCCACAGGTAAGAGGAAATGTAACCGAATTGCAAACAACTGATCTGCCGAGCTTCAAATTTTTTCTTTGATTAGGTTATTCTCGCCATCACCGCGACCCCAACTGCAAACACAAGGAGCCTCAATTTTACACAAACCGTCTGGAACCGGGGAAAAAAACAACATCGCGTTCTTTTAGTGTCCACTGTCGGTCCGGCCTCTCGCAGCAAGCTCCTTGAGGACTTTGCCAACAACCGCGGGGTTTTCTCTGGTTTTTATCAAGCGAGTTCGGTATCAGATCTGCTTATTTCTGCAGATTTAACAAAAAACAGTCTTGCAGAAAGGTATGAATAGTCTTTGTGTAACGCGCCGTTTTCAAATGTACGGATGTTTTAACAATATGAATTCCAAGGTTCGGCTGTGACCCATGCGTGCCTAATCCCTGCGAACGGTTGGAGACGTGCCTGCCAGCTGGCAATGAACCAAACTGCACCTGCTTCGCCGGTTACCAAAGTGGTTTTTGTCGTGACACAGGTATATTGTTTTCTGTGACCTTTTGAAGTCGGACAGCATTGGGTTAATTTTTTTAACTTGTTTTCAGACCCTTGCTCGCGAAACCGTTGCAGCAGTGGAGAGGTGTGTCTGAGACAAGCTTTGGACTACCACTGCGAACCTTTATCTGGAGATATTCAGGGTTGCAAGAACTTTACTTGCCTCAACGGTGGATACTGCGCCCTAGTTGAAGGTAGTTTCGTAATGTAGATTTTTAAATCAATTATCACCCACACCTCAACGGCGTTGATTTGTAGGTGCACCTCATTGCGACTGTCCCTCTGGATATGTAGGTAAATCGTGTCAAGCTAAGTGTCCGAAATGCAGCCAAGACGAGTATTGCAAGTAAGTAACGTAACGAACAAGTGTTTCCTATCCTGTCATTTTTCGCCATCAACGAATATTCCAGGTTAGCAGAAAGCAACACAGCCGTGTGCCAGTGTCGCTGGAGCAATTCACCCCATTGTGCTATCTCCCTACGTTCATCCGTTGAAACATGCTCTTTGCTGAACTGTTTAAACGGAGGAGTTTGTCGAACCAGGCAGGATGGCTTTGCATTTTGCTACTGCAATCGCAGCTACACTGGTGTTGTGTGCGAGCGATCGCCCTGCCAAGACTACACATGCGAGTAAGCCTTTCCTGTTTCCATTCATTGTCGGTGTTTTATAGTTCCCAACCCAACGAGTATTACCTCCCGTTTCACATGCAGTAATGGAGGACTCTGCGTCGTTTCCAGTAGATACAAACCCTTCTGCTATTGCCATGAGCCGTTCAGTGGTCCTCACTGTGAAATCAATCAAACCTGCGATTCAACTTACTGCAAGTGAGGTACTTGTGTAATGATTTTACGGGTGAAGGCCGCCCATAACAGGCAGTGTTTGTTCAGAAATGGGGGCCAATGTGTCAAAGCTGTCAGCGGTGCTTTTCACTGTCAGTGTCCATTGCTCTACGAAGGTCAACGGTGTGAAATATCCCGATGTGAAGCTTATTTCAAGTAAGTTGGATACCTCACAAATTTGGCGAGCGCTTCGTGTTCAGAAAATCTGTTTTAAATGAGCTCGATGCTTGTGGTAAAAATAGTCTTGCTCAAACCAAGTCCTTTTCTCTCACGCAGTTGTGAACATGGTGGCGTATGTGCTCTTACCAACGGCCAACTTCCAGTAAGATGCATCTGTAGACCTGGTTATTCGGGTGTCACATGTGAAATGACGCCTTGTAACAACGGCAGCGTATATTGCCTGAATGGTGGTTATTGCCAGATTGACTTTAGCTATCAACCCTACTGCCGTTGCCTTTCCGACTTCCATGGTGAACGTTGCCAGTTTCTTTCACCATGTCTCAGTCAGCCTTGCGGTAATGGGGGAACATGCGTAGCACTCTCCGATGGGTACGTTGTGATCTCTTAAAGGTGTCTCTTTTTTCATATACTTGATTTAGTAACCACTGGATGGATTTTCGCAGGTCGTATCGATGTGATTGTCCTGAAGGACGTGGAGGTGTAACCTGCGAAAAGCAGAACTGTCGGTGCTTGAACGGCGGAACTTGCATAGAAAATCCAGTTCCCAAGTAAGCCTAGAAATGTTTTTTCTTCAAAAATACTGTACATATCACCTTCTTGTTCTTCAGCTTTGCATGGCAGTTTCGGCAGAAAGTGGACATTTGCTTGTGCCCTGTTGGTTATTACGGGTCCTTGTGCGAAATCAGTGTTTGTGAACCCAACCCGTGTGAAAACGGCGGGACTTGCTCCAAGCAAATCAATGCTGCATCGTGAGTATCTACAGTAATCTTGTTCTGAAACAATTTCACATTGCAATTACCCCATGCGCCTAATATTTGCAGGACAGAACAATACACGTGCACCTGTATTCCTCCATACGGTGGTCCAAACTGCGAAGGTTGCGCCAGATTTTTTTATAAATATGGTAATGGTAATGATATGAAATCTCAACGTTCCATACTTTTTGTTTCAGTAATTGTTGCCGACGTAGCATGCGCTTCTAACCCTTGTTCCAGCCCTTGCAAATGCTTACCATCATGTAAGCATTCTGAAGGTTTCGTTTGTGAGAGCCCTACCGGATTACTGGGAAAAACTTGCTCCATACGTGAGTGGATTATTCCTGATAAGCTCAGCGATTGATTGCACGAACTAAATTTATTTTTTTGCAGCCAAACCAGAATTATATTGCGATCGCAGCAGCATTCGAGCTAGTGTGGACGACAGGCTGTATTTAGAATTAAACGGCAATAATTCCACTGCTTATTTTTATATCGGTACCAGCGACTCCAAACCTACTCCCAGCTGCAAGGCTACTGGTATGTAGGAAGCCGTGATCTTTCGTTTTAACATTTGTTAGCTGTGATCTTTCGTTTAAAAAATGGTTACTTCTGCGCAGTAACCGGAAGCAAGATAATGGTACATCGGTTTTCGATCTCTTCTCCTTTTGATGATTGCCACCTTTCCGCTAGCACAGACGTATCCGGAAACACAATCATTGAAGGACAGATATGGTTGAACATTGGCGGAAGCTCCTTATACGACATGCCTGTGGCTGTTCTGCGTTTTCAGTGTACCTATTCTGTAAACTACAGGGTTACCACGTCAATTAGGCCCATTGTTGACGATATGCCACCAACTTTAAACAGTTCCTCAACGACAATGCTGGCTGGAAGTTACGATTTATGTAAAAGCCTGACGTGTTTCAACGAATGTCCGTCGCATCTGGTTGTGAAGCCCGGAGCATCGTATGCGGTCGGAGATTTTATAAACGTTGTTTTGAAGCCGAGAACAGCTATGCAGGTATGTTCGTTTTTATTAGGTGAGCTTTTCCTTATTCCTCCTAATTCAACTTCTCTCTTTAGATTCAGGCGTCCTCCACAAGCCCGTCCGTGGATACATTTTACATCTCGTGCCAAGCGTCTGTTTCCATATCTCCTGTTCTACACATCGTGCGCGATGGTTGTCCAACGAATGTCATAACCACGTTCATAGCGAGAGGTTCTTCCTCTTTGTGCGTTACCTTTCGGTTGCCACGCGTGAAGTCGTGCTCAGTTATTTACATTCACGCACAAGTCAGTTACTGCGCACTTGAACACCAGCAGTATTGTTCCGACATCGATCACAAACGATGCCCGGTCAACGGAGACCGGAACCGGCGATCAACTCTCGCATGGGGTGACATCTTCGGTCCGATTCATATTTTGCCAAGTCCCTACGAAGAAAAATTGGACTTTTATATAGAAGATTCTCCGCAAGGAGAATATGAAGGTAGGTAGTGAAATGCAACATGAGCGCACAGCAATGTTTTTCAGGTGCAACATAAAAGCGGACGGCAAATGTTTTACAGGTGCATCGACTCATGCGAGTACCTTAAACAACCCAAGTTATGTTCGTTCCGCTCTACTCGCCGTCTCTGCGATCGGTGTATTTCTCCTCGTGTTTATTTTCATTTATCTGATTTACAGTTCTTATTGTAAGAACGAACGTTGAGACATTTGTGAGTACGCATTTTGCAATTATCGTGATTGCGTTTTTTCCGCGTTTTACATTTAACAATAAACATTCAACGAAGGGCATGACTGTTATTGCCTCGATGCAAAACCGCTGAAGGCTTCACACGTCTCAATGCTGAACAAGCCCGTATATGTCAAAGGTTGTAACATCAACTTTTTCAATAACTACATGCACGTAACTTTGTCGCAGTTAAAGCGTACCCTCATAAATGACCACCTTTCACGAGAGCAGTGATTTTATTTCACATATTTTACAGTCGACGGAGGCAATTACACATATTTACGTTGAAGTCTGTTTTCACTCAGACATTCGACAACGAAGAGAATTGTAATACAAGCGCACACTGAATGCGGTTGGTAAAAAGCGCGGCAGTAGAAGCATGAGCAGGGTTGCTGGCGTTTCCCTCGGTCATCTGTCGGTGTTCTGACTGGTATCAGTTCGAGGTTTCTTGCTCCTGCAAACAAATCAATCGTATTTTCGTCAAAACCAGAAGAAAATCGAGGCGAGGACACCAGTCTGTTTAAGAGTCTAATCCGAGCAAACTGGCTGTTCTTATTACGCTACTTTCCAAGGTCAAGAAAAAGCAGCAACTTCCGAGTTGCAACGCCACCCAATGTAGTAAGGGCTGGCTGCTGGTAACTAATACTTTATACCTTTTTACAAAACTCCTCTATGTACAGTTGTTTGTACTTGCGTCTTCACTCCTTTCAGAGTGCCACACGAGTTGTCTGCGGCGGCTGCCCTTCCCGCATGCTTGCACCGTGGTCCGCGCGGATGCAATGAATGATGATGCACTAGTGGCGAGTCACAATGGCAGCACGGCGCGTGAACCGTTCCGTTGCACTCACCCGTGAACGCCGAGTACGAGGCTGAACAGGCCGCAAGTACTACCTATTTTGAAGTGTTCGATGTGACCGGGAATTGAACCCACGCATACTAGTTTTGGTGGCACGCGCTCAACCGACCGCACAGCTTAACCGGCTGAACAGCAACGAAATGCCTCCTTATCGTTGCGAAGGCGGTGACGTGGTCCACAGGCAGCACTTTGCCTTTTCCAATGCAAAACAATCTCTATTACTGCGCACATATATCGCCTGTAACCAGCTTTCGTGAGAAGTGTGACAAACTGGACGTTGCCTTTGGCTGCTTATCGTGACCAACATACATCTGCCATTTTCGTGGGGTGAAATTGGTCGCAATTTAGGGTTTACTGCTACGAAGGGAGTGGGCTTGCTTTCTTAATGCTTTAGTTCCTTCCCAAAACCCAAGCTGATGACAATGGGTCTGCCGTAAGTTGCTGCATTATATCTGCTGGTTTTCAATAGATATATGAATTCACAGCAAGATTAAATGTGCAGTAGAAAAATTATTATCCGTAAATAGGCTGTAACGTAGATTGCCATTCACAATAATTGTAACAACTTTTAATTCACCCAATGCAGTTTGAATAAACGCAAGCTCCCCACTGACACATTCAGATATTCGTTGATCGCATTTAAAATAGAATGCCGTTCAGACTTACTAGTAAGGAAGTACGATCCAGCTCCACAGACGCAGATGATTTTCTAATAGGCCACGCACTTTAGAATTCGAGTTTAATGAATAAATCTAAACGATAACTTTAAACCAGAGGCAAAGTGACTCCCAACGAATCGTCCCAACACGCTTTGACCGCAACCCACCCCAGATCGCTGCGCGTGCGACTGCTGGAGCGCTTTCTGTTGTGATGTTGTTGCTGCGGGACCTCGTCCTCTTCGTCTGATGACGAACTTGAAGAATCACTGGACGAGGACGACGAGTCGCTCGACGAATCGGACGCGATGCAGTCCGCAGTTGAAATGCCGTTTGACAGCTCTGCCACTTCGGGGCGTTCTTTGCGCAATATGCTGAGGGAAGAAACATACAGGGATGGGTGAGGTTTTAATAAAATCCATGGACACAGGCATGGGCGGCGGAAGGAGTGCAGTGGTGGCCTTGGCCCCCCTGGATTTTGAAAGTATTAGTAAGAAAAGGTTGTTTTCGTATTTTCGAGTGGGAAAAAAACGAATTTTACCACTTTTGCCCCCTCCCCTGGAAAAATTTTGGAAAAATACCCTCGTGCTTCCCCTGGAAAAAATCCTTCCGACGCCCATGGGCACAGGAAGAGGTGGTGGTGTGCTTTGCGACATGATGTTTGGCTTACAGCGTCCTAGCTGCAGCAAACAAATGAATACACGCAGGCATGCATGCACGGACGGGAACACCACGTTGGGCTGAACTGGCCGTTTGCCGCCAGGAGTTACCTGGTAGTACCGCAATATAAACCAGGATATGGAAAAAATATGGCCAGCAATTTGATCGCATATTTCGTTCAGAAACCTTTTTACGACAGTTACTTTGATCGTCATGTCTACAACACAAACATCTTCGGAGTTCAGGGCAGTGGCAATAGTTCGTACAAAGGACGATTTAAGAGTGTTTAAGCGACGAGCCACAGACACTGCGTAAGTGTCGCTCATTGGACTCAGAAAAGCTGGCAAGCAACACAAGGCGCCTTACCGGATCCACTTGTGCGACAATTTCGGTCTTCCTCTGACGGTTTTCGCCCACACAGTGGGAAAGTTGGTCACGGAAGCGAAGTTCTGCGTGACAGCGATGGTGGTTGTCAAGTTCAACACCAGATGCCACCAGCCTCCAGGAACAAACACTGTTTCACCTGAAAAAGTTCCGGTGCATTGAACCTTGGGTTAACATCTGTGCCACGACAAAACCATTACTGCCTTTCCGTATAGCATGGATGATGTTGCAACACGCAGATTTGAGGTGGTTGTTAATTCGACTCAGCCTCCGCAAATAGACAAAAACTATATATTCACGTCTATGTGTTTTTTCTAAATCAACGAGCAGCAGGTAACTGCTTCGCTCATTTGTGTTCGCTTACGAGGTTCTTGTCGTTTGGGATATTTATACTAAAGTTAGTCTTTGCTGAGGGTACGTACGTAGGGCGCTTTGTTGCTAAGTTTTCTTTGCAAAAGCACAGAAATAACGTAACTTGAGCAACGAAATCTTACCTGGCTTTTGCAGAATTTCAAGCGGCTTGAATTCAGCTGGCCAGTCCTTGCTCTGAGTTCGGGGGTAAATTAGGTGGAACCACGTGATCGCTTCGTCTTGTTGGAGGGGCGCTTCTTCGCGTTTGACCTGAAAACCGAAACAAAAAAGTATACCAAGAGACAAAAGCTACAGAGATGCTGACGAATCGCGATATTTGTAACGAGTGTTTTGTCAAATATATAAAGCCACGAAATTTCTTGAATTACTGACTTCTCGCAATCTTTGTCGCACAGGGTTTCAGCAAAACCACACGCAAAAATTATCCAAATACTTTCAATAGTTTCAGAAAAACGGTATTCCAATCAAAACTGAAAAAAATGAGTTTTCAGTTAGAACAATAAACAAAAGATGTGTCGAAGTTCGGGAGTTAAAATAAACTTCAGCAAAAAAGTTCCCTCCTTTTAAAATTACGGTATAATCGTTGTTTCAATGTAAGACGGGAAAACTGAAGCCGGAAATTATGCAAAAAAGTTAATAAAATTACGTATTTATGTGAAATTCGCACCTACTTACGTGATAAATAGCAAATTACAGTAGGCCTTCCCACATACCTCCTGCTCTTGAGCTGCCATCATAGATATTACTTATCAAAGAAAACGGCAGCTCCTAAGTGTAACTGGCAGGTCGTAAGCAGAATAATTTTAATTGTCAGTAGCAAAGTGGTTGCTTACAACAACTGCAATTACATCACAACTGAAGGGGAGCATCTGTTGCGTTCTTGTTGCAAATGTGCCAAAAGCTTCATTTCATGCAAAGACACAGTATTGGTCAAATGGGGTGCAAGATGTTGAGTAACATAACTCAACTTTTTAGCAGTTTCAAATGCTCAGTCTAACAGATATTAGTGGACGGGTCGATACATCACCCAAAGCTTTAAATAGATGCATCGACTTAAATATAGAATTAGAGAAAACAGATCTTCAGCTAAGAAACCGTTTCATGTGAAGGTAAATACTGCATATATATTATACTCGTGACTAGCCCGAACTACTAGCTACTATTACTGAAGATCGGTATTAAACTAATAACATGCTGCACATTTTACTGTGGAAACAAATTATGGCTAACCAGGATACACAAACTTTCTTATTAATAAAATTGTTCAAATTGCAACAGTTTGCAGACAAATAGTTCGTCTATCATATTTCAGATGTGTTTTATGCAAAGAAAAATCAATATTTCCTTTAATGAACTCCTTTCGGATTTGTGTTGAAATAAGAGTGTCATAAAACAAAACCACAATTTTATGAAGCTATTATACACGCAAAGTTAACCATAAGCATGATTTGACAAAGTTGGCATTAAATTCGGCACTATTTTGTAACCAGAAAATTTCAGATATTGCAGAAAAACGTGAATTTAAAGAAAACTCAATCAGCAACTGTCATTTTACCATATGTTATTTCTTATCAAAACATGCAATGGAAAAATGTTCTAACCTTGATCAGCTCTTTAGGAGTATTATTTGGAAAAAGGCACCAACGCTTGTATCCTCTAACCAGTGCATTCCATGCACTAGTGCCCAAAGGATCTATGTGAATACCTGTGCCAGACAGTTTGGGTCCCATCACAAACCAGCGATAAGGTGGCCTTCGTTTCTCACCAGCATAGCTGAAAAAGTCATGCATTTAAAAAAATTAGACACAGCCCAAGAGGTGCAGAGCAACAGCAACTATTACTTTTGCAATGTTTTATTTTCAACTTGAATGTCATACGTGATGAATATGATCAATAGCATAAAACAAGGGTGGGTAACCTCAACCCGCGTGCCAAATGCGGTCTGCGTGAACATTCAAGATGTCATTACTCAAGTTAGACCACAACATTGCGTCAAAACAAAACTCACTGACAAGACATTAAGTCAAAAGAAGTCTCACTCCTTGACATAGTTTTAGTTTGCAACGTAAAAAGCAACACTACTACCAGCTGCAGAATATTCTCATCATGCCATCCCTTATATTTCTAAATCTAAAACTTAAGTCCCCAAACTCGAAATTCTATTCTTATGACCACTATCTTTGCAACTGTGCATGGAATGCAGGCAAGAAACATTTTGAGGCGCCGGCACAAAAATGAAAACCAAACATGCTTTATTGTAATAACACACACTCTTAAGCAAATATAAGTCAATGTTCATTCATGGATATACGAGTGTATACATTTAATGGTAATAGTCACTGATTTGCTTCACTATAGCCCAAGTTTAGCAGATATGTATCCAGCTAAATGAGGATATAGGGGACTGGCAACATGATTCATTGCACTTACTTAGGTTCCAATATTAACTTCAAAGAAAGTGTAAAAGAGCCAAAATTATGCAATTCCCAGAATTCAGAATGGTGCATATTTTTAGCCCACTTTGAACAAATATATTTCACACCTTAAGATTTCTCGCAACAATTCCAATCTGACACCACAGTTACAGATGAGCAGAAGCAACAACCAACTGAGTGGTAAAGCATACAGCTTGCAAGTTGCCAGACTGGGTTTAACAACTAGTCAGGCTTTGCCAAAGACTTAAAAACTATATTGGCACCCTTTCAAGCCTCACACTAGGATTTAACATATGGGTGCAAGGAAAAGCTTTGTCAGCCAATGGCCATTGCTGCCAATGGCTTGCCATCATAGGCGTCGAGTTTGAAATTTTTGCGGGAGTGCGAAATCCATGACGTCAAAACCTGCGATTTTTAAGTCTTCTGTTCCATATATAACCGAAAAAGTTTTAATAAATACTAGAATATCTTAGCACTTGTCATAGCAAAAGGAACTGCTCAATCAAAAAATGAAAAATAAGCGGGAGTGCCGCACTCCACACCAGAATTGCGTTGAGTGCAGTACATGCGCGCACTTGGTGCCTATGCTTGCCATGCCTACAAAATTCATTACAAAGGTAGTTGCATGGCACAAAGCTAGTGGAGATGAGCACGCATCACATGGGATACCCTGAGGGAATGAAGCACATATAACCAATTTTTTGCAATTGGTCTTTCATGATTACAGGATGAAGTGCATGGCCCAAGACAAAGAATATGACTAAAATCAAAGCAGCATTCAGCAAAAATCATATAGTGAAACAGAAAATAATTATCTAGGAAAATAATCTGCAACTTCATCAGCTGCACTCCTACAGGCAACACAACTGACCTCCTCAATATATACTATTTTTTATACCCAGATTCACAATCTTAAAACAAATCTGGTCCAACATCATCACTTTCTAGAACACTCCATAAACTTGGTTTCAAATGCTAAATTGCAATATCGAATGTGCCATACACACCTGAACAAATCATCAGAAAAATATTTTGGAATAACATAATCTTCCAGCAGCTGTTTGCGCTTTGCATGCTCTCCATAATTGCTGTCGAAGATGTAGAGGGGGCTATCATCTTTAGTTGTCTTCAAGTAATCAATGTAATATTTCATCTTCATCTTCACAGAATAGCCATCGTTGTCTTCCCCACATTTGAACTTTTGGTTTCTGTACTTTTTCTTTAATCGTTCAAGGGTCCATTTATAGTTAGCTTGCCAGCCAATCTGTGAGTTCACCAGAACTACAGGTTTGGCAGGTTTTTCATATCTAGATGTGGAATAACAATATTAACATTAGCACTCCAAGTTAAGCAGAAACAATACCTACACTTTTTGTAGGTGTGTTTAACTGGACTTAGCAAAGCTTCAATTGCAATACCAAAAAGTACTGCAACAAGTTTCAAGAAACCAAGCAATATTTGCACTTACCTGAGGCCAAAAATCAGATTCGTATCTGTCTTATGCTGTTCTTGTTGTTTAGTATGCATAAGGGTGTATGATATACAAAATTTTTGTATTGTGACACCATTTGCAGACCTATTTAAGTTTTTCCTTTTGAGACAAAAACTGATGATTTACAAGAGAATTTAAATATGATACAAAGACTGCAGAGTAAACACAGATAATGAATATTTACTCAATACTAGTATATTCTGCGTACCTGAACATTCACCATGTTCAAATAACTTAAAGGACCCAAACATCTTGAAGCTGGCATTTTTAACTAAAATAACCATGCAAATTCATGGTCCAAAGCTTATCCTTATAGATGGATATAATGCCCCATTTTCCTATCTGCAGAGATGGAATGCACCCTATTTCAACATTAGACGAACTGAATGACTCTACAAAGCAGAAGGGTAATGCATAAAATATTAGAATGTTTCAAAAGGTCCTACCAAACAATCAGCAAAACTGTTGACAAAATGTAGCTCCAATACAATTAAATTACTCACAGAGGCTGAAAACTTTATTAAAAGTTAAGTTTTTGTTCACAATAAACCTTACTGGCCCTGAAATAATGAGGACATCATAACTTCAACTGCTTGATAAATTTATAAATGATTAATACTTGACCACATTTTACATCATGATATAGCTTTTGCTTGTTGAATGAAATAATTGCAAATTAAAAAAACATGGGATGTTACAGTACATGTTCTGTAGCAAAAATGTTCTTTGTCATGTACCACCAATTGAAAGCAGTGCAGGTATTGCGATATGCTTGAACAATGCTGCATTGAAAGCATTGCAAAAACAGTTTCTGCAGTGCAAGGATTCTGCATTGGAGGTTTACAAGAACTCAAACATTTAGTTGCACTCCCACTTAACTGCAGGAAAAACTGGTTAGAAACACAAGGCAAAATATGTGGATATTATACAACCAAAGCTTTTCATGGAACAGCTTTACCTTGAAGTGCAGAACACTAGTGGTGGCTTATTTCTGCTTGAAGCTTAACATTCAAGTCAGTGGTTGAGCATGAAATTTATTGTATTGAAGTAGCACAGTTAGGCTTAAATGTAGTTCAGACAAAACAGTCTTAAGTACACCCAATCATAAAATTTCACCTCATTAGTTTCAGTACTTATTTGGCAGGTGTAATAGCCATACAAGCCACACGTATATATGTATCTTCAAATAATCACAAAATGACTTTGAGTCAGAATATTCCTCAATTAGCACTTGTATGATAAAAGCAGTGGCTATTACAAAAACAGCATAGGCCAAATTTTAAACGCATGAACATGGTTTTTAGTGCGATAGAAATTTTTGTGACAATTAGCAGTAAATCTTCATGTAATGAAATTAATAATTGCTTATTAGCCACATGCTTAAAAGCTTTAGGTAAATGAACATATCTTGTCAACTGCATCAGTTTAGAGTTATTTTGAAGTTTTAGTAAGTGGAATTATGAACTTTTTAAATTTCATGTTAGAAACTGAATCCAATCAGAGCCGAATTAGAAGTTGGATATTGTTACAAGAAGTACTGCTCCTGGCACACAGTCTGTTCAACATCTTGCTCCAAGAAGTTATGGAAGACATGTTTAACACTTTCGCGTTCGGGTTAATTCAGGCAGTTCGCGCCAAAACACCTGGATCACAAACGGCTTTGCATGGATATTTCTCTCGTCCAGTAACCGCTACAGACCCGGTCAAAACTCAAAAGACTCAGCAAGTCTTGTACTTTGCACTCAAAAAAACTTTGGTTGAGGGGTACGGATTTGTTGTGAGTGACATCATAAGTGGAGGACTTCTAGGCTACCTTGGCCCACTTCACCTGGCCCTAGGCCCAAACTGTTAGATGATAGTATTTTGCTGAAGTTTTTATTGGAAACTGGGCTACAGACCACGTCTTTTGATACTTTGGATGACCTGCTGGGGTTTTGGGTGCAAAAGTTATGATCTAAAGTAATAAAAATATTTGACTAATTAGTTAATTAGATGATTAATTAATTTGTTTATTTTAGATCATAACTTTTGAATCAGAAACGCTAGAAAGTTGATCAAAGGCTCAAAAGACTCAGATTCAAGCCTAGTTTCCAACGAAAACTTCAGCGAAATACTTTGGCCTAGACGTTGGGCCCTAGGCCAAATAACATGAGCCAAAATGGCCAAAAAACTACTTCACTTATGATGTCACTCACAAAAAATCCACACCCCCAACCAAAAAAATGTTTTTCAAGTGCAGACTAGATCACTAGCTGATCTGTTTGAGGCCTTGAACAGCTCTCTAGCACAATCGGCGGAGGAGCTATGGCGATGGTAAGGCAACTGACAACTGCTGGATTTAGGCTGATTTCAAGGTATGAATATATCGTACCTCAGCTCTCAAAGTGTTGAATGTATGTCACATGCTGTAGTTGCACTGCTTTGTGGTTATTCAATCTTGTCTTATGAAAATGATTTATTAATGACATACAGTGCATGTATGGATAACATCCAATGCTGAATAGGTTCAGCACAGTGTTTCCCAACCTTTTTAAGCTTTTGGCACCCTACAGCAGAGAAATATAACTTGCGGCATCCAATGGCGAACCTATAGCAATTTTCTTTAAGGCTTCATGACATTTGGAAATAGCATTTTTAATGATATATTGAAAAGCGCATTACCGTATTTATTCGAGTATAAGTTGCACCTCCATATTTGACCTGATCGAACGGTACAAAATTTTTTAAACAACATTTATTCATCAAAATCAAGTAACAAAAACTTAAAAAGTCATCCAAGTCACTGTATTCACTGTCCTCAAATAGTTTATCCCAGTCCTCTTTTGGAACATCCTCATCAGCATCCCATGATGATGGCAAACTCTCTTCAACTTGATCACCTTCATCATCAGAGCTGTCATTCCATAACTGATCGTCCCCACTTCCATCCAGGTCATGCATGCACACACGAAGGTGCAAAGCGCTGTCTAGATACATGTCGCACCTCGTGTAGAAGTCGCACCTGACTTTTTGGGTGAATTTTTAGTACAAAAAATGCAACTTATACTCAAATAAATACAGTAGTTTGTGGCACCCCTGAGCATCGTAAATGGCACACCTGGTGCTGCAGCACCCCATTTGGGAACCTCTGGTTCAGCAACACAAAGCAATAATTTTGAGAATCATGTGTGCACATATTTTCTTCACCTGTTTGAACTATCACACTTACTTACATTGGACCTGTAATGACAACAGAAGCTGGATACCACAGGTACATGTGATTTGTGAAATCAATTAACATAATATTGAAGCAACAATAGGACAGGCTGCTTAGAGGACAGAGATATATGATATGCCAAGAAAAGCCAAACAACATTTTCACATGCCTGCCAGGGCTGGGTTCAAGTAAGTAATTACTTACTTGAAACTCTTTACTTGTAACTTGATTAAGTAATTTTTCCATTACTTGATATTTCAAGTAATTTTCTTTTGGAAAAGTTTAAGAGTTTAGAAGCCACATCTGCTGCTGTAAACACAATATTATACAAGACATGCACCATCACACATAAAATAAGCCATTGGGGCGAGTAGATATCTTGCCTGTGCAGAGCACTTGTGAATCACAATTGTTCGTGTTCATTGTCATCGTGAAGCGATTTGGAGCCAGAAGCTCATTCCAATGAATTGAATCGGAGTGAACATGTGCGAATTTGTCTGAGCAGTTCAGCAACAGCTAATAAGTCATTTTTGTTATTGCACAATGTCTGAGTCGAGCAATTGGAAAGAGCGTACTGGAAAGCGATCTGAAGTGTGGAAGTATATATTAGTTCAGGGATCACCAACGTGGTGCCCGCAGACACTAGGTCGCCTGCAAGGGCCATGTAGGTCTTCGCGGGCCTCTTCTAAAAATAACATTAGCATGATCAATGTCTTCACATTAACAAATATCAGTACTAAAATAATTGAAGGTAAATTGAGCAAAATTTTTATTTCAGATGTGTGTATCAAACTAGTAGCCCTTCGCATTAATCGGTACACAAGAAGTAGCTCGCAGTTTCAAAAAGGTAGGTGACCCCTGTATTAGTTAATGCTGGAATTGATTCTCTTGTAAAGTGCAAATATTGCATGTATGTCTACGTTGCAGTAAAAGAGAGGATAAGCACCAGGCGAATTGATGCAGTTTCCAGACTTGCTAGATACTTAGAATCCCTGGATTATTATGATGAGTTAGTGGAAACTTCATTATTGAATTATCATTTTTGACATTTTGATTTCTTGTAAGGTAAGATCCATAACAAGCCACAAAAAGCCTCAATGAAAGCAACCATTTTATCTTTACCCATGTAAAAAATTACATTGAAAATATGTTTAGTTTCAAAGTCTACAGCAAACCAGAACTTGATACCAAATTTATCCAGTTTGTTGGCCATATACTGTATGAATCAGCAATGAGCTTGTTGGAAAGAATTGTGCATCTTGCAGCTATTATGATAGTTGCCCCAGGTTTATAGCAAGACACACAGTTGTCTAATAAACCTATTCCACACATCTGACACTATTGCCAACTTGTCAGAATCCAAATGCGCAGACCTCCAATGACTACGGATGACGTTGAAATGGCTGAGGATGCTGAAACACAACCGATCCCCTAGTATCTGCAGAATCACTTCTAAAATTCTATGAGCCAGCAGTAAATTTTTTATTTATTTATTTAGCAACTATTTTGTGACAGGTGCTAACCTGATTAATGCCATCTTGTCATGTCACAGTGAGCTAATATGAGCAAAATACTACAAGAAACCATGAATCACATATAAATGACACATGATGTCACAAGGATGTAGTCAAAATCTACCGCACAATTTGAGGAACTCATCTACAGCACAAAAGACAGCCACCAAAATTTGTATTGGTGCATCAGACAGGCCAAATAAGAATAGACACAGAAACTCAACGTTACTCAAACAATCAAGGTGTTTAGCTAATTCATTATCAGCTAAAATATTACAAACCTTGTTACGAAGTATCATGCATAAGGCATCATGAAAGTTACAGTAAAAGAAAAGGTGAAGCTCAGTTTTGATATCAACACAAATGCAGATACGATAAGATTTTTTACTGATGTTCAACAGACTGTGGGCAAAGCAAAGCATACAACGTAAGCTGGCAGTCAATCTATTATCCTGTGGCTAACTCACATTATTAATGCAGCCTAGTAGATCTTGGCAAAGCTGCCTGACAACCGGACTTGCAGCATAATTCTACCATTCTAAAAGCACAAAGGCTCTGGAATGGTAGAAATCAATTGATCTGCAGCAACCACCAAGGGATCACTCTCCTCTTTATTCCAGTAAACTCATCACCCGCAACCCGTATCTTACTCAGTTGTGCTCTCCCAGCAGTTGAAGGCTGCTGTCATTCTCACCAAGCAGGCTTCATGCTAAACCAATCAACTATATTTCTACACTACACCTTATTCAGAAAACACACGAGTTTTGGAAATGACTGTCATCTTTAAATGTCCTTTATCAATTTGAAGGCTGCCTTTGACTCAGTGGACCATGCATCACTGTGTGCAATCCCACCTAAAGTTGATATACCTAGCAATATCATCACATTACTAAAGCAGCTGTATAGAGGTTTTCGAAGCTGCGTTCATATAAACAAGCTCTCGGAATGATTTCATGTAAATTGCAGCATAAACAAGGCTGCATGGCAGATCCTGATCTTTTCAATTGCAACTTTCATCATCTGATGTCTCAAGTCTGCGAGAAATTTTAGCAATGTCCTTCATCAACTCCCACTGACCTGACCTTGAATATGCTGATGATACTCCTTTGTTCTTCCATAATACACAAGACCTCACTGCAGCACTTATCATATACGACTGTGAATCATGTAAGTTGGTTGAAAACCAAACTAATGCATGTATGCAAAGGCCCAGACCTTCTGTCACTATTTATGGATGGCAACTCAGTCGACTTTAGTTGTCTACCTAGGTTCGATGACAACATGTTACTTATGGTGACCTGAAGAAGACATGTCCTGGCATCAAGCATTATACAGGCCCTTTGCATCTCACTGTGGTGCTAGCCAGCCCTTTTTCGCAACACTATGTTGTGCATATACAATGCAGTGGTTCTGTCTGTGCTGTTGTGTAGTGCTGAGACCTGGCCTTTCAGCAAGAATCTGCCCTCGTGGCTAGACAGATTTGACAGCAGAGCTCTTCCATTACCACTCAATACCCACCGGCGTGAGCATACCCTCAATGCAATGATACATGCCATCACTCATTAACTACCAACAAAATGCCTCACAGCCCATCACCAAGTTTGCTGGTATGGACTTGCATTTCGTATGCTACTGCAGCACCCATTCTGCACTGTCCATGGCTTCGATGCTGTAGCAGTCAGACAGAATCGACTTTGTGGAGCTTCGCTCACTCATTGGAGTGACATGGTCAGAAATGACTTTGAGAAGTTGGACATCACCTCAGACCTCAACTTTGCCCAGGACCATACATGGCGAGCTCTTGTGAACATGGTTGGCTCTACTCACAATGCCCCAAGGGGTACTGCACATTCACATAAGATCTGATGATGATGATGAAATCAGCACTGTGAAACATACTACACTTTATCTTGATTGTTAATCCATTTACATAAAAAGTATCCCTTTCAAAGTTTAATATAATTTCTTCCATAGCCAACCCTGAACATAAGGGCACTGCTTTATTAATTTTTCATTTTCCTTATGAATCCACAACGCAACAAGCAAGGATATCATTGGAAACCTACTCTAGCTAATGGGACCTTTTAATGAAATAATTTGTGGCCGTTTATAAAAAAACTGTATCTTTTTATAAAATGCAATATTACCCAGTTGCGCGCTTAGCATAATCACCAAAGAAAAACAATGTTCTAGAACATGTATAACGCTTTTGTCAATAACAACTGTTCTGTACAGAACTGTCACCTACCTATGTGATAGAGTCACCACAACTAAAAGATGAAATACATAGTTACCATTGTTGAAATCAACATAAAAACTAGTTAGATGCAACTGTTCTGCAACAAATTTTAAAATTATCTTCAAAAAGAAATATGGTAGTGAAAGATTACAATCACAAATTCCAAAACAATCATTATTTAATGACAATATTTGTAACCAAACCACAAACTCTGGTTACAAGCAATGTACAGAGTTGCTGTATATTCTTATTGCGAATAATATGGCTACAATTATTGAATACATTATTTTAAATTCGATGTTTCAGTTTAGTCATAAGCCATCATCAGGAAAATAAATACAATAAAACAGTTAGAAAGAAAAATAAAGATGCAATTTGAAGGCATTCGTACTGTATTACATGATAGAGACCAGTATGTATGAAAAAGCAGTAAGGGGATAGATCAACCATCAATGTTGAGGTCTGGCTGGTATTCTTGTATCGGAAGAGACTCAAGTAAGCAAATTTTCTTTTGACTGATGATGATTCCCAATATTTCCGATTGGTTGAAGTCAAAACAGTATGTGGGATTGGCCAAAAAATGTTTGCAGACTTCAGAACATTGATCAAATTTGTGTTAGTTCAATTGGGATATTAAATTTTGGCAACTCAGCCCTATGTAATTTGACCCACACGTGCATGTTAATTTGTAAACTATACTTAAACGACGACGAAGAATCTGTATGTCTTTATATGTAAAAGATTTTTCAATTTATTAGTTTCATGTGTGAAACGGAGTTGAAAGGGCATGATGGCATAGCGGTGTATAAGTCTTTGCATTTCTCACCGGATTTCATAGGATTTTCCTGATGATTGCTTACAACAAAGCTGAAACGTCAAAAAAATTATGTATTCAATAATTGTGGCTACATTGTTTGTAATAAGTAACCACAAACTACTGTTTAAAAAAACTAATTACTGTATAGCTAATGCTAGGTTTCAAGGTTTGGGAGGGAAAAATAAATTTCATGGGAGTAAGACTTTATTTTTAATGTATGTTCAAAACAAATTTTTCCAGGCACAACAAAATTTGGGGGTGAACAAAAATATTTGGGATGTACCATCTTTGAATGCCCCATGTCTATGGGCCTGGACAATACACCAATGTGCATAAGAATGTCAACCAGCTAATATAGCCAGTAGGGTTCATTGTTGATGGTCCCCAAATATAAGAGGTGATACTGACGAACAAGTTTAAACTCTAAATGATGTAATGCTTCATGCATAATTGAAACATGATAAAGATGTTAATGATAAACAAAATTATTTCATTATACTACAGATAAGCTCACAGACACCTTTGCTGAGTGCTCAACTGTAGCAAAAAATACTTTGTTTTGGGCTTAGAGTAACACACTTACGTACTCGCATGCCAGCCAACTTGGGAATTTTTTTATAGTCTTTCCAAGGCTAAAACCAGATACGGTTGTTTAGACATTGCCTTTTTACAGCCATTGGCATTGTGGTGTCATTGGTTAGCTCACCATAAAGCAAGGGTCAGCAACCTTTCTTGGACTGTGGACCGGTTTCAGCCTGGTATTAACTATTATTTTGCACAGCAGCCCTCAATTAATTAAATAATGAATGTTTGGAACATGCAAATTTATTACAACTTGCAAGTCATCATGGCAGTGATTCAGTGAGATATCTGGGCTTGCTTTGCTATCAATAAAAAGATGCTTCGACCTGTAAAGATTATAGTAGTCAAAAGCACCCGCAGTGTGCTCCTTATGTCAGTCGTTCTAGTCGTTTTTGGATCAATTGCCCTTGGCTCCACATGACCCGGTAACAATTTCTTCATGAACCTGTACTGCACCAGGCTGCAACCCGGTGTTTGCCAATCCCTGCCATAAAAAGTATCAGTTCTCACCTGGTTACATCATTTTATATCCACAACGAAGATCTGTTACTGACAAACATATAGTACTGAGTACATCTTTTACAGGGCACCTTCATTTACTGTATAAGTATAACCTATGATCAATTCAAATCACATGCCTGATTCTTTTACAAGTATTCCCTTTTGACCCTAAAAGAACACTTCCGTGTTATGATGAGAGTTTGCTGGTGCATTGTTTTGGACTTTGTTTCTCATTCATTTACTTCTTGTTATTCTTGCCTGCATGTCTGTACGAACACCACATTCTGTGCTGTGTAATGCTTGAACTTTTTTACATTTCCTCCTGTGTATCATTTGTACGTATGTACATAATTGACAATAATATCAGCCTAACCTATAGTTTTAGTTACTGACTAAAATGTAAGCTCAAACAAACAAAAACATGGCATTAGATATTACAATAACTTACTTTTTGATAAAATCTTCGTGAGAGATATGCAAAAAGTCAATTCGTTCAACATTATCTTTCACAGAGTCAGGAGACACATCAAACCATTTGTGGTAAGCTACGCCCTGCCAAACGTCTTCTCCTTTCAACTCTGGACGCGCAGCTTTCTTTGCGAGTCTAATGCGTTTTCTAGATTTATGCGAAGACATGACCGCAGCAAGTGAAATTCAGAAAATCACCGAAACATGGACGCCACTGCGGCACCCGGGACCGTACCAAACGTGGTTACAGGAGGCTACAATACCACTTCACTGCAGCAGTTTCAGTACCACGGCAAACACTACAGTAAAGCACTGAGGTCTGTTCGATCTTCGCAATGGACCGTGCACGCACGTGATCAATTATTTCATAGACCGTGACAAAGGTGAGCCTGGCAGTAGAGAGACGGCCTTTTACGCGGACCGCTACCATCTGCCGTGTTATATGTCATTGGTCTATTACTCTTATTTGGCGAAAAGAATTGATACTTGGCGGCCCGCGGCACCAGTTATACCAATTTTTAGCTTTCTACCAATTATTTCCAATATTTTCCCCATTTCGACTGGCCTAAAATTCTTTGTATCTCAACCATGTAGTTCACAGCAATTTGCAGACTTCCTAAAGAATTAGACAAGGGTGGGGAACTTATTCACTATCACGGGCCGCATGAGTTGTGCATTATCGCTACCGGGCCGCAAAATCAATTACTTATATCTTATAATTCTACCTTTATCTGACTATAAGTGACAGTGAATTTTCTTGACTTACTATCTAAGTACCTGCTGATCATGGCGCTTCGGTTTGACGCGATGTTGAATTCTAACTTGGGTAACGAAAATTTTGATGCGAGCCATATCAAATGTTCACGCGGGCCGCAGGTTCTCCACCTCTGGAATAAGAGCTGATGAGGCTACTCCGTAGGCGAAATATGTACTTTGAGATCATAGCGTCTGTGAAATGATTCTTTTCGACAGTTGCTCTTTAGGTTTATCCACTTCATTGCATTTGTTACTTCGTGGTTGGCACCACAAAAATCCATAATAACCCTACCTACCTAGATTTTACGAGCACTAGGCTGTTTGCCGTCTGTATGCTACCTTCAACTCAACATAGGATCCACAAGCAACACTACATTGTCTCCTGAAGCGCTCCTATTACTTTGCTGCAAAGTTTGCGACCTGTTTTGCTATCAAGGATTGGTAAAAATTACCGAGCAACATGTTTGACCAATAGTAAACCCCATCCCCTGCCGAAAATCGTGGTGTACCTCGTGCCTCTCGCCATCTACTGTCACTAATTGAAATCAACCTGCAGCACAACTATATCAAAATGATGCATTTTCCTTCCAAGTGACCAGCATCCCTCTTACTCGGTGGCCACGCACAAGCTTAAGAAACGTCTTATTATGGCTTTAAACATGGAAAACGATCGACTCGGACAAGGGTCACATGATACTTAACATACCGTCGGGAAATAGTGGCTAATGCATAAATTGTTATTGACAAAAGACAACTGAAAAAGACAAATACCAAGTCCAAAAGTAACGCGAGTGTCTCGGTAGGAGGCTCGATTTCCTTGGGTCCATACCAGAGTTTTACCATATGTGGGTGCCTACAAAATCTTCTTCCTTGACCAGGATCATGAAATTGATGGCTACTCGTGACAACCGCTGGTAAGCGTCCCATAAATGACAGCATTCCCAGGAAAAGCGTTTGGAGTTTCACGACGTAGCTAGTTAAGCGACAATGACAGAAGATTAGAGTTCGTTGCGAAATGTGGAATCATTTGCTGTATAAATTCCTTTTTTTCGAGCGTGCTATATTTTAAGACTGCGTACATCCACCGAAAAAGACTGTTTATGAGTGGTGGAGTACTGTAATGTAGAAAAATGGTATCCGTTTTCACAAAAAATACAGATCTTCAAGATTTATCAGAGGTTAACCGACTATAACTTTGACTTTTCGAAAATGTAACGTAACTAACGGTTAGCTTGGCCTCGCATCAGCAACCTGCTGGTCGAAAACCAGGCCTTTCGCCATTCTCGCCCTGGTCAGGGGTTCAACAGTTAAACGAAAGCTGTATTAACCCTTCCTGCAGTCTTTAAACTATCTCGCAAAATTCCATTTGAGGGGCAATGGCACGCCCAAACCCTATATCAACAACATTAAGTGATGAAAAAACTGTAAGTCATTGCAATTCAAAAAACATATCCTTTAGCAATGAAGAGAACATTTTCAAAAATCCTAGATGAAGATATGGATAGTTTTTCTCGGGTATCGCTTGCGGGCCATGTACTACGTTTCGTCTGTAGTTAGCCTCAACAACCCAACCTCAGCAACGACCAAGTACTGATCCTGCGGTGAGGTAATTACGACTGCGAGAGAAAAAAAACATCACGCGCCCACGCAGAAGAAATAATTTAGTGGGAAACTCCTTGTCCAATATTACGCACTGTTCGTTCACATGCGCAAAAAGGAAGCATTTTCGACTGATCTCAAGTCAGAATAATGCTAGTGTTGAACAAATTGTGCTCAAAAGTTCTTCGACGCGTGAATCATTGATGGACGCCGTTCTGCCGCCTTTGATTCACTATCTGCGTGCTTGTTCCACCTCCACTTGCACAAGCACAGCGCGCGGCATCTTCCGTCTCACAAATACATTTGTGCGGAGCTCCGGAAGGTCATCGCGGTTCAACCAAACTCACGCAAGACATGAGGGCATCCTTGCATTCCAGCAGGTAGTCGTGCAGCAACCGGTCCACGTCCTCGACGCTCCGCTGCACGTTCTGCTTCATTGCGCTCCAAAACGATTCGTCGTCCTCGCGGTTAGCGCCTCTAGTCGCGTGAGCGCGCCTGTGCGTAACAGACTGAAGTTTTGTGGGAGCATGACGAGCTCGGCAAGAAAATATTTGAGTTAATGGGCGTCGGAAGGTCGGGCCAAGTTGGCAAAATGAAATTTAACCACTGTTGGCTCCCCGTGGAAAAATTCTTTTGCCCCCCCTCCTGAAAAAATCCTTCCGGCGCCCATGATGAAGTTAATAAAACATTGACATGAGCTGATAAAACTCATGTTTGAGATCAGGATGAAGCGAGGACAGATGTCCAAAAAAATTTAGATCACGTTAAAGAAAAACTACAGCAGGGTTCAACATGAAAGAAATATTGCAAAACTCAATACTCGTTTCCTTCAGCAAGCATCAGGTCAACTAGCCATCCATAAGTTCTATGTGCCGCTCGAGTCCATCTACCACAGAAGTTAACAAGCCGCTGGCTACCAGACGTCTCGCTTCAGCATATTTACAGATGACGCTTCAGTACTTCAGCATACAATACCAGCCACTCCACCGATACCGCGCCATAATTAATTCCAAGATTTGGAAACACTAGATCAGCTATGCCAACCCAATTGGCTATTGGCTTACTGAGCCAAAAATTATGTCACTATCTTGACCAGGGCCGCATATTGAATGACAGATTAATGAAAGGCCGCGCACTGAATGGCTTATTTGATCTTAGCAAACTAAATGTAGTTTACGCTAATGTACTAAAAGCGTTCGAATTATAACTGCAATGGCAACAGACGTGATAAAATGGCACTTAAGACCACCTGCATCAAAAATGTCAAATTCAAGATTATCAAAACAAGGACAGGTTGTCAGTATGTAGGATACTTCTGCTACAGCGAAAACCCTGAACTGGGCCGCACAAAACCTTCGACTGGACGGCATGAGGCCCACGGGCTGGACATAGCTAGACTAGATAATTTCTTCAGCACGTAGTATAAATGGCGTTTCGGAGCAGCTCGCTCGCACATAGTCAAGCAAATTGAACTAAATTCACAAAACGGAGAAGACTTATCAGAAACCGAAGCTCTACACTGGACTGCCACAGTTGTTTAAACTCAGTATATTAATCCTAGGCGTAGCGTGGCAGAGATAAGATTGATTTGCTGCGGTCAGCTGCGCACTTGTTATCTCTTCGTTACAAGATCAACTAGTGCCATTTCCATCAGCCAAACATGGCGACGAGCCCTCAACACTGGCGAAGGTGTCAATTCATGTGGCATTCAACAATATTCATGAGAATTGGCGGAATGGGACAATTCGGCGATGAACCGATTAAAAGACATGATGCTTTTGGTGGGAGCGCTTTTTGTGTACTTCTTCAAAATATTTTGTGTTTAACTTTAGGATTCAGGTTTAGGGCTTAGCTTTAGGGCAAGCAAACATCCTTTGTAATCTAACCTTCGAAATACAGTAGAATTCGCCTGTAACGATTTCGGCTATACCGACAGTTCGCCAACGACGCTTTTTCTTCGGTCACGGCAGAATCCCTACCTTTTTCGTGCAATAAAGTTCGGCTATATCGTCCCTTCGCCCATAGCGACGCTTTTCGTCGGATCCTTGAAGTGACGTTATAGGGCAATTCTACTGTATTTCAAAAGCACACTTTCTTCGTAAAAAACATTTCCGACCACCATCGCCGAAATGTCCTGGACCCGAGAATTGGACCTGGCCTAACAGACTCGTTCTGCAATCATGCGTTCTGTGTTTGTCGCGCAATTCCTAAACGTTTGTATCGAACAATTCCAAACGAATCCCAACAGCCAGATATCTACCTCTACAAATTCATCAGGTATCCACTGGTGTGCGATCAAACCTAACTAGGTCTCAGATAGCGTTGCAAGCTGGTTGCTCTAGAAAAGGTCATGTAGAAATATTCTGTCCCCTGCTTATGTGGGGTCGCTGCTATCTGATGAAAACGGAAGAGTATTTGGCCAAAAGTTGGTGTAACCCCCGCGAAGAACATAGTAAGGTTCAAGGTGCTCGATCATTACCCGCGTGTTGACCTTCACAATATCCTCTGCTTGACAACAGCTGCATGACAACTACCACAATAAGGAAAGGTCAAGTCAAGGAGTTTTACGTTAACCTGTGATTTTTAAATGCCGGGCAACTGCTATTACATCAATGCGTACAATATACCCACAGGAAGAATTGAACGGTGGTTTTCTCGAAATACTGTAAGTTACTTGTAATAGGTTTATATGTCTAAAACCGTGGGGTTATGACAAAGCGTGTGGTCTGCGCACTTGCGAAAACCAGTTGGCTGCCAATTTATGACGTAACTAGCAACGCCTGAGATCTCCACCTGATAGGGTTCATAAACAACCAATGTGCTTTCAGGCTTATAAAGTGAAATTTGATCACACGTCTGGCACCCTGTGTGACTGGATTCCGAAAGTCTTTGAAAAATAACGCATTTCACAAGAGGGTGCGGCTTTTGGTCTTATCAATGAAAGATTTCAAGCTGATCAGGGGCTTGTGAATTAGACTAGATTTTATTTACACTTACCAGTCTTATGTACTGTCTTGGGGGTTTAAATTCGGCCAATAACATGTCCCTTATAAGTAACAAAGAGCGATTGTTTTCCCAATGCAATAACGCAAGGCTGCTGCAAAGAATTGTTTGCAATCAGAATTGAAGAAGACTCACTCTTGTTTCGCCTCAAGCAGTGAAAGTTTGCAGGTTCCTCGATTCTTGATGAAGGCTACTTCTTCCAGTATATCTATATCTGCCAGGTGTAACGGAGAAGTTACAGGTGCATTGTAGTTACAAATGTCGCAACGTATGTATTCAGTAGAGGCGCGGTGGGTAAGGTGAGATTTACAAGGTGTTTGCGAAATAGTAAGACATAAATGAATTTATCCACATACTCCACTAGCAAAAGCTAAATGCTTTCTCTTTTCGCTTTTCTATCGAAAAAGATCAACAATGCTAAGATGTCAAAACCTCAAATGTATCTTTAACTTATGGTAGCGCTGAAAAAAAACTCACAAGAGAGTTCCTCAATCACGACAAGTTGAAATATGAACGGAAGTTTGCTGCAGAAAATAAATCGTTTGTCCATTTTAGGCGGAACTACTCTCAGGGTTAAACCAACACACGTCAGGCTTGAAATCCTACGTCAGAACTTTTTGAGTAAACCAGTAAAAAGCTGTACTTCATCACATTGCCAAGCCGACTCACTGATCACGTATTTAAAGAATTGTTCGAATTTCCAACTTCGATTTTCCACGACCCGTTTCAGAATTCGGCAGCATTGGGAACGCAACTTCGGCCAGTCGTGTTGCGATAAGATGATGATGTGACCCATGGTTTGATCATCTCCGACAGACAACGTGACGTGTTGCAGACTGCAAAGGCAGAGTTGTTGAGGCGAACTGACCGTCGATTTACGTGGAAGATACACGCTGTGGTCAATGCGACACAACGAGTACCACCACGCAGTGTTTCACGCCACAAAAGCAAACTATCACTGACATCGCAGAAGATTAACGATTAGCAAATTCTTCCACGAAAAAATCGAATTGCCAAGAACACGCTGTAAAAGACAAAAGCTCAAAAACAACATCATCTCAACTGTGGCCACGTCAAACATTGGCGTAGCCATGGGGCCACCCCCCCCCAATTTTTAGCATATCTTGTCATTTCCTGCTTTGAGAGGCGGTGTCCCAAACAAAATACTGTTGCTCGCAAAAATCAAACGATTCACCCCATCCCAAAATGTGCTGGCTACGCCACTGACGTCGAATTGATTGCCAAACCAGATGTTTAGATAAACCTAGGGCGAATGTTCCGAATGAATGCAAGAAAAAAGAAAACAGGTCAAATCGCTGACAGTACCTTGACGAGAAAACGTGTACGCAAAATGGTAAGATGTCGTCGAGCGCCAGTTGGACCGTAAGCAATTTCGCAGCAGGAACAGGTCCCTGGCTTTCGATCCACAATGTGGTGTCTGAGCTTTCGCTTGGAGCATGGAGTCGAGTGGGTCTGTCAGTGGCAAGCGCAGTAGACTTGAGAGGAAACTGTTCAATTAAGCGAAACACATATTCGCACGACTCCTGCAAACAAGATTACATTTGTATATGGCCGAAGACGGTGAAAGGTCTGTTGTGAGACTTGTGCTGCTTCAAAATCGAAACTCCTGTATTACAAAGGAAACTCTGCACCAAAATAAAAACTTAACTCACTAACTACTGAAGAATCGATACCAAATTTTTGGTAGGAAGGAAAATACAACAGACGGGGAAATACAACAGCCAGTGATGATAAACTATTAACTATTGCAAATAAGGTAATACTTTTCGAGAAGTTATTGTGCAGCTAGTCTGGACATGCTAAACATCTTTTCAGACACTTACGCTTAAGAGGTTCGATAAGAAACACGTTGAAGCTAGCTGGCAGTAGACTCGTCGCAGCACGTCGGGCGTTGGCCTGCATGCAAAACCAAGAAATACACGCAACAGTTGGTTGATATACCGTAATTGAACAGACATTTCCCAGGGTCTGTTCGACGTTAGGTTATGGCTTCTGGAAAAAAAAGCATTCCTCAGGTGTACTCCATCTAACCAAAATTAGAGCCACAAGTATTGCCTCTACACCGGCAGAAAGACTTGATCGTTGCATTTCAACGGAAGACACTGTTATGCAATTGGGTAGAATGTGCTTTAGGAAATCGTTCTAAAATACGTTGCTGTTTCGATGATTTTAAAATTGAAAAGGCAAGTCGTAATTAAATGCGATGCCAGCTACTTAACATGACGTCAAACTGCTCTAAACATGGAATAAGTTAATTCTGCATTGCTCCTCTTAAATCGTTGTCTTCTCACATAGACCAACGGCCAGGCCATGCCACACTGCCAACCCACTTTGACGGACTGTGTACTTGAAATGCAGCGTCACAAGAGCAATGAGATTACAATATGACGACACTTGCCGACAAAGAAAGCTCGAAATGCAGTTTTACCACCGCTTTGTTTGATCGAAGAATACCGAGCTGCGTGGGATTTTCTGTGACGTTTGAAGGTAAACAATGCATTTGCTAAAATTAAAGCCGCGTTTCGTGATAACGAACAGCAATATAACATCTGAGCGAGGTGTCACCTCAGGTCATGAACTTTTTGCTCGATCTGCTTGAGGCGCGAGAGAGCACTTTTTAAGTTTCCTTCGAAAGAGTGCATGTCCACTAAGAAAAGCTGGAACCAAATCCACCGGTCACACTTCCATCTACGACTCAGGTGGTTGAAATCTGTTGTTGGAACAAAAACGCCATTGTAACGTTGCTAACTTACTTTCTTCTTGTGTTGCTAGGGAAAAATATTCGCAAACAGTAACAACGCAGTTAAAATTTGAAGCCACGAGATCACTGAATACCGCTTTGATATTTAAAACCTATGGTTCACACCATTCTAGCATAAGCAAGCGATTGGATTGCACCTTCTACGCCGCATCGTTGCTGCCTCAACCTACTTTTCACGTGAAAAACAATGCTGTGAAATACAAATAGGATAGAGAATGATGACACATAACGCAGGTAATTCGCTTCGTCAGGAATGCAGAAACGATATCGGATTGTTTACCTTTCTCAAAGGTTTCAAGCGCGTGTAATATGGTCCAGGCTTCCTTAGCAACGTGGAACGTTTCGTTGGCGTCGCTGGCTCTGTGCGAGTGCAACGGGACCACAGACGTTTCGGCCACGTTCGCAATATGCACGAAAGGCTTCTCTGCCTTGTCGCCACCTACCAAATGCAAATGCACAGTTCGCGCACAATCGTTGGTATAATTACGTGTATCTTGAAAGAGTTTTGTTCAATGGCATATCATCTTCCAGTAAAGCACAAAAGATTAATTACCCAGGCGCCACATCAATCACCAGCAATAAACGTTTCCAAATTTCTGGTTCTGCTATCGCATTAAGCGCTTCAAAGCAAAATCCAGTGCGATTGAATTGAGACGGTTTGTGCATCGCAGCACAATCACCTTAGTCGTCAAAATCAAGCTTGACGGTGAATTTGGTCCGTGGCTGAAACTCACACCAAGCTGCCAATGTTGAGCGCAGTCTGGAGAAAACCTCACCTCGATCCGCAAAAAAACAGCAGCGCAGAAATTTCAGCTGCTTACTCCTGATTGACAACGATCAAACAACACACTGCAGCACGTACGCTGGTGTGTGCTGGAGAAGCGCGCAGTGGCACCAAGCTCAAGTACTTGTAGCTGGCTTTAGACACCCACCTCCAAAAATGCCAGGATCCATCGTTTGCATGTACTTGGAAGCCGCCTCAAAAAGTAACACGATGGTGGTGTAAAATATTTGCTTTCTGTTCACGGCTCCGTCAACGTCCGTTCGACTGCGTCGGAAAAGGTCCCGGATGTAAGCAATGCGATCCCGTAAAGAAGAGCTGTTGCTCAAAAAAATGATGTCACAAATTAACAAATAATACTTTCCCAATTTAATCTACGTACATGACCAAGCAGCTACAGCATTAGCAACCCATGTAAAGAGTTTTAATAATTGACACGCTTTTTGGTTCGTGGCAAACTTTGTTTATATGGCGGTAGATACGACGGATAAACTTTTGGTTCAAGCAACCTGCAGCGAGAAGAATGACATATTATTAAAAACAATTATTCAGCAAATTGAAAAACGCTTGGTGTTTCAATGAGATACTGACATACTAAAAAGATTTCACCGTTTCGTAGATCAAAAAATGCCTAAACAGGCTTTAGCGAAAATTCGGATTAACTGCTACGAATCCGAGAATTAAGCAAGGGCGTACGCAAGGGGGGGGGTTGGGGTTAACCCCACCCCCTTGAGCTTGATATTTTACAAAAACTTTATTACCTTCGCAAGGAGATTAAGTGTTTTCGCATACTTTTTGCTTGTTAATTTGTCGACTTCATGCAAAAATTGTAGTTGTAAATGCTCTGACATAGTGATGAGTGTTTTTTACTCCCCTGTTTGAACGCTCAGCCTGATAGTTTTGCAGTTATGA
>Ga0210059_1000682_pt1 | contig 45814 bp, 28 predicted proteins | sample Ectturendosymbi2_FD_188042 | JGI IMG/M metagenome (GOLD analysis project Ga0210059, IMG submission 188042) | Ecteinascidia turbinata endosymbiont from Florida, USA - Sample 2 (SPAdes) (version 2) | ecosystem: Host-associated > Tunicates > Ascidians > Unclassified | place: Key West, Florida... | reverse complement strand
GGCGGCAAGTAAATCAGTCACAGTTTATTGACGGGGAAACTAGTTTCGCGTTTTCCAACGCATCATCAGTCCTGTAAATGTAAGACAAATCTTACAGGCGACATGTTGGCACTTGGAAACAAGTAAAGAAAAACTCATGAACTGTGGCTAGTTGCAACGACATTACTAAAAAATTTTTTCGAAGCTAAAAGGCTGACCTTCCCAGAGCCTCATAAACCAGTCACTGCTAAGAAAATCTGCGTTAGGCAGCGGTCAAACAAAGACACTTTTCCTCTGGAGATAACACACGTGCGCGATGTCGAGTGCCAGAGAGAACCCACGCGATTAAACAGAGCGTAACAGTTAACGAAAAATCATGAAAGGCTGTCTTTCAACGTACATTGGAAGCGTGCAATGAAGCTAATTTTTAGTTATTCCTTGTTCCAAACATAACTTCTTTGATGGTTTGACAGTTCGTCAATTCTCCCTTTTCCTGTTTCATAGTTCTTTCAGTACACGTCAACATTTAACCATAGCACTATTCTGAATTTGTAAGTTAAGAAAAAATGGTGGAAGCAACGTTTGTAGATAGTTACGATACCAACGTACGATGGTTTTTATGAAAGTTAATCAGGTTGTTGAGATTACGACGCTCAGATAACAGCAGATGATAAAGCTCGTGTAAACTTTTTGCCTGAGAAGTGGTTTTCATTGACCCTGATATTAAAATGTAGCCTCCGTGTAGTCCGCAGGTTTTACGACATGACACGGCTGGCTTCGCAGTTAACGTTACAATGAAAGAATATATGTAATTCCATATCAGCACATGCACAAACACGATAATTGTTTTTTAGTGATACTTAACGGACAATAGGCGAAGCTGCGCAGCTCGAACATTACTTTATAACAAAGTTCATGATATTCTGAACGAAATCGGTCTTGCCGAACGATTTGAGCTTTTGGGTCGTACCGATCTGTTGCGATTATATCGAGTTCCTGAAATGCTGTAATCGATTCTAGTTGAGCAGTGTATTCGTTTTGCATTTTCTTTATGGTTTTTAGAGTTTGTCTTGCGTTGTTGTATTTTGAAAACTCGACGTGACACGACAAGATTGCACCAGTCAGGCTACCGCCTGTAGCAAGATTGTCGTTAAATAAATAAATAAACAAGTAGTCGGCTTCAAGGCATGCCGATGAATTAGGTGCGAAAAGATTTTAATCCATTTACTCTACCATGACTCTGTCATGCAATTCCGTCATATGGTGTATATGACTGAACAACTGAACGTTTTGCCAATCTATAACTTTTATGATAGAGTGTACCGGAGATTCACTTGACCACTTTCATTGTGACTGTGATTTATCTAAATTACTGTTTACTTTTCGTTCCACCAAATTATGTGTAGGAAGGCTGGAAGACTTTGCTGGGCGCAGAGATGGTGCGTGGCAACGAAGCTGATCTCTTCCAGACGAAAATTAAAATTCAGTGTTCTTAGCGATGTATTTCATCTCAAGATTCAACAAGCCGTCTGAAACTTCCATAAAGGAGAAAAATATCATGTTTCTTGAAAATGGCGCGTGGTGCGATTGCGATGAGGCGGGAACCAGACCTGCTCATTATTTTGAAACAAACGAAACAACTTGTACCAAATGTCTTCGGAATACATTAACAAATGCTTTTTGAAAAATGATTCATTAACTAGTAACCATCTGCAACATAAATTGATGCGTGGAGTTGAATTGGAAAATTTCCCTGAACTGTTTAAATGTTTTCCACAACAAAGTAAATGAAAGAAATGTCTTATATCTAATATGAGTAGCATTTGCTCCCACTGCGTAAAATCAAGCTTCCTTTAATCCCTAGAATTAATCATGCGTATACCTTTCAGCGAAGCAAAGTTACGCATGTAGATAGTACCATGGCAGACTTCCCATCAAATTTGGCATTCATTAAGCTGAGTGAACAAAATTTCATATTTCAAGCGCGTCAGGCGGGTTTGGTGGAGCTTTCAAGAAACGGTGATGACAGTTTGAGTCTCGCACCAGCGCACGGCGTGAAAATTTGTCATTTCTCGCAGAAACTTCGTTAAAATAAATTTGAAGAAAAGGCATTAGTTTCTTTCCTAAAAATAAACATAAATTTTACGGTGCGTTTCCATCACTTTCGCAACCCTAATTTTTCCTGTTACCCGCAGCCACTTGCCTGATTTTCTGGAATGAACAAGCGACCTCCAAAACGTGAAATTGTAATCATCTTAACATTGAGTAAGTCTACTCTCATACATAACTTTGCTTTCTTAGGGGATAGAGGACGTTTTCAACATCTAGGCATTTAGCATTAACTTGAGGCAATACTTATAACATTGAGCCCACATAATCTGCTTAAGTATTTGTGATATTCAACTTTTCCCTAACTATGTGTATTGATGTTGATGTGCAGTGGTTGCTGATGTGTTCGTGCAACCGCACATTGTGGGTGGACAGGAAAGGGTCACTAAAATTATGGGGCATTGCTGAGAACTACATAGGCTATGACCCCCGAGTGCTTCTACGAATTCGCTGACTATGTCAACCGCGAACCCGTCTTATTTTCCAAGGTCATTGCTAATTTTATAATGCAGTGTAATACATCGTAACTAGAGGTGCAAACTGGTTGATACACATGTTAGTTAGAAACGCCTTGCAAAAATTATACTTCGATTTTGGCAGCGCGATGCGACAACAACCAATCGCTTTAGAAAAATATTGGATTTATCATCAGTACGTTCATCGACCCAAACCCCGCCCGGTGTCTGCAGAGCGTCAGAAGACGTGACATTTAATAAAACACGAATTGCAGCATGGTCAGCTGAGAGACAACATTCATTGACCATCGGAAAAAGCCCCTCGTCCACCCACTGTACTTGTCAACTAAATCCGATCACCTGTCCAGAGAAAATGCATTTCGCATGTACAGAGAATTATTCAGCAGTTACTGGTTTGCAATCATCGAAAACACTTCGTTGGGAATGATGATGTCCGCAATGGAGATACACCGTTGTTTTCACAATATTTTGAATAAAAAATTTTATAGGGGTTTTACTGAAAGTTGACTACACCGTCTCTGTTAAATAATATTTTGTCCAGTTCGTGTCAAATAAATATTTCGTCCAGTTCGTGTCAAATAAACAAGGTCGGGAAAAAGAATGAAGTTTTAATAAAAGAACTGCGTCATTGATTATGACGTGCTGAGAAAGTAATTCTGTACAAACTATGCCTTCAAGTGAAAAAGACCCGCGTATGTGAATCCACTCTTGCAAACATATTGACCACCATGACTGAAGTTCTACACACGGGAAGTCAATTTATCACCATAGGTGGCAACGGACCATCCACTGCAGTGCTACATTGGGCTGTAATAGTTTTGCATAATACATGCTTTAAAACCGAGTCAGGAGTAGTGCAATTTGTTAGATTGCAAAACAATGATATTTAAAATCTAGTAATCCATTCAAAAGCATTTACTGCGTTTTCACAATGAACGTAGCTGTGTGGTCCAAGCAAGCGGAGATGGGCGCAGCAGACCACTCGTGACATTCTGAAAGAAGCACAAAAAGCGATTATGACGAAACTTTTCTTCCTAATCCATTCAAATGCCACCTACTTTGCAATAGTTGTATATCACTGGTTCCCAACCTTTCACGTTTCGTGGTCCCTTTCAATGATTCCATACGTCACATGTCACCCGTCTGCCATTTTCTAAATGCACAGACTAGGCTATAACTAAATAACGAGCTCAATGACAGAACTTTATATAAGTTATTTCCAATCAACTGCTTGCTGAATGCGACGGTTGACTTTGCAGTTCTGTAGGCAAAGGGTAGAAATATTCGCAGAGCTTGTTCGGATATAGCCGTAGGTATGATTAACCCAAAGCACAACAGAACTAAGCGGCTTTTCGGAAACTAGTCATGAGTGAATGAATCATTTCGCAGATTAGAAAAATTGATCCAGTAATTGATTGGGTGTATCAGCTGCATCCAAGGACACAGAAGAATGCGCTTCTTGCAAGTACCATCTATTTTCCTTTCAGCTCAGCAAAATATTGTTGAAACTCTGTCTCAGTAGATTGAAGACGCTCTGCAATGGAAATCTTCAAGTTTGTCAACAAACGTGGACAACCTTTCAAAAATCGCAATGTTTCCTTGGAGTAATTTTCGACGCCTGTTTTGCTACTTCGAGATAAAAGCCCTCAGGTTGTCATCGAGTTGGATATTACTTGTTTCCATATCTTGCAGCTTCAGGTTTAATTTACTTATTTTTTTCAAAAATGTCTGCTAGGTAAGCAGAATTCATCATTAAAGACAGACAATCAATTTCTAGATTTCACAAAAAAACTTAATTTCATCTTTCATCTCAAACACGCCGCTCAGAACGTTTCCTTTTTATATCAACGCAGAACAGAGTGAAATAAACAGAGCATCGTGTTTTGAATTCATGTCTTTGTGCAATTCTTTCCTGTTCATAATTTCCGGATTTGACGTGTTCTAAAACGATCGTTGCTGAATCTCGTAAGTTTTGTAAAGGAGCTGGTAAAATTTCACCAGCAAGTGCATATCTTCGATGGGAACAGTGCGTCATACAGTACCACCTCCACAAGCACCTCCCATTGTAATTTTCTTTTATCACATCTGCACTTGTGGTTGTACCATAGTTTGCATTTCACTGCGAAACAGGAACGTTTCTTTGATACCACCGGAATGGAAGTACCTCACGAAAACAAGTTATTGGGTACGCTAAGTAATATCCGTTGTTTCGTCCATTTGAATGGAAAGCATCGGAGATGCCTTAAGTTTATTTGCCACTCGCTCCTTCATATCTTCCGGGCATATTTCAAATGCGTCTTTAATGATGTTAGAAAGGAATATTTGTCTGATTTTCGACTCACTGACCTTCCCAAGAAGTAATTTTTCAGTTTTCCACAAACAAGTTTCAATGAGGTTTTTGTTTCGTAATTTCCAGCGCGACTTCCTGTGATGTTTTGTGAGGGTTGTATTTTAATTAATGACGAAATCTTCGTCCAAAATTAAGTCTCTCATGTTTCAGACGACCTCATGACGTCTGAAAATTTCTAAATCCTTTCTGACTTGTAGAGAGTGCTTGGTCCATAAATTGTTTCAAATTTGATGGCTTCATTGATTCAGTACCGAGGACAACGTTGCACAAAACACACTGAAGCTTTTCACTGCCATTGTTGATTAGGTGGGCGAAGCTGAATTTTAAATAATCTTCAAAATATTCAATATTCTTCTCGATGGTAAATTTAAAGGAAAACACTGCCCCTGGCTTATTCTTGACGAGGCCTGCTGCTTACATCAGCGCTCCTGAAAGTGCTTTTGCTCACACTTCGCTCCACTGCACGGCTGGGTTTTCATTGTTGATGACAATGAATGTAATCACAGTTATGATAAAAGCAGTACACTTTGCTCGCGGCAGTAGTTGTTCTACTCCATGGCAAGTGGTGAAAGAAAAATCAACCTCTTTGGTATTACATGCCACGTCAATACAAAAAAAGAAACAGCGCGGGACTATCTATGTTTGTAAGTTCACGTTAAGACTTTTATTCACAATTCATAGCCCCCAAATTAATGTTTGAGATTTTGGAATAAAAAGTGGCATATACGAGATTTTATGGTGCTCATAAAGAATACCTTCACGATCACCAGAAATACTATGTGCGATCCAGGCTGGGAACAACACTTAATAATTGAAAACCAGCGCGTTAAGAGACTTCGTGATCACAACATCAGCTATAAAAACGCTTAAAGCGAATTATGAAAGTTTTTATTTTTTTTTACCATTACATTCATGCAGTAGCCTAACTGAAACAACAAGAAAAACAGAACAACAATGCAGGAAATAGGCGGGTGAATAATTGTTTTTTACTTTAAAGTTGGACAGATCTACTTCTACTAAAAGTGCTACTCCGCCTCAACTCCGATTATAATAAGTATATGTTTATGAATATGGTCGAACGCGATCGGATTCCACATTGCTGGGCTGATTGCAGAAGCCTGATTTATGCCCATGACAACCATTAGTTAATGGTACAGTTGAGTGCGCGCCACCAAAGCTGTTTGGCTGATGGTTCAATTCCCGGTCGGATCATACAGAACACCGATTGTAAAAGAAACTGAACCATTGGCCGGAATTTTTGGCGTGGCAAATGAGGCCGTCGCCCCTGGGTCAATATTAGGGTTCAAGTGATGTATCATGGCCTTCATATATAAGATTTTAAAATTTTTCTTTATTTTAAAATTTCTTTTATAACGTATAACCTTTGTAATTTTGAAGATGTTTGTTGCTTGGCATTCCATATAATAAACCATGGTCTACAATGTGTGCAAGTGCAGGTGTCTGCCAAACCCGTAACATTCTTTATAGACCACAACTAGTTATGCACCAACTATTTCTGCGTACCCAGTGATTTTCTTTGTTTAAACATGTCAGTGGATCTCAAGTCTATTCTTCGATTTTCTCGGCGCTGCCAACCAAAGTCACCACTGCGCACTGTTGTGATGCTTGGATGGTCGAAAATGATGCCATGAAAGAGATTTGCGACAGACGTTGACTCTGTTTTAGCGCAGGTCCATGAAGATTTGCAACAGTGACGAAGGGAAAGCAGGGAAAGCAACCGGTGGGTCCGAGATCAGTTAAAGCAAAAACTTAGTTCTGGTCGAGAGAAGCGGTCCTCCCACTTACTGGCCTCCTTTGTAACGACGTCCAAAACGACACTCGCAGGGCCTGTCTCACTCAGGAGAGATACTTGGTTTACAGCTGCAATCTAAAAAGTAAAAACAAGTTTTCTATGAAAGCGTTTCGCACACTAAGTTAAAATAAACAAAAATAATGGAGCCACGTCAGAAAACACAAATAATTCTAGTCAGGGTTAGGCGATAAGCATGGCCATTTTCTTGAAAGATATTTTTGTGAAATGATTGCAGCATTCATCAACTTAAGTAAAGATACTCCTAAACCCATGCTGAAACATTTGTAGCGCGTGATATTGAAACCTCAGTAATGTTAATGTTCGCTTGGAATTTATCTTATTGGTTGCTTTTTTCTCAACTTTTACTTTATTTAAATGAAACTAAACATGGCGATATTTGACGTTGTGCAAAGGATCAAATGAAGCACAACCAGGGGTGGATCCAGAGAGGGGTGATGGGGGCGATCGCCTTCCCTAGGACCTATGAAAGTAACTTTATTCACCATGATTTTGTACAATTCGGAAAACAGCATTCGCGATATAAGGCCATTTTGTCGTCCATTGTTTTGTCACAGCAGTGTTGTGAAGTATACTTCATCTCTCTTACAGTAGTGAACCCGTGATGAGACTTGGCTGCCAAATATTACTGAAATCGCTCCCCCCCTAAACGTACTGGCTGGGCCCGCTCCTTGGCACAAGTTACTTTATCAATGTTGCAGGTGAGGTGAGGGGGCCTACTTGCTTTCCGGACAGGGAACCACCAGGGTCTTTAAGTTTAGATAAAGCTGTAAAGAAAGCATCGCAGTAAACTCAGATCAGTCTCCACTCTATGACGTATATTCCTTGCTGTCCTGCCCATGATATCACGTCATCACCATCATACGTCACACCTGACTTACGTTTAAGTAATTAAGTGTAAATCTCGGTACAAATCGACCATGAATGGGAACGACCCGGAAAGCAGTACAACACTTAAAGGATTCATGTACCATCCACCACTTACGGGATCAATAAGCGGAGCTCGTGCCACTAAACGCTGGTACATGGACATGTTTAGTCAACCTTTCTTCATCATGCAAATGTAAAACACCGATGGACTGATCACCAAAACCGTAAGAGACCTAAAAAGTGGCTGCGGAATTTGGTGATGAAAACATCGAGGCTCAGAGTAAAGTTGACAAAACCTGACTGATCTTCATGTTGACCACTGGAGGTAAAGTCGAAACTCACTAGTTATAAGTTGGATTGAAGTTTAACACATCAGATTTAAGCGGAAATTTCACAGCCAAGGTGCAAAAATCTATACTGTAGTTATGGATGTTATAAAGACAGTTAGCTCATGAATTATTAAAGCTTTAATCACCTTCACCATTAAGGGATCTCTTTTAACATGAAACCGCAATTAAGTTGATAACATTTTGACGTTAATGCTCGATGTGAGTACACAGACTGTCTCATCCAACTTGCATTCGATAGACTGACGTTCTTTCCGCCAAAAAATCTAATTTAAACAGCGGGTGTGGACTGTCTGGTTGGCTGGCTTTTAATTGCTGCTACGATTAGAGAGAGACGCGGAAGCATATGCCGGGTAATCCGAACAGGGCTCTTTCAGCAAAAATAAAATACCGTACGTAAATGTGGCTGGTCACTTCAGCTAAAGCATGCTAAAGATTTTTGCTTATATGTTAGGAATAGGATCATAATGGTGTTCGGCCAAAGTTCGAATAATTGACAAAACTCTACCATAACAATAAATCAAATACCAACATGATTTACCTTAAAACGGTATTTGGTGAAGGGCTTAAGGTGTGACGTCACAACAGTCATGTTTGCAAACATGTGGGCATCTCTGGCACCGGTAAGGACCTTCTTTCTCAGCAAGAAACATTCATTCTCATCCATAGCGACTGACTCTTCAACTGGAGTCTTACACTCGTAGCAGGAAACACTGTATTATGTACAAGATAAACGCTGTAATTGGCTTGTTATCTTATTTGGCAAAATATAGCCGTATTTTAGTTTAATTGGCAAAACATAATTCGCTTTTCACAATAACCTACGTATTTTTATCATTTGATTATTATAGTTTCATCAACCATGATTATGGCATGTGCTGGAGCTACTATGTGATCCAAGTCTTTTAGGAAACTAAATCATCATAGTTCGACGAGTTGCAAATATGGAAGCTTAAGATTTTTTACGCTGCTTGTCACAGATTAACACACATCAATTGTATTTATATTCCTGATGATGGCTTACGACTAAGCTGAAACGTCGAATAAACAATGTACACATCAGCGATTATACGGCTTAGGCCTAGGGTCTCAAACTCAAATTGCTCCGAGGGCCAAATGAGGACTTATAAAGTAACCCGAGGGCCACACTATGACTTCCCCGGCCCCCCCGGAGCCGCAATATGACGCTGACGCAACAATGACGGTACCTGAACCCAACTAGAAACAACTTTACATCTTATTTCCCGCGAAAGGTGTCCTGAGTTATAGACAAGTCATTTTTTGCCGTCTCTATGTTCGTTTAAAACAGCTATGTCCAACCCGCGGACCACATGCACCCCAAACAAAGGTTTTGTGCGGCCCAATTTAGGTTGTCGCTGTAGTATAAGTAGCCTTCTTACTGACAACCTGTCCTTATTTTGATAATCTTAAATTTGACATTTTTGGTGCAGGTGGTCCTCAGTGCCACTTTATCACACCTGTAGTGCGTGCTGTCAGATTTCCATATGTCCCCTGACACCTTGATGCAAAACGTTTTACTGTTTTGTGATTCCTAACCTTGTTCTATTGGCGCTAAACGTGCCTATGAAATCAGCACAATTAAGGAGTGGGTAAAGATCAAGAAGAATGGTTACCATTGCAGTTAGGATTCGAACGCTTTTAGTACAATAGCTTAAACTAAATTGACTTTGCTCAGATCAAAGTAAGCCATTCAATGTGCTGCCTTCATTAATATGCCATTCAATGTGGTATGCCATTCAATGTGGCCCTGATATGCCATTCAATGTGGCCCTGGTTAAGATAGGCACTAATTTTTGGCTCAGTAAGCAATTTCGGTTGGACACAGCCGGTTTAAAAGGAACTTGCTCACAAACTAATTAACGTAAGTGTTAATTACTTGAAATTACCCAAAAAGCATCGCGGGCCGCACAAAACGCCCTTGGGGGCCGTGTGTTTGAGACCCCTAGCTTAGGTCCTGCGTTTTAAGGGGTCTAGTGCTATTCTTACGTCACTGGCTTGCGATGGGAACGAAGTACCAGCAGCGTAACATGACTCAAGCGTAACAACATTACTCATGATGCCAGGCAGAATGCGGCTATTTGCGCTGACAAATAAGCGTAGTAAATTATTACATGTGCGTCTGCTACATTCAACTACTGGAAATGAAGCGAATATAAAATGAAGGTTTTGTAGCCAAACATTGTGCAAGGCAAAACCAATGGCCCTGAGTTCCGAAAATGTTTTATGGATTTTGCCTGAATCGCTGTGAAACGAAACAAGACAAAGCTCATATAAGCATTTCTTGTTGCAGGTGAAACATATCTATCTTGGTGCTGATACTAACGAGTGTCAACTATTTTTTTGCATTCGGTTCATCCGAAACTTCCTGTTTGTACATGAACTGATGATGGTAGCAGCAGTTGCCGAAACGTCTACAAAATGTCGTTTACATCCATTACTTTGACCATTATTTTCATTATCAGGCTATTCAGGACTTCTAAATTCCTGCTTGATCTTCTAACTGAACGCGCGCAGAATGTGGTTAACAAACACTAAAGTGATTTACAGAAAAACTTTTAGATTTTTCTCCCTACCGTGCTGTTTTTGTCATGAGTTGATATTCGTTAATGACTTTCATATATTAGTGCAGCATGTCCAACCCGCGGGCCGCATGCGGCCCAGTTTAGGTTTTCACTGTAAAAGTACCTTACATATTCAAAACCTGTCCTTTTGATAATCTTCAATTTGATATTTTTGATGCAGGTTGTCCTCGGTGCCACTTTATCACGTCTGTCACCATTGCAGTTAGGATTCGAATACTTCTAGCATATTAGTTTAAACGAAATTTACTTTGCTAAGATCAAAGCAAGTCATTGAATGTGTGGCCCTCATTAATATGTCATTCAATGTGCGGCCCTGGTTAAGATAGTGACATAATATTTGGCTCAGTAAGCAGTTTGTGTTGTTGGACATAGCTCTATTAGTGGAACAGCTACTAGTCCCATTGGGTACAATCGTCAGTTGGCATGCGTTTGTAATAGGGTCTAAAAACTTATTTTAAAATCTAGTGTGCCTGAGCTGGCGACATTTCTTTATGTTTGCTGTGGCTGCCTCGCCTGAGATTTGTTCGACTCGTTTGAAGAACGAAAAAACAATCCAATTACAGCCACTTAACAATTTTTTATGTCTAAAGTGAATTCTTTGTTAAACTACCGGTCGCTATTTTCTGCGGCTATTGAATTACGATTCATAGATAATACTCCTGTTGCGAGCTTATCACACGATGATTGAATTGTTTAAATGAGGCACAACTGCATTGAAGGATGAGCAAAGCCAGACAGTGGTGACTTGCAACGGTCCATAAACCCGCGCATCTTTTCGCTGCTCCGTCGTTGGTCGCACGAACTAATATTTCATTTGACAGAAGATCTTCTTTCCTTTTTTGTAAATTACTTAAGTTCACTTGCTTGCTGATGAGGTCATCGCACGAAAGACATTACACAAGAATCTGCGAGCATGAGGCAATTGTTGTTTTTCTGGGCCTCGAGGGTTAATCCAGCAGGTGCAACAGCAGTGTGCGTTCACCTCAGCAGGCACATCGGGTTCATCGTGCGATGCGACGATCAATAAAAATAAGCTGCTTAAACGATAATATCATTTCGCGGTTGGAGAAAGAAAATGCATCACAGCAAATGGTGTCTCTATGCGAGGTTAGATTCTTTAAATGTGATGCACTGTAGCAAGGAACATAAAATAATTTTCATATGTGTGTATTATGAGTCAACGTGACACTGCCCTAATGCCTAATCATTCATGATATCGAGCATTCCTGCTGGGTTCAAAAAACAGTTTAATTTGGCAACTCAGGAAACCTGTAACTTAAAATTCTGTAATTCAATCATAATAACTGACTCTGATCTTCCCAGTAAACTTCAAGTCGATATCAGCGCTATGGTGCCGAGGAATGGCGACCTTATTTTTTCCATTTTTGCTAACAGAGCAGAAAACTTTGACGAAGACAACGGAAATGCTTTATGCAACCTACACAGCTTAAGGCGGGATAGGTCGAAATACGACTAGTCTGTTTTGAAAAAAAACGTGCTTTTTTAATATTCCAAGCTGTTGTAATACTTTTTAATGCAGTTCTTTCAGTTTGCCATATCTTCATCACAGTACTCGTGGATGTAAAACATCTACTACTTCCTCCCAACGCAAAAAATGCAAGTGCGGATCGTAATTTAAAAGTGTTGCACTTTCTCATTCCACCTGCACTGGAACAAAACCAACTCACATGTATTGCAGGTCATCACGACTGCCATTGTTTGCAGGCGGTGACCACTGAAGTGTGACCGCAGTTTGGTTGAATTGCATCCGAGGCACAGTTGGTTCAGAGGGAGGTCCTGCCGAAGTGGGAGGAGTTACCACAGATCACCCAGTGGCCGGCAAACATCCAGCGTGCATCAGGTACTGAAATGTTTTTATGGCTCGGAAACACGAAATCAGCTTTAAATTTAAGACTTGTCAGTCAAATATTTCGGTAGTGACGGTCTTTGCTGTTCTACTAACTTAAAATGTTGGAAATGAATTCGCGTTGTTTCTGGTCAACTTCACTGACATGAATGATTAGTGTGGTCATCACCTGGGTTAATGATTTTATCGACACTTCGATTCAGCCCATACATTCAATCAAAAATTGCTTGCAGATGTCAACACTGCAAAGAGGAAAATGAAAAGTTTGATTTCCATCTACAATATTGACGCAAATTGCGATTTCATATATGGATTTATGCAACACAATAAATTCAGGAAATGTTTTTTTGCAATTAACAACGAGCCAAATGTTCATGTGCCAACGCTGTGCCGCATAAAGATTCCATGCCACCGTTTCGTAAATGGCTACAGTTCTAAATAAGAGTGTTGGACAACATGCTCAAACCAGAACATCTAAGGCAGGGTCTCTTAAAGTTTCCCTCAATACTCCCAAGGAGAACTGAGATCAGACTTCGCCGCTACTGAGTATTTCCATTTAGAATAAGACATGTATTCTGCAGTTAAACCTCATTGTAACGTGGCTGTCAAGGTCCAAAAGACGGCATCGTGAAACAGAAATAATTTTCTACGGTTCAACTATAAACAGATAAACGCTGATTGGAATTTAGGGATATTGAGGCTTAAAGAGCTTTTAAGGATTACTGTGTAAGGCAAAGCAGAAAGTACGCACAAGGAAACAACCAGGAGAAGTTGAGTTGCGATTACATTTTCTGCAAAAAATTCCGGTTGGATCTGCCGTAATTATGACAACCAACAACATGACAAGGCACAACACTCAATGGCACAACCGTATTTTCCATGACTCACTTGAACATGGGGAATGGATATCGTCTGATGTTGACCTGTAGTACCCTGGGTCGCACGGACAGAAGTCGAAAGCATTCTGCCAATCACTTCTTTCTCTGGCACTCATACTGTGAGCTGGGCAATCTTCACATTCACCGTTGCCATGAAAGCTCTTGTATTTTCCAGATCCACAAACTGGTAAAAGCAAGTCGTTGTGACGGTGGAGAACTGTGGTAGTGGCCAAACGAATAAAGCACAATCGACTGCATATGTAAAACTTATAGAAAAATATTAACTAGATTATGAAACGGTATTCCGTTAGGTTATTCACTTTATTGAGTTTTTGAATTTGATTTTTGCAAACGTTCACCACCAACCAAGTCAACCCACACAACAGCGTTTTTGCAGAAAAATGAAGTAATTCATTTTAGTGGCATCGGTTTCTTCAGTAAAGGTGGAAATTAATAAATTCGTGAACGGAACTCGTGTTTTTACCTTTTGTTTTCCTAAAATCAACGATGTGGATGAATATGTGCAACTTGTTTAAGCGTTTCAACGCATCACTAAAATTTACAGCCTAAATTTTAGACGAATGTTTCGCAAAAGACAGTCACCGATTGGATCTGCCCCTAACCAAACGTTGTTTTCACGTTCACTCTCTAAGCTTTCCATAATAAATGATGGTGATTATCTAAATTGCATACTTAATATATTTAGGTGACAAGCTAACGTGCGCCTACCTATAGTGTATGAAGAATAAGATCAATCTTGATTTAAACTTAATTAACAATATGTGAAGTTTTACCTAAACCTCTTACACTATGTCTGAAAAAGTTTCCATTAAGGTCTAGAAACGTTCAAACTTTGAGCAAAAGAGTTCTTCAGTGTATTCTGTTTGCACAAATCTTTTCAGTAGACATCGTTTCCGGTTAATGCACCAAGCTGAAGACTAGTATGTTGTTTGACTTTGGTCACAGTTAACATACTTTGCGATCATGAGTTGCTTTATACGAGTTTGAGATGAGGGAAAAGGATAACAGGTGTCTGGATTATTCAGTAAAAACCTACTCAGGCTGAGTTTTAGATCGTAACAGGCGCCTGACCACAGCTTGTGGCGTTCCCATAAAATATTCCACCAAAAACGCGCAAATCTTGGCCTGTTCCACACAACCTTCTATAAGATTTGCCCTCCGCAATGTCTCTTGTGGATTTTTAAGAATTCCAAGGCAGTACGCCAACATCCAGCGCCGCAGACATGTTGTGGAATAAACAAAGCGAATTTGCCGACGAATATGCAAGACCTGAGTGAACTGTGGATGCGAGGACCGTGCTATAATCCTCCGCAGTTGATATCTCAGCGGAGATTAACACAACCAGATGCGACGCCTAATCTAAGTTAAACGAACGAAGGCGGCAGTTAAGTCCTCGCTTCGTTCGCCGGTGTGGATATAAACGAACTTCGCGTGCATCAAACCGACATCAGCGAATAAACATATCATGAAATTGTTCGAAAGAAATAATTAAATTTTTTTCGTTGCTGACGTGTTTTAATCGGCGAGTGCTCGTTTTTGAAATCGAATCACGAAAAATTTCGTCATTTTAATGTTTATATGCAGCTGTTCTGTGCAAAGTTAATGAAGACTGGCTTCAGCTCATGTCGAAAGCGTCACAACATCTCATGTTTGGTTCTTTAACAAAGCGTAGATGAAAGAAGTCCTGAGCAAATGCATCCAAGTGCACGAAGCACAATGCAAGACCTGCCATGGCCTTCTTTATTCAAACTTCTCCTGTCAGTAGAAAAGCGTTTCGTGACCAACACCGGTTGGAAAGTTTCGCTGGATCTGCGCAACTCGAGAATGAAGAAGTGCAGAGAAAACCAATTGCGCTTAAAGCACAACGTTACAACAGCAAATATTTTTAATCCATTCCACATCAAACATAAAGCCAGTTTTTCTCGCCACAACTGTACTTCGCACTTACAGATCACGTTTCGACAGCTTCGGTGAAATGGAACATTCGCCATTTATTTTTACCCCATCAAAAAAGGCAAATTACAATATGGATTTTTAACCTGGTGAAGCTTTGATGCTACAACAGAATTTCATTGTTCAGAAATAAGTTTCTTTTTCATGGGAATCCCCAAAAGTAATGTGGAAAATCTTTGCCATTCTAACCAGTGGTGAGATTCAAATTTTTTAAGAACAGGTTCTCTCACTTCAGGACTCACTCACAACAGGTTCTATCATTATCACAGTCTCCAGCGGCAAACCATGCTGGTTGACCCGATATAAGCGCAAATGTTGATCTTTGTGTTGCCAATTGGTATACAGTCAGTCTAGCAAGGGAAATTATTGATTTTAGTTTTCCCAAATTTTAGTCTTGTTTTTCACCATTAAAAGTTAGTAACAGGCCTATAAGAGGCTTGCCAAAATAAGTTATAAGTAAAAGGTGTTCGTGGGGAAAAATTGAGAACGCTTGACTTAACCAAAAACCCGTTCTCGGGATTAAAGAAATCCCAAAACAGGTTCTTGCGAACCAGTAGAATCCCATCACTGATTCTAACGTCTCTGATATCGCAGCATCTTGATTTTGTTTTCTTTCCTGTCTTGCACTTCAAGTAGGATTTATGCCATGTTTCTTGTGCTATGCTCTATCTGGAAAATTAGGAGTAAGTTCAGAAGAAACAAAGCTGCCAGCATGTGTTCGTTGCGCCATTTTGTCCACTAAACTCACATATAACAATAGAAAGGTTTGGATAAAAATCACATGTACTGCTTATACATCAAACGACAATACTTTTTTTCAATTTGATAATCACAAAAGCACATGATTTTTGTCTTGTGGTCAACCACGTAGTGTGAAATCTTGTAACTTTTCTCAATTTCCTCCAAATCGCCGGTTGCGGATAACCATTATGAGATAATTATGGTGCGCAAAAACCTCAAGTTCTTCAAGTTCACACATCGGGCCTCACATGCAGCTTTTACAAGCGTTTTTTGGTCAAGTGAATCACATTATAAAGCGTCGCCAGAAAGTTTAACTGAAAGTAACAAACTCCTAATGTTTTATTTCCTTTGTCATGTTTAAGCTCCGCCACACTTGAACTAGTTTTCAGTTAATTTTAAACATAAAACACTTCAATAAACTCCTTTAAATTTTTGAAACAACTGTCACAATTTCCAAACACCTCATATTTTTACCTCGCAACTACTATCAACACAACCGACACAAAGTCTTTTCTTAAAGCTTTTCAACAACAAGGGAGCCCATTTTATCCCCTTGTCACCCCCGCTTTCATCCCCTTCATTACTCCATTTGCACATAGTCATTGCCCCCCCTGCATTAGTTTATTTTAACATGCGCGAGAAGTCATCACAATTTGTGCCGAAGTTTTTATAAACCCAACCTTTTGTCCGAAGCTTGGAATTTGTGTTTAATTTTAAGCTACAAAAGCTCAACGTTTCTTGTCAAGGGCACGAAAAACCGCGCACGGAGTAGGATATGTTTTTCACGATATCGTTAACTTTTCGCAAATGATTCCATTAACTTTAGTCAAAATAATTTTGTATTTCTCCGTGTTTGCTTAATTATTGTCAACCTATGCGCTGCACTCTTCAAATCTTCTTTGAATGCACATAGCCATGGAGCTGCTGTGTCACGCCGTCCGAACGTTGTGAAAAATTGGAGGTGGAGTAAGTTTACAATTTTCCGTACCGCAACGAATACTCTGTTTCTGAACTTCAGCAATATTTATCAACGTTACTGAATTAGAAAATGACATGCTTTCACACCTCAAGCGGTTTGCGACATTATAACAGTCTCACCATTCTACATGAAAGATTCGCAACCAACACCGTCCTCCCAGCACAGTGAGGTTATTGACCTGTTGCAAAATCGAACTAGTTCCAGTGAGATATGGAACAAGTCTGTTGGGATGAAGCAAAATTTTGAAATATTGATGTATTTCTGCAGTTCCAGCGCTGCTGTGAAAAACTTTTGTCACTTTGTGCGGTTAATACTTGGTTTCGTGGTGCTCACGGTGCCGACAGTAGCAGATGTTGCGGATTAACAATAGTAGCCATGGGCGCAATTTTGTTGTAAAATGTGGGGGGACAGCTTGGTGTGAAACCAATATAGTCGTTGGGTCGATGCAGAAGTGAAGGTTTATAAATACAGATTCCCACTCTTGTTTCTAGATGTGTTTTGAGAGCAACACTAATCACGCTTTGCTTTGTTCTTGCAGATGATTTACATATTAATATACTAAAAGTTATAGCTGGACAAGGTACTGTAGTTCAGCCTGCTTCCATTAATGTCGTATTTGGATGTAAACAAGCACAGAAATATAGTAGGATACATCAATTGGGTTTTATCAGAGCTGTCAGTTGGAGTGCACAAAATGCTAAATCGTATTGGTCGCACGTGCATATCACTCTTAAAGTAGAACACTTCAGTTTTCATGCATTTTATAAGAAGTGTCGGTTATAGCGCGATTTGATGTCTTGTTCAGGCCGCTTAACGTTACAAAGACGACAAATATTTTTGTTGCACATTTCCTTTTTTTGAAAAAGCTACAAATCATTTTAACGCAACTGGGCATCATGCATGCAGCCCCACCCCTACCAAAATCTCCACTGATATCCTCTTACCAGCAGCAAAAATATTTGGCTTAAAATTAGCGTAGCATACTTCACAAAATGATTTCTATCTATTTACTGTCGGTGGGTGGAGGATGTATCCTTTCAATCTCCAACTGTTGGCCCCTGCATACATACCACACAGAGTTGTAAACGGGCCTCATTTTGAAGCCTGAACCCGGCTGGAGCCCGACATTTATTTTTGAAGCCCAATTTAGGCCTGAAATCAAAATTTACCGAGGGAATTAAGATATGCGCAACTGCGGAGTAATAAAATACATTGTGTGCAGGTGCAGTTGCAGGTACACGGTTTATCACACCAAAAATAGCAACCCCTTGACCAAAACATTGGCATAATCTGACACAAACGTAGCATGTTAGTCAACGATAATACTGCGGGATATAATGTTTCTCAAGAAAAAAAGGAACTATCACGCAACTATCTATGATGGCGCTATAGGCATAAAAGAAACTTTCGAGGATAGCTCTGTAGATATGAAAAGCCGGCTTGTAGGTGTCTTAAAACAAGCCAAGAACCGCGTGAGTGGGTTGATCTTTTCGACGTAACGCCATCTCGTGCTAATTTCCGCACCGCTGTCGCCTTCTCAAAAACAGTGTGAGACTAATCCCAGCAGAGAATAAAAGAACGCAGCTGTGTTTGCAAACAGAATTAGCCTAAGAAAAATCATAATCACTTCACTCACAGAAGTTATCGCGGTGACCACAACAAATCTACGTCACGAAAGAAAAAAGTCGTTACTTTTAATGTTATAAAAAAGCTTTGTATGCAGGCCGGAAATTAATCCGAAATATTGTGACAAACTTAAGCCCGAGCCCGGTCCGACCCGACCCGAAAAGCCTGGCCAGACTTAACTCGGCACCATGTCAAAAGTTTCATTCTAAGAGTTCCACTTGCATAACGACACAAAAATATATTTGAGATTAAATCAAAATGCGTAACCATGAATTGGCAAAAAGTACCAAGTTTCACCTTTAACACGAAAAGAATGCGCAACAAAAGTAGGTGTGATGCATCTGCAAAGCAAATGTTTCGCACTTGGATGGCAACATTGCTGCATTGTGGTAATTTGGTTAAACTCAAGTAAATCAGATGACTGATGAACCAATGCATTCAGCACAAGCACAAAGTGTAAGAGTCAAGGAAAAAATATCTTTTGGATTTGTTGGTCACCACTGTCGCGACATTACAAGAAGTTAGGATAAATGTATAGTTTATCCTTATTTCCGAGTCAAGTCCCTAAGTTTTGAGCTGTAGGTCAATATACAGCTAGGGAAATACTGTGGGCTACTCCAACATTGATTAAAATCCTGTTCACTAATGGTTGAAAACAGTCTTTTGGTAAACTCTCCATCCCAAAACTAAGTCTCCACAAGAGTAATGCTTTTTGTCTTCGGTAAAATTTTCGCAAAGATTTGCCAGAAAATTTGACTTTCTAACATTATATACACTAGCATCATTAAATTTTGCGCTGTCTGTTTCTGAATACGTGACAACCAACGTTACAGCAAAGCCAGTTACATTTCTGCACGAAACAAATAATGGCTGTACTGTGGTCTCTCACATGTGCAGCTGTAAAACTCTCACTGTTGCAAGAAAATAACCTTTCGAACAGTTACCACACAGGGTAAAATGTCGGACAGAAGCAGTTAAACATCTTTCACGGTCTCTAGAAACTTGAAAAATGCTAAAAATTATTTTATCGAAGCTTAAATTTATAAACTAACAGAATCAGTGATACCACACCAAACTCTGTTTCAACATCAACGTGGATATGTATGGCCTGCCATGTAACATGAAAAGCTCTTCACACAAAACATGACAAACATCACTTTTATTTTTGAAACCTTTCCCAATACAAAACCTAAAGAGAAAAACGTGGGGGGCACATGGCATATTCTGTCCCCCCGTCTGAAAAAGTGGGGGGACACTTCCCCCGTGTCCCCCACCAAATTGCGCCCATGATAGTAACAGACTTAGTAATTGCTACTGGCCCCGCGCTTTGTGGGGCTCCGCGGTCTTTTGTGTTAAGTTTTTTTTACTATATATATATATCTATATAATTTTTTCAATCTAAGGTGTCAGTATTTTGTTCAAGTTGCCACAATTAGTTCAGCGAAGGTTTTCAATTGAAAATTGTACATTAGACTACTGTGAATTAAAACTTAAGTATTTTACCGTCATTTGCGAAAGTAATGAAGCCAAATTGCAGCAATTTCCAGATATTGCTTGATTGTATCTTAATGGCATTATTTTTAATTTTTTACATCACGATGACCTGTTCTATATATATAAATTGCGTCATCTTCATTCGGTACTTTCTAAGTGATTTGACATCTATTCACCAGCCACTAAGAGGTGTATTTGGCAGTGTAGATCATCCACTGTCTGGCAAATCTGCTATGGACCAGTTAGGCCACCTTACCAGCAGTGGCGATTCTAAGGTGGGTCTGCCGTGGGCCATGGCCTCCAGATTTTTGGTTGGTCCCCTGTTTGGCCTCCCGTTTTTTTTTCTTATTTTCCTATTTAAGTTCGTTTGGTTGATATATACACTAGATAACCTTCGGCCAGCAATATTTTAAACGACAATTTAGAAACCCTCTAGCCTGCATTCAATATTTCCCAAATGCATGGTAAGCAGTGTTATTGTTTTTGACGGTCGAGTAACAAGAGTTGTTTATGACGACACACACCAGTGGTTGCTCGAATCCTGGGTGAAATTTAGTCAGACCGCGGTCATGGTGTTGAAAAACTCATTTCGAAACTAAGAAACAGTCACAGAAGTGGGAAGATTGATCTTTCGTGCATTTCAGTGTGAGATGGAAATGGGTTATATTACTTTCAACAGATTGTTGCTTGTCCCAGTAGAAAAAGGTTTGTGAAAGCATTAAGAATCAGTTTCAGTTAATTTATCTCAATTTATCCTGGCTGCAGTATTGCGTTCTGCTGCCTTGTGTATACGACTTCGAAACATCTTACGTAAGTGGTTCGTGACTACAGTTTTAACTCTACCCACATGTCCTGCAACCTCAGAATTTTGTACGGATTTTCTGTAATGATTCAGATGCAATTATTTCGCGTATTTCAACTCTTTGCCCCGGAGGTCAAATATTTCCATCAGAAACACACTTGAAAGAACTCGCAAATCATATTCATTTAGTGAAAATGATTTATAACATGAAATAACCTTGGCAAAGAATTTGCTTCGGAAGGCGTCGAAGCTACCTATATCGCTCGAACAATTTTTTTAATTTACAGCTACTTAAAAAGCTGCGTTTTTTTGTTAATGCTACTTGTAACTCTCGCCGTCACCAGCGCGTCATGCGAGAGAAGCTTTTCAAAAATGAAATTAGCGAAAACATTTCCCAGAAATTCCATGACCAGTGAAAAATCGGGTAACATTGATCTACTTTCAGTTGAAATGTACTAGCTGAAGAACAGATTTAGATGATTTCGTTGATGAATTTGACAGCCGACATGACAATCGAAATTCTAACATAGACTGTGCAGGGATCTGTGTGAGAATTATATTGCTCATTGTCTATTTGTCTGAATCTTTGTAGGTTTAGAATTGGTTAGTGTTGCGCTAATGACAAGACAGTCATAAATCAACGCAGGTTTTAAAAGTCAGCTTTTGAGGATCAGTCAGCAGAACATTCAGTGTGAATACTAAAATGAACGACTTTGTTGGTAATGTTCTGCAAAATAAGTTTTACGTCCGCTGTTACATCTTGCTATCAGGTACACGTCCTAAACGCCGATGCACACCTTTCTGAGGCGCTGCTCTGTAACTTAGGTGCAACTGGTGCCGAAATCTCGCTGCTGTTAACTGCATACTGCATTGAATAGTCCTCATCCTATCCACGCTGCAGTTGGGCGTTACACTCGTCACAATAGTTGCATAACATTGTTGTGGATACACCACAATCATAAAATGTCCGTAAGCTACTGCAAAAACGGATTAGTCAATAGTCACCAATCCGTTGGCAATGTTTTATGTGGTTTGCAGCAAGAACATTTTGATGAAACTAGTTGGCTATCAACAGGTTACTTATCTCTGTGTCAAGATGGAATTCGTGGTTGGAACCATTTCGCTTTCATGTGAATTGTATTCAGTTTCGTGGAGCTGTTTTCGTTCATGTGGGGTCGGCACGATTGTGTACGGAAAATGGTGTTTCGTTTTAGATGTGTAGTGCTGTGGAAATTGCATGGTTAGCACAGAATATTCGACAAAGCAGTACACGTGTGTGATTGCATCTGCAGTGGCGTTTAATTGTGACTCTCGTGAAAAAAAAACGCTAGTTTATATTTAACGCTATCCACAAGCCTGTGTTGGGTTGATAGGGTTGGTCAAAGCAACTTAATCTTCAAAACAACGAAAAATCACCAATGCAAGGTCAGGGGCGGGTCCAGGAGGGGGGGCGATTGCCCCCTAAAACCTGCGAAAGTAACTTTTCTCACCATGAATTTGTACAATTCGGAAAACAGCATTCGCGATACAAGGCCATTTTGCCGTCCAATGTTTTGTCACAGCAGTGTTGTGAAGTATACTTCATCTCTCTTACAGTAGTGAACCCGTAATAAGATTTGACTACGTAATATTGCTGAAATCGCCCCCCCTAAACTTACTGGCTGGATCCGCCCCTGTGCAAGATAGACACTTATGTTGCCCCCCTACATTTTTCCTTGGCCCCGCAGTGGCCCCCCCACTTTTTTAAATTCTAGAATCGTCACTGCTTGCCAGGGAGACAGGCTAGCATTGCAAGCGCCGATTTCGTAATCACTTTATGGAATGTTTTCATAGCATACTTCCTTAAGTTTTTGTGGTTATTTACACAAATTAATGAGTAGCCTAGTTCAAATTTTCCATTGCAGTTGCATATATGTTGACCTCAAAATAATAACAGAAATGTTGACCTCAAAATAATAATAGAAATTATAGAAAACTTTTTTAATTTTCTGGGTGCGCGAATGGCTGCAATAAATTTGTTTTAATTTGATCTTGATAAACCATTAAATTACCCATGATGTTGCTAGGAATAGGCATCTCCGCCACCGTTGCCCCCCTTTTAAAAGAGCAGGGGGCAGTGCCCCCGCCATTCCCCAGCACTCCGGTGTCCCTACTATTCAAAAAGCGCAAGTTGACAGCGTATTTGGATGTTTAAGCTCTACACGGTGATGCTACTGTAGCGGTTGAAGCTAGAAGCACAGAAATGCTTACGAGGCCTACTAGTGAATCGGAAGGCAAGTTTATGCGGCTGTGCACATGTAATTTAAAATAGTAGTTATGGCGGCCGTGCATTGATAAAACTCAGTGTCTACTGCATGCGGATAATAAAAAGACGGCCAAATAGACGTGCGGAAGCAGAAAAGAAGCAATGCAAGAAAATTAAAATATATTGAAATCGCTGGCGGCAGTAATTCATGAAAATGAAAGAAATGCGGTTGGCCACAGCAAAAAGGTTGTGCACCCTTGCTCTAGAGGATTGTGATCGTGATTACTGGATAGCCACTACAAGTGATTAATGTCAACATCCAGATAGTGATTTTACTTCATCCATGCGATAGTATGACAATGAAAAGGCATCTCAGAGTTGCCAGAAGTCCCATTTCACATATGTTCATAGATTAATAAAGGAGCAATACCCAAAGAATACGTTAATCAGAAAGAAAAGGAAGCTTATTATGTTTTATGTACAACTAATGAAACAGGGAGGGTCAACAAGATTTACAAACGGAGTGTTTTAATCCATGGAAAAATGCAGGCTATCATATACAGTACATCGGCAAGAAGAAACCTCTGCACATAATCAGACTCTAATTTCACTGTTGGTGTTCAAAAATAAAGGTGGACGTGTCGATCTCAACATTGTATGACAAACCGAAAATGAACAAATATATTGGCACAAACTTCTAGAGCTTGTAATTGAAGTCATGAGGTTCATATATTTTTTTTGGTAAAAAAAGATATGTAGCCCATAATGTCTACCAGTTGCTATTTAGGACCAGATTTTTCGTACTTGCGAAATTCAATATGCTTAATGGTGGTCACATGGATGCTTTATGATGTAACAGATGTTCGAGTGTACTTTTAGCTTAGGGCCCCGCGATATCTTAGTCAGGCACTGGTGCAGAGGTTTATCTTTCAAATTGTGCTCAGGACAATTGCTGGCGGCCAAACATGTAAAAGCGGACACACCACATAATGCCAACAAGCTTACCACCCGACGAGCTCCCGCAAACCAGTCAAAATCGGAACTCGGTACTTGGCAGCTTTTGCACATCTGTCTTTAAGTCCTCTCTTATCAACGCTTGGAGGCAATAGCTGCAACTGCCTTTGCAATGGAAAATATTTACACTGACCTTTTAATCAATAGATAAAATGGACTTAGGACTTGTTCAATTTTTTTGATTTATCAACAGCATTTGATACTGTTAACCATGAAATTTAACTTTAAAAGCGACAGTTTTACTTGGGGAAAAAAGGATCCCTTTGCAGCTGTTTTCCGATTGTCTTCTAAATCGCATGCAGTATGTTATTAACAGAAACAGCAAATCTTGCTTAAAAAATATTTCTTGCGGGGTACCACAGGGATCCGTTTTGGGGCCAATCCTCTTTATTATGTACATAAATAACTTGCTAAGTTGTTCAAAACTCACCACTGAGCTTTATGTCGATGATACGTACCTTTGTTTATCTGACAAAAATTTGAATGACCTGCAACTTGCAGTTAACAGTGAACTTCTTAAAGTAGACAGATGGATGCGTTTAAATAAATTATCAAGAAATAATTATAAATCATCTCACATGTTTTAACCAGCAAGTCTTTGAGAAACACAGATAACCTCACTACCCCATTATATTTTCAAATACGTTTAAATGATGTGTCGTTGAGTCAAAAACATGTGTCGAACACCTAGGTGTCTTAATTGACAGTAAATTAAACTGGTCTTCTCATGTACAATTGGTGAGAACTAAATGATCGCGTGCATCTCATTGATTATTTAACATTCGAAAATTTGTTCCTACTGCCGTTCTGAAAATGTTATACAATAGCTTTGTTTACTGTCGTTTGCAATGCTCTATATGCCCTGGGGTACAGCTAAAAATTCCGTCCTGCAATCTTCAAACGTTCTGCATAACAATATATTAGGAATAATGACGTTTAGTAATTACATTTGTCATGCCACTCCTTTATATAAAAATCTTAATGCGTTGAAACTAAATGATATCTATCGACTTGATTTGGCAAAATTTTTTGCATGAACTACTGTACAGCATGGTGCGTTGCCAAAAGTATGTGACAACTTCTTAAAAATATATCTAGGGTTCATTCTTACAAAACCAGATTTGCTGAAAACTGAACTTATTTTATACAAAGGGTTTCTACAAATTCTGGAAAAAAGTATTTCTTTTAGAGGGACTTGCGCTCTGGAAAGAAATTGAACAGAGTCTGAAAACCTTGCCCCATGTCACCTTCTGTAAACATTATAAGAATCATCTCTTCTCAAATTATGAATAGATTTGTTTTTATATGACCACATTCATAGGCATACGGGAAGGCATTTTGCTGGGGGGGGGCCGAAAAAATTTGCCCTGAAAATATCATTTTGCCCAAAAAATAAACAATTAGCCCTGAAACCAACTTTTTTAGTTCAATCCGAATTGGGCTTGAAACTTGAAAATCTGTTCTACCTAGTTGAATTCGTTTATAACCGCTTCGTGTGCAACGTCAATTCGCTTATAACGTTACATTTTGTTCGGTCCCGATTGCATCTTCTACATGCATTTCAATTCGTTTATAACTGCAATTCAACAATAACGTTCCTTATATAATCCCTAGAAGTGCCGTTATAGGCAAATAGTTACCTTGCTTGTTCACTCCTGTAGTTACCTAGCTTGTTAACTCAAGGCGGTGAAGTTCCTTGCGTGTAGTGTTCTCTCTGACAAGAAACATTAGGGTAATTGCCTTTACTGGCTGAATATACTGTATCAAAATATTTTCACCTAGCCCTGAAAAACAGAGTTTGCCGTGAAAATTTCCACTGCACTGAATATATTTTTTATCATTCAGGATTTTTGAACATTTTGCGCTTGTCCTGAAAAACAGAGTTTGCCCAGGAATTTTTCACTGTAGGGCCTATTGAGTAGGCTATACTTTCACATTCAGGATATTTGAGCAACTTGGTCTTGCCCTGAAAAACAGTGTGCCCTGAATTAACGTATTGAATATATATTTTTTACCATTCAGGATTTTTAAGCAACTTGCGCTTGCCCTGGAAAATAGAGTTGCCCTGAAATCTTTCGCTGTATTGAAATTTTTTTTATCAATCAGTATTTTTGAGCAACTTGCGCTTGCCCTGAAAACAGAGTTTGCCCTGAATTAACTGCATTGAATATACATTTTTTTATCATTCAGGATGTTTTAGCAACTTGCGCTTGCCCTGAAAACAGAGTTTGCCCTGAATTAACTGCATTGAATATACATTTTTTTATCATTCAGGACTTTTTAGCAACTTGCGCTTGCCCTGAAAACAGAGTTTGCCCTGAAATGTTTCAAGACGGGGGGGTGGGCGGCCGCCCTCCCCGACCCCCGCCTCGTACGCCTATGACCACATTTAGCTATATGCCTTTTGTATGGTAGCATCTGTCTTCTCCAGGAGTGTAATTCTTTCGTTTGCTCGTGTTTTTCTTTTTTGTGAATTGTGTGCTTGGTACATTGTTTTTTTGCGTTGCGGCACTGTGTTTGTTTCGACAAATTTATTGGGATGCCTCGACTGGACAACTTAGTTTTTTTCGGCGTCCTAGTTGCGAGTAGAATCTAGCAGTGTTTGCTTCCACCTTGCTATGCTGTATAGTAACAAATTAACTTACTTTCAACAGCGCTCAGGCCACAGGAAGAGTAATTGCGTTTTGCGCCTGTAGGCTGCTTCGATTTTTGAAAAGGAAAGTTTTCAATTGTGCATAGTGGTCCCAAACGTTTATAGAAAATGAAAATGTAAACTACATGTCACCGCGTGCTTCCTGTGGCTGCACACCAGGTATGTGTAGCTTGTGTACGTGAAAATATGAGTTTATAGTTTCTATGCTGGGATAATGTCAGCCTTATACAGGTTTGTTTTTGTTCCACTTGTTGCTTCGGTTGTATAGCACAGTTCAAGCCTCTCCGTTGGAGACACTTTGCCTGCCCTGCCTCACAAAGTCCATCAAGTTTTGATATTCACTGCGGACCGATACACATTTCGCGTAAAACATGTTATCTTAGGGCGTTGTCTGTGATGTTTTAACGCATTTATGAAAGATGTCCGACCAAAAGTTCATTCCATCCGTGACAAAAATTCCGCAAGATTGCAGCTAAACCACTTCAGTGGAGTTCGCGTCATGAACTTAAGCTGCAGCAGACACCGCAGCGTTAGCGTTAAGTTGCTGGTATTCACTTGGGAGGCTGGCCACGCACGCATCGAAACAATTAACGGCGTAAGAACTGGATGCGACAAACACATCGGAATGCAATGCAGTCAACGCGAGCGCCAGTGACAGAAGCGCTGCTACGGCCAAGTTGTTCACGCTTCTTGTTACAGCAGCTGAGCCTGAAGACAATGATTCCTCGACAGAACTGATGGCGCGGCATAGTTTGTTCAAAAAATATTTACAAAGCCATACACAGTTTCATCAGCATCCATATCTCAAAGGTTTTCACTTACAAAAATATTTTTGGCAAACGTTTACTGGTTTTGAAGCAGCATAATAAAAATGGATAAAATTAATTTCCAAAATCGCTCAGTTTGTTTCCACTCGAAGATTAAAGCAGGAAAGAAGAAAATTATTTGCCCTGATCTTCAAGTTGTCAACATCGAGCTTAAACGCAGGTTTCAGATTCTTGAGTTAAGATATAAAATTTTGTATTTCATGTTATAACCAGATGGGGCAACAGTGCTCACCAAAAACAACAAGTCCAATTTACCTTCGCACCGTGTCAACTGTGGATTGGCTTGGTAACCAGCAACGCAGTGGCATGCCCCGGTTCGAATTTTCCATTGCCCGTTGCCTGTGCAGTAGAACCGAGGACCTGTTAAAAGAATATATGTGGAGATACGGAGAGGTACAAGAAAATCTGCATGCGCTCAGGAAAAGATTGAGCTCCCAAAACAATGGTCTCTTAAAAAAGAAAAGTGAACTTTTTATAGATTCATGCAAATAGATTTCATTACCAAAACCAGCAGATTGCTTTCGGTTGAGTGTTAGTCAATTAAGTATTATTACGACTTAAATGCCGAAAAACGTAGGTGAAAAGAATCTTTGAAAGGGTGTTTTCTTGTATGTACACATTTTTAGATCGATTAGAGGTTTTGCTGAATCAACAGCGAATAATACAAAAAAATCATTGGATCTACTCATCCGTGATGGAGTTCTTAAAGCAGCATTAGAGTCACTGTTCAGACTTATAATGTAAATGTAACCTTGTTCACAAAACGTATTAATTCGGTTTGATCTCCAACCTGTTCTTGAAAAAATGTTTAACACCAAAAAGCAGGCGTAGTGAAAGCGTTATTGCTGCAGTGTACAACGATGGATTCGTTGTTGTACAAGGAATCTGTTCAAGAAAAATTGTTTTAGAAATAAAAAATGGATTTTTGTCATTTGGAGGGAGTTCAAAAATCAAAACAACTTCTACTCTAGCATCAATTTGAAAACGTTTGTGGTCAAGTTTCAAAATATTTTGATCTCGACTATCCCATTGTTGCCACAAACTATCCCATTGTTGCCACACACCGTTCTCATCTGTCGAATTTGCATTTGTGACACAGTTTCCAGCAACTTCAACCAATGAAGTTTGTTCATCTCCAGAAGAAGTCTGAGGAAAGTTTGCCATGCTGTTGGTTACCGGAGGACAGTAGTAGAAATATACCCTCAAACTGAGCAGCGACATGCAAGCCCCTTTGTCCTGGGCTGCGATGTAAAAGCCATTCCTGTGTAACACAAGTAACTGTCGAAATGTGGACAAAATCGCTGGACAGAAAAATGATTTTCCATATCAGGAAAAAAATATGACATTTTCAATGAATTTATCTGTATTTCACAACAGCTTTACACTCCGTCGGATTGGGGTAGCAAATAATAAGCAATAATGACATTCTTTAATATTAAGAAATAGTTGAACAATACCTTTCTTTCGTTGAAATAGTCATTCAAGTTAATCACTGCGCTCAAAGGAATAAAACATTATTTGCCAACTTGCATTTGTTTGAGAACTTCGGCTCAGAAGGTTTAACGGCAAAGTGTGTAACTTGCGTTTAATATTTTCCAACAAAGCTGTTGCAGTCTGAAGTAAAATACAACACTCGCAAATAGTCTTCTAGGCCTGGAAATACACTATTAATAAAAAGTAGCAGCAAATGTCAAGCACGTCCTAATTACTTGTTGCTGGGTTTGCTGTCAGGGTTAAAATTGTCACAAAACAGCTTTGGCAGAAACAAGCAGCCTGTTTAGCATATCTTAAATTTTAGCTTCAGGCTATCAAACGCATCTTTTTGCAAAAATATGCAATCGGAACATTCCAGCTCGAAGCAAATTTCACCAACACTGGATTTTTAACAGGTTATATGAATTTTCAGAGAAACAAACATACAGTGAGCGTTTCGCACCGTTTCTCACAGCAGATATCATCCCAAGTATGAATTGCTGCAAGAGGTTCGGAACAAACCTCCGCCCTCTCAAAAATGTTAGTTTACAGAGGTGAGGCTACTCTGAAATGTGTTGCACTCCAACGAGGTGAATGATCCAACTATAACTGCATGTTTTTCCACATGTTTAACGAACGTATTGTAAAATATGACCTTAGTTTTGTGGCATATATTGATGGTGTCCATCCAGTAAGACATTTGAACAAATAATTGCCTAAGAATTTACTGCAAAGCTGGAGGACCATGGCTAGGGTGAGGCTTGCCAGATAAACGCAGCTAAGGAGTTTTGAAGATGCCGTTTCCAGATTCCCAGACAGAGTTATTTTCTTAACGCTCGGAAGGTATGGAAGTTGCCAGTTGCTACATTAGTTTAAGAAGTTCTGACAGCAACTTTTACAATCACTTCACGTTAAACTTGAGGGTATCTGAGAAATATTGAAGATGTCTTGAAACATCTACGTTTTATCCAAAAATATTGATTATGCCCAACGATTTTTACCCCCCCTCCTCCTCAGAACCCAGGCAAGTTTTGAGGTCAAAATGGTGGAAGACCTATAAGACAATGTTCACCTGCAAGGTCCACTGTCCCGGTTTTGACGAGCACCACGTGCGCAAAGGTTGAAAAGGATTTTGACCGGAGTCATGTTAATTACATCTCAAAAAGCATTACTCTATTCAACATCGAACGATTCGTGAGTCAGTGCTTATGGCAGAATTCAAGGAAAGTCAGGCCAGAAAGACAAGTTCTGAAATTTGTTAAGGAAAATAAACAGCTGTGTAAAAAACACGGTCACAAACTTCGAGAGTGGTCCAAGTGTCCATGTTTTTTTATTAATACCGTCTTTTCGACCAGGGCTCGAAACACTGAACCTCTCTCCCGCAGCAATCGTATCAATTTTAACGTAAGGTTTTTCTCGCCACGGTGGAAACGTGCTCGATGCGTCATCGCTGTCCGCTTCGTAATAATATAAGTTGAAAGTCTCACTGCAACTTGTGTCGAGCTCATCGCATTTCATCATCGAAAATTCAACATCAATGTACGCTCGTCTGGCGCCTCTGCGCAAAGATGGATTAAGTCATAGCTGGAGAAGGGACTGACATAAGATTAACAAACTGCTGAGATAATTACTAACTTTGATGAAATGTACGGGGTTCTAACCCAATTGTTACATTCCGGGTTGAGATAACGGCAAACTTGATAATATCGGATCGTCTTCCCATCAAGGTCCAACCCACTGACCTCCTCCCACTGGAGAAACAGTAAAGTCAGATTATTATCATCACAGCTTATTGCTGCAATAATTTTGTTTCATTTGCCCGAAACTATCTTCCTCTCTCAAATCAGCGCGGAAGCACGTCACATATCAAAAGTATACGGAGGATGTGCAAACTGCATAATTAATGATAGTCACAGATGGAAGTACGTGGTTGACTGTGGGTAAAATATTACAGCATAGGTCAGATTGCTTTGTGCTGCACAAGTTTTGCCTTTAACAAACTTTTTACGCAAATCTCATTCTCCAAATTATACCAATACGTCTGTTTTCTGTGTCTTTTGCCTAAACTGGAAATATTAATTTAACTCGATATTAGCCATTAACCTTTAACAAGCGATTAATGAAACCATGCGCATTTGAAGAAATACGAACCTGCAAATTTCAGAAATACAAATGCGTAAGATGACAATTCAAAGCTCATTTTGAAAATCCTCGTCAAAACAAAAATTAACTTGTTTGCTTGCGGTGGGATTAACAAACCGGTCAACCATTCGAATCCAACCAAGCGGTACATCCGGACGATAATAGAAAGGGGCATTATTTGATTCAAGTACGTCACAATATCGTGGGGCGGCGTTGAATGCACCGAGTTAACCAGGGCTAGTGTTTCAAAGCAGCTAATGGGTTTTCATGAAATGCCACCGAAAAAATTCTGATCAAAACTTCAACGTAACCTGTGGTAAACTTATAATTGTATTTCGAGTGTTAGCATGAAACAGAAAATAAACCATGTTCTGAAAGAACCAATATCAAACACAAATCAGCTGCGGCTTTACGCCAAAGAAAATGCTTTAATGTGCCTGGAATAAACAATCTAAACTTTTTCTTTCGAGGCTTAATTTCTTTGAATGTGATACGAAACAACCTGCTGATTGCTTCATCTCGGTTCAGCAATTGCATAAAAACAACGAGAATTCAATACTTACTCCATCAGTGTCAGGGTAGGCTGTCCAAAGCAAATCACTGGTTGCGCTTTTCGTATTGTATAAATCATCTAAAAAAAAGTTTTACTTTTTCAGAAAACTTTCCATTCGTTTGCGATATCATGGTTTAGGTTTCAGTTGAAAACAGAAAAGCAGTTAAAAAAGAGAACTAGGATTTTAACAAATAGAAAGGAACGAGTTGAAAGCATAATCTTGTAGTAAACCTGCTGTGTGCGAGAAAAACAGGATCAGTTGCCCGGTGAGGTAAAAAAACTGCAAAAGATCTTTTTAGCTGTTAGTTTTAAAACTTTGCTACCGCGCGAGTTTGTGAAACAAGTTTAAATTATTTTTTATGGAATAATTTATTTTGACTGTGAAACGTATGACTGGTTTTAACTACAATAGGTTTAATGAATTTTGCTGCCAGCAGTGCGCAACTTACCACTTTCACAGTTGATGGCTATAATCATGAGAGCCAATCCAACCAAGAAAAACAACATTTCTTGATTCTGTTGAAGGACAAATTCCCTATCTTGCTAAAAACACTTCAAAAGTATAAAAAGAACTTTTGCAGATATTTTCTTGCAAATCCACCATCTATAAAAACTGGCTAGGATCTTGATAAATCTGCAGTCTTGTTTACCTTGTGGAAAACTGTTTATCTTATATACAGACAGCTAAAACCAGACCGAGTACGTCTATCTGAACTAGATATAAGAGTAGACATGGCATGTGCAGCAACTAACTACCCAAGTAACACATCCACATCGAGTTTGAAATGGTTTGTTGCACAGAAGTTATTTTTTGTAGAAAAAATTGAACTTCATCATTGTTATTATAACAGAGCAAAAATTATGTTTTGACTTGGCAGTAGAAAGGTTATTTTTTCCGAAAAAAATGTGTGCACCTCTTCACAACAACAATCCTTTCCCTGACAACAATAATCCTTTTAGAGATTTTGAAATCTTGAAATCATTTTAAAGGTGTTTATATTACAAACCACCAAAGTAATTAACCTTCAAAGTAAGTTTGTTTCCAAGTAGACTTCCTCTCAAGTATAACGACAGCTCAACACTACTCGTGCATAAATAACGTGTGCACGAATTTTGATAAAATATGAATTGTAATATTCTTGTCAATTTGTACATTCCTAACACATTAAGCCTCGAAATTGTGTTCTTCATACATTTAAATAGCTTGAATAAAAATCTCATTTATTGGAACAGCTATGCCTTACACGGACGATGGGCTAGATGAAAAAGGTAGACTTTGTCTTTTTATTTACACGTTCCACATTTTGCCAAAGTCGGCGGCATTTTTTCGTGTCGAGATTTTCGCACCACCAAAGCACAATTAAATGAAACTGGTTTTGCGATCCACTTATTTTGAAGAACTGCTGTTGACAGTATGCTTGCTTGACCTACGATTTGGGTTTTTGGGCGATAAGAGACCGAAACCAAACTTTCACGAAGTGCACAGGACAAAAAGACCGGTTGAAAATTGCAATGATGAGCATAAGATCAGCTCCGCAATGCATACCAGCAACGTTCACGTTTGGTTGCAAAGATATCAACGTTCGACCTGTTTTACTTTTGAAACCATTCATGAGCTGAAAAAGGGTCAGCACCTAATAACATATTATAAGTCAGTTCAACATTTTAAAACAAGATCTATATATATGCTAGATGTGCTATAGCATGAAAAAGATTGTTCTAAAGCTTTTTATGTCATGATGCTCGACAAAAAACACTTTAAAACCTTGATTGTGGAATTTCAGTAAGACTCTAATCGACTTTTCTAAATGCACTGTGATGATCAGGTAACCCACAGATTATGAACAAATTTAAATGAAAATACTGAGCAAAAAACAATTATATTTTTGCTCCAAACCGATCAAAACTAATGCGTCTTCTCTATTATGAACAAACTCATTATTATGTTTACCAAACTAATGAGTTACTCGTATTTCATAGTAATATTCGTTGATGCGGTCAGTGAATAAAATGCGTGTTTGTTAAACTGTGTACTCGGTGCAAACGTTAAGCCCTGGCCAAGTCCTGAAAAGTTGGAATATTGATGTTCAATCAACTTTGATCAATATAACTACACCTGACATCTGACCTAACCTACAATTGGACGCATCTGTTTTCCTGTGAACACTCATGGGCCATAGGTAGAAAACATCTTGACTCTCAGTCATTGTCTTCACTCGTTCAAATTACTTTTTCATTCACAAACATAAATCGCAGCTAGTGAAGCTTGCTCCTATACAATAGAATTGAAAATATCAGGAAACACAGCACGTAACAGTAACACATTCCGCTTCCATATCAAGAGTTCTGCCACTTGGAAGACACAGTCAGTACAGTAGGTGTACAACTCCATCGCCGTTTTCACCTTTCTCAAGTGCCGAGCGCTTGACAATCAATCGCTGCTGAAAGCGCTCATTTTTTCGCGCGCAGAAAATCCTGACAAGACTGAACACGTCTCGTCATCTGTTCGGGCTGGAACGGCGAAGACCTGATCCGCGCACTTTGCCTGCACCAGCCCGCGAGCGGCAGCGAGTGTAAGCAGTCATCAGTGGCGTAACTAGAGGTTTGAACCAGAAGGGGCAAAGCTTAGCTGAAGGGGGCCCATCGGTCACCATAGGAGGCCCACTGACCAAAACTCAAGAAAAAGGTTAAGAAATGATAGTGAATCTCTGGATGTCGTGGATGTCTAGACTAGCTAAAAAAAGAAAACACCCCGAAAAACGCAAAAAAACAACAACCTCAACAATATTAAATATCAAAATGTCAACTAAAGGGGCCCAGTTTTTACATTTATCTTGCCAGGGGGGACGGATCGCCCCCTTGCTCCCTGTCAGTTACGCCACTGGCAGTCATCCTTCGTCTGACTCCATAAAACACACTGCGCAATATGTACCACACGCAGGTTTTTTTAAAGGTTTGACCTTGCTAACCGCAAAGGCATTTTGAGAGACCGCAACTATTTAATCTTAATACCGAGATGACCGTAAAGCAAGATTTTAGAGTATTTTGATAGTGCTCTTAAGTCGTATGATTGCGTCTGTGATATGGTCCACGAGTCTGTAATAAAAATCATTATTATAGTGGTAATAAAGCGAGTTTCTACTGTATTTTGAGAGACCTTTGGAAAAATTTGAGAGACCGTTTTGGTCCTTCAAAACACCTTAAAAAACACTGACCATACGCGCAGCAAATGTGCTGTAATATATCCTGTTCCCATCGATAGTTGAGTTGAGTTTGCAGAGCAAAGCAAACTGATCATTTACGGTCAACAGAACAGTGATGTGCGCCTGAATCATATTTGTCGAGTCAGAGTCACAAGCCCTTCGAGTCAGAGTCATATAAAAAGTTTTCGAGCCATGACTTGGTCGAGTAGAGTCAGAGTCGAGTCACAAGGAGTGTCGAGTCACTTCGAGTGATTGTTTAGCACGTTCGAGTCAATGTCGAGTCAAATGAAATTTAACATTTTTCCTGTGTCTTTTTTTACTACAAAATGGCGCCCAATGAGCTAAAAAATGGCGCTTATTGAAAATGGTACCTAATGTTGTTTCTGTAATTTCGTTACCAGGTTATTTAGATTTAAGATTTTGATGAAAGTAGTTTCCATTTTACTTCTCTCCTTGATTCTTAGTCATTTACACGAGTACAGCCCAATCTTGATGCATGATATGTACCTCCTTGTCCTTGATACAGTGATAGCGGGACTCGAGTCAGTGACTCGACTCACGATTTTTGGTGACTCGACTAGACTCCAGTCACGTTGAGAAACAATGGTGACTCGACTCGACTCCGAGTCAGGCTTTTTATCGAATGAGTCAACTCGACTCGAGTCACAATAAATGACTCGAGACAGAGCCATTTTACAAAATCTCCGAACATATGATGGACAAACCCAGTTCGTTCGCACACAAAAAAATGAGTTGTTTTGCTTCAGTGATGATCATTATTGGCGCAAAGTTTCTGTTTTTACTGTGTTTCCTGGTGGTGTTATGATACATTTTAAACATCAAGTGTTCTACCTTACACGGAGATAGAGCTGAGATTGTGCTTTTCACTGAAGGGCCAGCAGGGCACAATACATTAAACACATTATCGTGGTAAAGGAATGGGCTTTTTTTACTTCAGTGATGAGATGACTAACATTGGGGCAAATTCTATTTTGACTGTGTCTCCTAGTGGTGTGATGCATGAGCGCAATTAGGTGGGTGACACGGGGGACGTGTACCCCACTTTTTCAGATGGTGGGGACATAATATGCCATGTCCCCCCAAATTTTTCTGTTGAGGTTTTGTATTTGGTGAGGTTTCAAAAATGAATGTGGTGTTTGTCATGTTTTGTGTGAAGAGCTTTTCATGTTTGATACGACACGTAGCCAAGTTGATGTTGAAACAGAGTTTGATGCAGTATCACTGATTCTGATATTTCTATAAATTTTAGGTTCAATGAAATGATTTTTAGCATTTTGCGAGTTTCCAGAGACCGCGAAAGATTGTTTACTGCTTCTGCCCGACATTTTACCTTGTGTGGTATAACCTTCGCTCCACCATCGGTTGACAACATCATGACAATTGAGACTGCAGCGACTTCAAAATATTCACTGTTAGCAGCAATGCAATGAGAAGCTCTGTTAAGATCAGCAATATCGTGTAAGATTTCAAAGCAGAAGACTAACAGTTATACAACACATACGACTCATTAGAAGTGGGCTACACATATAAACAATGATGAACTGTGCCGAGTGTTATGAGGTATAAGTAGTACGGTATGCATAGCAATGATGAGTCAAGAAAAAGGTCTGGATCAATGAGAGTCTGACTACTTTTGTAGCTTTGATGACATGATACATAAAAGAGCATACTTTTTTCGCTGGTCATAGACAAGGCTCAATATTGTTGTGTTAACCTGTTTCGTTTGTTGTATTTGCTGCGGCATCTATGTGGTTATGTAGGAAATTGTTATAATTCCTACATGAGCATGCGCCGAACAAAATCGGAAACGAACATTTATGAGAATATTGGACTAACAAATATGTGTGAAATGTGTTGAAGTGAAGTTACCTGAAATGTCTGCGATTGGGTATTGAAAAAAATATTTGTGTTCTTAATCGATAAGCACAAGCTGCACAAGTCTTAGAAATGCACCACCGTAATGTATCTGTGTATCAGTGTGTTGTATATTAAGCAGTGCTGGGCAGTAGCGAGCTACTAAAATAGCGAGCTACTGTAGCGAGCTAATTTTCCAGTAGCGTTAGCTATAGCGCCGCTCTTTTTTGAAAGAAATAACGGATGCGGTAGCGAGCTATCACCATTTTACCGCTACCGCTGTTCGCTACTTTGGCGCGAGTGGTGGCAAAGGAAAAAGTTCGCAAGAGCTCTTCCGTCAGCACACGTTGATAGTATCTGCTCTTCTCTCTATTTTGAGCTGATTTTGGATGATATGTTTGTGGTAAGTTAGCAGCATTAGGAAAGATTTAGCTCAGGTTGCTTTTGACCTGATCGATAGGTTCCACGTTAGTTTGGTAAAAAATCAGCATCAGCGACAAACTTAAAGCAGTTGGGGCTTCGAAGCATTGGCTACTGCTACCGGTAAAGTTGCGTATGAATGAATTAAATGCTTGTAAAAATATGTCACTGGGTTCAACATTTCGCTGCATGTGCGACTACAGTTTTTGTGTTGAAGTATATGTCAGTATAACAGTTGTTGTAGCTTGGTTCGACTTTAGTATATTTGGCTGTATGCATAACTTGAAGCAAACTTATAATTCTGTCTTGAAGACAGTGGCGTAGCCGGGGGGAAGGGGAGACATCTGTCCCCGGGCGCAGCATTTTCAGGGCGTGAATTGGGGTTGGAATGTCACGTAACAATTACAAAATGTCAAATGTTAGCGGATGATAGTAATTACGATTTACAAAATGTCGAATGCAAGTCGCTGATACCCAGTTGCAAAATCTCATCAAAGTCACCAAGGTTCGCAAAGAGAACAATTATGAACTTTAGTGACGTTTTAAATCGTCGCTTGTGTCTTCAGCAACCAGCTCCCGCGTGTGGTTTAACTCACGGTTGCGTCACAATGCTTTCAGATAGCCAGGGTTGCGAACTTTTCCATTTCGTTCTCATTCTGTAGTTGCGTCACAATGGACGGGAATCCAGCATTCACAGTGCATACAACTGCGCATGCTTTTAGCGGAGCGATAAACCTTAAGAGAATGTTGTTCTTGTTACGACATCAGATCTGATGTTTAGGAAATCATTTGATATTTGATGGTTTGACAAACTTCATGTTGAAATGGATTTGATGTGGTTCTGACGGTAATTATGATGATTTTTATTTGTAGGATGTTTAAATAAATCCTGACTACTTTTGCAAACTTCTAATTGCAAATGGACAGCAGCGTTGAGTATATTAGTTAGCTTATATTTGTGTAGGCTACTTTTCAGTTACTCTCAGGGACACGCCGAGAGCGGGGGCTTTGCTTCCCCTGTTCTTTCAAAAGGGAGGCAACGGGGCGGAGCTAACTTGTCCTCACAGTATCATCGGGAATTTCATGGTTAACAAGATCTAGTTGAAACAAATTTATTGCAGCTATTGACGCACCCACAACGCTCAGAATGGTTTTCTACACCCTCTGTCATTATTTTTGAGGTCAACATTGTTGCTGAACAGAGACAAACATATTGGTGAAGAATGTTTTGTTTTTTATAAGTTTCAATTCCACCTGTAAGCTGATCATCTCCACAGACATGATTATCGAAATTCAGATCACAATATTGCTAGCAAAACTTCTCACAGAGTCACTGGCGTTAGATATTTTCTAGGTTAAAATATGTGGCACATTTGAATCATATCAGCTTTTTGATAAAATAATCGATACATTTTCAGCAGCAAAAACAAGAAAACGTTGTCCTTGGAATTAGATAATTGCAAGTAAAGCATCAGATTGCAGTGTTTCTTTTATTTTATGCTGCCACGAACAGGCTGAGTGGGAACCCTAAACTGAGTTTGTCCCCAGGCGCGGGAAACCGAGGTTCGCCACTGCTTCAAGTGTCGTTTGCTTTTTGCGAAGTGCTTTAATGTCTGTTGCTGCAACATGATACTGTAGATAGAAATGCTGTTTGGAATCTACGTAGTCGTATTTAATTTCGTACAAACCAGCACGAAAAAATTATTGTAACTTTAACTTACCTTGTAATGAAATGTCGCTTTTCTGCTACATCGCACGTTCTTTTTCTAACAGGCGTCACTGCATTTCTTTCACATTACAGTTAATTTGGGGAACGTTATTTTTGTAAGCGTGGTCGCAGGGGTCTTCACTTTGAGCTTCGTGCCTCGGATTGTGCTAAATAAATAAACTTAAAACAATTAGATAATTCCCTTTTTTCTAATCTGACGACTTTAGTCTTATGAAAAAATATCTTCTTGGAGAAGCGTGAATGACATTGCTATTACTCTAATAGTATTGTCTATTTTAATTTTCATTTTCTTAGATGTTTACAACGTTTACAAGCCCAGCAACAAAAATTTTGCACCTGTGAAAAAACAAACTTTTCGCTGAACAGAAAAAAGTGCACAGCAACGTTGAATAGAAATCGCCAGATTGTCCACTAGGCGATGTCAGTCGTGAGCAACATAATCTATGCCAGTGATTTTCAACCGGTGTTCCGCGGAAAACTAGTGTTCCGTGAAAGATCGTCAGGTGTTCCGCAGGAAATTTGATAAATTTGACTAGTGTTCCATCGAACACCGGTCGAAAATCACTAGTTTAACGCAATGAGCGTAAATATGTTTTCTTTCGTGAAAGTAATTAGTTTTAGGAGCAAACGAATAGGACTTTCTTGTTAATTTTAATAAATTAAAAGAGCCAAAACAGAAATAAACATCATAATTGTGATTATAAAATTTTGTTTGGTGTTCCCCAAAATTTTTTTATTGCATAAAGTGGTCCGTGATGCAAAAAAGGTTGAAAAACACTGATCTATGCGATGACAGACATCCACTGTTGCTTTTCAAGTAACACAATCAGTTGTTGCGCTACGTGTTTTGCCCAAATCGAAATGTTTTTGATACAATGTTATAGTTCAACGGTCTTGCTGGGCTACCCTCTTACTTGCAACGAAGCTGTTATATACCTAAGCACCTTGGAAAACACTCTTCAAAACCGACGAAGTTAAAAATGAAAGTTTTTTACGGCTTAGCATCAACGCGCATAGAAAGCAAAGCTTCTTTGTATTCCAGTGCTTACACTGCTTGTAAGCAAACCTGCTAAATGGTTGCCCGTTGTTTTTTGTACCGAAAGATCTCGTTATATTGATTATAATGTATCAAACCAACACTGAACATCCAGCAGTAACCTTTACAATGAATCCAATGCGCAGAACAAATTTACTTTCAAATGTTAGAACTTTTCATGCTTTTAACGTTGTGCACCAACTTTCTAGTTTTTGCGCACTTTGTTTTGCAATCTTCGCCGATGAAGTTGTGCTTTTGATATTTGTCTTGCAAACATATTCCTGAAATCACTCACCAATATATTTTTTGCTGCCCTCTTTCTTCCCTTGAAACATTTTGAAGCATCTGGGTTACTTTGTGTTGTAAAAGGTATATTGCTAGACATCAGACTTAATTTGTGACATTCCCTAGTACTCCAATCGCAAATCAGTAATTTTCCCTACTCACCAAAAAAAGCTGTCTTCTGTGTGAAATTATTTTCGTTGAAGAATTTTACACTTACACTAAACGAGGCACGGAAAGCGCATTATTTTTGTTTTCTGCTACTCATTCAAAGTTCTGCTGTTAAGCAAAAATCAAATCAGGCGACTTTGCCAAACACCAAAAGCTTTTTCTACTGTAAAACTCCCGTTATACGTGCAATCGCTATGTTTATTGCTTCACAATAATTTTTTAGTTTTCAACACCAATAATAACTGCTGAAAAAGTTCGTATAATCTGTGGACGTCACCAAATCACAATTCCCGGTCACTTGAGGGTTTAGGTTTCCGAGCATGCTACAGCCAGGCCCGTCGCCAGGATTTCGCTGCAGGGGGGCCAAAAACTACACGAGGAGTCCACAGTTTTAAATACAATATTGGATGCATGCAGCAACCGGTGGGCCAACATAAAATGGGGGAGCACAAATTTCAAAAGAGGGGCCGGGCACCACTGGCCCCCCCGCTGGCGACGGCCCTGGCTACAGCGCGTCTGCTCAATCTCTTACCGCTCCGTTTTGAAACCCAAACGTTCTGGTGGAACTACAGTAAAGTGTTCTCGTTGAGATGGCGGATAAATCACTTCGCGTTAAACTTGTTATCGTGAGTTTGCTTGAACATAATTTAAATCAACAAATATCACACTTTCGTTCTTTTAACTCTACACCCAAAGTTCGCAGTGACGAAAATTTTGGTTCATCTACGTTTAAACCTGACACAGCCCTACCAAACGTCAAGTAGTTCAGCTTTTTTATCATTGCAATTTCGCTGAAAGTTTATTTGACTCCATGTGTTTCGGTAAAAATTACATGACGTCATGTTTTTGTAAGTGGCCATCGCCTGGGCTAAACAAGCAGAGTTGATGTTGAAAAATATTTTCTTTGATTAACATTCTTACCTGACACAGCCACACAACGTCAACTGGTTGATTTCTTTTATCATCACGATCTTGCTAAAATTTTGATCATCTCCATGTGCTAAGCCGCAAATCACATGATGGCGATTTTGTATGTGATCGTTGTCCGAATGTAACACCAAAATTTGGATGCTGCAACTTCGCATAAGAAAAAGAACTGTTTTCTGACCGCTTGGCTTTGATTTTTCTTCGTGTTTTTTTGCATATTTTCATGCGAAAGTTTTTCTGATATTGCGAAAAAGTACGTATGGGCATTGAATGACAGGGAAACTTAATTTCATAAAGCAATAAAAGAACTTTATGATGGGATATTTTATATGAATAAGATTTCAGTACTGTGGATGCGTAGAGGCACGTGAAATCGATGTCCTATAAAAATAATTAGCTTGACTGATTCGCTTGCTTGTCACTTTTGTGGGGACCCGTAACTTCAATAAGCCTTGTGGGGAACTTGCACAAATCTGTATTGAAGTTACGTTGTGGGGACCCGTAACTTCAATACGGATTTGTGCAAGTTTAAATCATCGCAAAAAGATATGAGCAGACCCGTCGGCAGATTTCACGAAATCTTTAACAGTAAATCGAGAGGTTTCGATTGTTGATGTTCGGAGGTTTATTTTTTTAGAGCTGATGCCAGCTGCTTAATGCGCATTGCACACCTTTGAAACTAAAGCATTCAACACTTAGGCTGCACTTTCAAAAGCTGGAATGTTGAGGAAGCGGTGATTGGTCAATTCGTTCTCGAATATCTAAATAACAAATCTTTGCACGCAGGCTGTAGAAACTACGCTCTACACAGAACTACTATCGCGAATAACTTGTAACATGCAGAAACAAGGACCTCAGTTTAAAATACAAGTAGTCAGTACTTTTGTTCAGGGGTTTTACATGAAACATAGATCAACATACCATTTTATGAAAATTAAATTAATGCGTAAAAATTTCTTGGGAGGCTTTGAGTGCTCGGTTTGCCTCACACCCTGGTTGCGGGCCTAATTCAATTTATGCGCGCATTAAACTCTGTGAAAAGCAGTTTTGATCTTTTATTGCTTGACCATTCTCTTGAGGTCTTGAGTACTGTGCACACAGTGCGAAACTTGCATTGAAAAAGGCGAAATATTAAACCTATAGCAATCCACTCACGAAGCTATGGGCGTTTCTGCAGTCTATGTTTCATTTATATGTGTATACACTGTAAAATAACTTTTCCTACATCATAACTGTTCAACGACTATTTTTTTCAGATTACGATTTTTTTAACAACATTTTTTAAAAAGAAATTCAAGGTTAGGTTTTTCAAAATAGATCCTACGTCAGTAAAACAACACCAAAAATTTATTTAAAGTGCAGCAAAAGGAGCGGTAGCGAATAGCGGTAGCGATAGCTCGCTACTGTTTTTGTTCAGTAACGGATGCAGTAGCGCCGCTATTAATTTTAACAAATAGCGGTAGCGACGCTATTAATAAAGTAGCAGTTGCCCACCTCTGATATTAAGTGTGTAGTAATCGCATTATCAGCATTGTGTGTGATAGGAGTGTATATCTTGACTGTGGCAAAGCAACGGAAGCTTTTGGGAAACGTTGAGCGTTATTTGAAGCTATGGTTGAGCAACGGCAACGCTGAAACATAGAAAGTTCGCTTAAATCAGACTGTGGTCAACACAAAAGTGTCATGCACAGCAAGAACAGTGGTACGCGAACAAGCGAAGCGAAGCATACGTCACCAGACCTGGAGTCGATCGGGAAAGTGGAAAAGTCAAGGCAGCACTCGGTCGCGATCTAAGTAAGCGCAACGTTGCATGATCGTAAAGGAGATAACGAAATAACTGACAGTGCATTAATGGCCACAGATTGTGCTGTAGATCACTATGCCAAAGAAGGCCTGGTTAAAGACTACATCACCTGATTTGATGTAATTGCGTAATCAGAGATGAGCACGGATCAGAACTGGATCGGACTGGAACAGGACTGAAGCCAATTTTGGCCGGATCAAGACTGGATCGGACTGCAATTTTTTTGAAAATTGGCGGATCAGGACAGGATCGGACTGAGAAAATATTTTTTTGCACGCATAGTCCCACAAATTAATGTGATTATTCTGAACGTAGGCCTATCTGAACGTAGAACGTAGGAACGTAGGCCATTCTATTTGAATAAGATGCAGGTGTAGTGGTGTTATTGTAGCAGTTGTAAACCTTAGCAATAACTTTATCTTAACTGCTGGACTGATATTCATCTAATTTTGAAAGTGGGCAAATTGCTGAACTTGGTATCTAACTGAACTGGAAACTGGATGAAAAGAACCATGGATGAAAAGAAAGTTAAATCTCTGATGAAGAATATTCTTACAAATTCAGATGTCTTGCAAGAATCATTAAACATCACATTGCCACATCAATCCATGGAAATTGCTGATCAACTAACCAAAAATGATGTCTTCATACAAACAGTTGTCAGCAAACTATATGAACATATCATTGCAGATGAGAAATTCAAGCAAGAATTGCATGATGCACTGCTGTTTGAATTTCTACAAACTAATAGCAAACTTGAAAAACAAATTAAGCAAAATGAAGAAAAAATGAAACATCTGAACTCAAAAGTAGAAGGACTTGAGCAATATTCTAGAAGAAATTGCCTTCTCATTCATGGGATTCCTCATATAAAAGGAGAAGACACAGATAAGGTAGTGTTAAATTTTCTGAAAAAGAAGTTGGATATTGAATTGGAGGATGATGCCATAGACAGATCCCACCGTTTGAAATCTATGGCAACTACTAAAAATAAGCCAAAACCAATTATAGTGAAATTTGTAACTCATAATGATAAAGACTGGGTGTACTATAACAAGAAAAAATTGAAAAATCAAGAATACCTAATTACAGAATCTCTCACATCAGTGAGACTTCAATGCATGAAAAAACTAAAAGAAGAATACCTGGCAAAAAAAATAACATCTTATTGGTCTCAAGATGGGAACCTATTCTACATCAAGTCAGGTTCTCATGTCAAACAAATAATTAAATCTTATACTGATTTTAACGGAATCTAAGTAGGCTGCATAAATATGACTTTTGATGATTTGGGCTGATAAACATTTCAAAGGCTGTAAATATGATGATATATAATGTTTTTAACTGTTAGCCAATGAAAATATGCCAAAATCTATCATCTACAAGTGGTTTAAGTTAATAATTTTGATAAATAAACAATGGTTGCTGCTACTAAATGGAAGAATTGATTAGTTTTTGACTTGTGCTGACAAGTGAATTGTTTTGCCAGTTTTTCTAGGTTTTTTTTTTGTTGAAGTGCTTGATACTGATTTTGATTAAGTTTGTTTTTGAATTTTCGTGATATTAGTGTATACTATAGCAATTTCCAAATATCATATTGGATAATGCATAAAATAGATGATAGTCTTTTTTGTCAGACTTGTAAATGTGTGTGCTCAAAATGGAACTGTTTAACTTGTATCATTTGCTTTAATGCTTGTCATTTTGCATGCTCTCTTCTCACTTCTGAACAAACCTCAGCAGCTTTGAAATTTCAAGAACCCTTTTATTGTCAAAATTGTTTATCAAAAATTTTGCCTTTTCAAAGTGTGCCTGACATTCAATTTGCTTTCTCCAGACTTGATCATATATATTCCTGCAACTTATCAAACCCTAATACATATGAAGTACATAATGTACACAACCCATATTTTAGCACATCTGATATGAATCAGATGTTTACTAAAGCAACAACAAACTTCAGTGTTTTTCATTTAAATATCCGTAGCCTAGCTAAAAACTTTTACAAACTACAAGATTTTGTTAGTATGTTAAATTTAGCTCCAAGCTGCACTGCTGTTATTGAAACATGGTTAAATTCTGAATCTTCTGTTGGTACAATCCAACTTCAAAAAATATACCTTCATACATAAACCCTCCTCTACAAGAGTAGGTGGTGTTGGTCTCTACATGCAAAACTGTTTAAATTATAGTGTTTGCCATGACATCTGTATGCCTTCATCTAATTGTAAATCTCTATGGATTAAAATCAAAACCAATTTTAGTAAATTTATATATTTGCGAGTTATACATAGGCACCCAAACCAACAGTTTGATGATTTTGAAAAAGATTTAAAGATGGTGGCGTGAAGTAGGAGATTCATCCCAAAGCTTTTCGTCTGAAACTCTTCAAGGGATATCGTCAGAATGAAGTGGAGATACTGCCGAGCTGGTTTATATACAGAAAAGAAGAGATCTCATTGGTTAAAACAGTGGCCAATAAGAAAGTGTTTAGGAGATAAGAAAAGGCGAAGCTGTCATTGGTTGAAGATGTA
>Ga0210059_1000681_pt1 | contig 45816 bp, 14 predicted proteins | sample Ectturendosymbi2_FD_188042 | JGI IMG/M metagenome (GOLD analysis project Ga0210059, IMG submission 188042) | Ecteinascidia turbinata endosymbiont from Florida, USA - Sample 2 (SPAdes) (version 2) | ecosystem: Host-associated > Tunicates > Ascidians > Unclassified | place: Key West, Florida... | reverse complement strand
ATTGAAAAGATATTTTCAAAATGTCGTCAAAACTCAATCCAAATTGCTATGGGTTCGCCACTAGGTGCCGGAAATTATATTTCTGCTTTGTAGGGTGCCGCAAGCCTAAAAAAGTTGGGAGCCACTGAATTAGATGAACAAGAAGTCCAAGATAATGCAGGACTTTCTACACCTGTATTCGCCAGTATTATTGGTGCGTTGATTGCTGTAGGATCAACTATTGTTTATGGTATTTATCGATTGTGTACACCTTCTAATACTACTGTATATAACAATGTTACTTCTGTGGTATCTTAAGTAATAGCTTTATGTTTATGTTTGTGTTATAGCTTTATTCTAATAGGATTTAGTGCAATTTGATATTAATCAAATAGCGACATAATGAGTAAAACTGACAACGATAAGAAAACTGCTTTAGACAAATTTTTCAGGAAAAAGAAAATGAAACATCCACCTACCTCTGGAGAAATTAATCAAGCTGTGAAAGCACAGAAGGATAGTGCTACAAATATAAGAAACTTGGTACATAAGGTACAAGATCATCAACAGAAAACCGCTGTCGGCACTCATGACCTTTTATCAGAGGTGAGAAATCTTTAAAATATTGAAAAGAAACGTCAAAAACTGACAAATGAATACATAGCACAACAGAAGTGTGATACTTCATTACCACCCCTGAAAGCTCAGCTTGTATTGGAAGAAACCTCTTTTCCGTCATATTCACAAGTAGCTGCAGATATAAATGATATTAACACCCCACACATCCAACCTGCTACTTCTATCTATCCAGATTTATCACAACCATTAGAAAAAGCCATGACCATAGACGATATTACAAAATCCGGGACATCTATTCCTACTAGGAAGGTGGAAATATTACCGGAATATAAGGACTTAGCCTTTCATTGGAGATTTTGGCCTTTTGCAACTCTGGAAAAGAATCGTTTCAAAATGAACAAAAAAGTACAAGAAGCCGAAGTCCAATTACTTGAAAAATCGACTAACTCTCCGGAGGCAAATCTTGATAAGGAACGACAAGAAATTTCTAAAATAAAATATCTTATTAGTCGACTAAGTGAAATAACAATCCCAGTTGTGTCAGACTTAGAAAAAGAAGTAATAAAGAAGTTGTTCTTTGAGGACTCCGAATCGGATGCGGGACCTCCTTGGCACAACATACCAAAACCTATAACTTCTACTCCGTTCCAAGGTTTAGATCAACTTTGGCATGAAGCCATAACAAGATTTGGATTCTCAAAAGAGAAACCGGAGAACAATGCGAAACTCGCAAAACGCATTCGGGATATTATTCAATCTCGATTAGAATACTATACTAAAAGGCATAAGGATCCCATGATTCGTGCCTATCAAAATGAATTGGAAGTATTAAACTTGATTGAGAGAAACTTATTGCAATCCGAAACTAAATCATTTGGAGAAATATCTCCTATTACTAAAGAAAAAGCAGAATCTAAAAGAAACGTTTTGCCTTTTGAAGATGAGAAGGAATTCTATCAATGTGCAGAACCTTGGGGAATTAAACGGAATGGCTTTTTACGAGAAAAAGAAGCTACCTCGATTGTGTCAGACAGAAACACTCCAGAGAGACTCAACGAAACCTCTATACACATCCCAATCAATTATGAAACTCTCGACAAGTTTCATCATGATCTAGTAGAAATTGTTAAACTAAAATGGTATATGGAAGAAGGTTCTTTACAACCTTCCGAAATTTCTATGAATCCCAGCCAAAAGAAAACTATCCCTAAGACTTTGGTTACACCATTATTAGAAGGTCATGAAATTGAATGGGCTGAAATTACTGAGGACACTTTGAAAGAATTCCCTCACTTATCAGATAGACTAAAAATGCAAGGACTTATTCAATTCATGGAAGAACATCCCGTAGGTAGAAAAGAAGCACTAGCTCAACTTTATAGAAAGGCAAAGGATCAGACCTATGAAGCCTTAAAAAATTTCTTTGACTGGCATAAAAAATTTTTCCTTTGGCCATCACTCACGCCAAAGTAGCGTATAGCGGTAGCGGTAAAATTGTGATAGCTCGCTACCACATCCGTTATTTTTTTCAAAATAGATCGGCGCTCCCGCTAACGTTCCTGGAAAATTAGCTTGCTACAGTAGCTCACTATTTTAGTTGCTCGCTGTTGCCCAGCTCTGACCAAACCATTGGCGGACTTGGAGTCATGGCACAGAAGACAGAAAAGATGCTTACGAAGATACTGATGCGATCAGAACGCCCGAGCGGCAAGTGCGCAAAGCTGCACACTGTGGCAGCAAGCAATAATAGTGGTCACAAGCCGCGATCAGTATATTATTGCTTGTTCGTGCCACATGTATATGGGTGTTGTTCTTCGCGCACATCTCGTTCGTGGTGAATCACACATTCAACGCAACGCGTTTTCCAAGAGTCTGAATCCTCGAAATATCGAGAAAAGCGGTTTGATATCGTTATCCGTATCCGGTTCCCGTTTGAAAGTAGTTTTTGGATGTCCGTTTCCGGTTTCAAACTCTCTATCCTGGCAGATGGGATATCCAACCGGCAAACCCGTGTCAAACGAAATTTCTGACCTATTGTTCTTTGTCAGCTATTTTGTTTCTCAGCATAGGTGTAGGAGCCAGCAAATTTTTGGGGGTGCAAAGGATTTTTGCACAAAATTTCCCAAACTTGCCCAAAAAGTTGTCGTGCAACTTTTGCCGACCGTTTTTCTGGTGTGACCTCCAACAAAATGGTCTCCACTTGTTTTTCTGCAAACCTTGGGCGCCATTTTTCGAAGTCAAACAACGTTGGGCACCATTTTTACCCAAATTTTCAGGGGTTTTGCTCGGATTTTCTGGGATTTTGCGTAAATTTTCAGGGATTTTTCCCGGATTTTCAACAAATAAAAAGGTTTGGGGGTGCTCTTGCACCCCTGCACCCCCGCCTTCTACACCACTGCTTCTCATAGCAAAGGAATAAAGTTTGGCAATAACTTCGTTGATTTGTGTTGCATAAATTAAACCATTTGGTTAGGTCTCAGATACCCACAACAAGCTACAGTACGGGAATAACTGTAACCACTGTGAAAAATTTTGGACTTAGTCTTACGTCTCAATTGTTTTTTGTTTTTTCTTACCCCAACCCAAACCTAACCCGACGCACGTACCTAAATACTAAACCCTGAGCCCTAATAATAAGTTTTCTCAGCGTATTTGATATGCAGACTACTCGGTGCATGCGCACATGGCGTGAAGTCAGAAAATTTCGCTTGATACCGGATAGTGATCAACTCTAGTAAATTGTCAATAGCGTCACCTACTGGTGGAAATTGTGTCACATCTCAAGAGTTTTCTGAGATTTGTGAGGCCTGATGTGACATGTGATGCGAGCGAACAAGGGAAGGGAATAGGCCTTGCGTTGGTTCTCAACTTCTCAACCATTCATTGATATGGTGACCGGAATGCGTCTCCCAACCATCCTTTGTGCCGCGCTGAGCAGTCTTTCAATAATAATGTTTTGTGTAACAGAATTCGTTCCGCAATAAAGCAAAAAAACATGTCAATTGATTGACTTAGTTTGGTTATTATCATGATTGTGTTGTTAAAATATCTTCAGTGCGGCTCTCTAACAAATTCAATTCGTAAGACTGGATTTGGGACCTTCAATGAAAATGTTGAGAACCACTGGCCTAAGTGTACTGTATGCTGTGTGTGTTGTATGCTCGTTGTGCTGTGGCCTGTATGCTCGTTGTGCTGTGGCCTGTATGCTCTACATTGGTGTGGAAGCAGTAGGTAGTAGGCTATGTGTTTGTTTTTGTTGTGCACAGAGATCGGATGCTACTGTAAGATAGGTTCTCTAAAATTGAATTTAGGATTTACATTTACTTTAGGGTTTAATTTTACTTTTAGGGTGTAGATTTTACTTTATGCTTTGTGTTTAGGTTTTGGGCTTAAATTTTGGGTTTAAGTTTTTGGGCTTGCTAGTAGTAGTAGTAGTTGCTTTGGGTTAGATATAGGGTTTCAGGTCATCATGTGACAGACCATATACGCTAATCCATGCATTGTATTATCCTTGTTGCTTGACCATTTCAACCAATATCAGATTCACCTATCCAGCAGTGTTTTTGCCTCTAATGGCAAGATAGATAGGCACTGTCATGTTAAATTTTAGAAATGCTAGTAAAAGGCTAAATCTATTTTGTCTCATGAAGCAAAAATTCAGTGCTAGAACTATTTTGTCTTCAACCAATCGTATTTGGTTGAAGGCAAAATAGCTAAAGCAGTGCTTTTGCCTCATGAGGTAAATTAAAAATATATGGTTTTACATGGGCAGATCAGGATTGGATCGGACTGATGATTTTAAAAAAATTTGCGAATCTGGATTAGATCGAATTTAAATCTTTTGGATCAGTATTAGATTTGGACTGCACATTTTCACAGTCCACTTATCTCTGCTATAATTGATTAGATGAAGCATACAAAACTACTGTCCAACCAGTGCAAGTGCCATAAAACGAAATTTATTTTTAAACAAACAAATGACGTTTACCTATATAGAAGATCAAGTTCAAAGAGTATTTTTTAATTTAAAGTTTTCAAATAAATTTGGTTTATACCAACTCAATTTGCTAAAGTTTATGATATGTACAAATATAATCAAATGGCAAAACAGTGCTTTTGCCTCATGAAGCAAGACAGACGAAGCTGTGCTTTTGCCTTATGAGGCAAAATAGACACTGCCTTCTTTATGGGTTAAGCTAGATACAGGCCAAGATTTTGGAGGGGTTATAGGTTTGTTGTTATGGGTGTGGTCTGGTCAGGGTGTAAAAATGTGAGTTCATGACATCTCTACTGCTGAACCTGTTGGAGCTTTGTAGAATGGTTGTTTTGAACATTGATTTTCTGATGTGGATATCTTATTTTCCCATGATGCTATTGTCATGAAATTTAGCGCGTGTCATCAACTAACCATGATATCACTGTGATATCATCAATGACATCATTTTTAATGAAGTTTCATAGGTGGTATTCTTCACTAGACCCTTTTTCTTTACCAAGTACATAAAGATATGTTGTGTAGCCTAAACTGGTAGAAGTATTAAAAAAAGGAAGTGGTTACAGGTCGGCTTGTGGACCTTTATTTGATAACTTATTTATCTGCTACCTGTAACGTGACAGTAATGTATGACCAGAGTGCAATAGGCTTTGTGGAAACGTATTAAATGTAAAAAAATCTAACCTTTAACCCTAAACTTTAAAACCTTAAGCCAGTGATTTTCAACCGGTGTTCCGCAGAAAACTAGTGTTCCGTGAAAGATCGTCAGGTGTTCCGCAGGAAATTTGATAAGTTTGACTAGTGTTCCGTCGAACACCGGTCGAAAATCACTAGTTTACCGCAATGAGCGTAAATATGTTTTCTTTCGTGAAAGTAATTAGTTTTAGGAGCAAACGAATAGGACTTTCTTGTTAATTTTAATAAATTAAAAGAGCCAAAACAGAACTAAACATCATAATTGTGATTATAAAATTTTGTTTGGTGTTCTCCAAAATTTTTTTATTGCATGAAGTGGTCCGTGATGCAAAAAAGGTTGAAAAACACTGCCTTAAGCCTATGCCTAACACCTAAACCAGTGTTCTTGAACTTTCATGTTTTGTGGCCCCCTTCCAGAGACTGTTAACACTTGTGGACCCTACACATTAATAGGGTTTTGCAATATCACGGCAGAGCTATTCAGCAAAGGCCTCTTCTTGTGGCCCCTGAAGAACTGTTTAGTGGTCCCCAAGAGGTGCCGAGGATCCCAGTTGAGAAAACCCTGCCCTAAACCTAAAGTCTAAACCATAAACCTAAACTTTGAAACATTGAACTTAAACCTAACCCCTAAACCCAACCTGTAAACCTGAACTCTAAACCTAAACCCTAAACCTAAACTTTGAAACCTCAAAGCTAAAGTGAACCCCTAAACCTAAACTTTGAAACCTTAATCCTAAAGCTAACCCCTAAACCTAAATTTTGAAGCCTTATACCTGAAGCAAACCCCTAAAAACTTGAAACCTAACACCTAAACCCAACCTGTAAACCTAAACTTTAAACCTTTCCGTAAACGTAACCCTTCAACCTAAAGTCTAAACCTAAACTTTTAAACCTTAAACCCAATCCCTAAACCTAACCTTAAATCTAAAGTTTGAAACCTGAAACCTTAAACCTAAAGCTAACCCCCAAACCTAAACTTTAAACCTAACCCCTGAACCCTAACCCTGAAGTCTGAACCTAAAGCCAAACGTAAACCTACACTGTAACACTCCAGTACTACCAAAACGAAGGTTGCCAATGTGGGAGCTGAACTGAAAAACATTGTGGATTGCCACAGCAGATGTAAACGCTACCACAATGGTGCCGCTTGAGTGACAAACTCAGCGTTTTATTCGAACCCCATCATGTGAGGCAGATCCGTAGCCACTTGAAACACTATTCAGCATGTCATATTCTACTTTTATTCGGCTGATGTTTTCATTGCTTTCAGCAATTGTGCAGTTTACCATGAAAAAGCTTATGTAAGAGAATGTGCTAACACAGGTGGATTTTACATATCTGCAAAATATAATTTGTGACCTGTTTGTTTTTCAAGTTGATTCTGTAGATTGAAATTTTATTAGTCATGAATGAAACAGATGACTTTCAATGCCCTGTTGCTCAGCAACAAGTGAGTGTGTAACATTTTTTTTGTCTAGTGGTTAAGGCTAATCTAGTGTGTTATAATAAAGATAGTTGTTTGTGTGAAACAGTACAGCTTGTGCTAGATTGTAGACCGTACCTGCTTTTTCATTTAATGTAATCTATAGGTGTTTTTGTTACGCAAGTGATTAAAGAACTATTGCTGAAGGATATTGGGCTTGAATCAAAAATCTAGTTAAACTGCTAACTACTATAAAATTATATTATCATCATAAGCAATGTTACCTATTTACGTATAAAAGATAAACTGGTCATCCCAAAAGTTGTTGGCCAGTTCTCATACAGGTTTTCATCATGTTGCATTCCTTTACCTCAGGGGTGGCCGACTGGGATTGAGTAAAAAATTTTTTGGTAACTCGTGATTGACTGGGCGGTAATAAAGTCACAAGTAGAAAATGTCATAAAATGCAAAAAAAGGAATATATATTGATTGAAAAATGTTCTTTACAATTCAATGCAAAATCAAGCATGATTGACCAGCTGAGACTCGGTGATTGACTGGCCGATCGCGATTAACCTGTTGGCCACCCCTGCTTTACCTGATTAATGATTAAAAACATTCCATTGAGATGACAGTTGCTATGAAGCTTCAGATTTATGCCTAGATAATACTTAAATAGAATGTCAGTTTTTATATTAGTTTGTCAAACTCAGCAAAACATTGCGTATTCATATAACAATGTTCCCAGTTGATTTTACTATAACCTAAGATTTTCAGTTGTACAATCTGCTGGATGATGCTTGTGCTGTGATGTAATCCAGTGATTGTGGCCATTGCATGCAGACATCTGTTTGCTTGATGTTAACTTGTTTCTCAAATGGTGAAATACAATTGTGCTGATGTTATGGTCAACTGTAGCTGAAAGGTTATTTAGTGCATCATTGGTTGCTGAGTATGGAACTGGAATAAATCGCTTAGTCTGTAATTATTTTTAAAGGATTGTTTTATAATTGAAGTAGGTGTGTATTGTTAAGGCAGTGGCTACAGGTCCACCAGTGGACCTTCACATTTGAAAAGTTATTCATCCACCACTTATAACGTGACATTAATGCATGACAAGAGTGCAGTAGGCTTGGTAGAAACGTACTAAGCCCTGAACCTAAACAGTAAACTTAAACCCTGAACATAACCCCTAAACCTGAACTTTTAAACATAAACCCTAAACCTAAACTGTAAATCTGAAGAGAAAAGTGAGGAAACTTTTGAAAAAAGTAAAGAAATACTGGTCCCATGAATTAAAACGTGCAACCACTAACATCAAAATGAAGGTTGTCAAAGTGAGAGCCAAACCAAAAAACATTCCCACAGCAGATGTGAATGCATCTGCTATGCTGCCACGACGATTCCGCTAGAGCAACAAACTCAGTGTTTTATTCGAACCGCGTCATGTATGGCGGACCCATAGCCACTACGAGATACTCGTACTTCAAAATCACGCATTGAGACATTATTTTTTTGCGCCACTTTGCAACTCCTTAACTTGCCAGTCGATTGTGCTAGAGCACTGTTCAAACGCTCAAAAGACTGGGTGAGTCCTCTAGTTTGCAATGAAAAAAAAATTGTTTTGGGTTTCGAGTTTTTGTGAGTGAGATCATAAGTAAGGTAGGTTTATAGGTCTTTTTGGCCAAGATTATTGGGCCCTGGGCCCCAATTGCAAGAGGAAGTATTTCGCTGTCAAAATATTTTGTGGAAACTAGGCTGAAATCCAAGTCTTTTGAGCCTTTGATTATCTTTCTAAGGTTTCTGGTTCAAATGTTAAGGTAAAAAAACAAAATTTGGGTAAAAATATTTTGGGATAATTTTTATCCAAATTCTGATTTTTTGACCACAATTTTTGAACCAGAAACACTAGAAAGCTTATCAAAGGCTTACAAGACTCGGATTTTAGCCTAGTTTCCACTGAAAACTTGTGCGAAGTGCTTACCTTGTGTGTTCATTGCAAACTAAAAGACTCGCCAAATCTTTCAATGGTTTGAACAGCTCTCTTCTGGTATAGCAGCAATTACAAAAATTTGTTGGGAGTTCCACTGAGAAAAACTTGGTCAAACTTGTTGCAACTTAGTGGTAACGAAAGTGGTTTGACTTTGACTTAAAAAGGAAACTTGGTGTGTTGTGAACTGCTGTGATTTAGAATTGGCTATTGTTATGTGGTGCAATATGAGAAGCTTGTTTCTTCGAAGTTGATTAAGCTTGTTTCTTCGAAGTTGATCAAAAATCATTACAGATAACCAAAGCTGTTTGTGCGTTGTTGGAGATATGCAACAAATCATCAAACAAGGAAGCGCTTTTGTCAGATTCTCCCAGAATAAACTTGGTTATTGCTGCTCACAGGATTCCATCAAAGAAGGGAAAAGTTGTTTTAATGTAGGTAGACTGTGTGTGCATTGTTCTGCATTTGTAAAAATTCTTACACAGATATATTATATATTTTTCAACAAGTATTTTAACCAAAAAGTGTGAAAGGTGATGGCATTGCACTGTGTTTCTGAATAGAAATATTTTATGTGTTCATGAATTTGTCAATCAAGTTTTCAACTCCACTGCAACGTGAAAGCTTTTTGTTTTTGCAAAGTTTGATTTAGCAGTACACTCTACTAGCATAAGGTCTCATATAGACATCCATTGTAGACTCAGTATGTGTTTTGGTAGGAACGTAGAAACATTTACATCATTGATGCTGTGCTTGGAGAAAAAATGAATGTGTTATTTGACTATGAAAAGCCACATTCTGCTCTATTGTGCCGTTATAAATTGCAAAGGTGCACGCTGATGCTATAGACCCTATTTTGTATTCAGTATCGAAAAATTCAGATTTCTTTTTTTAATGCAAAATTTGTTTTTGTGGAACAAACATGTATACAGTATATTTGACCATTCAGAATAATATCGAAAATGTTGTTTTGTGGACAGAGAGGAAATAGGAGCATGAATTGCAAATATAGCAGCAGTCACCAATACAGCAATCTACATAAAATAAAAACTGAAACAGTGTTTAAGAGTGTGGTCAATTTTACTTCATTCGCTTTGAATCGGGCTGGTAATGTTGGCACTATTATTTGCTTCTGAAGTAGAAATACGTGTGTTTTCCATGACAACACTAGGGGTGTTTTTTTAAACCATCCAACAGTAGTCATGTCTGAGTTAGTAATTGGAATGGAACCAAGCGTGAAGTAAAAAAATCTTGTATGTATTAGAGTGAATGCATGATTGTTTAGTTTACTTTATATATACTTTTAGTATAGTCTATAATATAACTGTGCAGTTTGCACCAGTGTACTTGCATTGGCATTTAAAATGTAACTGATGCCTTGGACTATCAGCAAGTAGTATAGTAGAGCTCTGAAAAAATGGCATATTTTGTTACAATATAAAAAAACGTATTCTGCTTTTTTCTGTCTATGTGGGTGTGTTAATTAAGAGTATCTAAATTATAAACTACGTCATATATGTAACATGCACATTGCACAATTAAAGTAATGTATGAATTAAATGTTCAAATTTTTGCGAACAAGGTTCTTATTTCCGAAAGCCCAACCAGCCAAGCTCACATTTGATTTTTACCGGACAACTGATGATTTACACTGCAAAGTATTGCTTGTTGCAACTTGCACAACGTTTCTTCCTTTTGTCAGCGCGAACTATTAAATTAACTGCATCTTGACATGCGTGAATTCATTTATTTGCTTTTCCAGAAAGCTACCGCACGCTCTCTACAACGCACAGTCAGAAATTTGTGTGTTTGCGAAAGACATTGATAAGAAGGACGTCGAAGTGTCTGAAGAATATTATCGTAGTCTTTTCAGCGAAACACTTGGATTTATTCCGAAGGTAGCCTAGTGGAAGGCGTTGGTGTGTTAATAGAAACTGCAATTTTTTTCGGTGTTCTTGTTTTACATGTCTAGTTGTGTATCTTTTTGAAAGATTTCCCACTGTCTAAATATTGTTAATTCGTCCGCGTGGCGATAGTCACTGTTGACTGAACATTAACAAAAGTTAATATATGTTGCTTTACGCTGAGTTGTGTCTCAGGAAGCCCACTAACGTATTCCATCGTTGAGTCTGCTGGTGAGACAACCGCTTACCCTATTTATAGATTATTTTTTGTCGCGGTGTTTGATTATTTTCCCCATTGTTTGCGGCTGGATTTCAGCTGGTATCGTGCCTACAAAAAAGCAGCTGCCATTCTGAAATACAGTATTACCTGCGTTTTAATAAAATTAATTTTCGACTTTGTTTTCTATTTAATTTTTTTGTCGTGAAACTTCGAAATGAAGAAATAGATACGGATGTTCTGCTGTTGGCGAAAATCATTTCGTTGCGGAAAAAATTTTCCCACTGCAAAATGTCATCTATAACAGGTCTTCTCAAACTTTTTGTTCTGCGACCCCATTGCAAAAAAGTTTTTCTGTGCGGCCCTTTGATGGATAGCCTAGATGTTAATAATACGTGTAAACGTCTCATTGCAAATATCAAGAAACATTGTTGTCCATTGCGAAATCATGCGAAATGCACACAATCCACAAATATGTAACTTTACAGGAATAAAACTACCACGTAATTGAAACAGCAAGGCTAAAACAAGCAAAAACACAATTCAGTTTATAGAAGTTATCAAGCACAACTAATGGGATGGATGCACTTGATGATTTTGCACAGATTATATTATCCATTGGTAGATTGATACAAGGCAACGCTGGACGCAGGACATTCTCAACATATTTTCGCTTTTTGGACTTGACGATTATCAATTTTGAGAATGCCGCTTCACAAAATTGCTAAGAGTTTATGAAGGGCTAGATCAGAAATGACATGGCATTCATTTCTTGTTCGTGTCCAAAAATGACATAAACTCTGTTTTGAAAATTCCAGTTGGACTCTTTTGTCGTTTAATAACTCCGCAAACTCATCCTGTGCTTGGTCAGTGTGTGTCCTCCTGAAATTTCAATAGTGTGTGGTTTGAGGATCAAATTTTTCATGAATCAAATTCCAGTTAACTTCGGGAACTGTGTAAGAAACTTTTAACTTTAGTGTAAACCTACTTAATGTGCTCTCAAAGTAGTTAGCCTAGCCCCTAGAGTTCTAAACGCAAGCGTGCCTTCATATCGGAATGAATGCAGAAAAGTCAATATTGGTTAATACCTTGAAAGAATCATATGACATAGCAACGCATAACCTGTTGTGCTTAGTTGATTATAATTTCATAGCTCAGGCAGACATCCTAGAAAACAACTGACAGCATGAAGCACGGTATCGCCCCTAAAAATGATGTAGAAATAGGTCCACTGCAGGCCTACTTTTTATTTCATTGTAAAGTTTATAAAACTTCATACGTCTGATTTGTCGAGCCAATTTGTTTCGCGACCCCAAAATTACATCTCCCACGACTCAGTTTGAGAAGCCCTGTTCTATAACAAGTATCGACCGGCTTGACCTGTGAAATAGGAAGCCTGTATAGCAGGGGTGGCCAACGTAATCACCCGAGGTCCCACTTAATGCCATACATAGCAATAAATGGCTTGTAAAGTTCTGTCATTGTCATGTTGGTGTGTGATATTTACAATAAATCTACCTGAGGAAAGGTACGTGTGTGAGTAAGGAAGAGATGGGGTGATGTTCAAGTGTGGTCGTGTGTATGATGTGGCTCGGTGCGGTAACACAGTAAGAAATGTGGCTCTTGGTCTCTGACTGGTTGGCCACCCCTGCTATACACCCTAATTGTTGTCTAGTGCCTCCAGTAGCTTGCATTATTTAGTGCTGCACCGATTTCTCTTGATAGTGTTGCTCATTGCTAAAACCAGATTTGCGTGAGCATTGTTAAAGCTTTGAATTCGCAGAACGTCTTGTGAACAGAAAGTCAAATTTCTATTATACAATAAACCAAAGTGAATGAATGAATGATAACTTAAAGCGTGTCTTGCTGAGAACGCCTAGGGCGAATCTCACGTTCGTCGATTCCATAATCTTTTTCAACATCTTAACGAGTTCTGCGATTTCGATATTTATAAGCTTAAGCCCGGCAGCACTTTTTTATGACTTCTGTTTTTCAATCACTTGTTTTTTGTGATTTTTATCAATGGCAGTAGGCCTAAAGTGGTACAGTTGTTTGAGCACGCGCCACCAAAATCTGGTAGTCTGGGTTCGATACCGGGTCGGGTCATGCCGAAGGCTAACAATGGTTCTTGCAGCGTGTCTAACCTGGTGTTCGGCGTTGATGGGTGAGTGCAAGGCAACGGTTCACGCGCGGCACTGCCATTGACTCGCCACAGCATTACTGTGAAAGCAGCCGCGTAGCGCCCATGGCGCAAGCAAGCGGAGATGGGGCGTCCGCAGACCACTAGTGACACTCCGAAAGGAGTGCAACTAACGACTACAAACGAAGCTGAACTGAACAATTTCATGAGATAGCCGGCCTTGTGAAAGTATGTTAGATTTTATTGAGCCATTCGTGGAGAATTGATTTTCTTATTCCCGTTTCAATATATTTTATCTTCGTTGCAGGTCATTCCGTTGTTGTCTTTGCGTCGGGACTTTAAATCGTTCGAAGCGAAACGGAGGCTTTGCGATTCGCACGACCTTTTCATAACAGACGACACCGTCAAACATCGTCTGCCGAGATTGCTGTGCAAACATTTCTATGCAAAAAAGAAGTGAGTTTGACGAAGATGAAAATAATTTCGCGTTTTTGAAGTTGTGGAACAAGCTTGAACTGACTTCAGCTTCAAATCCCCCCAGAGTTTTGTTAAAAGCGTGAAGTTGTCAATGCATGGTTCTCCCAATCTATGCAGTTAATAATAAATTTTTTTATTGAACACGCAGGACTGCCAGCAGCAAAGCAGTCTCGTCCAACTTTCATTAAGCTCTTTGCAGTTTCAGGTTTTCTTTATGAAATTGTTTCAGGCAGCCACTGAAAGTTGATCTGAAGAGTAAGCGATGGAAGCACGATTTTGTGAGCCTGATGGCAAGTACCCGATGGATCATTTCAGGTTAGTGATCATAGACGCAAGTTGACGAATGTCCATCGGCGGCACAAATGTTGTTTAAACTCCAGTAAACCCCCATTCCAAGCTTTTGCTTGTGATTGCGGTCTTCCTGTCAAGATCAATGCTGTAGTAAGCGTGAAATGGAAATTAGCTTCATACTGTTGAACCTTTGCGTTCTTTCCAATTCACCGGATTGGTGCTTGCACCTGCTTCTTCTATGAGCTTCCTCGACAAAGCACACCAATTCAACTTGCAGGCCGAGGCGACGCCAGCATGATCCACGCAGCCTACAGCAACTTCTCACAGGACGACATCGTTGAGAACATCATGGCGTGTTTGAACAGCGTTGCAACCAACATGATCAGGGTCAGTTGATCGCTGATGATGATATTCTTCCGCCCTGCGCTTATTCTTACGTTGGAAGTCACACCTGTGCTGTTGACATCAACTACAACACTAATGGGATGAAAGGTCGACGTTGGGCGTTGCGTGGTTGCTCGTATTTGGCGTCAAGGGTTTTGTAGACGGACACAGTTCTTAGCAAATGTTGCATAATTTGAATATTCGCCTGATGTTTCAAATTGCTGGCTAAATATGGAAATTTGTGAGACACCTTAACATTTAACCTTCTTAAATTCAGCTCTTTTGAAGTAGCTTCAATTTTTCTTGCACCAAGGTGTCCCTTATTTTTCAGGGATGGTCAAACGTCCGCTCAGTTTACATCAAAACTGACGATTCCTTGTCTCTTCCCATCTATGTTTCCGCCAAAGAACCCGACGACATAGACGTCAAGGATGAGGAGGAGCTGCTGTACATAGAAAAGAAACAAGCGCAGAGGAAACGAGACGTATGCATGTTCTTAACTTCTTCGCCTGTTCCGTATACAGCGCAGCTGAGTTGTAGCAACGAACCGCTGTTAAGGAGGGTCCTCCAACCGCTCACTGACTAATTCCGCTCAAACGACGTCCTTGGGGTTTTGCTTTCCATTTTCCTGCTGTAACTATTGCACGCTACGAGCACTTTAACTTAGATGGCACCTGGTAGGAGTGAAGCTGCTCATCGTGATAGAGTGCGTTTGGTGAATTGCTGCTGAAAAAGAAGACACAGTGGCACCATGCGCGCACGTTTGCGTTGCTAAGCAGCTAGCTCGCAGTGAATACGCTTCGTCTTCTTTGCAGTCATACTTTATCTAAAATTGTTGGCAAGCGACAAAACTGTTTTGGTCACCGACTCAGTGTTTGTTTCAGACGCCTATATTGGCTTATTTCACAATGTCACACCGCGCGTTTTCCTTCCGCAACCCCTATTTCACACATTTTAGTATTTTTGACACCAATTTGACGGGTTTCCTCGCTTGGTTGGACGTATCAGGAAAAAACGGGATAGATTGAGCGCAAGCGATTGTGTGAAATCAGTTATCGAGCGCCTTCCCACTGTGAACTTGATATATGTTGCTTGAGATAAGAATTCCTGCTGTCACCGTTTCTCGTTTTTGTCTAAGTTTTTGTCTTGTTAAAATTGGTAGAATACTGCTAAAGCTAGGGTTGACAAGCGGTGAACTTTAACTCTGAGCCTGATCCCTGATGCCAGGGTTGCAGAGTCGAGGTAAAATGTCCGACTCCTAGCTTCCAAAATTTCCCGACGCCGACTCCTTAGCATAACGTGAATGAAGCTTGGCTGTCAGCAATTTAACAATCAGTGGAAATCGTGGTACACAGCATGAATTCTCTGTTTCAATAAAAGTTCCAAAAGAAATTGTACCATTTCAACAGGCAAGAATTAGGATTCCTATTGGGAGTGCGATGCAAAAAAAGTTCAATCCGAAGTCGGAGTCGGATAAAAAATCTGCCACCATGCCTGATGCTACTCTAAATCCTAAGCAATAACCTTCGCTTGCGAAAACCAGCTAAAAGGTCGAGAAACAGTAGCTTTTCAGCTTTCCATCTGACGTAGCTAGACAAAAGTTAGCACTGCTTGCAACCCTTTTCTAACTGCAACTATCGTGTGTGGTACACCGTTTGGTTAAAGCCGAATATTATGGCGTATGATTGTGGTCTACTTCACGGACCAGGCTTAAATTGCAGACATGTGCCTGGAGTGACTAGTCAGATTCAATGATGGTCCGTGCATGCATGTAATCTTCATACTTGTCACAGTGGCGGCTTCCCGTTCTGTTTTATTTAGCCTAATGTTGCCGTATACTGTACAGTAGCTCAAGACGGTTATAAAGTCTTTGTGGTAATACAGCAGGTATATGGTTTTTACGCGAAAACCGTCACCTTGGACCAGTAGTTGTTCGACGAAATGGTTTTGTGTTCAGGGAGTACCAACGAAACACAGTTTGTGTGAAAATAAGCTATTCCTGGTCGCAGAACGTTCAAATGGGGCCTTAACATTGAAGGTCAAACCGATTATAAGCTAAAAGATTAATTGCACGTAGTCTATCTCAGGCACAGTTTTTAAAACTAACGACACAATACTCATCATCTGTAAGATAGTTTTGTCTATCTAAGATGAAATTTGCTGTCAGTGTCTTCGCGAAAAAGTTTTATTTTAGTTGGTATGAAACAACTCATTAGCCAAATCAAAAGCGACTATTTTTGCAGCAAAGTGATTACTGGTATTTAAACTTGAACTTGCAACCATTGAACATAGTTCTAAAGTATTAAATCGTTTACTGTTTAACGAAAGATTCCAAAGGTAAGCATGGAAGTTGATTTTCAGCAACATCACCATGTCGAGGCGCTGTGAACCGCTCACGCATTGTTCTTCAAGGTGCTTTCTGAAGCTCTATGCGGCACCAAGTTTGTAAAAAATCAGCAAGAATGGACACTTCAGCGTCCTCACTTAGTTTGTATCAAGCTGGGAATTTCGTCCCCGTTGCGCCTTCACTAATAAACCGTTGTGGCTTCTTTCTTCTTTGTCAACGGTGGAACTTGTCTTCGAGCAAGCAGTGTTTTCTTTTTCAGGACTTCTACGCACCGAAAGTGATGAAGTCCCGCGGCAGCTTGAAAAGCCGAACGAAACGAAAGGAATGGATGAAAAAAGCGGCGAAAGAATCGAGAAAACAATCAACAAAATCATAAAAAAATAAACCTGCTCCAGATTGAATTGCAGTGCTGTGTTTGTCAGGCGTAGTGCTCAGAGCACATTAAGTTGTAGAGCTGCGTTAGAGGGACTGCGGAGTAATGGCTGGGTCAAACACTCCTAACCATAGGTGTACGAGGTGGGGGGGGCTTCCGACCCCCGCTTTGAAAAATTTCAGGGCAAGCGCAAGTTGCTAAAAAATCCTGAATGTGAAAGGTAGATTCAATACAGTGAAAAAATTCAGGACAAGCGCAAAGTTGCTCGAAAATCCTGAATGGCAAGAAGTATATTCAATATAGTGAAAAATATTAGGGCCAACTCTTCGGGCAAGCGCAAGTTGATCAAAAATCCTGAATGATAAAAAATATATATTCAAAACAGTGAAATCAGGGCAAACTGTTTTTCAGGACAAGCGCAAGTTGCTCAGAATTCCTGAATGCAGAAAACAGACGAAATAAAGTGAACATTTTCAGGGCAAGCGCAAAAACCCTGAATGTTAAAAAATATATTCAATGCAGTAAAAATTTCAGGGCAAGCGCAAGTTGCTAAAAAATCCTGAACGATAAAAAAATTTTCAATTCGGTGTATATTCACTTGGGGGTGATCCGTGTAAATTGGGCAAATTGTTATTTTTAGGGCAAATTTCTTCCGCCCCCCAGTAAAATGCCTTCCCGTACGCCTATGCTCCTAACCAATTCACTATGGAGCGTGAATCAGTTTGCTTCGCATTTCCTACATTTCCTTGTAATTTTCCTGACCATACAAGATCACGTCGCGGTTTCTTTGAACTCCAGTTTTATGCGCATGGTCGTCGGAAAGATTTTTTAAGGCGGTAGGGGACAAAAGTGGTAAAGTTTCATATTACCCACTCGAAACATATGAAAACAACTCATATTTGCTGAAACGTTAATAGGAAAGTGTCAAAGTTTTAATTCCAGGAGGAACAAAACCTCCTTTACGACGCTCATGTTTCTGCCATGAATCTGTTTAGTTTCTCCGTTGATAGCCATTTTTTACGGATGAACAGGCACGAAGCTATCAAAAAAATAACAAAAGCGCTAAATTGCTTCTTCTACTACGAAAAAACAAATGCTGCAAGTGCAGATTTGTCCGTATGTTTGAAATTATACTGAGACCTGCAGAGAGTTCCTGTTAGATCTCGGGTGAAGGCTGCAGTGTGCCGCAGTCAGTGGCTTACTCAGATCTGGCGTTTTGGGAGGCAGTTGAAAAATACGACGCCCGCATTAGTAGTTTTTATTAAAACAATGAAGAAAACCCCAATCAATTAAGGGCGCAACATCGGTTTGGGGTAACAATTTCCCTCTGTTGGTCCACCATTTGCATTTGTGTGAATTAAATGTTTGTTCAGATGGTTTTCTTGTAGAAATGAAATAATGTTTAGAAATTGGAAGTATCCCAGCTGGAGAAGGCTCGTGTTTCGCCGGAAGAACAGTGCCACGAATTTGTGATTCAACGGAACTTGCAGGGGATTTAACTGTGGGTGGGATTTGTTTCATACCTGTTAGAACGGCAGCTTTGTGACAAGTGCTTTTGAAAAAAAGCAATATGTTGTTCAGGCGTGTTGAAATCTAAGGGTGATACGAGCCTGATGCGAGGTTGCGGAGTCGGAGGCAAAATGTCCAACTTTGACCTTTCCAAAATTTCCGACTCCGAATCCTCAACATTACGCTTACGTGAATGAAGTTTGGCTGTTAAAAATTCTGAGCAACTAGCCATGGAATGGAAATCGGGGTACATGCAGGAATTTTCTGTTTCTACAAAAATTTGAAAGAATATGTACGATTTCAACAGGGATTCCTAACATGGGGGTGTCATGTAAAAAAATGATTCAGTTGGACTTTCGGCGTAAGGTAACCATATGGCCGGTATTTCACCGGCCTGTCCGGTATTTGTATTTTACTGCTAATTTAGCAGAGGCCGGTAAGAAGCCGATATTTTGAAAATAAATAATTTGCAGTAACTGCAAAAAGAATTAGCCCAGAGCTTTCCGAATTAAACGAATATCAGCATGCTGTGATTGGTCTGTTTAGCCAACATGGTGAAGAGTGATGTGTGATCTTGTTTTTCCTTGTTACGATGTGTCAGATGTAAAGGTAATTGCCTCAACATTTTTTGTTAAAATGCATTGCTTTAGTTTTTCTTGGTGTCTTAACTGTAGTATTCCAAAATAGCTACGTAGTCCAAGTAAGATAAGAACCAGATTCATCTGATAAAGTTCGTTGTTCTGAAGCGTCCCGGTTTTCAATCAAAAAAACTCGTATGCCTACTAAGAACACTAGGAGTTGGATTTTTCATCCGACTCCGAAACAGGGTTGCCAGATGCGTTTTGTAAAATACCGACCATTCTGTCAAAAGTTACGGATCTAGGTTGCATTCGTAAGCGCACACGTAATGGCACGGGATTCCCGAATAACATTTTTTGAAAAAAACGTTTTTTTGACAATGCATGTATTTTTCGTGTTATTTTTTTTACAATTTCATAAAGCTAACACAATGTTTGGTTTGAAAATGTGTTAAACAGTGCATAAACGTATGTTTTGTGAGCATGTAGCCGTATGTTAAGCATTAGCAAACAAACGGACTTTAAATGAAAAATGATGACTGCAGTGTTTACAGCAAAATGTTAACGGAGGCGTTTTCTTAAACTCTACGAAAATAATGCAATTAGTAAAATTCTAATTTGACATGTTGTACATCAATTTCTGAAGTGAACGTCTTTCCGTTCAATTTGATAGTATTTGCTTTTCTTCGATAGTATTTCCTATATGAATACCATAACGCAACTAACGATTTCTTGCGTGCTACATTCACTTCAGTTTGTAACAAATATTTTCCAGCTCACCTGAAACTCTTCAAAAATTTTTTCACTGCATATTGCATGCAAGTCTGTCTCATGTCTGTACACTCCTAGTCACAAAAATTAAGTATCTCCTCTGCCGCTATGAATTGCACGACGTTTCCCACAAATAATACCACCCCTTTGCGTTCAACGTTATTGGAGTGCATGCCGTTTCAAAGAATAATCAGCTCTATAACGAATGTGCGATGCTTTGCGTGCATGGTATAGCCTACTCGTCGGGTCTCACAACTTTCACCCTGTCCAAACATCCCGTTTAACTCGTTGCTACACAGAATTAGAGGCAAAGGCTTAGCGTGTGTTTGAAAATGCAGTTGTAATGATTGCACCAATCTTGCTTTAGCCTTTTATCATTTCACCTGAAAGCTTTTGCTTGCTATTTACAAAACTTAAGGTGCGTAATTTACGCGAAATCGATTTCCTAGTAAAATGCTTTGTGAGCAGACTTGGCTGCTTTGCTCCTGTGGTACGTTGCCACTTGACTGTTGAAACGTGCAGTCAGACTCCTCGCAGAGTTACGAAAGTACAGCATGACAGGCAGATTCTTCGAAAACCCTACTTCACTTTTTGTTACGTTCGCCTTCAGCAGGAAATATACTGCGTGCTTCTACCAGCACGTTTTATCCTGTTTGATTTATTACTGCGTTTAGTGTATGATACGTATTTCCTGCCAAAGGTGTTCCGCGTTAAAGTTGAGGCCCGGGCCTATTTTGACGGATTTTGCCAGAGAGGTTCGCAAAACATGTTAAATGTTATCAATGCCCACAAATACACGCAGAGAACGAAAAGTGATCGGCGTAGTGCTAATTTGAATCTCATTCGCTATGTCGAATGTAATTAGATTTTACATGCGTTGTCGAATGACAGGGAAAGCAGTTTGTCAAGCCAAAAATGTAAACCTTCTATAGGTTTTGTCACAATGATCATGATTTTGGTAGCCATCTTCGCAGTGCACAGTTGAGAAAGAGATAGAAAAAACGAAAATATACTACATTAAATGTAGTATAGATGTAGTACAAGCACGAAGCTCTGACTGTTACGAAATGAAGTGTTATATTGTTAAAGACAACAACTGTAATGAAACTTAGATTAGATAATGAGGGAGCTATATACCATACGCATGCTCTTCCGAATGACATAGGCCGACCAGGAAAAGCTTTCACACAAGAACAGCACTGCTGTGGGTAATAATCATATGTAGTGCTTATAAGACCCCTTATTCTCAGTTTTAGTCCACAAAGAGGTTAGCTTTCTTGCCACTTTAGGTGAAAAACCAGCGTGCCCCAAACACCAGGCAGCATACAAGCGATGCCGCTTGGCTTGTGATTTTCAAAGAATTGTGGCCTGATCCATAGACTTTCTTTTACTTTCCAATTATAACACTAAACTGTGAAGAATATTATCCTGCTTCATTCGCACTGCTGAAACCAGCTGATATTTTCGGGGGGACACCAAATGATTTTAACTTGTTGTACCTAATAACTAAAAATGTTTTCGAGGGGGGTGAATTTCCCGGTATCCCCTTGGTGGCAGTGCAATAGATATGCTTCAGCATTGTGTTATTTAACTTCAAATTAAAAACACAGTAGCCTGAAATATTAATTTTAGAAAATAAATTACAGTAGAACTTTTAATCTGACAGTATTTGAACACGTGTGTCATTGAAAAGAATTATTACACCAAAGTTACTCAAAATAGTTTGCCTTAAATCAGTGATTCCTTGTTCACTTTGAACTCTGATTCTAACCAGAGGTTAGGTTTCTGTTCAACCACTCTTCGACATTTATTCTCTGAGTGCTTAATTTGTAGCCAAACAGAAAGATTTATATAGAATTTAGTTTTAGTTTGCTGTTTCGACAGCAAAATTCTGCACTCTTTAGGTATATTGGTGGATTCAAGTGTGGAATTTGGGCGGAGTATAAAAAAACATCACCATATTTCAACGCTTATTTATGCCGCAGTTGCATCAATACATATGATCTGTGTTATATGCTAGAAGAGCAAAGGCTGATTCAGGGGATGAGCAGGCTGAAACCCACCCTAAATTTTGAAATACGTTTTTTGGTCGATTTTTCCGAAACAGAAACGTCCATTGGGGTGATTTTTGGACAGCATTTTAATAAACCATTTCTTGCACAGGAATAGGGACGAAAAAATTAAATTCAAAGCTTAATTTACTGAGTTTGGGCAGTCCGAATGCGTTTATTTTACTAAACATGAAACTTGTGATAAACAAGTTTTTATACAAAAATATGGCTCTTTGTCATATAAACGGCACATAAGTATTTAAACTCTTGTTTCATTTGGGTAAAAGTAGGCTTCTTTTGGACAAAATTTGAATAAGAAGCAGACTGTGGACAAAAGTTGAATACGCAACCTAGTATACTATTTTTCCTAGAAGCTTTCGTGAATGAGTGCCGCCGATTTTATTAGTTAAGCGAAGACATCAAAATTACGCTGTAACAAACTTACAATGCAGTTAACTACAGGCTAGGTTAGAGCGCTCAGTCACAGCGTATATTCCAAAACAGCAAACCTAAATGCAAAACGTAGCTTACATGCTAGGTAGGATAGAAGTGAAGTGCACTAGGTGGGATATGCCAGGGCGTCTTAAAATTTTTTTAAGCGGCTCCATTTTGAAACAGATTTTACTGTGCGACCCCTTCATAGATAGCCTAGATGTTGATGATACGTGTAAACGTCTAATTACAAATTTCAACAAGCATTTTTGTCTACAGTGAAATCATACAAATGCACACAATCCGTGAAAGTAACTATACAGTAATAACACTACAACGTAATGGAAATAATAAGACGATAAAAATTAACAGAAAACAATTCAATTTAATTCAATTTATTGAACTTATCAAGCGGAACCAATGGGATGTAAGCACTTGATGATTTTTACACAGATCATCCATGTGTAGATTGATACACAACATGGAGGACAAAGGTCATTCTCAACATTTTTCAAAAAGGATCGGTTTTTGGACTTGATGATTATCAATTTTGAGAATGCCTCTCCACACAAATATGTTGTGTAATGGCTAATAGTTTATGAATGGCTAGATCAGGAATGACTGGGTATTCATTTCTTGTTCTTACCCAAAAATCACAAACTCTGTTTTGAAAATTCCAGTTGCAAACTTTTATCATTTAGTAATTCTGGAAACTCATCCTGGGCATAGCAGGTGTGTGGCCGCCTGAAATTTCAATTGTGCATGGTTTGCGGATCAAACTTTTTCTAAATCAAAATCCAAAGTATACTTCTAAATCTGTGTGTGAAGCTTTTAACTTTGGTCTAAAACTATTGAGTGTGCTGTCAAAGCAGTTAGCTTAGTCCCAAGACTAGAGGTAGAGTTCTAGAAACAAGTGTGCCCTTGTGTCGGCATGAATGCAACAAGGTCAATATCGGTTAGTACTAGAGATGGCACGGGCAGGGACGGATTTACGCATAGGCCATGGCCTAGGGCCCTGCGCTTTTGGGGGCCTCGCGCAACTCTTCCTATGACGACTCAATATTAACTAAAAATTTGCCAAACTGCGCAGAGGCACAACTTCGCAATTTACCTTGCAACGAGTGGAAATGCAAATGTCTACTCTAGACTCTTATCAGTACAGTAACAACACGACAATGTTGTGCATCTGGGCGTGAGAGAGATGCAGGCCTTCTGCATGAAATTGGTTACAAAAAAGAATGAAGAAGAAAAATAGGGTACTTAATTGATGTTAAATTTTCCACTGACGAAAAGCTCGCAACAACACAAGACCGCCAGGCACGGCAAAACTCCGATGAAAAGCAATATTGTCAGTATTGGATCCTACGTTTGGTTGTTTTTACTAGATTTCGCGCAAACAGAGATTGCTTGTTGAAACTCTGTATGTTAGTTACATAAGCTAGAACACTTTCTCGTGAGTTTTACAGGGAGAAACGTGTCTATATTGCGCTTACATCATATGGTTAGCTGAGGGTGTTGCGACAATACTTCGCTGCTTTGCAAAACTTGTCTTCATGCTGTTTACCATCGGCCTATGGCATAGAGCAGGGCTTCTCAAACTATGGTCGTGGCCACAAATGGGGTCGCGAAATGTAATTTTGTGGTTGCGAAACCAATTGGCTTGACAAATCAGACATAACAATTTTTGTAAAATTTACAAGAAAATTGAATGTAGGCATGCAGTGAATCTATTTCTACTGTATTTTTATTTTTAGGGGCAACATCGTACTTTATGCTGTCAATTGTTTACTATGATGCCTGCCTGAGGTATCAAATGTTAATAAAAACCAGGCACAACAAGTTATGCGTTGTTACACCATGATTGTTTTAACCTACTGACCGATACTGACCTTATTGCATTCATTCAGACACGAAGGCATGCTTCTGTTGAGACTCTAGGTCTACTCTAGGAGCTAGGCTAACTACTTTGAGAGGAAACCGAGTAGTTAAAATCTTCATACACAGTTTCAGAAGCACTTTGAACTTTGATTCAGGAGAAGTTGGATCCACAAACCATACACAATTGAAACTTTAGGAGGGCACACACCTGTCATGCCAACACGATGAGTTTACGGTGTTATTAAACGACAAACGTTTGCAACTGGAAAATTCAAATCAGAGTTTAGCCTATGTCATTTTTGGATAAGAACAAGAAATGAATTCTCAGTCATTTCTGATCTAGCCATTCATAAACTCTTAGATTTTTGCACAAGGTATTTGTGTGAAGCTGTATTCTTAAAATTGATAAAATCATCAAGTCCAAAAACAGATCCTTTTTGGAAAATGTTAAGAATGTCCTTCGTCCCGCGTTGTCTTGTATCAATCTACAAATGATTGATCTGTGTAAAAATTATCAAGTGCATCCATCCCATTAGTTGTGCTTGATAACTTCTAATACACTGAATTGTTTTTAGTTAATTATTTTTCGCCTTACTTTTTCCATTACGTGGTAGTTTTATTACTGTGTAGTTACTTTCGTGGGTTGTGTGGATTTGTAGGATTTCGCCATTGACAAAAATGCATCTTGAGATTTGCAATGAATCGTTGATCTAGGCCAGCTTTGTCCAACCCAAATTGCTTACTGAGCTAAAATTATGTCATTATCTTAACCAGGGCCGCAAATTGAATGACATTTTAATGAGGGCCGCACGTTCAAAGGCTTACTTTTATCTTAACAAACTAAATTTAGCTTAAGTTAATGCACTGAAAGCGTTCGAATCCTAACTGCAATGGTAACAGACTTGAAAAAGTGGCACTGAGGACCACCTGTATCAAAAATGTCAAAATCAAGATTATCAAAATAAGAACTGGTTGTCAGTATGTAGGATGCTTTTACTACAGCGAAAACCTAAACTGGGCCGCATGCGGCCCGCGGGTTGAACATAGCTGATCTATCTAGCCTATCCATCAACGGGGTCGCATAGAAATACCCTTTTTTTAAATGGGGTCACGGAACAAAAAAGTTTGAGAAGCCCTGGCACAGAGGATTAAAACACTGCATTTTGTATTGCTTGGAAAATGACAACTTCAAAGCGGCATGAATAAGCTCTGTGTCCACTGAATGGATTGTACGTGTTTCTTTCATTAAACATGTGGCTACTATTACTTTAAAAAAGGAATTTACGTACAGGTAATCAGATCGACAGCTAGACGATATTTTCGAGAGCGGCAACACGGTCCCGCATGAACATGTATACATAAAAAAAAACTACAAAAAACGCTAGAAATCACGGAAATTTAACGAAGATAATTTCTGAACTACGCAAAAGAGCTATAAATTCCAAGGAAAGATCGCAATGCCATTTGTCCTTTAGAAGAATGTAGGAAAGGCTTTAATTTCTATTGAACATCTAATGTAGAACCAAAGCCACCAGAACAAGAGATAGATTTTTGAGGTGGGCACTACACACAGGAGGGGCATACTTTCACCCTTTTCAGACAAACGGCCAAATAGGTCACATATGCTTGGGGCCCCCAAAACTAAGATGGCCTAGGGCCCCGCGCTCCCTACATCCGTCCCTGGGCACGGGCCGCTAACAGTCCAGTCTTCGGGCAGTCCGATAAAGGTTTTGAAACAGTCCGCTAACAATTTTTTTAGCGATGACGTCATTCCGGGCGGCTGCGGCCTGCTCGCCAATCGGGCGAAAATTTTTGTTTTTGCAAAGTTTCAAAATCTAACAAGGAAATGTTTTGCTGCTGTTCTTTCCATTTTACCGTTCAACTAATGTTCTCTTTCACTTGTTTCCACGCAAACCAGTGAATCATGTTATGAATCAATCAAAGCAACAAACACTTTCATTTATAGCCTGTCGCTGTCGCCGAGGTTTACGCAGAACCGTCGCCAGAAATTTTGCGTTTGTGTGGGGTGGCTTGACATTCTAAAAATTGACAAAAACTCCACTGATTTACAGTGTTTCATGTTTCAATTTGGGGGGCTTGCAGCTTTCTTTGGGGGACCAAGCCCACCAAAGTTCCCCCGTGGCGACGGGACTGGGTTTAGGTTTAGGACAGGTGTTATCAAACTTTCTCTGGCCATGTACCCCTTCAGCATTTTGATAGATGAGCATGTACCCCTAACATTTTTTATGACAAAATGGCTGTGGAAAATAACAAGAATGTATTTACCAATAAGCATACATTGATTTTGAAAATAATTTTTACTGATGCATGTATAAATATTTCAAATTAATAATATGCAAACACATTTTTGCCCTTCCATTGCTAACCTGAAATGTACCCTTACAGATAGGTAAATGTACCCCTACTAGCCTAGGGGTACATGTACTCAGGCCCGTAACCAGAAGGGAGCGCAGGGGGACTTCGCCCTCTAGACAATTTTTCGCTCCCCCCTGGAAAAATGTGTTGGACGTCGTTTAAAACTCCTGGACATAGTTGAAAAAATTTGGGCCCCTCTCAGACAACTCTTCACTACTCCTGGTGTCCCAAGCTGGTTACGGGTCTGCATGTACCCCAATTTGGGAACCCCTTGTTTAAGATTAGGATGTTAGGTTTAGGTTAGGGTTTTAGGTTTAGGTTCAGTATGTTACAAGCAAGTGTAGTGCAGCCTAGCACACACTTGTCGCGTGTTAGTGTCACGTTAACCCTTTCAATTCCGCGATCGCCATAATTAAGGCGCAAGGTTTGCAACGCTATAAATCGCCAACCGATTAAGCTAGAATGCTGTTCAACCCATCTACGGATTCAGCAAGTCTGCTAGTTGAAATTGAAAAAAAAAAAATTTTGTTTTGGGTTTGTGGTTCTCTGGGGGAGGACGTCACAAAAGGGGGTATCATTTTCATTTCATTGGCCTAGTTTATGCCGAGTTTACACGGCCCTGGACGCCAATCCAATGGGCCAATTGTTTCTCTCAAATTTTTTGTAGAAACTAGGCTATCCTGCGAGTCTTTAGAGCCCTTGATTGACTTTCTAGCATATCTGGATCAAAAATTATACCACACAAACCAAGAAGTGGTCAAACTTTCTACCCCTACAAATGGAAACCAGGGGTTGAATAACATCCCCTTTGTATTTGGCCATAACTCGTCGTTAGAATAGGCTAGAGAGCTGTTCAAGCCCTCAAAAGACTCGTGAAGACTTGTAGTTTAGACTGCAAAAAAAAGTTTTAGCTTGAGATCGCGAGTTTTTGTTGATGTTTACATAATGAGAGAATGTTTATGCATATTTTGTTTACATTTGTATGATGACGTCATATCCTGGGAGTCGAACAATCCATCAGATTTTGTGGCTCAAAGTTTTTTTGGATTCTAGGCTACAATATGAGTATTTAGAGGGTTTGATGGACTTTCTAACATTTCTGGGTCAAAAGTTATGGCAAAAGAAGCAAAAAATAACTAGGGGAATCTCCACTGATTCCCTAGGGAATCCTTACAAGATTAGGGGTCTTTCGGCCATAACTTGGGGACCAGAAACGTCAGGAAGTCGATCTAGGCCTCTAAAGCTTCATATTCCAGCCCAGAATCCAACCAAACTTCGAGCCACTATTTCGGCTCATTGTCATGACGCCATAAAAGGATAATCAAAAAATAGCAAAACCTACCCTTTTTCTAACGACACCCACTGAAAACCCCGAACCCAAACCTTAAAAGGTTATTTTTAGTGCAAACTACAAGGCCTCACGAGTCTTTCTCGAGCGTCGCGATTAGCTTTCGATCGACAGATCGCTGCAGTTTTTCTCTGGCAAAAATGCCGTCAATGGGAAACTCATGCTTTTTCTGCAGTTTTTGGAATTTTGAGTACAACGGGGTTTTGAGCCATAACTTTTGCTCTAGACATGCTAGAAAGTCAATCTAGGGCTCTATAGACGCGGATGATCATCTAGTTTCCAAAAACATTTTGAGCCATAAAAATGGCTCATTGGATTAGCGCCCAGGGCCAGTTAAAGTTAGTCAAATATTCAAAAACCTGCCTTCTTTATGACGTCACCAAGAGAAAACCCCCAACTCAAATAAAACAACGTTTTTTTTAATCGAAACTAGAAGACTTGCTGAATCCGTGGATGGTTTGAACAGCTCTGTCGCTATAGTAGCTGGCGAGTTATAGCTTTTAATGCGTTTAAAATCCGCGCCATAATTATGGCGGACACGGGACTTAAAGGGGGACGAATAAGTTTTCAAAAGTGAAGGTCCTCTGGCAGAGCTATAGCCATTAAGACTACACGCTTTTATTGTCCAAAGGACAATGAACTGAAAACTTAATTGTTATTACTTTATTTTTGAGATTACGGTATATTACGGGCCACGGGCCGGTCCGTGCCAGAAAATAAGTTGTGGTTTAGCGTAGACGGACCGGGTCGGGCGGTTTCTTGTTAGCTCCGGGTCAGCCGGTCTGCAAAAGTGCTGGCCCGTGCCATCTCTAGTCAGTACGTTAAAACAATCATGACGTAACAACGCATAACTTGTGCTTAGTTGATTATTATTTTTTGATTGCTCAGGCAGACATCCGAGGCTAAATAACTGGCAGCATCAAACACGGTATTAACCATGAAGGTGCAGTAGAAATAAATTCACTACAGGTCGACTTTCAAATTTCTTGTAAAGGTTGCAAATGCTTTTATACCTGACTTGCCAAGCCAATTTCTTTCGCAACCCCAATTAGGGTCGCGACCCATAGTTTGAGAAGCCCTGGGCTATGCCAAAGATGACTATTGATTAGCATCAGATCTGCCAGCAACAATTTTTGGACAAAAGTTCAGCTCAGCACGAAATGAGATGCTTTTGTCATCCACCTGTATTGTGCTGTCTCTAAAATTTTTTTTTTTTTCAACCTAAAGTATTCTAAATTTGCGTTACCGCGATTTATTCACACAGTCGTGGAAACATTTGCCGAACTGTTTCCAGTCATTGTAAAAAGTCTCAGAGATATGACGCTGAAAGGGGACACAGTGCAGTGTAACCGTAAAACCATTGCCGATGCCAATGATCTACTACCAGCTACAGAAAAAGGGTCGTTCCTGGTGGCTTTGGTCATTGGCTACAATGTCCTGAACTATATCAAGGGCCTCACAGCCATGTTGCAGGAAAGCTCAATCGACATCACGCGGGCGATGGGGCTGGTGGAAGGCACCAGGATGAGACTTCAAAACGTACATTATCGTGTTGGGGAGTTCCACGGAGGATGTATGAAACAGGCATGCGAAATGGCGGAAGAAGCTGGAACCAATATTCCCACGGTCCCACGCATGTATGGAATTCCAATACACAGGGAAAACTTCAGAGCTGCTACACCTGATGAATACTTCTGACAAACCATTACAATTCCACTTCTGGACCACCTGTTGATGGAGTTGACCAATAGGTTCAATGAACACGCCAGAAAGGCCACACTGGGCTTATGCCTTGTCCCATCAGCGTTGAGGAAAACTCATAACTGGGGTCATCACGTTGACAGCCTGGTTGAGCTGTTCAACGAATATCTGCCCTCACCATTATCACTACCTTCGGATCTCCATATGTGGTCAATCAAGTTCACCAACTGTGACCAATCAAAGCTGCCCAGCAGTCCGCCACAAGCCCTGATCCAATGTGATGAAGAGGTATTTCCTAACATTTTCAGGCTCCTGAAAATTGTAGCTACACTGCCAATGACAACATGTGAAGCTGAACGAAGTTTCTCGGCCTTGCGACGCCTGAAAATGTTTCTCCGCACCACAGCCAGTGAGGACTGTTTGAACGGATCCTAGCCTTCCTTCATACAGCCTAAACAGAAAAACAGAGAAGTCAACATAGATTTGGACTTGGCGGTGGACGAATTTGCAAGGCGTCACAATCTCCGCGTAGTACTGCAGTGAACTTCCCAAGTGTACGTGTCCCTTGGTCCGCTGGGTCAGTGGCAGTCAAACAGTTATAGGCAGGGCTGCCATACCATCCTTATTTCTAACATTTGTCCTTATTTTTATACGCTGTTTCCTAGAAAACAGTTTTGCGCTCATTTGTGCTTTGTGTTTTTGCTTTTGTCTTATACAGAGGCCAGAGGTTCCCAAATGGGGCATCGCGATGCCTTGGTGCGTTGTTTTGAGATTACAAGGGCTTTGGTTGCTTGATATTTAACGCCTTTCAAATTTCATCATGGCTTTCAAAATTTTGGGGGGAGAACTTTCTCAGACCCTCATCTAGGACCTCGGAACCTAATGGGTCTTCACCGCAATGCAGTCACTACACATCCGGATGAACTCGTCCCTGAACCCTGCCTAAAAGAATCGTTGATCCGCCGTATACAGAGGACGCACTTTTGTAATTAGAAAATGAAAGTTAAAAGCAAATAAGGCAGGATATGTTTTATCCTCAATCAAATTTTTCTAATAATTCAGAATTACATTGCAAATTTGCAATAACATCCTTTGTTCCATAGTAGTAAACCCGTAAAATCCAGAGTGCAATTACTTAATATTTTCAGGTAAATGCAAGATATGAAGCAACATCATTGCAACAGTGCAGATCCAGTAGGAACGCCGAAAGTGGGTTTACACAGTGTAATTGGCAAAAAATCTGTATGAACATTATATTCCTGTAACTACTCTCCACGTGTGAGAAAAACAACGAATCTATCTGCAAATTTTGAATAGGAAATCAATTTCACGTTACACTACGCATCGTCTGTCCTTGAATCGTACTCAAATAGGACATTATGCATTGAAGGAACATTACTCGTATATATTGAAAGACGCCGTTTCTCGCAAGGAGTCAGTCGTGTTGATTTAATTATAACAGAGATCAATGTTCTACGACCTATCAAAGCATCCAGCAGTCACACCAGTTCAGTTTATTCGGGAAAGTGACAAAAAAGCTAACAAAAATAAATAAGATAAGACAAACAAGCAACGTTAATGTACTGTACATCATAGGCATAAAACCATAATGGTAGTCAGAATTCTAAGTTAAACGAGATTAAATTATTTCCTTGTAGTCTGTCAAACCTTGGTCACGCTCAGAATAGCAGCACAATCAAAATCATGTTTGCATCTTCACGGTGTACCTAATGTAACCAGGTAGCTTCCTACTTAGGTCTACCACGAGCGTAATGGTGATAAAAGGTTATAGTTAAAGAGGAATGCATTAAGTGAGGTGTAAAATCTTAACTCCTGTATAAGCAAGAGATTTTTGTCTAGCAGCCAATCTTTTCCTGGGAACAACATATTTTTGAGATATGAAATGGATATTTACCAAGAAGTATAAGTTTTTTGTTTATCGTATTCGTTGCACAGACACACAAGGTAGATTAAATCTAATAAATGTTTGGTAAATGCTTGTAAACTAACTACAACATCTTATCATGGATACATTATTCATCTTTCTTGTCATTATCTCATTTGAGTTTTCAGTGGATACATTGTCTTCCGAAGAAGAAAAAAACTTAATGACCACCAGTGAGTCAGTAAAGTAGAATTTGTGTATTTTAGTTCGTTTTGTTTATTCGTTTGGCGCAAACACATGGTCTGCACCACATGAGTCAGAAAAAGTCAATCAAGATTTCACAAGATGCGTATTTTTATGTATTTCTGATATAAAAAAACAGGCAAATTGGCATTTGACATGTTTTCACACGTAGCAGTAACATCACAGGGACTGCCAAGCAAAATTTTAAATACCATTTGGCCTGCTTTGTCTTTATCAGGAAGTACGTAAAACTCTGCAATTGCATTTTACGATGTCTTCAATGACTGTCGAGCGCGATAGGTCGGCGAGTTATGAACGAAGTTACCTCCAAGCCACTACAGTGCGGCTTGATGTGGTTCGACAATTGCAAGATGCACATTAGTTTTCCACTTCATGACTTACCCATTGTGTACTTCGGAAGCACCGAAAATAGACAGTGGATTTAGAGATATGTGTCTGCCGCTACAAAATCAAACAATATGGTGAAGCATGCACAGCTTGCATCGTTTCCTGCAGTAGTTTAATGTACAGCAGCGCACAGCTGAATATGGTTTGCAGTGTTTTCACTTTTCGCCTACAATATCCCAAAGTGATCCTTTTCGATACAGAGTGTCAACTAAAAGATATTTATGCATCTACTTGGGTGATGTTAAACTACACGTTTCATAGAAAAATAAGTGCACTGCGTCTGCATTTTCACATCTTTTGCTCCCTGCGCTTGTTTGTTCAAATCCACCTAGATTACCAACAAGCAAGCACGTAACCAGCTTGGGACACCAGGAGGGGCGAAGAGTTTTCCGAGAGGGGCCCAAATTTTTTGAACTATGTCCAATATTTTAAAATTATGTCCAACACATTTTTCCAGGGGCGGCAAAAATTGTCTAGGGGGGAATTCGCTGCCCATGCGCTCCCGCTGGTTGCAGGCCTGCCAACAAGCTGAGAGCTTTCAGGTAATTGGAGACATTGTTGCAGATACAGATACTGTACGATGATGTGGTACAAACCATCATAGGAGTAGGAGCAAGTTCCCCAAACTTGCCCCAACAAAACTCCAAAGAAAATGACCTCCAAAAAAAGTGAAAAAAGACTACATTTCTTTTCATGTTTTTAAATCAAAGCACACTTCAAGCACCATTTTTCCCAAATTTCCCCCGCCCGAAAAGAACTACATAAAAACTTGACAACCAAAAAAGCAAAATGTCTGCACTTTGATTTTGGGTGCCATTTTTGTGAAATCAAAGCACATACAGCGACTTTGTGAACGTTTTCACAAATTTTGCCCGAATTTCCACAGATTTTGCCCTTATTTTAAGTGATTTTACCCAGATTTTCACCAAATCAAACGTTTTGGGAGTGTGGTTGCACCCCATGCAACTCTGCCTCCTACACCAGTGCAAGCCATGGCCATAAGACATTTTTACTCGGGTTCCTCCAAAAGCAGGGAAATCTTGTCAAACCCTCATTATTATCATTACTACCACAACCACGGAAATGTAGACAAAAGCCTTCCTGTCCCCTTATCTGTACGGTAGCTGAATTTTGTACGCGAAGAAATTTTTTTCATTGCTTATTTGGCATCTCACTTTATGAATCTAATGAGGAAAACTTTTTAGGACGTGATGTCTCTTCCGATCACGAGATAATGCAATGTGTGAATGTCTAGTCCAGTGGTACTTCACACGTTTCCCCAGGGGCAATAAATTTCCACGAGCCTTTACGCGCTCTGCAATATAGAAGATTGATCAATAAGTTTACCAACAATTGCATTTGTTTTTACAACTTATCTAATATCAGGGGGCTTTAAACAAAGGACAATTACTTCATGGGGGCTTGATAGAGAAAAGATTAAGAACCACCGATCTAGTCTGTATGATTTCCTCTCGTTTTGGGTCAGATCTAATAATTTACTCCATGAGGTTCAGCAATGAACATGCGGAAATTTACTGTTTGCAAATTTTAGAATACCGTGCTCAATATTTAAGATATCTTATTTAAGGCTAACCGGTATCCAGGGTATGTCTACCCTTCATAACAATTTAAACGTTATCCCGCTTTTTCAAGATTAAATAAATTTGGTTAGGGTTGTTCCGGCTTTTGGCTCGCACACATCTCGAACAAACCACTTCTTTCAAAGTTCCCAAGAACTACTTTCAGGTCATCCCTTTTTTTTCTTTACGGCGAGTGCACCGAGAAGAGTTATGTGACGTCACTATTACAATTTGAAGGATATACTTTAAAAGTCCTTGTTTTTCGTTTCTCGTAACAGCTAAACGGGATTTGATTTATTTGTGCGCTTTCCTATTACTTTATCACATATAGCTTTGAAACCAGATTGCCTTCTATGCTCCTGATAGAAGGCCCGGCTGCTTTGAGTTCAGTCCCACCACAGATTACGTCGACTTGTGCCCTTCGCGTAGCGAGCGAGCCGTACCCTGTTTGTTCTTTCATATTAGCTGAATATTTTATTTGCAATATTGCCCAACGTATTATGTAGATTTATTGTCCCAGGTGGCATTGCTGCGAATCTGTAATTTTGAACAAGCGCTCAACGCTTGTTTTCCGCGGAAACGCTGCTTAGATGGCACGTATGTGCTCACAGGAAGTGCGCGATTATTACTTCGCGTTCAAACGTTGCGCCACTTACAGCGTTTCGTTATGCATGTTTGACAATTTCTAAAATCAATCAAATGACGTACGTGATCTAACTTCAGTACATTGCAAAGGTTTAAAAACCCATTTCAATCTGCGCGTAATTCGATTTTTCCTGTCTGCGTGCAAACACTTTTTTTGCGAATTAAACATTACAAAAGAACGCGACGAAATGAAATAAACAAAAGCACCCGACAAAAATGCGTACCATTCCCATTAAAAATTACACTATCAAGAACACATAAAAATGTAAGAAACGAATTTGACGTCCGATTGCAGTCGTTGATAGCTGTGTTGTCCAACCTGCGGTGACATGAATCTTCGAGATACGTTTCAACGAACAAGCGCATACACATTCATAGCTGAAACTGAAAATGAGTATTTGTTAAACAATTCGTTAACTCAATTCTTGTTGCATGCCTGCCGGGCATATCTTGGAACCGTTGTCGTTCGGCAAACCTTTTGACACAACGTGCTCGCCAGACGTTGTTGACATGCAACAGTACTTTTAGTTTCGAGGATATGACAGATGTCGTCCAGTTTTTTAATCAACTGCCAAAGATCCCTAGCGAATGTCAGTTTTCTGAAAAGTTTTGAGTACACCTAAAACAATTTAAAAATGACATCAGCGTGCAGTGTGCGCAAACAGTTTACTGAGATAAGGTCTATTTTAAATAACGTACATTACCTTTTCAGGTGTGAGGAACACACCATCAGGTCCAAAAAATTCGAACGTTTCACAGTAACATCGTGAATCTCATTATCCTCACCCACTTTGTCAATAGTAAGAAAAATCTTATTTGCCGTGAACCACTTTCCATCTCGTTAAAGAAAACAACAATTCTTGGCATGATATTGTGAATGAAATCATGTCTTTAGATGCCAAGCACTTCTGCGACATGCTGTTTTCTTGCTGTATCGTGTTGGTGAAAACTCGTCCCTCCGACTGGTATATACACTATCCACTTTTGCTTCAGTGCTTCATCAGTTGGAAATTTGAAAACATGTATTTTCGGGCAATTACCGTGACGCATGCGTGACTGTTTTGAGCATTTCATGACAGCAACTGCGAATATTATACCGTTGGACAGACTGGTTGCACCATTCACACGGCCACTTTTGCGATATCCGGGGGTGCCACTGGAAGCCGTTGCTGCGGTCCCATTTTTGTAGGAGAGACCTGCATTGAGTCTGTTGCAAACTCTGTCATGCAGCAATCACTACACCTGAAAAGAAGAGACTGTGTTTTGCACAATCGTTGTTTCTTACGGAACAGCGTAGATGATGTTTTTCGTCTGTTTCTGCCAAAAAACTCCCAATATTTACCCTAACTAAAAAAAATTAAAACGCATATTGACCATTTTTTGGAGTTTTTCTGTCTCAAAACTGAAACGTTAACTCAATAAGTTAATACGCTATTGAGTAACAGCCAAGGAAGGTTCTTTCGGAACTTTAATGTGAATTGCATTCCTCCACCAATGCGCAAAATTTCCAGTAGAACTCTGAAACCTTGTATTTTGTGATGCCATAGAAACTTTCAGAGTAAACTTCACATGATACAGTGGTTGCAATATTTTCAGAATCATGCGCTATTTTGCAGGTGTGACACCAACATGCACAGTGGTGAAAGAGAAGGTATGTGACGGTTTCGACGATTGTTTGGACCGAAGCGATGAAAAAGGCTGCAGTTGCCCAAAACATACCTTCAAATGCGCTTGCTTCGACTCTGCAGTGGGATGCCCGTTCAAAACCGGATGTATAACCATTTACGCATTGTGTAATGGTATCAATGAATGTGGCGACTGGAGTGACGAGCAACCCTGCAAATGCGAAAAGACGTCTTTTCAGTGCCATTGCCACGACTCCGGTTGCCCAGGACATCAACCGTGCATCAGATCCGGGAAAGTGTGTGATGGAGTTGACGATTGTGGCGATGGAAGCGACGAAAAGAATTGTAGCGGTGAGGTCTTCGGTTTGCTCCGTTAGATACTTCAGGTTTGCATTGTTTAGTAATATATTTTGAACTATGTCAAAGTCGGTTTGATTTTCCGAAGACTAATATCAGCCATTGGTTCATTGCTTTTTGATTGAAATAATCTAGTACGTTGCTCAAGTTTGCAAATGAGATGTGTTTAGTCATGAATTCATCACTCCAAAAATAAGTTATGCCTAACGTTTTTTGCACAGATCTGACCTCTACCCCAACGTGCCGCAGAAGTCAATTGCAAGACAAGGACGTAATACAGTGTGATGGAATTTACGATTGCGTTGATCGAAGTGATGAAAATGGATGCTCTTGTCCGCAACACTTATTTGAATGCAGTTGTTACAAAAATGGTTGTTCATCTTTGATTGGGTGTTTTGATAAGGAGCTGCAATGCGACAGAGTTAAGCATTGCACCGACGGGAGCGATGAAATGAACTGCACCTGCTTAGACTATGGTTTTGCTTGCAAAAATGGCAGTTGCATTCATCGACAGAAAGTGAATGACGGACACTACGACTGTGCAGATAAAAGTGACGAGTTTGAATGTGATGTCACCGCCGATTACACGCATTGTGGCTGCGTTGGTAAATCTCAATGCGTGACAGCAGGCCGGTGCATTCCTGAACAATGGGTAGGAGATTCGATATTTGACTGTGCAGAACATGGTGACGATGAACCATGCAGTGCATCGAAATCGTGGTGTGGTGGATGCGAAATCACAATCAACAAGTGCGTGACGAAAGAAGGTATGATGGTTTTGAAAAAAAACGCAGTAAAACAGAATATTACATGCCACAGCATAATCGAACCACCAGAAAGCCTTACTTTTTGGAACACTTCGTGGATTTGTGTGTCTTCACCTTGTGGCGATTGTCTTGACTTTTTTCAATGTCAGAACGGTGATTTTGTTGATTTCTATTTCTACTGTGACGCAATGTCACAATGCAAAGACAACAGCGATGAAAAAAAGGCAGGATACGGCTTCAGATGTGAAGGCAAATCCAGAAAAGGAATTTGCGTTTTGCCACAGAGGAATGTTTACGATAGCGCAGCGCAATGTATAGACAAATCAGATTTATGTTTTATCAATGGGACGTTTCGATGCTTTCGTTGTTTGGACGGAAAACTGATTATTTCCCCAAAGCAAGTTTGCGACTCGGTCATTGATTGTTTCGATGCTTCCGACGAATGCCTTTGTTCAGATCAGTCAGTGCGCAATGAAATCTTTGGGGATGACAAAACGCGATGTGTCGGGCAAATGCATTGTTTAAACGGGGGCGACTGTGTCGATACGGACAAAGTCTTATGCAACTCATCAGTTTCTTGCAAAAATCAAAGCAATTTAAGGTATTGCCACGGTGAGCAGCAACTGAACAGATACGTCCAATGCCCTAAATGGTCAGAAAAGTCAGGAGCATATAACCTAGTTTTGGTGGAAGCAAAGCGATGCGACGGCAGGCCAGAATGTTTCTCCATGGAGGACGAATGCATTAATTGCCCAAATCCACTTCCGTTTTGTGATAGCGCCTGTGCAAAGGCTGGTTATGTCATTGGAAACCACGTGTGCGATGGTTACGTCAACAGCATCTCTTTGTTTCACATCTCTACGCGCAACTGTGCAGAAATGGCTGAACAAAACTGTCCAAAGAGATTTCCTTGCAAAAGCAATGACGTGATTAGCATAGACAGGCGATCACTGTGCGATGGAATCTTTGATTGTGACGACCATTCTGACGAAAACACGACTGAATGTCGCCAGACACGCTTTCCGTGCAAAAACGGAAACGCTTTTTCCATCAGCAAATGTTTCGTCTGCGATGGAATAATCGACTGTGATAACGGCGAAGACGAAGATAAAAAACACTGTCAACAAAAACGCTTCTATTGTCTCAGTAACACACCAATTTCAATAAACAAAAATTTGGTGGAAAACGGATTCGAAGATTGCTCAGACGGCAGCGATGAGTGCTTCAGTGAATTCTCGAGTCCAACAGAAATGATAGCTAGTCCTCTTCTTCATGCGCTCTTTTGGATCATGGGTTGTTTCGCGTTTGCAGGCAACATCCATGTTGGTTATCACATAGTAAAAGACAGAATTGTTAACAATCGCAGCAGAGAAAATGATGTTGTTAAAACAGCGAATCAAATATTTGTTTTTAACATAGCTCTCTCCGATTTTTTGATGGGTTTTTACCTAATATGGATAGCATCCCAAGCTCTGACATATTCCGGAGTCTATTGTTTCTATGACAACGAGTGGAAATCTAGCAAAATGTGTTCTGCACTTGGTGCACTAGTGATGTTGTCATCTGAAACATCTGCACTTACCATGGCCGCCTTGTCTACATTCAGGCTCGTGACAATATACAAACCTTTTTTGTCGTCAGCCATTAATTACAAACGGGTGATTGGAGTTTGCTGCCTGTGCTGGTTTCTTTCGTTTTTACTTGCAGTAGTGCCGTTGGTTCCCTTCAGTTCTGGCTATTTTATCAACAAAGCCTGGATGCCGAACTATTTTTTGAACAATGATACAATATCGAAAGGAGATGTGCTTTTCATGGCAAAGCATGTCTATGGTAAAAAATTGCCACCCATGTCTTGGCTGGAGCTCAAGAAAATAGTTTCGGACGCTTTCAAACTCAATCCAATCATGGGTCAATTTGGATTTTACAGCGAAACAAGCGTCTGCATACCAAAAGTTTTTGCAAGCACCAGTGAAGCTGCATGGGAATACTCTGTAGTTCTTGCCACAATAAACTTTCTACTATTCATTTATATTGCCACTGCTTACACCTTCGTTTATAAAAAAGCAACTGGTGCACAAAATATAAGATCTGAAGCAGGCAAGTCGAGCGTAAAACTGCAAAAAAAAATCTCCAGACTTTTGCTGACTGATTTTTGTTGCTGGATTCCAATTTGCCTGATGGGATACTTGAGTGTCGCAGGGGTAGCTGTACCCAAAGAAGCATATGTTGTAAGTGCTGGGTTTCTGCTTCCTATAAACAGCGTTGTAAATCCGTTGATTTACTCGGAATTCGTTGACCGGCATTTGTATCATGGGAAAAAGTGGATTTTGCATCAAATTAACAAGGCGCGCGCATGTTCCAAAGATAAAGGCCATTTAATTGAGAGCAATAAAGGAAAAGGTCACATTAAGAATAAAACTAAATTTTGAAAATTCCCATTGGCCTTTTCTGTCTGCAAAGTTTCATGTTCTGGTGTCTTTGGCTGGCATAAGTCTTGATTTCGGGATGCATCTCCTCCTTTCCCAAGATAAAAAGAAATATCCTGCGGAGAGTTAAAAACAGCAAAAATATCCATTTTTGCACTTCATATATGTTCTTGAATACATAACACGACATTTCAGCGTGATTTAAGTGGTTTATCTTGAGATTGCCTCTTTTCAAGATGCTACGCCATCTTTTACCTGGACGGCGTTTCTCAACGGTTATGGACACGTTTTGACATTGTTGCTATGGTTGTACTTATGCGATTTGTAGTATCATAAGTGCTATTGGATGGCAACAATTCCTTTTTACAAACAATTGCATTGCTTTCTCCGGTACCTTAGTTATAACTACATTAGTCTATGGCTAGTCGGCTACAAGGTTACAGTAAAAAGTGAGTAGCCCACTTGCTGCTTGTCTGATTACAGATATTATTTAGTACGTACGATCTAGACCGGGGGTTCCCAACACAAGACACTTGCCTCCAGTAGTACAATTACACTTTTCAAGAGGTACATCAGGTCTGAGTGAATGTCTATTATAAAAAAAACAGTTGAGATACCTGATGATGACTACCAGAACTTCATAACTGCCACGTTTGTCTTTTCTTTTAAAGTAGCATGTCGAACACCTAGGTGTTCTATTTTGAAGCAATGTGTGTGCTTTGATTAGTAATGCAGTTGACGCAACTTCGTCCATGTTGGAACCATTTGATTTTGGACGAAATCGTCAGTGCTTTTAACAAGAAACGCAGCTAAAGCATCAAGGAAACAATAGACTTGGTCCCAGACAGCAGAAAAGCAATCAATTGCTGTATTTATTTTACAGAGAAGTTTTGTTGCTATTCAGCAACTCAAGCTTTGAGATGTTGTTCTGTCTTGCTTTGATATCTTCATTCTCCAGCTGTAGGCTAGAATGAACAAGATACTTTGGCTGGAAAAAAAACTTCTGCAGCTGCATTGACAACAGTTGTCACTGAGGTGTACCGTAATAAAAAAATGCTTCCGTTGTAATGGCAATTGGTTAAACCTTTCGAAAAGAGTGGGAACATATAGTTACAATTCCTTCAAAATAGACCATTTTTGCTCGACAATGTCCTTTCAAAACGGACTGTGGTGTGGATGGATGTATTATACCGTCGATTTTATTATAGCAAAGATGTCGGAAAATTCCGTACCAAATTATATTAGGCTTAATACACGGATGAATTTAATAAGCGGCTTCCACTTCTCATCGAAGTTTCACATGAAAATAGAAGGAAAATACCAATTCTACCCTCTTTTTTCATAAATTTCTAGAGCGATGCATGGTAATCTATGGAAATGCTTAAGGAGAACTGAGAAGGAAGAAGGTTGGGAGCCCCTGTTGTCTAGAAAAAGGTTTTCTCTATTTTGTGTAAAGAAAACGTTCTAACCCAAGGATTTTCCATTTTCTAAGACTGTTCCGATCGACTCTTGAGAAATTTGATTGCTAGTGAGCAAACGGTTTTATAATTTTTAACTCTTGTTGATCACGAAATGGGCAGCGAATACTCGAGTAACCCAATAACAACTTGATCCGAAGTTAGCCCAACTATGGGAATGTTTGTTTAGAACATTGATTGATTGATTTATATATATATACAGGGATTTTTTGAGGTGTTTTAGAGACCTGAATCGGGTCCCTAGAATTGAAAATTGGGTCCCTAGAATCAGAAAATTATCATCGGGTCCCTAGAATCAGAGAAAATCGGGTCCCTACAATCAGAGAATCAGGTCCCTACAGGTCCATACTGGGTACCTAACATTTTCCTTAAAAAAACGCTGAATTATATATATAATAATAAAAGCGTTATTTATTAGGGTCTTCTCGTGTGGTCATCTCAGGTGTATTGTGAGGTCATATCGGTGAAAAAGCGTTGGAACTGGCTTTTGAATGAAGTTAGTTCCAGTTTTGAGCTTGAACGCTATATTCCTGAAATTTCTTTAAGTTCATTTCTCCTGGTTTGAAACCTTTTTTATCTGGTGTTTCATCCATTCTATCAAGAGAAGGCAAAATGCAGAAACCCATGTGTTCCATGTAGGCCTACATCACACTAGTTTCTTGAGTGTTCATCACGTTTTAAATTGTTTACTGTTTGCTTTTGATGGGTTGTTTCTGAGCAGTATTCCTACTTTTTATGCTACTTTGTACTGTATTGCTAAAACTGAAGCAACTGTGTACGTTTATTGCTGTTGACATACACGGTTGACTATAATAGTAGTGTTTCCAAATCGGGGCAAAATTTTAAAGACAGGGGTTCGGGTAGCTGAGAAAAAAACGGGAAAACTCGTTTTTTTCGCGTGTTGAAATGAATGCGATTTTGAGCGATTAAAACTCAATATCATTGTGAAATTACTACTGTTAGTCCCTGCACAATTTATTAGCGAATTATTGATTAAATCAAGCACAGTTTCTTAACGATGTTTGTAATACTGATGCATGACAATTAAAACACGCTCTTATCATTCAGTCTGTTTCTGAGTTTTGTGACAAGTAGTGCCGTGTTTGAAAAAAAACTCTCTGGTACCGCTGATGTGGGCTTGATTGTATTTAAGGCATGGTACAGTTTTTCAAGATTATTTGGCTTCTTCTTTGTAGCCTCAAAAAGACCCTTTTCCTTTATCACAATTTGTGATCGGATCTCTTCCTGAAAAGTTTTGTGGTTATTTTTGTGTTTTTGCCGGAACAGTTTTGTGGTTTTCACTCTCAAGGATTACATGGATTCTGTGCTTTGATTTCAAATGATTGATAAAACTTTATGTGCTTGAACCACCTCCTTTTGTATAACGGAGCACAAATTGCACTTTGGTGTTTGTTGAGCCTTTTTGTATAAGAAATGCTCTGAGCTTCTGATTTCCTTTGAATAACGTCTTTAAACTGAATGCGTATGATTAAAGATCTGTTTAAAGTCGCTTCTAAAAGAAAGCCAAATATCTGCTAGAAAGTTATTGCAAATTGAAAAGGAACGAATCGACTCTGCAAAGAATCACTGCTTGTATATGAACTAACACATAACAGTTTATAAATGAAGTAACTAGTAACTGCAAAGCTACGGCATAACTTTTAAGAACTACCTCACGTGGTAGTTATTTAGTTAGGAGACGAAAAGACTAAAGTTTGCGTAGACACCTATTATGGGCAAAATGACGTAACGATCCGTCAAAATAGGTCAATTGAGCGATGTTATAAAGGGACGAACAACGAACTAACGGAGGTCAGCAAGCAAAACCGGTGCCTCGTGCCTCATGACAATAGTTGAAAGTTCAAACGTGCTAATTTGATCGTTACACGTGCCGCTCTACAACTTCAGTGTTATCAGAATTACAAATATATGAATGCAACAGCAATTCTAGTTTTTTTTAATATACGGGTTTGGTGGTTGAAAAAACCCGGGTTTCGGGTAGTAGCAAATAGCCAAAAGAAACGGGTTCGGGAAAACCCAGCTTGGAAACACTATATAATAGGCCAGGGGTGGGCAGTTAGCGGCCGGCCCGCTGGCCATATGTGACCGCCACAGCGTTTTCAGTGGCCCGCAGAAGCATTCATGTCAAATGGGTACAATCCAATTTGTTGAAATTTTTGTGAAGTTACATATGTCTCATTGATTTCCAGCTTAATAAAGTGTGTTTGCACAAGAACAATTGTCGTAAAATATTTTCTGTGCACCATTACTCTTTCTGTTTTATTTATTATTCGATCAAATTAGGCGGCGTGCGGCAGTTCCAGCCTGAGCAAGTGCAAGGCCCTATTGGAAGTAATCTTTGCGGGTTCCACTCAGTAGTGTGAACAGAAAATTTTCAGGAGCATCAAGAAATAATGATAGAAATCGGTGATGTGAAAAAGCGAGGTCCTAAAGGGACGACCTACCACTTCACTAGTTGGTGGTACTCCTCAGGGGTGTAGTGCTAAACAAAGAGGTGTGAGAACGCCGTTCCCACTGTTCCCATCTCACTACATCTCTGATTTAGGTTAAAGCCGAATTCTAGCACCAAATATCGCTCAGATGCTCTCACACGCAAAAAGCTCTTTTAGTTCTCACAATCAACTCAGGCAATTGTTGTAACCTACTCCGCAACGGCCTGAAAACTTCAAGACTTTACTCCTCTGAAAAGAAGATACCAGAGAGGCAAACAATCAAACGAAGCGTAGAGTACGTAAATGTCATTGTGATGTCACAAACAGTAATTAAACAACCATGCTACTGTGTTATATACACGAGATAACTTGTCATTTATTTATTTATGCTGATCTAGGCGCTACACCAGGCCCGTCGCCAGCATTTCGTAGCAGGGGGGCCAAAAACCACAAGGGGGAGCCACATCTTTCAAATGCAATATTGGATGTATGCAGCAAACGGGGGGCCAAACATGAAATTGGTGTACAGATTTTAAATGCTGGGGGGCGGGCACCAGTGGCCTCCCCGCATGGGACGAACCTGTGCTACAAGTAGAAATTGAAATGAAAAATCTAATCTTCAAGTAACGTTGCTAGTGCAAAGGTGTGTGAACGCCTTTCCCACCACACTACACCCCTGGTACTTCTACAGTGAAACTTACAAGCTGTGTCCCATCACTCTCGTTTTCGGGGAAAACTTCTGTTGTGATTTTAGGTGATCCTCATTGGGCTAAATAGCCCCTAGCATTCCGACTCATTACACCTGGCCATATAGGAGGAGCGCTTGCCTTACTAAATGCAATTTCAAGTGTGTAAAACTGTGCGAGAAACATTTGTGTGGTGCAACTATTATAAAGCTTTTTTTGGATTTTCTAAGGTAGGTCTGCTGCTAAGTTCTTGTCCAATGCATCTCTCTATTTCTGCTTCGGTCTTTTTTAGACTCAGCTTTAGCCCTCGTTTGATTGTCTTATATTACTTTTGGCCTATGTCTCTGACTCAGGGCATTTAACTAAGTTACAGAACTAAAACAACATATTTCTAAATAAATAGCTCAAACTCTATTGTTACAACCAAAAAACAAAACACCAGTATAAGACCTGCCCATCAGTATATACTTTGCACTTAAATTATGGTTATTGTAAAGCACCGGAAAAGAACACAGACCGCTTATTACAGCAGGTTTTCAATGTCCCGCAAAGTTGTATACTTGTTCTTATTTCTGAGAAGAAAAATGTCTATAAAGTAATTGCAGATTTGTTAATAACTCTACACTTACTTTTTTAAAAAATTTTCAAACAGGCAAGTACTATATTTTCAAAACAGGCAAGTGCTACATTTTCAAAACAGGCAAGTGCAATTACGTTGGCGTACGAAGCGGTGTGGCAATTTTCCTTCCGGATTCGAGAAAGCTTCAAAAAAGTTTGGGCAAAACTGCCCAATATATTTGGGCAATTTGCCTAAGCAGAATCATCGCCCTGCAAAACTTACCTGTTCGAGTTTGCGTGTTAGTGGCGTAAAAATTTAGGCAAATCGAACAATGTTCCACTAAAGTCAAACGTCACCGTAGTCTACGTTTTGTAGCCTCTAAAGCTTTCAGGAAAGTCATCCAACCTTTTCACTTTTTCCAACTTCCAATTTGTTAGGCTATGTCTCAGAAATAACGAGGTCCATCTGTTTGAGATTGATGCCAGAATCCCTGTTCCGGTAGTACTTCATGATGCAACTTTCACCACAAAAGCATCATGAGTCTTACTTCGCTTAAACGTAACTGTCACAGTGCCACTTCTCTTTCTTTGCAAATGGCTGTAGCAGAGCAAAAACAACCTCTACTACATATAAATAGAACTTGAAATACAAGATTGAGATCAAGGGTGGAAAAACTACCATGCAACTGTTGGGCTGAGCAGTTACTAAAAAGTGGCTGGACAACTGCTGAAAGGCTTAAAAAATTACAGAAGTTTCAATCAAAGAAATTCGAAAACAAGGATGTATGAAGAATACCAGTGTAGCAGACACCTTATGGTCTGTACATTCATTCCCATAAAACAGCCAAAGAGCTCAAGAAACAAAAGAACAAGTACACACTGCAACCAGCACAGCTCCAAGAAAAACGTGGCTGCTATGACGAAGAATATCCGGCTGTTGCCTAGCAACGAAAAACAAACGGCTTGAAAAGACTGATCCAAACCAACAAAGATATGCCCTTCTTACTGTTGCTAAGCAACAAAGTCAAATAATGCAAACTGTTTGAACTAACCAATTAAAAGTATACGAAATAACGTAATTGCTGAATCGTGATCACACGCCCCCAAATTGTTACTAAAAATAGAAAAGGCTTGTGACCAGTCACATGACAATCCTGCTGTAAAAAGGCCGATTTTTGGTCATCAAACCAGTTCGCTTTTCTCTGAACTGAGAACTCCTTCTTTGGTTTGCCCTGCCTTGAGTTTGTCATCCTCTGAAGTAAAACTG
>Ga0210059_1000680_pt1 | contig 45859 bp, 29 predicted proteins | sample Ectturendosymbi2_FD_188042 | JGI IMG/M metagenome (GOLD analysis project Ga0210059, IMG submission 188042) | Ecteinascidia turbinata endosymbiont from Florida, USA - Sample 2 (SPAdes) (version 2) | ecosystem: Host-associated > Tunicates > Ascidians > Unclassified | place: Key West, Florida... | reverse complement strand
TTTTCTTGCGTTTATTTTGTCGTAACAGGTCATTTTATCCCTGTTTGAAGCCTTTCAATTTTACGCGCGAACCTCGCATCCACTGTAAAAAGTGCGGCTGGAAAAGTCGGGCTCACTTTACCTAGGTTGTGTGATCCTTATGTCAAAGAAAGTTTTCTCACAACTATTCCACAGTCTTCTCACAGAGATATCCAACCTTGCATTGTCAGCAGCCTTGACTTTTCTTTCATAGTCATTTTCGTTGATTGGCAGAACTGAGAAGTGTGGGTTCGGTCTGAACATCCCCACTGGGATTACACTAAACGGAGGGACGGCAGGCTGGGCGGGCTGGAGAACTGTGTTGCCAAATGAAAAACAGGAATTTTCCGTGGGCTGGCGAGCTGCACAGAAGGGCAGGCCGCCAGGCTGCACAACAGGACGGGGTAGGCGCTACACATTAAGGCGAGCTGCACCTAAGCTGGGCTGCGGGCAAGGGTGGGCTGGAAGACTGCCCTTTTCTGCAGCCTGCCTTTTTCCGCACCCTGCCAGACCGCCTTTTTGTGCAGCTCGCTGGCTCGCTCTTGCTTCTGTCTTCTGTGCAGTCGGCGAGCCTGCCGAAACTTCACGTTTTTCATTCAGAAACACGGCCCTCCAGTCCGCTGGCCCTCTAATTAGTGTTATCCCCCTACAGACCTCTCGTCATCTGTTGCTCAGAGTCTCTCACTGTGTTGTGCCTCATTGAAGTGTATGCACCCAGTTTACAGATTAGGGTGTGATTCACAGAGTTCGTCTCTCCATAAGCACAGTGGGTGGATATGCCAAGCACAGTGGATGGGTATAAACCATTGATATAAGCATTGTGGGTATGTGCTTACTTCTTTGAGTCTCCTCTAAATTCATGTTCTTGCAAAAGGTAAACAATCATAACTTACTGTGAAAAGACTATTGGATGTTTAAATGAGTAAAGAGAAATGTTGAACAATTGATTACCAGGCTGTGGTGCGAGGCTGTCAAATATTTTGACCAACAACACATGAAAGGCAAGAAAAATCAGTATAACCCAAGGATAATTTCAATAACCTAAGGATATAACAAAGGATAATCACATTAAGAAATCTTCATTAAATACCCTTGTTTTCACAAGTGGTGGGGTGGCACGAGAATGTGCCAAGGTGAACATAACATTAACCAGGGCTTTTTTAAGGCGTTTTAGGTTTAGGTACCCGATTCGGGCCCCTAGAATTTCAAATCGGGTGCCTAGAATCAGAGAAAATTATCATTGGGTCCCTAAAGTCAGAGAAAATTGGGTCCCTAGAATCAGAGATATCCGGTTCCTACAGATCCATACCAAGTACCTAACATTTTTCTTAAAAAACCCTGCATTAACTGAAAAAATACATGCAAAATGCAGGAAGCTTGTATGCATCTGTCATGATCTACATTAAATTAAAACAAAGCTCAGATTTACATTATTAGGGAGCACTATCTTTTGCTGCAATACAAGGCTTTCGGTGAAGATTTGTGATGGGTGGATATATGTCATGACAATGTCATATTGTAAATATGATGAATTGCTATTGTTTCTAGACCTAGTATATACTTATCTCATCAACTATCCATATTTTGTTTTGGATGTGCCCATTACTTCTTGGATTACTTTTGAGGCAATGGCTACAGAACCACCTGTGCATCTTCATATTCGAAACCTTATTCAACCACCTGTAACATGATAGTAATGCATGACGAGATTGCAGTAAGCTTGGTAGAAACGTAGTAAATGTAAAAGGTAAAACTCTAACTGTAACGCCAATGCTAACCCTAACCCCTAAACCTTAACTTTGGAAACTTTTGAAAAAAGGAAAGAAAAACTGGTCCCATGAATTGAAACATGCGAGCACTACTACCTTAATGAAAGTTGTGAAGGTGAGACCTGAATTGAAAACCCTTTGCACATCAGATGTAAATGCTACCACGACAGTGCTGCCTGAGTGACAAACTCAGCATTATTTGAACTGCATCATGCGAGGCAGTTCCGTAGTCACTTCCTACTTTTCATTGTTAAACCTGTGACATCCATTGCTGTATCTGAAATCTCTGGCTGGCTATGATTTCCATCCCCCATGGTCACAGACCCCATGGGGATGTTGAAAACCATTGGTGTAAACAAATTCTGCTTATCTGCAGTTGGAGAGCATATTCAGTATAGCAAAAAGTACGTGGGTAGTTTGAACAGTGTTATAGCTGAAGTAGGATGTCACATTTGTAGTTTACATTTTGTTGGTTTACTGTGCAGATGCTCATTGCTTGTGTTACAGAAGCTATCTATACTTATAGTGGCAGTCAGCTGATTGGCTTCATCATTTGAAATTCACAGAATGGTTGCTCTTAGCCATGGAAAAGAAAACCTGAAGATTTGTTGTGGGCAACCAGACCCCATTATTAGAGATTACCTGATGTTAATCACAAGTAGATGATTAAGGTGTCACGTCTGATGAGTTGCTGTGTATTGATCTTGTATAGGCAAACAAATTACTCACTAGTACATTTCACCTACTGTTGCTTTTAACACATGAGATATTAACACCTATATTTTTATAACATGCAAGATGTTCACCCAGGCAAGCAGTTCTGGTGTTTTATGAGATATTTACAAAAACTTTGTTTGTCAGAACATGCACATTCCACAATATGCATGTTCTGTGATTTTGGACATAGCTGAGAAAAGGTGTTGGCAGTGCACATCTTGCTGAGTTGCTAGTTTAACACATTCGCTACTGGCCGACATATATATTAGTTGTTTGAATTTGTTAATGTATTCCCAGCCAACGTATATGTGCATTTTAGCTAATTGAAGGTGCTCGGGGACGTACATATACATTTTTACCAAAAATTCACGGTGGTATGTTGTACAAAAACGTGGTCCTAGCCTGAGTCTATGTAACTTCAGGTTTTGGAATGAGAATCCAACTCTTTGTGGTTGAGAGGCTGTGTAAATGTATTGCCCTTTTGAGTTGGTCCACCTAGGTGGGACTGTGGCAATGAATGTGATTTTTAGGCAATGTAAATGCTCTGATATGCGGCCAAATGCTCTGATAGACCAAGCTTGTTACAGTGGTATTGTTGCAACCTCTCCAGTGGTGTTGCATTGATTGTGTGATTCACCACGAATGGGATGTGCGTGAAGAATAACACCATTGTATATGTAGCGTGAGCAAGCAATAGTAAGAGATATTGCGAGCATGATCTCTATTGTTACTTGCTGCCATGGTGCGAAGCTTTGCGCACATACCGCTCAGGATTTCCGATCGCAACAGTATGTAGCCTAAAATGTTTTGAAATTGATTTGATATGTTGAATGTTGACAGTTGATTAGTGTAAAAGCAACAAAACTTTTGCTGGGTTTACTATTTTAGCCAAAACCTACATTGCTAAGCTAATCTTTGAAGTTTCTTCATACTTTCTTTAAGAAAAAATGTAACAGTTTATTGTTATCAATATGAATGTGTTTCACCAATCCAGACCTTCTCAAAGAGGTGTTTTGATGATTATGGCACCATCTATCATCGTTTTGTCAATTATGCTGCCTCAGCATTAGGTGGAGGATGCCAATTAAGTATTGTAATTTGTAACTATGAAGAGTTCAACAATTTTTAAATGCCTGCTACAAGTTTATCTTCCATCAGTCTAAGTTTCACATAGCTTGTTGCAATACTGATGTGCACAGGTTGTGGTTAAGCTATTTTGGTCGTAACATCAGTTTGGTTTGCAGGTGATGGCTGCCATCTTTACATACGCAGACCGAAAGGGGTAAATAGTTAACATTAAACGGTCAAATTGAGTGTTTATCTTTGCAGTTGTTCAGAACAATCATCAAATTTGCTGAAACCTTGAAAGGTACAATCTATCAAGCAGTATCTTTTTTCATTTATATCTTTTGAGATTTGAGGCCTGCAACAATGTTGTCAAGACAAATAATATGTGGAGCATAAAATTGGGATAGACTTAACAGATAATATGCCTCTGGATGGTAGAATGCTGACATATCCAAGTTGGCAGGTTGTTGTTTTCGTAACTGTGTACGTGTGCTCTGCTGTCTGTTTTTGGATTTAATCATACTGACGTGTATTCTTTTCCAGTATGAGGTCTGTGGTGATATACTATAGTTTTCAGTGGTATGCCAAAGTTTTCAGTGCAGTTGGTTGTTGTGCAGTCTCTTGTGTTCAAGACACCGCCTTCCAGCAGAAGATTCTAGACCATTAGACATGGCTGACGGAAAAGGTGCGCATGTTTTTTTCATGGTCAATTTCCATCATGTTATCCGTGGTGAAACTGGATTTTTTGACTTGTTTTAGCTATTACCTCATTTCATCAGATTAGCTTTATATCACCATGGTCAGGTACAGGTGCTGCTCTGTTGGCCCTACTGCGACCAGAAAGCTTTATTCAAAAGTATTTACGCTTCTTTGAAGCAGATGTGTTTTTTTCTCATGTTGCTTGCAGGTGACGAGACAACGATGAGCAAGTCAGGACTAAAAAGAGATCAACTCGAGTGAGTTCCATTCTACCTTGGTGAAGAGAGAACAGTTTCAAGATAAAGTTTGTGACTTGTCTTGTAATTTGAGGATCAGCAAGAAACAATGCAACCTAGTCTACCGTCTACGATACTCGGAGGCTGCCTTGAACCAAGCAAAGGCGTGTGAGCCTTTTTCCAAGGACGCGGAAAACGAATTTGAAATGTTTATTAAGATATTTTGTCAAAATACTCAGACGCAGTATTTTCTGATGATACAGTTTGCGATTGATGGATTGAAAACGAAAAAATATAATCATGTTAGCGGACTTAGCCTGCTGAAACGAGATGGATTGGCAGAGGTTTGTGAGCAGCATCATGTTGTATCTCAAGCTTTTTCGCATGAAGGCACGGTTGATGGCACATCGCGTGTCATACGCATCGCGCGTTCGAACCAGGGTTGCGGAGTCGTAAAGAGTCGGAGGTTTTTGGTCGGAGTCGCATTCCTAACAACACTAGGGCAGTCGGAGTCGGATTTTTTGTTCGACTTCGACTCTGAAAGTCCAATTGGATCATTTTAAAAACCATACTCAAAGGAATTCCTGTTGAAATGGTACAATTTCTTATGAAACTTTTGTTGCAATAGAGAATTCTTGCTGTGTACCACGAGTTCCATTGAGTATTAGTTGCTACATGGTTGTTGACAGCCAAACGTCATTCACTTCATGTTAAGGAGTCGGAAAATTTGGAAAGGTTGAAGTCAGAAATTTGGAAAGGTCGGAGTCAGAAATTTGAAAAGGTCGGAGTTGGAATCGGAGCCGTACATTTTACCTCCCACTCCGCAACCCTGGTTTGAACACAGTGTGAGATCGCATGGGGTTTTGCCGATGGGTCTTGTTAGGAATGTGTTGGGGTGTTGAGAATCGTCCGGTATTATAGTCAGGCCCGTAACCAGCTTGGGACACCAGGGGTGGCGAAGAGTTTTCTGAGAGGGGACAAAATTTTTTAAACTATGCTCAATAATTTTAAACGATGTCCAACACATTTTTCCAGGAGGGGCGAAAAATTTTGTAGCCCCCCTGCGACCCTGGAAACGGGCCTGATTGTAGTTAAACTTACTTTGTTTTCTTCCTTGGTCGTTTGAACAGTTTTCAGCGACGTTAGATGACTAGGGAAAAATACCGATGGCAACCGAATAAATCCGAAAAATACCGATGGCAACCGAATAAAACCGAATAAATATGGCCGCATACTGGTTACATCGCCGCTGAGATGTGGGTACTTGGCGTCCGATCCGCAGTGATTTTTGCATTATTGTTTTGTAGCTTGATATGCTGTGGCGCAGATTGTTCAACACAAACGGTTGGTAAAGTGGCGCTTGTAACGTTTGGTGCGAAACACCAGCAACCCTCTCGCGTGTCAACCCTCACGGGCTGCATGCGATTGTGTTTGGAAGTTTTTCATGCAGTTACCTTCAGTTTGTTCGGCCTGTACCGTGACCGGTAGCAGATTTTTGCAGTATGCAATTGACCGGACCTTCCAAATCGTGTCCTATCGGTCCTTGAGTGGCTCACCATGAGCTAAGTTTATTTGGAAGCCGGATGACGAACCGCTCAAGAAAAAAATTCCCTCGTGGGATATTCCCCGCATAGGTATTTGAAATGCTTTTTCTGATGTCTTGCCAGCATCTGGCTGAATTATCACTGAAAGCTTATATTTTCAAAAAGCACAATTTTAATTTGTGATAGATTTCCTTGCTTGGCAATTGTGTGCATTGCTGTCCAGCTTTAGTCTAGCTCGCCGGCAACTTTTAACGGAAAATGTTTGATTAACGTGATACTGTTTTGCCTTAAAATTTTCTAGTTGCTGCTTGGAATGGTTTTAACAGTACTTCTTCAGATTGAAGAAGGAATACTTGAATCTTTCTTCATAAAGCAACAAAGAAATGTCAGAGACATTCATGCAGTATACATGCAACAGCTTAGATGTTGCATGCTGTATTTTTGTCACTGAGACATTTCGGTCATTTCCCCCATGATAGTATTAAAACTTGCCGTAACAGTATTCATTAGTCTGTGTTTTCGGACATTATGACCGAATTGACTTAATCTTTTTAAGTCATAAAAAAACTCGGTCTATTACCGAAAAACATAGCATGCTGTCGGTTTTCGCAAAAGTCATTCGTGTTGAATGACAACGTAATCGTGTACGGGATTTGAATAATTGCGGTTAATTCTGATTTTTTCAAAATTTATCCCCTACTGATCGTCATATGTCGACCACGTAGGTTATGGGCAAAATCTACATAATACTGTATTATACAGATTTTAGCCTTTTTTGTTTAATGTAAAGTTACAACAACACGATTATCTCGTGCTAAAATGTAGCACTGAAAATATAGTTAAAATCACTGTTCCATCCATAGCGAAGCTACTGACAACAAACGATAATTTCTTATTTGTTACATTTGTACTGAAGTGTGCGCTGCACAACCATATAAATAAAAAGCTTTTGTGTTCGGAACCGTCATCAGAAATTGCGCTGCAGGGTCACGTGACTCACTGTCGTCTGAGCCCAGTGTCAATGCGTGGACAGTTTCACAGATGATTCGTTGTAATGTTAATTGCTGTTCAAATACGAAAGAATTCATGTGCGAATTTATAGTGCAGCAAGTTTAAATGTGCGAATCATCTGACAGTTGCAGACTTTGTGTTTGTAACTTTAATTCTCATCTTGATATCATGAGCTATAAACGAAATGCTGTCCCTGTATATCGCTAGATAACAGGGAAAAAGCGTTGAGTTTATCGAATCTGTGCTGGCGTGCTGATTGTTGGAATAATATCTTGCATTCAGTAGTTTTTCCGGTAAGATGGGCTGTAATAGTTATCATTGGTGATTAGGAAGCAATTGCCTGTGGAAAGGTTTCATTGCACGATCAATCCCGCTCTTACACATTTCAAACGTATGCTCTTTTTGTTAAGGTTGCGCCTGCTCTACAGGGCAAAGCTTCTCTCGAACAGTAAGAAAAAGGGTTTCGTGATCAGTATGCGGCTGGTCTGGTTTGTTTTGACGACTAGTGCGTTGTCGCTGACAAGCGTACAATATCCTGAAAAGAGTGACGTAAACAATTCAGTAATTTCTTGTCGTTGTTCAAAATATCTTTCACGTTTGTCGCGAAAACGTACGATTAACGAGTCCCAACCAATACCGATGCAACGACTTCGCTGCATAGACAGTTTGCCTAGTTTCGGTTGAAAGTTGGCTGCAGTTGTTGATTGGCTTTCGTAATTTCAACGGGCTTTGCATTCAACCTTCGTTTGCAGCCACGATGAGGGAGAGAGAAGAAACATATTTTACCGTGTGATTGACGTCACGCGTCGCCAGGACGAGTTTTTGGAACTGATGAGGAAGCTTGGGCTCCCCGAACATCTTGTTCAACAGAAATGCGCCAGAAACAGATTCGATCCGTACGCTCTCCTAAACTGCTGGCACCAGACTGTAGGTGTGAACATGTTATGTTTAGACAGGCTTAGTTTCTAGTGATGTTGCAGTTTCACATTCACAAGTTTATGTTGGAGCTATTTTTAAACTCATTCTTTTTTGGTACTTTTTGTAGATAAAAAGTGTTGTATTGTACTAGCCGGGAAATTTTCAATGCAACGCGCAATTTGGTCTCGCAGACATCGCCGTTTCTGATTTGGTGTCATTAAACAACGCACTTCTCCCCAGCGAAAGCTCTGCAGTCATTGTTGAAATCAATAGCGAAGAACGTCAAGTTGTAGAGGTAGACGATCACACGAGCGCCTCTTTCAAGCAAATTATCATGGTTGCTTCCGGGTGTACAAATCAATGCTGGTGAATTTCGATTTAACGCCATTGAGCCTTGGTTTTCTTAACTTGTTCCAAACAAGTTGAAACCTTGGGCTGTTTTCTACGCATGTGCAAATGCGCCTTAGGTGCATGGCATGTGCAAGCGTTGTATTCCTGACAGTTCATAGTGAGCGTCAGCCTGCTTTGCAATTTTGAACGTGATGATGATGTTTTACTCTGCTTCAGTGTAAATGTCTTCTAACAATTAAAACGAATTTCAACTGACTTGATGGTTCTCCTAGAGTCAGAAAGCTGGAATCTGTAATAAAATCCATAACTTTCCGAAATCAGTGACGCGTTACATCTTGTCATCACTGGTTATAAACTAGTCTGTTGGTTTGTTGAACCCGTTTCATAAAGTTGACCTTTGAAGAAAGACCCAGTTTTACATTTGATTTTATTAACTCTGAAAGAAAGTACTGTGCTTAAGATTTGGCGAAAAAGAGGGCGTAACCCGTGAGCGAAACGTACACTCTCTCCACGTAAAGTTCCATTTAACAGATACATTTTTCGATCGTTCAGGTTTTCCTACCAACCAGTCCCTTGAAGCTATACTAGATAAAGCTCAGAATGAATTGCTGTCTGAAAGATCCGCCGAACTTGACGCCATGATCAACAATTTCAAAAAGCCTGAAACCACTCGAGGTATGTCAAGTTTCAAACTGAGCCACTGATGACTGTTCGTTGCTGTACTGTCCATCATAGTTCACTCTTTTCGATAGTTTTAAAGCAAGGCCAAGCGCAAAGACTAATGATTTGAATAAAATGAAATCAAATCATGAAATGAAATCGAGTCAGACGTTTCGAAAAATGGCTGCGCAAACGGATGTTTCGCTTTGTTTTTGTTAAATCACAATACAGTAGTTTATTTTCAGCGCGCGATATCGCGTGGTTCTGCTACGCCTTCGCCCAACACCACTTCGATGACTGGGATCAAGTTGCTCGACTTCATCTTAACTTGAACGACAGCAGGCTCAGTTACATCAAGATAGATCACCATGACAGCATCGCTGAACAACAGTTCCAAGCCATGCTGCTGTGGATGAAGAAACAAAGCCGGGGTAATTCGGTTAAACGCGTAACTTTTCTTCGACGGTTGTGTAACTTAACTTTTATTCATTTTGTCTAACTTAACTTTTTTTTTCGTAACTTTTCTTCGGCGGTTGTGATTCTTTTCATTGGCTGTTTTGCTATTTCATCCACGTTTAATGTTTTGGGTGAACTATATCTTTCGCAACACATTTACGACACAACTACAAGGAGACCGGATACAATAAGGTGTTGGTTAGTCGGGGCTCGCACGAGTGCAAACGCGCATTTGTTTTGTACAGTATAATGTGTTTGCATGGAGTTCAACGCAGGTGTTGGTGCCACTTGAAATTTCTTCCCAACCTCACCTCGTTTCGTTCCGACGGGAATGGAATACAATCTTTTGCGATATTTTTGCTGACAATATATGGCAATGTTTGTAGCTGGTAATGTGATGACCAGTATAGTGTTTTTTAGGTGGATGTGCCGGTGATGGAGGGACAACTCGCCCCATTTCTGAATATAAGATGCAATACAATGTGTTGTATTTTATTCAGATGATGACTTGTTTCAGAACATTTTTCTTTCATCGTTACGTCGCATGTCACTAATCAGGAAATGCGCTGCTCAATGGACTCCATCAAGTGTGCTGTTAGAGTACGCTTTTAGAAAAATAGCGAACTGAACGAAATTGACAGCATTCGAAAAGACCTTGCTTGCGAATTTGATCGACTACGTATGAAACTGAGCCTCAAAATTTTGATTCCACACTTTCGTATGAGCGAAACCTGAGACATTTCGGTCATTTGTCCCGTACTTTGAGAGCCGGGGTACGATGTATTCGTACTTTGAAATCGGCCTAAAACCAGCAGTTGTCAGTTGCCTTGCCAACGCCCTAGCTCCTCCGCCGATTGCGCTAGAGAGCTGTTCAAGGGCTCAAACGAATCGGCCAGTCTTCTAGTCTGCACTCGAAAAAATTTTTTTTGGTTGGGGGTTGCGGATTTTTTGTGAGTGGCGTCATAAGTGAAGTAGTTTTTGGGCCATTTTGGCTCATGCTGCCTGGCCTACGGCCCAACCGCTAGGCCAAAGTATTTCGCTGAAGTTTTCATTGGAAACTAGGCTCGAGTCTGAGTCTTTTGAGCCTTTGATCGACTTTCTAGCGTTTCTGGTTCAAAAGTTATGATCCTAAATAAACAAATTAATTAATATCTAATTAACTAGTTAGTCAAAAATTTTTACTAACTTAGATCATAACTTCTGAACCCGAAACCCCAGCAGGTCATCCAAAAAACCAAAAGACTCGGATTGTAGCTTAGTTTCCAGCAAAGACTTCAGCGAAATACTACCATTTAACGTTTGGCGCCCAGGGCCAGGTGAAGTTGGCCAAGGTGGCCAAAAAGTCCTTCACTTATGAGGTCACTCACAAAAAAAACGCACTCCCGAAGCAAACATTTTTTTCGAGTGCAAACGACAAGACTTGCAGCATCTTTTGACACTTCGACCAGGTCCGTAACCCGAACAGGAGCGGAGATATTCCCGCGCAAAGCCACGTGCGAGCCAGCTGTTTTTTTGCGAACCGCTTGAAGTAACCCGGACGTCAAAGTGTCGTTACAACGATTGCTCTTTGCTCATCAGGAACGGTTGATGACATGGTTGCTTGGTTACAAGAGGATGGGGTATCGTTGCCTCCTGCAAGCAAATACTCCGCAATGCATGAACTGACAAAAACGTCTCAGAGCAACAGTGATTCCAACCCTGACGGTGAGTTCCTTGAGGACCTTGCGATTGAAAACGAATCTCGTATTTGTATTTAACGCAGTGGGTTAAAACGATCCATTTCCTTGATGTCGTTAAACTTGCATGTCGCACTTTTGTTTGCGGTAAGCAAGCGAAATGCATGTCTTTCAAACAAAACACGAGTCATCCGACGCTGTATGGATGGTCCTGTTGTGAGCAGTGATTGGTTGCCAGTAAATTGCTGAGCGGTGATAATGAAAGAAGTTTTTTAAATTAAAAAACACTCGGCTGTTATTTGTTTCGTCAGGAAATGCGCAAACAACGGAAAAGGCATTTGACGACCGACTGTGATATCTCGGATTCGTGAAAAAAAAGGGGTGTTGTGTTTGCACAGCCACACTTTACGCTGAGAAGGTTTATACTTCGAGTGGATGCCGTTGCAAGTGGATGGGTCACGTTGCTGTTCGACGCAAGGAGCTGACGGTTCATTGGATTGAACGCGCTTTTCACTCTTGTGCCAAAGCGTGCAATGTTCACATTACGATGTGTGCTGTTCAGCGTTCGGTGATAGAAATTAAAATCGAGATTTGTACTTTGATCACAAGACACAAACTGATACATGCTACCTGGTGTCTGAAGCCAAAAGAGACAACATCGTGGCGGAAAGGATAATGCAACGACGAACTTCTTTTCTTCGTTGACAAAGGTCTTTGACGAAGATCTGGCAAAACTCTGCGAATGTGTTCATGAAAACGTGGTGCAGACAGTGCAAGAAGGTGTGCAGTTATTCAACAAGACGTTCATCGGCAGGCACACGCTCGTACGTCACGAACTCATCTCTTCTATCGCCTAACACTGCGCTTGGTGTGTTTGTGCAAATGCAGTGTTGCACTTTCGTTTTCATGCGATTTTTATCGAATGTGGCGTGCATTGCAGGCCCACACCAATCGTGTTCACGGGTTTGCCATGCATGGAAATCAGCGAACTTCTATATTTTACGCTCCAGATCCAGTCCTGAATTTTTCAAACTTCAAGGCCAACCATAGTTCAAAAATTTAATAAATGCAAAGGCTAAGACCAAAATATTGACAAAATACATTCCTTTCCATTAACTCAGTCCAAATCCGGTCTTGATCCTTTATTTTTGAAAAATTTTACAGTTCGGATCCAATCCAAATTCCTCAAAATTCGTTATAGTCATGATCCAGTCCCGTCCAATGCTCACCTCTGGTTTAGAATGCATTGCAGATCCACACGAATCGTCTTCACTGTTTGATAATTTCGACTGCTTTAACAAACGCTGATTTTAACAATTGTTGAATCTTGCAAAGCTTCAAAACTGCTGGAAACATCGAAAAATCCAATCGAGATTTGATCTGTTTACCTAAAAGTTTTTTTTGCTTGGAATTGCGTGGATTGTGATTAGGATTCAAGCAATTTCCCCTGGCGTTGAACGTGAAAAGCGCAGCATTGTTGATATTGCGCTTGCTTAAAGTGGCTGAAGTAAAGTAGGTATCGCACGTCTGTCCGTTTGCGTATAGGATGCATTGCCTTGGCAATCTGCAAAAGCAACACTAAACTGTATTTGAAAAACTTAGTGAAATTGACGAAACGAAATTAAATCAAAAGGTTAGTTCATTGTTTAGCTCATTTTTCAAGTTCTAGAGAATGCTTTCATTGCGTATGTTTTATGCATGTCTAATTTTTGTTTCATCTGTGAAAAATTTGCCGTAGGAGCCATGTCGTTCATGGTTGATGTGTAATACCTGTATGATGACGTCTGGCTTGCTGTGCATGCTCAAACCTCATGCATTCTGTGCCTGATTCTGTTGATATGATCAATAGTCGGTGAAACTCAATACGACAAAGTCATGCTATTTCCTCAGTGTGAATGCTACACTTGTGCAAGAGCCATCCACCGAGTCCCTTTATCGTACCAAGCAACGAGACCTTCATGTCTCTTCGGTGATCATCTATCTAAAGCTGTTTGTATCGTTGTGCTTGTGTCTGTTCACGGCTCGGATTACGTATTTCATTGCAATGAAATGTAAATTCCCGGTGCCGTTCGCGCGTTCTTCAACCGTGCTTTCATCACCAACTCGGCTTGGACGAATCAAAGCTTGTAAGCGTGCATTGCATCGTCCGTCAGATACCGACATGTTCTTGCTCTAAACTCGTGACACGCTGTAAAGCTTTTGTGAAATATGCAACGGATGTTTATGTGTTGCAGCGGTTCTCAACCTTTTTCTGATCGCGTACTACTGTTCCTGGGAAGGGGTGGTACTGTCACCGCGTACCATCTTGTTCCAGGAAAACTCATTCAACCAAATATTATTCGATCAAAAATTCAGAAAATAGACTTGACGCAAAAGCGATATGTACAAAGTGACTGTGAGAAATATAATGGCCATTGTTCGAAATCAATGGGAAATACACAGAAATAAAAGAGTTTATACACAGAACCCGATAATTAAAATATGCGAATGCAGTTTTTTATGAAGAAAAACAGAAGGTAGGCCCACTCGCGTACCACCTGCAAGGCCTACGCGTACCATTAGTGGTAACACGTAGCACAGTTTGGGACCGAATGATAATTGGAAATTTAAAGTGGTTTCATTCGTTACTCAGGTTGCGACATTATTCGGCGTTTTCAGGAATTGATAAATAACTAAGCTATGGTTGATGTCTAAACTCGTTTTTTCCATGGTGATATCAAAGCGCGTTCCTGGTAATTAAGACTGATAACGTTACTGAAACACCCTTTTGTGGGATTAGGTCTTACAGTAAGCGTTACATTTTTTTTTGTTTCAGAACTTCTGTTAAAATTAACGCTTAGTAGGTTAAATATCGATGTCTGTAAACAAACGAAAGATCAACGAATTTTCCTTCCTGTGTTGTTCGACCAACGGTAGGTTTTCATTATTAGCGAAAAGTCCGTGAGCTAGCGTGAAGCATAACTTTTATTGTTAATATAAAATAACGCTTAGATACTTGCTGCAACAGTTTTTCCACTTGGCACGCCTGGAAAAATAGTATTACATATTTTTCAGACGGCGCTTAGCAACAGAGCGAAGCATGCACGCTCAACAAACTTATGAAGAAACAATGGGAGACGGGTAGGTGCAAGTCGCTATGGACAAGCAGACTTAAATTAGTTCTTTTTATTTCTGTTCTAACTTGAAACTCGGTAATTTTGGCGATGGAATTGCTCATTCGTTTCTTATCTGTGCTATTTTGCTTTATGGTTACCTGTCATACGATTTAGATGGCTTCTTCTTTGGTAAAAATTTGTAGCTGTCGTTTAGAGTTTAACAACAAAAAAAAAAACTCCGCCAATAAATCAGCGTTTATTTTATTAACAATTAGCGTTTAAAAAAGACGAACAATTGGTGTCGATCGAAGACGTTTTTCACAACAATTTTGAATCGTGTAGCATGCAACAGCTCTGGCTGCAACAAGTGAATGTTTACAAATGTTCAGGAATGCTGTAATCTTTTGAACCGGATCTATGTTTTAAGGAACGATGAAAAAGCAAGAAGCAATCTTCTTTTTGGGGTGTGCAAAAAAGTTGGAAAGAAATTTACTGAGTTTTTGCGTAAACTTGGTGTTGAAGAGCACATCATTATTGAATATTTGGAGCATGGAGAAAAAAGTTTTGAAAAAAAGCTTGTGGTCCTTCGACGGTCTACCGAAGGTAGGTCATCGCCTTGTTTAGTGTATTATGTTGCTTTTCTCAAAACAACGGCGCCGGCAAATCTGTTACTAAAACCCAGTTCTATCGATTTTGCATTAGCTATTTGAATATTCAGCTCAATTGTTCTTTGGTGCAGGGATTAGCTTTTCGCGTTTACGTCGTTTGATAGACGGCGTGGAGAGAGAACTGCATCATGGACGCTCGGCTGAAGTCGATGAATTGATATCAAGTTCTGAAATGCCATTGATGGCAGAAGGTCTGCTTGAAACGCATAGCTTCTCTATGCTGCTAGTGAAGGCGTTTATTTACAAGTTTGTTTAGTACGTTCGTATGCGCCGAACTGCTCGAAAGCTTGATCTGCTGCGTCGTCGTTTGAAGTTCAACAGTTAGATGCGTCTGCACTTATTCCAGTAAAACAATAGCTTTGGGGTAGTTCTTACACAATGTGTGTATGTTTGCAAAGCAGCAATCCAGTGCTCACGCCGTGACCGGCCTTGACTTGAATGCAGCTCGACACGAAGCTTGGTTCCTGTACGACTTCATTGGTTTTCACTACAAAGACCTCCCAGTGTTTGCGCAAACACGCCTTGGCATCGACCACTGTCGTTGTCAATCCATAATCGACGACCACAAGGTGGACAACTGGGAACAGCGTTATCGGTTGATGATTGAATGGAAGCATAAATCACGCTTCAGTGAGTGACTTCGATGTCAGTCATGGTGTGTTGATTGGCAGTAAACAGCGAACGTAAATTTCATTATTTTATGCGTTGTGTCGCGTTAACAATGAAAGGGGCTCACACAAACTGTGGCTGGAACGTTTTTTGACTGATCGTAGTGAATGCGACTAGAGCTTCGGACTAGAAACTGACATTCTGAATGCTACGTTAGGTGTAAGCTTGTCTGCTATTAAGCCTTGAATTGGTCTTATCGTTTCTAACAAAGAAGCTCAAGTTTCTCATTAATATCAATGTATGTGCTTTTAATATTTTGGTTCTTTCTCATGTCTTAATTTTTTCGTTGTCGTATTGGCGCAATATCTCATAGTGCGCCCCACAAAATTTTCTGTAAACTTGCTTCGCAAGCGGAAAAAGGTTGTGAAGCACTGTCTTCAACCATGCAAGTCTATTCAAGTAGGTATGGGATGGATGCATAACAAAGCAGCATACCCGCCCAGGGACTCCTTTACCTCAAGCTTCTATATTCATTTCGCAACAAACTTGCAGACCAGCGTCACTTCGTTTTTTTTGCTGAGTAAGGCTTTTCTTCGCAGTCCTTGAGGTTATTGTCGATTTTTAATAAATGAGGTGTATGCGCCAGATTCAACAGATGACATGTTGCGGGAAATGGAAACGCTTGGATTGGTGATACCTGAAGCGTGTCGACGTGCATTCACTGATGCGTCGCCAGTTGATTCCCGTTGCCCTGTAGCACAGGCTTCGTCAGATGATGCCACCACTACGCCGAGTGAGGTTTTGAAATTTGTGAAAAAGCAGTTCATCGTTTCCCATTCGAAGCTTTGAGGTTAAATATAAAAGTAAACCTCTGACTTCAACAAAGTCACCACCCCTGTGAATATTGAGATGCGGGTTTTATAAATATCTTTGTGTGAATGAATGGTTGAATCAAAATTGATTGAGACATGGCCATGTTTAACGCTTCTATTTTTATTTGTGTTCTATAATTTTTTATCGAAGTTTTTCGCAACGCTTTGTAACAGTATTTTACACAATATTTGGCATCCTAACGGTTGATTTCAAAGGCTCTTGAGGCAATTGAGAACGAATTGCATTCACGAGCAATATTAAACTTTTTGTTGTCGAAGTACCGATAACACTGCAAGCCGCATTTAAATTTCCCAGAAACACCGATTTCAACCCCCCCACCCCCTCCGACCACTCACGCAGCGCCGCAGGCCGATGACGAAAGCCCGTGTACCGGGTCTGGGACCGTGCAGAGCGGCAGCGAGCCGTTCTCGGACAAAACGACCGTTGACGGAAACGGTGCGGGGGACGCGAGGCCAAACATCGCCAGGGAAGTAAAATTTGCTGCTCGTCGAGTCGTACCCGACCAACCCGATGCTGGTGAGTACGAGTTTGTGCATTCAAACTTTTGCAGCAACGCAGTCTCCAGGCAGCAGTCAGCTTGCACGCTTATGGTATGATGGTTGAAGTACATAAAAGAAACACCAGGTTCGGTAAAGGTTTCAAAAGCCTTGTTTGTTGAGATTTGCCAGTGAGGACATGGCCGCAAAGATAGCATTGTCTTCTTACAAATTAATAAGATAAACAAGTAATAAATTACAACATATTTTGAAGCGAAGACCATAAACTTGTATAACGCGTAGAAAAACCGGGAAAAGACGATAGATAATAACTGAAAAAAACTAGCACACAGTGCTGGAATAATATCATAAGAAAATGCTTAAAATAATGCATTTTTCTAGTATATGCACTGCCTAAGCAAGTACCAAAAAACAGGAGAGGAAATAACTCTTGTCTCATGAGAATGAATCGTGGCAACCGATATATTTTCAATAGAAAAGCTTGCAACAACCAACAGAGCAACGATAAGAAGTATAAGATGATGGTCAGTTTGGTTATAAGATTTCAATTGTGTTCCTTGAAAGAATGAGGGTGTACAGCTTCGTGAGGCGTGTGCTTGGACTTGCGTTGAAAATATTACTGTAATTCTCAAAGCATTGACAATTAAAATCGCTTTTTTGCGGTAGTAAAATGCGCCATTTGATGCCATTCATTTTGAACGGAACTCAGTTTAGTGAATTCCTTCATGTTCGCTTGTGCAAAGGAAAATGTGGGATATCTATTAAAAGGTTTGCTGATCACTCTGCAGTGGTTCCCAAAATGGGCGGTACCCCCCCCTGGGGGTGGTGACAAACTATAGTGGAGCGGTCAAACAGAAATGGGCGTTTGGGCGGCGATAGGAGACCCAGTTAAGAATTACATTTCTGTTGTCTTACTAACTTTGGGTGACCAAATGCCATAAAAAACAGTATGATCAACAAACATGTATGCATCTAATTTGTAAACAAAAACTTCGCGTGTTGGAAATAAAACAGAGGTGGAATGCCAGGAGATAAATTGATGAACTGCACTTTCCATCACTAAAGGTAAACTGCATGGTAAAACTGTCCTCCTCTGTAATGAAATAATTAAGATTGGAATTTTCGTCAGCTGTAATTCTTGGCATGGGTAAACCGCTAATTAATAATGCCCGTTTCGTTACAGCGACTATCACCGGTCAGGTGTGAGAATGCACGCTTGCACTTAGAATCAGCCTGTAACCAAAAGCGTGAGCTAATTTTGGATGGAGTGGATTAATGATCACAAATATAACAATAACCTTGCACGAGTTCAATTCGAAAGTGGAAAGGTAATGTTATGTTTTACAGATAGTGTTAAGTGCCAACGAGAATAAGTTACCTAAAGGGAATCGAAAAGATTCCGGAAAACAGAAGCGTGTTTCAGAACGCACTTTAGCTTGAGCAGCGCCAAGGAAATCCAGAGAGAGAGATGGTAGAGCCAGTGGACGACTGCAAGTGTCTTGGTTAAGTTCAAATACTTTTAAAACCTGCAGATTAAATTCAATCCTGCACTGCTCCGAACTCAAAATTTACTAAAAATGTGGCAGAGTATTAATGGATTGATCAAAGCACACCAAAGGGTTTAGAAGTGTTCTGCTAAGCTTAGGCAATGTGGTGCACTCCGATAATGATGTAGAGAGTTTGTACACCTGTTGCTGCTGCACACAGAAAGTAGCTGTCAAAGGGTTTCACAGATACAGTATCTTGGCTGTCACAGTCCACAGATGTCTTCACGAAGTTCAATGAAGTTAATTTGCAATTGCAAGGGAATGATGTTAACCTCATTAAAGCCAAATCAGCAATCTTCACCTTGTTGTCCAAGTTCAATGTTGTTCAAACGAAATCGAGCCCGTCATGAACTCTGACAGTTTCCAAATCATTAACTCTAACACTTTCCGACAACTAAATGAGTTAATTTACTAATTTAAGTTTTATAGTGAAATGCATCCCTTGCCCTCATTCTTGTTTTAATCATTTTCAAACAAACCAAATGTACAATGCGAAAAAATTGTGTTGATATGTGTGCTAGGCATGGTAGGGGGGCGATAGAAATTTGTTTGTCAGAAAAGGGACGCTAGCCTAAAAAAGATAGGGAAACACTGCTTTACAATATAAGTCTAGAGATGTGGCTGTGCATCTCAATTAGACCTGTTTTTCTTATTTGAGAATTTTGATATGAAGCGTCAAAGCTTTTTTTTCCGTATCTTTACTACAGAACCTGTCTCGTTATCTCTGCTTCGGAATCGCTTTGTCGAATGCGAATTTGCAATCTGAACTTTTCTTTTCTTGCAGGGAAGTCATGCAACACCGCCAACATCACCGGTGCGGAACGTGAAAAAGAAAAAACAACAACCGACCCGCCTGTCGATGCCACTCATGACGACATGAGTTGTCCACTGAGCACTGTTGTTACCACTGCCGTATCTTCTGCAGCCGAAGCCAGTTCCAGTAAGATTTTGCAAAATCCCATACGACGTAGATGATCTTTGCGTGCGCGAATGAAAGTCTGGAGCTGATCGTAAAACAGTGGCGCGCTTGGATCTTTCTGCCTATCGTGTCTTGTGCTTTTCGCACTAGTGGGGCAACTTGTAACAAAAAGTAATCGACAATTTTTGTAAAAACAAACTTCTTATAACTGCAATCTATTTTACAAGTGCTGACTTGCGTGTGTAATTGCCGGGAATGCCGCAGAGCCGAAGTGGTTGTTTATACTGCATACAAAGTAACGCTGGGCTATATGTCAAAAACTATGACTGACAAGACGCATGCGACCCGCCGAGATTTTTGTGTGGTTCTTCTAAAATTTTTAAGAGACACATTGTCATAATCATTCTGACGTTTTCCCAATGTCGGAAAAAGGTGATTGCCGGTTGCCACAAACTGGAAGAATGCAAAAATGTGTTGAAGGTCTACTGGAGGAGTTCCAAACCAGATTTGACCATTTGTAGGAATTGAAACAACGCTTTGCATTCCTTGTGAATTCATTCAACGTTAATGTAGTCAGTGATGGCTGTCCAGTTAATCAAGTCATGTTTGCGCTGTAAGTACTCAGCAGTAAAACACATTTCAATCGACAAAGCTTGAAACAAACAGCACAGGTTAGGCGAAAGACGGCTAAAGCAGTCACTTAATCAAACCCAGCCTACACTCAATGACTGTCAAGTTTCAATATTACAGGTGAAGCACAAAACATGAATTCAAAATGAAACAAAAACAAAACAAAAAAACAAAAGTGTGCTCAGTTTAAGATCAACTCACAAAAACATCTTAAAAATCACGTTCTGTATATATCACACATAAGAGTCAATACCCAGCAAGCATTCGCGATTTTACTTGATTTGAAAACGTATGTGATGGTAGCATTTTGATATTATTGGAAATACAACCAACCCCATGCAACAGGTCCTACATTTTGCAGCATTTTTTTACCATAATCAGTTCTAACACGTTTATGATGAAAATTTCCTGAAACTTGTTTTTTTGTGCCATGATCATGTATGTTGTACAGTTTCGAAAAAAAGTTATCAAAAGAAGAGGGCAGGATATCGGCTTTATACTTATACATGAACTTTTCCAAATTAAGTTGGTACAAATCAGAAACTTTGAGAATTTTAAGTAATTTAAAAATGTTGCTTGCACTTGACATTCCATTGCTAAAAGTCATGTATTTCTCAATTCGCTTTTGTAACACTTGCTCTGGCCGGAAAACAGTTTTGTACGCTCGTCCCCAATCAATTATGCAGTATTGCAAATGTGAATGGAAGAGACTGAAATAGATCAAGCGCAAAATTTTTATATCAGCAAAATGTCTAATTTTACACACTACGCCACAGGCTTGAGAAAGTTTCCTACAGAGACTACTAATTTGCAGTTTCCACGAATGTTTATTATCAATTATAACACCAAGATACTTGATACTGTCAGTTTGCTGTATTCTCACACCATTCATTAGAAATTTCAAAGTTACAATTTTGAGAATGTGTTGCAGTTCGCCACCCGTTTGTCACAAACTTGTCTGCTGTAGAAATGAAACTGACCGAAATGCAAGATCTGGCACTAAAAATTTTCAGTCAGTGCCACTCTACAATTGTGTTGTGGCGAAAGATTCCAGAAAGTAACTACCGACAATTGAAAAGACCAGTGTACCACTCTTTTTTGTACTTAGCACGGACACATTACTGTGAATTTTTATTCTCTTTAATGAAGTTCGCAAATCCAAACGATCATGCAACCCTAACAAATAAACACTTGGGAGATTCACTTCGCAGTGGTTTACCAACGTATTGTCCAGATCAGTGTGGTCCAAGACTACAAGCATGTAGGGCCACATTACGGTTTGGCGGAAAATTTGCGGGCCGCAAAGAGAAGAACTCCATTGCTAGCCTGGCTTGCTGTTCTAATAGACCTAATTTTTGCTGCACGCCTAACGGAATTTTTATTCTAGGGTAATTTTTAAATTTTCCGTTTGTTTGTTTGCGATTCAAAATAGAGATTTTCTGCTAGAAAAACGATTTGCTACACACCAACAAAATACCAAACTAATTTTTTGTTTCTTGGTTTTGGCTATAAAGTCAATGTCCCCTTTAATTTCCGTAGTCAGCAGACGCAAGCAGGCATGCAGGTTTCATCAGCCATTCTATTTCGTGTGTCGCTTTTCAATCGCGTCATAATTGAGAAACCACTTTCGCAAATTACGAAGATGTAGTGGTAGTAGTAAGTTTATTGGCGATAAGGAAGGTATTGCATTTTCATAGTAAACAGTCTGTCTGAACACCGAAAAAATAAACAGTACGGTTATCAAGTCAGGTATCCCTAAAAAAGCTAACATGAAAGGCACATTTCAGTTAATGAAAGGGCCATGCAAAAAAATAACTAGCAACACAATTGATGGGGGGTGTTTGCAGCATGATCCACACAGTTGCGCAGGGGGTACTGGGTCGCATCTGGTGTCATGTGGAGCACATCTCTGCAACTGGTGCAATGTGGAGCACATCTTCAGTGCAAAGTCTCTTAAGCGGGAGCAATTTCCCGGTTCCCCCCCTGGTTGCGGGCCTGGTTACCCTTCAATTATTTCAAAATGCTTCCCTAGAATTTTCGTGGTATTTCTCGTATGTTTTCTCGTTTTTGTTGCTGTAATGCCTCTTTAAATAAAAACTCTTTCGGAATATATATTACTTGCAACCATACAAGACACTGTGGTTTGCCATTGCTGCTGGCGAAGCCCAGTTAGAATTGAATTTTCTGTTTTCCTCTGACACTTCTCTTTTGACACTCATTTCTGTACTTGACTAAATATTACTTCATTACTTCCACAATGCACGTCTTCTAATCTAACTCGAAAATTAAGTACAGAATCTACGCTTGCAACAAGGATAAAAAATAAACGCATACTTTGTGGTCACAGAGTACTGCAGCGTTAGCCTAGCGTAGAGGTTAGCTGTTGTAACGTCATAAATTGTAAAAAGATATTGTTGCCACCTAATAGTTACATATTGACGTGCACTTCAATGATGAGTGACTTGCAAGGGCTGTGTGGCTAATACAATGTATTTATGACTTTGTGTAATACCGGTATACGCCAAACAGAAAGCGTTTGCGGGCCGCGCAATAACTGTTCGCGGGCCGTATGCGGCTCCCATGCCGGTGTTTGGACTACGCTGGTCCAGGTTGTTCGGAGCCTAGCAAATCAAACAAAAACCTAATATTGATAAATAACGCGTCTGTTGTGTTTCCATTACTGTAGGTCATTTTTTGTAAAACTTACAGTCTGCATTGCCCTATACAAACTGATATTGCGACTCGCTGGTGTTTTTAATTTTCTTCAAACGACTCTTTCATTGAGCATGTTTGCCTACCCCTGCTATATGTACAAAGTGGGCAAATAAATGTGAACTTAGCGGGAAAATTGGAACTTCTGTCAAACTGGGTTTAATTCTCTTCTTTTTCCTGTTCTTCGAACAACATTTACATCATAGTGAAAGCAATCGGTTTCAATGGTAAGGTTTCAGTTGTAATGTACTAGGATATTCACAAAGTTTCACCTGATGCGTTCGTGTTATTCCGAACTATTTCATTTGACTCGCCCGTTTTATGAAGAAACGACCAATGCGCTCATTTTTACGCCAACCATTGTTTCAGCGCAAGGTTTGACAACGGAAAGGGTCTTTCAGTCTAATTCCCAACATGCCTCTCAAGACACCCCGGAGTACCCCAAACCTCCACCCAGGCAGAGGTCAAGGGGTCGGGTTGATCCTCCTCAGTTGAAGTAGCTGTGCTGACAAGACGTTCTTCGCTGTTGTCAAAGCAGCACTGCTGCTAGGTGGAGAGAGTAAAGGTGGTGGATAAGAAGAATAACTTTTGTTTAATACTTCGCATAATTTGTTCATGTTTTATCGTGAAATTTGAATGCCTGTTCAGAGAAAATGTGTTATTTTATCCAGCGTCTCTGTTTAGTCATCGCCACCAGGAAAATAAAATAAACTAGTAGCATAGAAAGTCACCACCAGGAAAATAACATAAGCATAGAAAAATGAACGTGCAGTGGAGGCCAACATAATTTATTCAAATTACGAAATAAAGGTCATTTTGTTCTGGCTTGTAACAAATGTAGTTGTTACATGCGACGAAAACCGACGAAGTGGTGTAGTTCGTTGAGCACGCGACACTGAAACTTACAGGCTGGGTTCGATACCCACTAGGATGATAAGAAAGACTTGAAAAATGAATTTTACGTGCAGCCTCGTGCTCGGCGTTAATGGATCGGTACGAGGAGAAACGCACTGCTGCTACTGACTACCATCAAAGCAGTCTTAGCTACGAAAGCAGCCGATGTGCTGCGAAAACAGCCGAGTGGGCCCCGGCGCTGAGCGAGCTTAGACGGGCGTCGCTGACTACTTCATGACTACTTCATACGCACTGCGAGTGTAACTGAACCAAGCTTCATATCGATGCTTGTGAAATGTTCAATCTGATTTGCTTGTCATGTGAAAGGTGCTGGTTAAAGCAAGGTCGTGATTTGTATTGCACCCGTCACTATGCTTTAGTGTCCGACTTTCATCTCGAACTGTGAACGCTGAACTTCTTTGGAGAGGCGCACTACACCAGACTGATCTAACCACTTGTCATTTAAATGGTCGCTGCGTCGATTTGAAGCTCTTGCCCAAGGAGTGCTACGGCACTCACTCAGTGGATCGAACACCCAACCTTCCAATTGAGTGGCGGACACTTTACCACTGAGCTAGTGCCGCTTAGCGTTTACTCTAATATTTTTCTTAACGCGCTACTGATATGGGCCAATTACACTCGGGTAGCAACTTCGTAAGTTAGAGTAATGTATGTTGACATGTACCGCAGTGATTGCTTCACTTCCTTCCTGTATTAAGATACTTTAACTGACGTTCCCGTTTCAAACATCCCATCTCAAACGTGCCACACAAGGTAATTGAATATCCAATATTAGATAAAGAACTTTATCATTCGCACCACTATTCTGGCAACGTAGCAATGCCGATGATGCTGTAGTTTTCCAGCAAATTTCAATAATTATTGTTTTAAGGTGTACCGATGTTGCTTCATTCGCGTTTTTGACATTATTTCACATTATTCCGAGCAATCCAGTTCATTGTCATTGTGGATCGTGCGCTTGCGTGTTACGACAAGAACTCTAGCGTGTTCTTTTTTGTGTCGACATAAACTCTACTATGTCTATTGTGAAGACATTATTTCTGCTGTGCTTTATTGTAACGTGCTTTTCTGTTCAATGACTTTTACTTATCTTAAACTTGCTGACATCTTGTTTTCATATCAGCTCATTCGCCGATGTATGGCAGGCATTTCTTAATCCCAAATGATTGTTGACAAAGCATATGCGTTTCTCGAAGTTCTTTTACAACTACGCAGCAAAATGATCTGAAGTGCATAAAATGTTCCGATTGACTCGTGTTTATTCGTTTTGTGGTACTCGAATAGCGTTAGCCTTGTAGTTGTGTAAATTATTTCCAGAAACTATCAGTGCTTGTCGAACTTACCAGAATTTGATATTTTAAACAATTTTCGCAACGTAAGATCTGATGGCCAGAATATTGAAGGAGGAAAATTGAGAATTTTAGAACGTCCCGAATGTATTTATCAGCGATGATCGGCGACGAAAACTGATCAAAGCAAGAGTTGGCCACAGGAACGATATGTTTTCTCACCGACTTGGCTTTCGAGGCGCCCTGTACGACTCGAAACATGTGCAGGAATGTTCAAGACGAAAGCACTATTACGAAACGTTATATTCAGACTTGTCTCAATGGATTGCGAATTGTATGCTTTTATTTGCGTAACCTCCACAAATTGGGAATAACTTCGAAATTCATTCAGAGAAGGTGCGAAATTGTTTTGCATGTGCTCTTAGCTGTAAATGATAGATTGCTCTATGAAGTTGTCGTTCTCTGTGTGCCCTTCGCAAGCGATGAACGCCGATTTTCGGCGAAGTGCAGTCGACAACTTTCGCGCCAACTGCTCTTCACCATCCCGAACTGCTGATCGCAAAAGTCATGCGTGATGTCATAACGTTTTGTGCGTCATCGCGTCTGCTGTAATCTGCAAGCATCCCGTCTGTGTACCACACTACTCCCACGCTGTTTGCATCGGATTAAAAGTTCAATTGATGCGTTTTTTTCTGTCGCTTTCCTATTTTTTCTTTATAGTTGTACTGACCTGAATATAGTAACACGAAATTCGTGCATATATTCTGTTTCGCAGTGGTTTCGTTTGTGCTGTTACAATCGCTTTGTCACGATTGCTTTGTTCGTTTGTGCTGTTACAATTGTTTTGTCTCGCATGTAGTGAGTTGATCAACAGGTAACAAAACATGATTTTTATACAACGGAGGTGACCAACTTGACTGGAATCGACTAGAAAATTTCTTGATAACTCGCGATCGACCGGTCGCTAATAAAGTCACAAGTACAAAATGTCATAAAATGCAACCTTTTTCATTTTTATGCACTTTCTGAAATATTGAATGAAAAAGGTTCCTTTTAAGTATCTTGTCAATTGAATGCAAAATCAGGCGCGATCGACAACTGAAACTCGGCGATCGACCGGTCGATCGCGATCGACGCGTTGGTCACCTCTGTTATACTGTATCTGCAGAAGTTGAACCTCACCCCTGTCATACGTTACTCTCGTCCAGCAACGCTACATCCACCAGAACACGAGAATGCTCATTCTCCAAGTTGCTATTCTGATTTAAGTTGTCCACATGAAAATAAGCAAATTTGCCATCCGATTTTACTTTTCAGTTTGTTATAAAGCGATGTTTCCTTTCTACTTTAAAAGATCTTGCAAAATGATGCAAGAAAATTTGTGTGTAACTCGTTCCCATTTTGTCATTTTTCAGGTGTTTTTTTTTTTTTTAGCAATTTCTACATAATTTTTTATTTTTCAATGAACAAAGAAAGTGAAAAAGTACTGATTTTTGGACATCATATATTGGACGTTTGCACAGCCACTGGTTGCCTTCTTGAATATCAGCGATCTGTTGGTAAGTTTCCTACCCTGCTGCTCCGGTTTGTTTAATGCTAATTATTTGTTTTGCTCTCAAACTTGTTTGCTATCAGTTTCAATGTATTTTCCGCAGAACACTGTCTCTCCGACGTTTAATGATGCTCTGAAATATTGAACTTGTGTTCTTCCTGTGTGAAACCTCCGAGAGACTTTCTCGTACATTTGAATTGGGATTTCAGATATCAGCCTATCATGTCCAGGTATGTACAGTCAGGTGGTGGAATTGAAAATGTGCTTTGCAACTGCAAAGTTAGTATTGGAGAGCGTGACATTGCAGCGGTATCACATTCGTAACTATTTCTTCATCGGTATATTTCGGTCGTAGATGATCTTTAAGTTCGAATTGAATCCATCACTTAATTACTATTGCCATTGCAGATTATGTGGTTTTCTTCAGTTTCTGTTTAGATGAAAGTGTTTTTATGCTTAGGGAAGGTGTTCACTATTGCCGAAAAGTTTCACGGTTTCTTTGTATCTGCAATCTTTTTCTACCGAATTCCAACAAAACAGGCCATCGCAGGTTTTCAACTTTTCCAACCCCGGACTTTTCTTCGCTAATAGTAGTAAATTTTGCCGTAACTGTATTCACCACTGTATATTTTCGGACATATTACCGAATTGACTTCATTTTTTGATCATTAAAGAAATTAGGCATGGCTTACTTAAGATACGGCCGGATATGTCACATTTTATAGGTCATGGCTAACGGGCCGATTTGGTTTGTTTCACAACGGAAGTAAATTCGATCACGTACATTCAGTTCATGACTGTAACAGTAGTTTTAACCCTTCAAGTCCCGGGATTTTGGCGATGGTTTGAAACGCTATAACTCGCCAGTTGCTATAGCTACAGAGCTGTTCAAACCATCCACGGATTCAGCAAGTCTTCTAGTTTCGATTAAAAAAAATTGTTTGGTTTGGGTATGGGTTTTTATTTTGGTGACGTCACAAAGAAGGCAATTTTTTGAATTTTTGACCCACTTTAACTGGCCCTGGGCGCTAATCCAATGAGCCATTTTTATGGCTCAAACTTTTTTTTGGAAACTAGACGATCATCCGCGTCTTTAGAGCCCTTGATTGACCTTCTAGCATGTTGTGTTGCTCATGTTTGAAGCGTCGGAGAGTTTTTCTCAGAGAGATTTTCTCGTCCATTTGAACTGCGATTTCAAATATCAGCCTATCATGTCCAGGTAAGAACAGTCAGGCGGTGGAATCGAAGGTGTGTCTTGCAACTAACTCCATAGTTAATATGGGAGTACAGCATGACATTGCATCGGTATACCATTCGCAACAGTTTCTTCATCGTTGTACTTGCAGTATATCCTGGACAATCTAGAAATTCGAACTGAATCGTTCATTTGATTACTGCTGCCATTGCGAATTACGTGCTGTTCGGTTTTTATTTTAGATTGAAATGTCATACTTCGGGAAAGTAGCAACTGCTGCTGAAAAATTTCACGTTTTCTTTTTACCGGCAATCTTGTTTTTTTTTCAACATGAATACCGAATTTCTACAAGCAGGCCATGGTTTTTAACCTTTCCAACCCTGGAACCACTCTTCCTAAAGATATTGGTTTGGAAATCCCTCGTCTGCGGTTAGGTCATTCATTAAAGTGCTAGCGATTGTTTGTGCTCTTGATGGTTTGAAGAAAACACTTTAGGATTTATTCTGAGGACCCCCAGATTTTTCACCGGGGGGACCCGGTTAAGAAACACTGCACTGACGTGTATTGGGTTGTCAGCATTCAAGATCAAAAATCATGTTTCGGCGAAGTTGAAGAAGAGGTCGCCCACGGTGACTGGCGAGAGTTTATGCGGAAGATTGGAACGCATCCAAACGAGCTCGATGAGATGTACGCAAAGTCATTTAGCAAATACAAGATGCTTGAAACTTGGAACCAAAAAGCAGGTTTGTATATTTTAAGTAAAATTCTCTCGGTTGCTTCGGCTGTTTCTGGAAATATTTTGAAATTACTAATGAAATGTTTTCTCAATCTAGTTACCAGGTGCATTTTATGATAATATGAAAGATTGCAGAAGTTTGAATTCTTTATTCTTATTGATTGGTTTGAGTTTTTTACCGATATCGTGACTCTTCGACGGTGAGGCACTTTTTTCAGTGACTATTTTTAAACGTATTTTTAGGCTCATTTTGTGAAAACGTAAAGAAAATCTTGCTGGGAGTTGTTGAGGAGCTTAGATCGGAAAAGCGGGATATGGCAGTGAATAATTGTTTTGAGGAAATTGGCAAACGTGACTTGTATGAAGGTGAGGCCGCTTGCTTGACTCAATCGTCAGATTTTCTCTGTTGACGTAAACAGTTTTCAGTTGCCGCCTGAAGTGCTGTGTGTGTTTGTCTCAGCATGACTTAAGGCTGAGCTCACGTTAAAGTGAAGAAATAGCCATTGCTATGATGAGAACACCTTTTAACAATTGGTCAATTATTAAATTTTCAATTGGTAGATCGTCCATCTCACGTGACTTGCTTGTTTGCATAGAGAAAAATGGAAAACAGGTTTTTGGAGGTTTCCAAAAATAATTGAATTAGTTTAGTATGTAATAGACGTTAACTTTTTGAAAACATCCACTTTGCAAATTTGATTTTTTCAAACTGCACCTGTCGCTATTGTTTAAGAAAGGTAAAGAACCAATGGCGAGTTGCTGGTTGTTTCAGAAAGCGTTGTTGTGTTGTTCCCTTACAGCCCGCGATCTGGCTTGGTTCGTCTACTTATTCATAGAAGGATATCCTGACTTCCATGCCTACTGGCGAGACGTCGTTCTCAGCCCAAGCGCTTTTGATCTTAACCCTTATCCTGCTGAAAGGATCAGACAAAACTGTGACGACGACTCGAAAGAGGCCATGTATCAATCTGTGCGAGCATTCATAAAGAAAAACGCAATAAGTTAGTGTTTAACGTATGTAGTTTGTAAATATTGAAAGAGTTTTTAAAATTGCTTCGAGACTAGATATATTTCTGCTTGACTGTTGTATTTGGCTTTTGTTTGCGATGAAAGTTGAGCAGGAGATAAAGCGCGATGGTTTTCCGTTTGATTCCACAGCCTCTTTACTCTGACTGGTCGTACGTTTGAATGTGTGGCTGTCGGCTGTAATTTTCGAGTTATCATGTACATATTGATCCAGAATTTTTCATTTTATAGATTCTAACTCAATTCGAACGTGTCTGATGCCAGTACACCATTTTGGCGTGTCATTTTGGTTATTTGCAATTGATCTTATTACTATTTTTTAGTTTCCTGTTTTTTCCTAAAGCCACCATCGGAACCTAAGCACTGTTTGTGACGCGAGTCATAAGCTCAACAAATCCAAGCAATCAAAAGAAAATACGTAAGGTTCAAAATACCACGTGTGTCGAACCAAGGGCTACAGAATAATTCTAATCCAAACTGCACCGTTGCACATTGTTTCAAAAGGGTAATGAACGCTCATTCAACGTAAAGAGCATAAAGTCATATTTGTTAGCTTTGTTTGAACGTGGAAATTTTGCACACATTCTTGTTTGCACTTTAATTTTCCTGTACGAATATCTGTGGAAGTCAATATAGGTTGTAATCTCCTAGTAAAACCATCGCTTAACTCAAAGAGTGCTTGACTGGGTAGTCGAAAATCAGCGTATTGAGACGATTGCAAGCCAAATCTGAAGCACCTCGCTGCGTTTGTATTTTTACAAACCAATGTGTGAACACATCATTGCATCGCACTCGGAACTTGCAAATTTAGGCAAGCATTTGTTCTTCTGTTACAGCATTGGATATAGACTGTATCAAAAGCAAATATCTGCAATGATTGCTCAGAAACGTTATCAATGCCAGTGATAAGCACAGGGCCATACACACCGTAACACTAAATGCAAACGATGCAATTCCAGTATAGCAAAGGATGCAATTCCAGTGTTTTCTTCAACAATTTCGATACAAAATTGACGCGTGCAGTGAAATTATTCTGTGCATTGCTCACGACCTTACGGTGGCATATGATAATAGTTTTTTGAGCCAAAACCAGACCGTTCAATTTTGAGATGTCAAGAGAATAGTGCGCTTTTGCTGTTTTTTTAAGCGATTTGAAAAGCTGTGCCGCGATTTACATATTTTTGATGCTGATCTCTAGATCTTGTTTCAGGCATGGGTAGCTGAATTAAGCTACTGAAACCATTTGTCGCATTAAAAAAAGTAATTTGCATAATTTGGTGCAATTCAACCAGTTTGACTGGTACGTTCACAGTTTGTTCCTTGCTGACAAACAATCTCAGCCATTGCTAATGTTGAAGAAACGATCACCAGAGCTTCAAAGCTGCACGTTGCTATTCAATAAAATAGACAAAATCTGTAATTTGGTGGTGAGTTTCCGGAAGAAATACAGGTGGCATTTTCAGCTGAGTTAACATTTGTTAAGCACGCGCTTCTCTGGGTTGAATTCCCTTCGCTGAACACGATGCATTGGGTTTGATTCCACATCGAGTCGTACTCGAAGCCGTGACAGACATTGTAGCATTAATTGGTTAAAGAGAATGGTTCATGCAATAGAGTGGCAACAGCCTGCGACCGCTGGGACTTTCGATACGAAACAGCCAATTGTCCGACGGAGCAGATTAAACAGATACGAGCTCCCTCAGACTGCCAGTGATATTCCATTGCCGGCCAAAAGTCAGTATAGTGAAACCTCTGTTTGGCTGGAGTTTTGGAATATACAAGATTGCTCATAAAATCGCAAACGTTTGCTTTCTGTTCCTTTTCCTGCTCCAGGCAAAGACTGCAAAGCGTTTTACAACTGCAATGACTCCCGTTTTCAGCAAGGCAGCACCGTTTTTCAGAAGCGGTCAACAGCGCTGTAAAAATTATCATCGATTCTTTTGATCCTTTCTTGATCAGCACGAAGATCACGCTGAGGAATAACGTTTCACCGTGAGATATATATGTTACATAAGAAGTCATATATGTTACATAAAAAATCACCCTTTGGGCAGAAAAAACGCATTACATTGACTGCGCAAAACAATGTTTACAATTCATTGGCCAGTTGTACCTTTAGTTTGTGGTGTCTACGAGGAAGCTGTATTTTTTCCACAAACCAGCACAAGTTCAAAGAAACTAGAAGGCGTAGGAAATTTTGAACAGACGAATGTAACGTTAACATTATTCTGGTGAAAATGAAACATGTTTGTGTTGTCGCGTAACATTACTTTCGTTCACGCTTTTGATGTCCATGTCATCAATACACAGAATCAGTGTACGAAGCTCTGGTCAAAATAAAGGAGTTGCATCTCATCGTGCCGCAGTGTTATCAAGATCAATCGAGCGCATCGTCTGCCGCCAATCGAACGCAACGAACGAGCTGTACCGAAGGAGATCGTTCACTTCCAGGTTTTACTATATTTATAACGCAGTGTGTTTCTTTTTACCCTGTACTTCTCAGCCACAAACAGAAAATCTTAGCATTTTTCTTGTGGTATTTCGCCAATCATATTCGACAGGGATACGTCCAAAGGCGCAGCCAGGGGGGGGGCTGAAGGGTCTCAACACCCCCCATTAGCAATCAGAATAATGATGTTTGTTTTCTTAGTTTTACACCAACATTGTAAGTCGAGATCGGGAGAATTGCAGAATATTCTTCGGCAGTACCACAAGACTTAGCAACACATTTGTTAACAAACCAAGCGGTTATGAATTTTCGAGATATGAGAAATACTGAAGCAGCTTTCTTCATTCCTGCGTGTTTTGTGCTACCACATATAACAAGAGCTGAGTGTTACCGTGCTCTGCCAGCGTGGAAACAAGCTTGACATTTGAACTACCAACAGTGTCGATTGATGTGTAGTTTATACGTCACAAAGCTGGGACCTTCCTAATGTGCACACTTGGATGATATGCATCACATTTACCACTTCTGATTTTTTGAGAGAAATTTCTGTCTGATGTTTTGGTAGCAAATCTGATGTTGACTGAGCCGTTGTTTTTTTTCCCCAATTTTATATCCTCTCAGGATGAAGTTAGTTAGTTTCATAATTTTTAAGTTTCTTTCATTAATTTCTCACTCTCATGTGTGTTTGGTAATCGTTCCAAACTGAAGAAGCTCTCTTCCTAGCATTGGGAATAACATAACACGTTACGCATACAACCGATTTTTCCATTTAATGACGATACTTCGCTCGGTTTCGGATTGGGTTATCGCACTTTGCTAGGTTTTGGTACAGAACCGTTGCCAGAAAGTCGTCAATAGGGGTGCTTTACATTTGCGTAGGGGGGCTTGACATTCTAAAATTTGACAAAACTCCACTGATGTAAAGTGTTTAATATTTCAATTTTAGGGGCCTTGGAGATTTTTTTGGGGGGCTAAGCCCACCATAGACCCCGTGGTAATGGGACTGTATTGTTAATGGAAGCATGTAGCTTATAGTAAACTGTATTGTAAAAATCTGATGTTGAACAAGGCAACAATCTGATGTTAACGAGACTGACCCCAGTGGCAAGAGTCTCTGATATGCAGTGCGAGTGCGAAATATGGCAAGTTTGTGGTGAAATTAAAAAGACATTCCTCTTCGTATGAAACAGATCAGGTTGAGTAGCTTCGAAAAGTTTTTATTGACCTGTGTCAGAACAGTGGGCCTACCTGCCCACCTGTAGTAGAGCAAGCAGCCACAGGCATCTGGTGCAACTGGTAGCTACGATGTTTCGGCGAATCCCCCAAGCGTGTATAAGATCATAGGCTTACGGGAAGGCATTTTACTGGAGGGGCGAAAGAAATTTTCCCTTAAAATCAACAATTTTCCCTGAAACTAACTTTATTAGTCTAATCCGAAGAGGGCCAGAAACCTCTTGTAAATCTCTTTTATAAAGTTGAATTCGTTTATAACGGCTTCGTCTGCAACGTCAATTCGCCTATAACGTTACATTATGTTTGGTCCCGATGGCATCTTTTACATGCATTTCAATTCGCTTATAACGTCAATTCGGCAATAACGTTCATACTGCAATTCCTTAGAGGTGCCGTTATAGGCGAATTCTGTAGTTACCTTGCTTGTTAACTCAAGGGGTTGAAGTTCCTTGCGTGTTGTTTTGTCCCAGACAAGAAACTTTACAGTAGTTGCTTTTACTGATGCAAATATGTACGCGACTTCAATGACGCAACGCAATGTTTCAAAAGCGACGCTTCCGGATAGAGGGGTTTGACTCCCTCCCTTCACCTGCCTGTGTTGTCGCTGCTGTGCGCTTAAGCAAGGCACTTAAAGACGCGCACTCAAAGGGGTCAAGCAATCTGCAGGTACTTGCGGCCCGCTTCTAAAACTCCTGTTAATCAAACAAATCTATCATCTTAACACCCTGCACCTCTACCCAGCGCAAACTCGAAAGCGAACAAAGAGAGAGTTACCGAATTCTTATATCAAGCTGTTAAACTACCGACATCCGATTGTTAGATTTTTACAGAAAACGAGTGCTTGGTCCAGATCAAATATATTTTAACGATTCACGACTTTGGTCCAGATTACACAATACGCTAGCCCAAATTACACGGATAACCCCAAGTGAATATACGCTGTATTGAAAATTTTTCATCGTATAGGATTTTTGAGCAACTTGCGCTTGCCATGAAAAACAGAGTTTGCCCTGAAATCTTTCCAGCCAGGGGTCGGCCGCCCTCTCTGCCCCCCCGCCTCGTACGCCTATGCATATGATTATTGACATTGGGGGCTTTGTGAGACGTTCTCTGTGTGAACGCGACCGAATAACTTTATTGTTAAATAGCTGGACTCCTTTATCTTTATACAATTTGCACCTGATGTTGTCAGCTATGTTGGTAAAATCAGCTCACAAAAATTGGGAAAAAACTAAAGAAGACAAGTTTTGCGCAGAGACGTTTGATGCATTTCTTAAACTTTACAAAAATCAAGGAAGCGTGGACGTGAGAAATCTGCTTCCCGACGGTAGAAAAAAAAGCACAGACCAAAACAAAACTCGGCTGAGACAAGCAATGAAGTTTGTCGAGTTGTGCAGTTGTCAGGAAAGAATGTCAAAGAACCAAGATGCCACTTTAGTTGGAAGGACCCCCGGTTTTCGTGGTGGGAACAGGCAAATGTTTATCCACAAATTATGTGATTTCCTTGACTATTCTAACCACAAGCAATTTTTCCTTTTCAAGGCTTTTTTGCTTCCATAACTTCAGCCCCCCCCCTTAGAAAAATCCTGGCTGCGCCCCTAGATACGTCAGCAATCTTACGAATGTATTTTTCAGCATCTTCACGTGGGGGAGTCAATATCAGAGCTCACACAATTTCTGGCGCCGTCATTGGTTGCAACAACGTGAGCGTCAATTACCACTACCACAATAGTCCAGCTCGTAAGTTGTGTAACACAAGTCGGTCTATTGGTTCTGAAGCAAAAGAATGCTGAACGTAGGTTTGTTGAGAGATTGTAAGCGGTTCCGGAACGAGTTTTCATATCATAATTTTGCGTTCAGTTCGTTCCTCTTTCCACCCTGCTGTTTTATGTGTAGAAAGAAACTGCCTGTTTTTTTCACAAACTCACCCAGGCCGCTTGACCTCACAACAACGCTGGTAACACAAATTACCCAAATGTGTACAGGTTTTGCGCTAACGTTGCTTTGATCGAAACCATTCACTCAGAACTCAGGTTGAATCTTCCCTGTTCTCTTTTATAATACTGCCATGAAAGAAATGTTGTTAGGAGCTAAAGGGACAGGATTTATGTCTGCTTTTCAAATGTTTTCCAAGTAGTCAGTTGATTTTTGCCGCAATATTTTAGGCGCACAAGGGCATTGAGTTTATTCAATAACCAACCCTAGTCATTGGTGCGGGGCTTAAAGTGAACAAAATTGATGAAATTATCGATATGTAAATCTACATTTTTAAGAGTAAACTTTTTTGACGATTTTTGTTTCGGCCAACAACTAAATAAAGCAACCGAAACTCTCGGTGTTAGAATTATTCTTTCTGCGTTTTGTTGTTGGGCACATAACGCTTTATATCGGTAGAAACACTTCATGTTGATGTCTCCCAGAACCACAGGCTGGACCTAAACCGGAAGATCACCTGAAAGCTCGAAACACAGCGACTGTTGTTGACGGACCAGGAGCAGCAGGTACGTCTATTCCCTTCAGAAAATCATAGCAGCAGCTTCCAAGCGTATATTTGTAATTCAGATGATCAGCGAGAGGGCGGAAAAACGGTGTTCCTCTTTACCACATTCATTTTGTCTTTGCATTCGGCGCATGTCATGGAAAAAAAGCGATGCTGGTTTTTGTATCAGTGATTGCCTACGTACCCTACGACAGGGGGCTCACATTTTCTCAGCATGCGAGCTACTTATGAACACGCCAAAATGATATACCTACTAGAAAAATGCAAAACACATATTTAATAATAAACATATTGATAATTATTTTTACAATGTGTGTTGATGTACCTTGCATACCAACATGAGCCCATGTTGCGCAACGCAACAGAATTAAATATGTGCATTTTTGTCATTACCTGACTTTATTCTGATGACTTGCACTGAACGGAATCAGCCATGCAGGGTGTTAATGTGATGCGATCTACCCGCAGTGACTTTGAGATCGGCGTGTTGAGCATCCCTGTCCGACATGTATATAATTGTCAAAGGCTCGCCGATACACGCTTTGTAAATTTCTTTTGCGCTAATCTTTTTCAAAGAAAATACCGGTGGTAACGCCACAGTAAGCTCAAATTTTTCAAATCGTCATCCCCAATATTATGTTATGGAGGTTAAGATCAGAAAAAAACAAAAAGTGGTCAACCCTGCTGCGAATACTTCATCAGTATGAAGAATGTTTACAGCGTGAGGATTGTTATTGTATATAGTTTATATTTTTTAGATTTGCTTTGTACATACTTCTGACTTTAATCCAGGCATGTGGTGAGGAACGCAAAGTAGTAGAAATATGTCAAATGTTTCGTTTGGTTCATGAGTATATTTATGGTGTTCCTTTGTATTAGTAACATTTAGAAAACGCCTGTTGAGGCATCTATCCGAAATGGTCGATGAAGACGTGATGCGGATTTTAATAGTTGAGCATTTTCCGTTTCAATACAGTATAAGTGTTACGCTGCTGTGAAGCAGAATTGGGAGCTACTAATTTGACAATTGAGTTTCCATTGTGTTTTAGGCGACCGAAAGAGACAATCAAAGCCGAAAATAATGATCAGCTATGCGTGGAAGCAAGATGGCGAAGACATCACTCATATGCCCAGAAAAGTAAGTTGCTTCAGATTGTTTGTGTTTCATCATCATCCTTAATTCGCCTTGTAACAGTTAAAGAGTCGGATCTACTCATGCCGTCTTGGTTACAAGTTGTTGAAAAAAACGTTAATCGCCGTTGAGCGCTACATGATATGAAAATGTGCGGTGAAGCTGTTCTCTTTCATCAAAGCATCAGCTCGGACAAGTTTGAAAAAGTTGCGTTTGATGCGCGATTGCCGGTAACTCACGCATTGTTGCCTGTGCTCATTGTGACGTGTCAATCAATACTGACAGTTTATTTTCAAAGCGTGACGTAAAAGATCATTTTTCCAAGGATCTGTCGGACCGCGCTCTTCGTCACGCAGCACATCATGCGGATGCTGCAGAAAAAAAGAATAACCGTGTGGTGGTGTGTTACCCTGCTTCGCTCGTAAATTGCGAGTGGACCTTTGAGCAATCTCGCCTGATCGCCTGGTTGCTACTGCAACTGTGGCCGGTTGTTCTGTCATTTCTTCTTACTCGCCGACACCTGCGCACAGTTTTTTGATGACTGCCGTTCGCATCTGATTTAAGTCTAATAAAGCCTACATCTAGGCGCGACGGCGAGTTACGTGTCACTACAGGCAGAAAACGAGTTTTGCTTCACTTACCCAGGTCTGGCAATCGCCTGATGCCTTCAATCGGCTCGGAAGAGATATGAGTGTAGCTAAAGATGGTTATTTTAATTGACTACATCTGTGTGCAACTCCAATCCACTGGAATCCTGTAGAGCAGGGGTCTCCTATCTACCGCCCGCAGGCCAAACCTGGTCCGCGAAGACAATTTGTCGACGATGAAAAAATAATATTTTTACGAAACATTTCTCGATTTGATGGAATGTAACATATCCCGAAACAAATCACATTAAGTAAGATGTCCGGTCCTCGAACTGTTGTGTAATAGTTTTTGTGATCCTCTGGCAAAAACATTTGGAGGTCCTGTTGCAAAGTGTAGGCAAGTGAAAAAAACAAATCTAATTGTAACGGCCAACATTTGTAGATTGCTTCCAGTTTAAAGGATGAAAGATTTGAGGTTTGGATCGATGAAGAGGAAATGTACGACAAGGTAGATGAGCGAATGGCTGAAGGGGTGCATTTCTGCGACATATTCCTCGCTTGCACGTCACCTGCTTACGGACAAAGCGACAACTGTTTCAAAGAAATAAGTATGGCGTTTGACAACAGAAAGCACATCATACAAGTGAAAGTGATTGACTTCAAACCTAAGGGATGGCTTGGTGAGTGTTTTGTCCTGTCGGAACTGCAACTATTGGAAGCTTTAAGGAATGTTTCTGGATGGAAAGAAATATTCTGACATAAAATTATTGATTGTGTAACACTTCTATTTATTTTTCAAAAAACATGCAGTAAATATACAATTGCACTCGATAAAGTTTGTTGAACTTCGGTCCATGTTGGCTTCTGCGGCAGATTGTCACAATTTGATTTGCGTTTTACTGAGTGGCAACTTCATGAGGAAGAAGGGACCAAAATAAGTTTTCTCCCTGTCCCAGTAAGAATCGTTAAAGAACAAAACACAACCTTGGAAACTGGAACATCACTTCACTCACAGGGAAAGAACACGAAATGGTCGAGAAAGCCAAACAAAATTTCCCGGATGTTGTTGGCGTCTCTTCGACAAAGTGTCGTTGCTCTAACACTGTTCAGTTGGACGATGGGTGGAAACTCTACTAGCCCGGCGTTGAGCCAGCAAAGTTTACTAAGGCTGGGTTGGGGATACTTGAAAGACCTTGTGTCGATGATTGGATCCCACTAGAACAGGGGTCTCCAAACTTTTTTGTCCGAGGGCCACATAAGCTGTTACTCAACAGTCCGAGGGCCGGACATCTTACATAATGTGATTGTTTCATGAAATGTTTCTGCCAAATCAACAAATTTTCCTTTGTTATATTGTTTTTCCTTATTGGCAAAATGTCTACGCGGGCCGGATGAAATGGCTTCGCGGGCCGGATTTAGCCCGCGGGCCGTAGTTTGGAGACCCCTGCACTAGAACATAGTTTCCCCCAATTTTTAAAGTTGGCAAACTTTCATAAAAGTAAAGTGTCGCTCGCACACTCTCGTTTTTAAGCGTAGGATTATGTGCCGGACGGAACGGTCAGCTTTAGCTCTAGGAAGAATGTGTGCATGCAGGCCCGTAGCCACGGGGGGCATTCGGGGGCAGTGCGCCCCCATATTTCTTTTTTGCCCCCCGAATTTTGTTGCGCCCAGAAAGATTTGTTTTAAACATATAGGAAAAGCAAGGATCTTGCCCCCCTAAAAATGTATTGTACCCCACCAAATCTTGAAACCTGGCTACGGGCCTGTATGCATGAACGCGTTAGCTGGGAGACGGTTGTTGTTGCGCACGATAACGTAACAATGTGTGCCACCGCGCGAACCCACAGCACGAGTTTGTTTGTGTTTTGGTGTCAGATCAGTGGAGAAAAGTTATGTCACCCCTTCATCAGCACAGCCGGGCGAAGCTTTGACACCAACAAGGGGTTTCGCTTTTATTTTTGAAATGCCTGCTTCTCTGATGGGGCTTTCTGACTTAAAATTCCAGTAGATTATACAAATTGACATCCACTAATAATTGACTGTTCTACTCTTTTAATAGAAGCTAACACCGCGGGCAAGATGTACGTCAACTTTTCCAAAGGAGGATTCGACGCGAATTTCAAGGAACTTTTGAAAAAGATCAACTTGTATTGGTCTGCCCAAGGTACGGGTGTAATCGTGTAACTGCCTGCTTTGCAATAAAACTGTTAAAGCTGACCTTTTAACGTCAAAAGCAGTACATTTTAAAGCTTTGTCTCACGAATGTTTCGTTCAAAAGTGAAGGACTACTGCAGTGCCATTACGCACAAATATGTTGAACTCTTGACTGATTTCGACTATTTCATCAAATAGTGTATTGTATTTTGCATGCGCTGTTGGAAAAACGATGCTTTGAAATTTGGAGACTAACTCAAACTATATATCGCCTGGATATCTAAAATGATCCAAGTTTAATTGTTTAAAGTTCATCCTGTCGCTCTTGCCAATGTTTCACAAGGTGCTTTGTTAGCTGTTCTTCACAGTCGAAACAGGCAACACTGCTGTAAAGCCAAGCTTAACGTAGATATATCGTAATAAGAAATTGTAGACATGACGAAGCAAATTTGTTTTTTGCACTTTGGCGTGACGAAACAGCGAGGTCATCAAAACATTAGCATTCCTGTGCGCTTGTGTAAAGATACTTTTGGGCTCATTCTTGTATTCCTGAAAACAGTGCTTTTCACCTGTCGGCAGTGTTCCCTCTAAAAAAGATATATTACGCTGAGCAAATGTTTTTGTAGTGCGCGTACAGTTGCGCGACCATGCACACGCTTAAACAATGAAGCGTTTCAAGCGTTAAAAGGGCTCTGCGGTATACATACGATATTAAATTTGGAATGTTGCAAGTGCGTGAGAACAAGGTTTCACTGCGCAAATGGTCTGGTGGTTTTGCGCATTTGCTCACCTAAGAGGGAGCGTTGCCTGACGGTCGCGTTCGGCAGCACTTTTTACTGGCTTGCATACCCAGGCGCCAAGTGACGTCTTCCTTATTGCCACTTCCAAGAAGTTCACACACCAAACAGTTCACCAACCACTGGAATGAAACCGGGCTTAGGTTTGCCGCTTCGTCTGCATCAGTAGCATTCCAATAGAAGCACCGGCTGCGTTGATACTTTGCCATTGCTCCGGAAAGGCATTGTTGCAACCTCTCGCTGTGCGCGATTCACCACGAACTGGATGTGCGCTAAGAATCGCACACCTATGCAAGTGGCCTGATTAAGCAACGATAGAGTGATCGCCGCGCGTGGTCGCCTTTGTTGCTGGCTGCCACAGTGTGAAGTTTTGCGCACTTGCCGCTCGGGCCCTGCGATCACAACAGTCTGAATGTTATTTTTCAATAAAAAGAATTTTGTGTCTCTTCCGATTATGCAACGAGGGTTGTGATTCTCTAGCGATTTACGATAAAATCGTGTCCCCAAGTCGTGCTTTCACCATCTTGTCTTTGCATTTTTTGCTCACGTTGCGGTCTTTCTTGATAACCGCCATTGTTATGCAATTGTTTGATAATAATATAAAATTCAGTTACGCACCAGCATGCGCATTTCACAGGTTTTGCATTTCTTCCTTTCCACTGTATACAAATTTACTTGCTTTTTATTGATAGAGGTGCTTACTGCACATGGAAAGCTTGTTTTTGCTTCAAGTAGTCTTTGTTTCTATTTCTCGATTTCATCACATGTCCACAATTTTTGCTTGTTTGGTGATACCTATTTCGCCATCAGTTGTATTTTCTAAATTTTTCGATTGAGCAAGATTTTGTTTTGTGTTTGAGCGAGATGGAGGCTTGGTCTTCGGGCCCATCTGGCTCAATCGGGGTCTTCGGCCCTGTTGCTCCCGCTGGCAGCTCCACTGCTGGGAATAACCATCTCGAAAATTGAATATTTATGGCTGGTAATAATTTTTCCATTACAATCAGTGACATTTCAAGTATTGAAGTTATAAAACTTTGCCGAACCTTCATTGGAATAAAAAAATTTAACCTTTTGAATCAACTAAATTACAAACATGTTCATTTGGTTTGTCTGTCGACGTTTCGCCCACTATTTCACGTAGGATTTCTCATTGCAGTATTTGTAACCAAATTACATGCAATTTACTCATAACAAAAGACAGTAGGTGATGTTACGAAAAACGACAAGAAGGCAGAAAGTAAACATGTAAAAGAAATGTTAAAACGAATGATTCAAACTTAAGGGGAAGTCACAGGCGGCAGGCGAAGATGCAGCGCATACATTTGTGCTTTGATATTTTGTGCATTCTTACTGTGTGATTTCAGGAAATTTCTCTTTGTGATTCAATACAACGCACTTGTTTGTGAACAGTTGACATGATAGCCTGAGAACATGCATCACGGCAATTGGTCGCAGTTTCCAGTCGCTCTGCATCACGCTTTGCGCTGTTGTTCACGTTAGTCTGTACTGAACCGTTTAATGTTGTGTTATTCCGACCTCGCATTCAAGCAAGCCCGCAACCAAGGGGAGGCAACTAGGCAATTGCCCCCCACTGCAATTTTCAAAAGTTCTCAGGCAAAACAACAAGTCGTACAATCATTTTTCTCCCCCCCCAAAAAAATTACAACAGCAGGTTGCAATCATTTTGCTCCCACGCTGGTTGCGGCATTCAAGTGCATTGAATCATAGTATTTGAATCAAGTGTATTGAATCATAGTATTTGAATCAAGTGTATTGAATCATAGTATTTGAATTGAATCATAGTATTTGAATGTATTTGAATCGAGCTCGTCGTATATGTAAATATAACCAAGTAGACAATCAAACTTATTGACTGCTACTTTGTGGCTACAAAGTAAATTGAAGCAGTCTGAAGATTATGTACGCCATTTTAATTGTAATTGTTGTCTGTCATAATGTGAACTAAACCACAGACTCATTGGTAATAGACACATATTTCATTTATCTTCTTTTGGCATAACTCTGAAGCCAACTGAGCAAAGTACAAAATAATATATGTTCATGTTTACATCAGTGCTCCTACACTATTTTTGATAGAGAAATTGTTCCTTGGAATATTTTGGTGTTGGAAACAATGCAAGCAACAAACAATAACGTAGGAGACTGATTATATTGTTGGCAAAGCTTGTGCACATTGATAAGAAACAACAACATGATGTCATTTTGGTAGGTTTGAGCATGCGTACAATAAAGTCCTTGAAGTTGAGAGTCAGTTGTTGTGCCCTATTGCGCAAGAGCAAGCAGGAAATTATTATAATGAACCAAACAATTCCATCGAACACTCACAGAAAGAGCGCAGGTGGTTTTGGAAGCCAAACACAAAAGATAGCATAATATGCATTAGCTGACGCTTTGCGACGTGTTTAAATCGTGAACTTTTAGCACCATGATGTTCCTAGCGTAACTTTCTGTTGTGTTAAGCTGCGGCGACAAATAGGATATTTCTTAACTTTATTGCGGCTTCGTTTTCGCAAGTACACAACTATTTTCACACTTTGTTTAGACTGAGTGGGTCAAACATATGCCCGTTTGTTTAGAGGGTATGGGCAATTTTCCCCAATTTACAATGTTATCTTTATCATATTTGTGAATTTGTAAAACTCTAAATAGCTAACTATACACCTAATCGTTTTTGGGAAGCAAAGTAGACTAATTAGTGCACAAAATCCTGCCCCAGTCGCATGACAGCGTTTAACGACATAAAATCCAAATATTTTAAAACGCGTTGAGAGAATCTAGCGTTCATGTGTATCAGCTGCATACGTTAGTTACAGTAGTCGCTCAAGAATTTGTCGACAACAGGATCCACGTCTTATATGCATGCAACTTTTGTAGGTCTACTTCGTGTCTGAGAGTAACAAGTCGCTACTCGGCTTCGATTGAACGCGTGTTGGTGTGCATCAGAAACGCGTAAATATAAAACGGGCAATCATAACCGTGGCCACGATGACTGCTTCCTCAACTCCAATATAGGCTGCAAAAGGCATATCGTGCACTTATGGCATCCAGATTTTCACAAGGGTTTTTGCAAAAAACTTTTACGATGAAAGGTGGCATTGATGCAGAGTACAAGCCTGGAACTTCTCTAAAAACAAGACTTTTCAAAAAGTCAACGAAAATAGACTTTCTACTTGCCGCCTTAAATCTGAACCTTATTACTGAGAACAAAAGCGCCAGAAAAAATGCACGTTTTATGGATGATGCTTTAAAAACAGAGGGCATCAAATGTTTAAATATTGGGACTTGGTTGTTGTTTTCCCGCCTCTATCAAAATTTCTGGCTCCGTGACTGGTTCACTATACCTTCTCACATGGCAAGGAAACAGACATTCCTGACGCCTTTGGTGTGATTCCGCGCAGGGTCTGTGCAAGTGCCCCACTCGGCTAGAATGAAAGGAGCCCTCATTGATACGCGTATAATTGCGACATGCTTGCTGTGCTCGAACGGTTTGAGTCTGCTCACTAGGTGGTAATAGACAACTTGTTAGTCCAGTACAGAGCTGAGAGTGAAACATCGCTTTACTTTGCAGTAAGTGTATGCAACTGCAAACGCTATTAAAAAAGCACTGCCTCGTTTTTGCGTTTTCCTCTACGTAATAAAGAAATGAACAAATGTGCAGCGCGGGTTCACTGTGGCAACTTCACAGTGCGGGAACGCGCCACAAACACAAGCCAGTAATTGTCCTGATTGTCCTTCAACAAGAAAAGAAATGACAGGCGAAGTGTATGCAGGCGCGGACAATCAGGGGTGAGGTTTGATAGAAATGAAGTTTGTGTAATTGGGCGAGAAATTAGAAAGTGAATGTAAGTCAAGTACGGGGACGCGGAAGCTCCATTTGCATATGCAATTGTTTTCCATTTTACTGCCCTTGTGACAAGGTTCGAGGTTTGTTGCAATGCGACTGGTACACGTTTGAGCGGATAGCGTACTGTATACATGTGTTTCATTGTTGTTACTGTTTTAACTGGCTTGGAAAAGGTGAAAACAGATAAATACAAATAGGCATTTCGTATTGTCGCCGAACTGTTGGAGTGGTAGATTACCAGGGACCCCGAGTAATGGTAGGGCCAGGGGCAGTAAAAGAGTTGATGGCAACGTATAAAAAACAAAAATATCATTACCAATTAACCTTGTTTCTGTTCAGTAGCAATGTTGACCTCAAAAATGATAATAGAAAGTACAGAAAATCATTCCAAATTTTCTGAGTGCACGAATAGCTGCAATAAATTTGTTTCACGTCGATATTGATGAACCATGAAATTAGTTATGCTTTTATGAAAAGGCACCTCTGCGTCCGTTGCTCACATTTTCAAAGGGTAGGGGGAGACAATGCCTATGTCCAGGCCAGGGACGGATTTAGGGAGCGCGGGGCCCTAGGCCATCTTAGTTTTTGGGGCCCCACGCAGGTTTGCCCTATGTGGCCGTTTGTCTGAAACGTGTGAAAGTATGCCCCTCTTATGTGTAGTGCCCCCTCAAAAATCTCTTGAGCCGACTTTGGTTCTACCATTGCCTTAGTAGATCAGAATTTAAAGCCTTTCGTACATTCTTCCAAAGATCAAATGGCAATGCGATCTTTCCTTGGAAGTTATAGCGCTTTCGCGTAGTTCAGAAGTTCTTTTCGTTACATTTCCGTAATTTCTAGCGTTTTCAGTAGGTTTCTTTTTCGGATATATACATTTTCATGCGAGACCGTTTTGCTGCCCTTGAAAATATCGTCTAGCTGTTGATCTGATTACCTGTGCGAAAACTCCTTGTTTTATGGTAATAGCAACCACATCATAGGCGTACGGGGCGGGGGCCAGGGAGGCGGCAAACATCCCGGATTGAAATTTCAGGGCAAACTCGGTTTTCAGGGAAAGCGCAAAGCTGCTCAAAAATCCTGAACGGTGAAAAAAGGTTCTATACAGTGCATAAGCGAATTGAAATGCATGTAAGAGATTCCATCAGGACCGAAGAAAGTGTAACGTTATAGGCGAATCGACCTTTAAGACGAAGCCGTTATAAACGAATTCAACTGTATAGAGCAGATTTACAAGAGGTTTCAGCAGAACCGTCGCCAGAAAGTTTTCAATATGGGGGAGGTTTGTGTTTCTGCGGGGGGCTTTGCGTTTACACTTGGAGGGGCTTGGAGCTTTGTTTGGGGGACTTAGCCCACCAAACACCCCCCGTGGCGACGGGATTTGGTTTCAGGCCCCATTCCGATTAAACTAAAATAGTTTCAGGGCAAATTGTTTATTTCTAGGGCAAATGGTTCTTACATTATATTTCACCTCTCTCACAGTATGCTACACTTACTGACTTTGTGAGCCATATTGATAAGTTGATGTCAAATGATCTCTCGTTGCTACATTGTAACATAAGGTTTTTGTATAAAAATATGGACAAGCTTGAAGAAATCGTAACTCCATGTTCAAAACCACCAGATATTATAGCGCTATCGGAAACCAGAATTAAGGAAACCTCAATTATAGCCACACTTCCAGGCTATAATTTCATTAACGAAAATTCCCAAACGCAAGCTGGAGGTGTAGGTGCCTACA
>Ga0210059_1000679_pt1 | contig 45860 bp, 35 predicted proteins | sample Ectturendosymbi2_FD_188042 | JGI IMG/M metagenome (GOLD analysis project Ga0210059, IMG submission 188042) | Ecteinascidia turbinata endosymbiont from Florida, USA - Sample 2 (SPAdes) (version 2) | ecosystem: Host-associated > Tunicates > Ascidians > Unclassified | place: Key West, Florida... | reverse complement strand
GATAACTCCCCGCCAGAAGATGCTAGCGAGCTATACGAGCCCTCAAAAGACTCATGAAGTCTTCTAGTTTGCACTGAAAAAAAAACATTTTAGATTTGGGTTCGGGGTTTTCGGTGGGTGGGGTTAGAAAAAGGGCAGTTTTGGCTTTTTTTGGTTGTTTCATTATGACGTCATCACCTCCACAAAGGGCCAAAATTTTGGTTCAAAGTTTGGTTGTATTCTAGACTGGAATATAAAGCTTTAGAGGCCTAGATCGACTTCCTAGCGTTTCTGGTGCCCAAGTAAGGGCCAAAAGACCCCAAATCGTTGAGGACATGGTTGAGTAATTTCAGGGGATCTCCCTTATTAAAATCCGGAAGTTTGGCCATAACGTTTGAACCAGAAATGCTAGAAAGTCCATCAAACCCTCTAAAGACTCGTATTGAAGCCTAGAATCCAAAAAAACTTCGAATCACCAAATCTGATGGATGGTTCGACTCCCCGGAAGCGACGTCATTATCCAAATGTATACAAATATGCATAAACATCCTCTCATTGTGTAAACATCAACAAAAAACCCGTGATCTCAAGCTGGGATTTTTGTTTCCAGTCTATAAACTACTAGTCTTCACGAATCTTTAGAGGGTTTGAACAACTCTCTAGCCTATTCTAACGGCGAGTTATGGCCATATACAAACAGGGTGTTATTCAACCCATGGTTACCTTTTTAGGGGTAGAAATTTTGACCACTTTTTGTTTTTTGTGGCATAAGTTTTGATCCAGATATGCTAGAAAGCCAATCAAGGGCTCTAAAGACTCGCAAGATAGCTTAGTTTCGTAAAAATATTTGGGCCAAAATGTGGGCCCATTCGATGGGCGTCCAGGGCCGGGTGAAGTAGGCCATAAAAACGCAAAAATATCCCCACTTGTGACGCCCCCCCAAGAGAACCCCAAACCCAAAACTGAAAAATTTTTTTTTTGACTCGGAACTACTAGACTTGCTGAATCCGTAGAGGGCTTGAACACCTCTCTAGCTGCAGCAGCTGGCGATTTATAACCAAAAACGTACGAGCAAATCTATTGGCTTTTGCGGTCGTTAAATACTGATGATGGTTTTAGTCACATGCTAAGGTCTGCATCCCGTTTGTGTTCTTTTCTTTCTATCGCAAGTTTCATTCATCACGAGTTTCACTGCTTGGCGAACATGCAATTCAACTCAGAAAGCTGGAAGGACCAAATTATCAACATAAATTTGCCGCGGACCGCAAAAGTCTATTTCATTTCGATGTCGAGATTTCGTTGTAGTATGGATGAAATTCTGGGACGACAATTGCTTATTCGAGGTCAAGCTTTTCCAACATTTCCTACAATATCGAGAAAGCTCTCGCGGGCCGCATGCCGCCCGTAGGCCGTATGTTGCGCAGGCCTGTTGTAGTAGAACATGACTTTACACCGAGAATGCGAAAAAGGAAGAGGATCAATTCACTTGCGAGAAAGTAAATTCATATTTCACTTTCCATCTTAATTTTGTAAACAAAGTGCCAAAGATTTTTATCCCAAGTGCCACAGTTCAGCTTACTCATTTTTTCCCAGGGTTGCGTTGTCTCTAAGAGACAAGTAGTCCTAAAAGAGAACTATTTCATTGTCACGTAGCAATGATACAACAAAGCATGGGATTTTAAAGCTTGACAACAACGTTGCGAAGCTTCTAGAAAAATTTGCTATCTTCACTTCGAAATTTGTCGCTATTACAAGGTTTTTTTTAAGGTGTTTCAGGGACCCGATTTGGGTCCCTGGAATCAGAGAAAATTATTATCGGGTCCCTAGAATCAGAGATATCTGAGCCCTACAGGTCCATACCGGGTACTTAACATTTTCCTTAAAAAAAACCTGCTATTACTTACGCAACTGTGCGTCGCCATGGTGATAAGACCAGCGCGCGAGCCAGCCACATGCGAAAAACAACTTGGAAGGCAACAGAAGACCGTACGCATAAACATAGCAACGTGGCGACATAGGATGGGCCGACACTTACTGTAGATCAAGTCAACAGGACATGGCAGCGTGCGAAGTCCTTACGACACACCTGCCGTGATTCGAGAAAGTTCGATCAGAAATGTGCAGACGGCGCAAACCACACGTTACCCAGTATACTGCGCAATGACATGCGCAACTGCGTCGGCAAAGCGCCTGGCTCCAGCTGATGAGACCAGCAAGTTGTGTCAGTCTGCCTCTGAGTCCTTTGCTTCACTTGTGCGTGTGCATGCAAGCAACTGTTTCTTCACCAGCAGACAAAACACGCCTTTGTTTGACAAACGTTTAAACTTGTGTTAAACACATGGTCAGTTAATATTTTCCAGCTTCGTTCGATTGAACGCTGACTCATATAACTCTTCACTTGATAAAGTACATGACTTACGTTAAAGTGGCAGGCCCAACCCCCCTGCAGCGGCTATTTCCTGTTGGAGTGTTTGTTGAAGTGTGACAGAACTTTTGCCGCACATCTAATCTGCTTGGTGGCTTGCAGAGAGCCGATGGCCCTAAATATCCGGTTCCAGATGACGCATTCTGGCCTCTTGAACTTAGGAACAGCGAAAATTTTAACCAGCGTTTAGTTGCCGAGGATACAAATGCAGATATTGTCAGTCGCCATCTTGTTTTGAAAAGGCGACTGGAAATGTGTCAGAGCGCAACCCCCCCAAAACAGAAAAGCAGACGGTTCTCGGTTGACCTTAGACCATGCGTTGACTCTTGACCGCGTTGCCCAAGGCAGTAAACCCAACAGAGCCATTTCCTGCTTCCAAAACACCCCCAGAACAGGGGACTGGTGGTTTGCCACCCCCCTTGGACGAACCCGATCGCGATTAAACTCTCAATGCTATTGTTTGCGTCACAGACGAGCAAGCCGCGACCGAACGACGCCTCCATTATGTTCGTGTTTGTCGTGGGAGGCGTGACGCTGGCGGAAGCGCGCGACGTCCGGAAGATCGTTGACGACCACAACGCCCTGTCAGGCCAGAATCTCCAGGTGGACCCGCCGTGTTTCGGGAGAACTTGATTTGCTAGTTTTAATTCAGATCGTTTATGACGTCATAGTATGGTTGCGATGCAATATTGTGGACTTTTAAACAGCGTAACAGGAAAGTCTGATAAAGCCCGACGTTCATCTCCAGATCTTTTTTTCAATAATTTGCCTGTTGTCCGAGATTCTGTGCCCCCCATCAAACAGAAGCTATATGGCTTCCCCAGTCATCATGCTTCAGGCTAAACTGACGCGACAATCGATTGAAATTGGCAGAGTCGAATAAAAACAACAACACAGTGATTTAAATGAAGTCTTTCGGACGTTTGAATAATCACTGTGTTCACCGAAAGAACGCAGTGTACATCCACAAAATGGAAAATAATATCAATGAAGTCTTCGTGCAGATGAGGCAATCCGCCGTGAAAATTCGCACGTAGGTTAATGTGCGATTGTCTTTAGTTGCGTTGCTTTCTTGCTTGGCGAGAGCTCGTTGTCATTCAAACCAGTGACTCTGGCAAAGCTGTAGCAGCACTTTTACCAGTTTCGTGTTGATCTGCCTGTCTATCTGCGATTTCTAAGAATTGGCGAAATTTTGAAAGTGATGTCATGGAGCCCTAACGGCTAACGGGATCATGAATTGGCCTGAAAAATAGGCCCGGTAGTATTGGACCAATTAACACGTCGTTGCCATTTATCATTCATCTGCTGTATTTTCGGATGGTTTCAAACAAACTTAAACTTCAAGTCTTTCAAGCCCCTTCAAAACAATTTGCTACGATCATTTTCGTTGCGACAGGTATATACGAATGCGCGCCTCGCATCACTGCGGTAAAATAGTGGGGGGGGAGTTCGGAGGGGGGTACTTATCGCTGGCGAGTATCGTTCCTTCACGCTTTTACCTGCGTCTTTCAGAGAAAGAATCATCTGATGTGGCAGCTCACGAGATTTGATAGCCTCACGGACGCAATGTGGATGATTTATGCTATTTCTCAACTAAACTTTGTTGTTTGGTTTCAGTAGCGTTACTAATGGGGTGAAGGGGAGCGAATCGCCCCCCCGCCTCCCCCCGCCGGCAAGGTAAATGTATAAACCGGGCCCCCAAAAGTATTCTTTTGGTTTTCAGTAGGCTGTTTTTTTGACGTTTTCGGAGTATTTTCCGATGATTTAGAGCTACGGTATAGGCATCCACACCTGGATTCACTGTATTTTCTCGTTTTATCGGAGTGTTGGCTAGTGGGCCCTCTACAGTGCCCCCCTTTCAGCTTAAGTTTTCCCCTGGCTCGAACCTCCAGTCACGCCGCTGGCTGGCTTCGACAACCGGTCGGCTTACACGCCGAGGACTTGAAAAACGCTACTTGTGCCGTGTCCGGCCTCGCGCTCGGTCTTAACGGTGAGGTGCAAGTGAAAGGGCCACGCGTCACTTGCCGTCCAAAACGGGCGCGCGCAGACCCCTCGTGACGACGACTGGGGATGAAAAGCGGGCACAACGAAGAGCGTTCGCGATCTTAATTCAATCACCGATTGTTCGCAGGTGTTCGTCGGCGCCACGCGCATTTTATCGCCGGCCAACATCGTCGACAAAATGCTGTTCGCCAACAATCTTCTCCCCGGAGGCGTGACGAGCTGAAGCGCGCGGGGGCCGGCGCCGTTTCTGCGCCCTCTTTTTTAGCGATATCTTGCGGTGTTTGTTTCTTTTATGTATTTTTCGCCGGTGACGCCAGAGGTTTTAAGGAAAATGCGCAATAAACCGATAGACGCCGCGGTTCGTGTGCTTCGCGGTGCGTGACACTGAATTTCTCACGCGCGATTTTTTCAGCCGTTTTCAAGTTGCAGAAGCAGTGGTGTAGCAGGCGGGGGTGCAACTGCAAGTGCACCCCCAAAAATATTAATTTGGTGAAAATCCGGGCAAAATCCGTGAAAACCTTTGCAAAATCCCTGAAAATCTGGACAACTCCCTGAAAATACGGGCAAAATGGCGCCAACGTACTTTGATTAGAAGAAAATGGCGCCTAACGTGTGCAAAATCACATGAAGACCTTTTTTTGGAGGTCATCCCGAAAACTTAGAAACTATTCGCACAAAAAGTGGCCCAAAAGTTTTTCGGAAAATTTTGGGAAAATTCGGGCAAAATCCTTCGCACCCCCAAAATTCGCCTGGTCCGACCCCTATCCGCCCCATGTGCGTCATAACCAGAGAACATTATGAATCACAATGGACGAGACTGTAGAAGTTTATACTCACAATTTGCCCCTTATCCTGTTGGGACGATGGCCGTTGATAGCTTTTAGATTTAGATGTACCTGTCAAAATTTGATGTTTTCTTTTCAACTCATTTATTTAAGATTCGTGAGGTCTTTAGAACCTTCATATGCACATCCATCCTACTTGTATAGGCCACCTCAATATTGGACCGTTAGGTCACCTCAGCAATTCTGTAGAGCAGGGGTTCCCAACCGGGGGTACGAGATTGAACATCAAGGGGTACGAAGATCCTTGGGTCACAGAGCAGCTTATATATCTCTTATATAGCAATATATATCTCAAAATTTTTTTAGAGGCTAGCTATTGTAGCAGGCACACTGCGTACTACAAATAAAAAACTGTACAACAAAAACAAAACTTATAAAGCATACAAAGTTGTACAACAAAAAACCCTAAAACGAAATCAAAATCAGCATTAAAAAGCTAAAATAAATGCTGACTAACATCAAAACAAGTCAAGCATGAAATACAAGCTGATTATTAACAGAAGCATGTTTTAAACCTGCTTTGATCAGGCATTCACATACACGTTCTCCTATGCTTTAACAAGGAATGACAATGGCGGCGTTGCTAAGCAAAATGACATCAAGCCACGCCCCAACCAGACGAAAAGCTGGAGAAACAATGGCGGCGTTGCTAAGCATTATGACGCAGTATCCTGTACGTAGAACTACGTACGTAATTTTTGGGACTTTCCAGTGAACTTGAGTATAAATAGCCTGGTTTTCGCAGTGAAAAATCAGATTGGTACTTATCACCTTCTGACGGTACTGAACTCCTTCGGCAGTTTAAGCCCATAAGGCTTGGCTGCAGAAGTAAAGCCAACTCGCCTCACTAAGGTTAAGTTGTTGGAGATCTGGAAGCGTTAATTGAGACCACCAACTCCACAATCAGAGTTTCTGACTGAACAAGTCATTTCGAAAGGCTTGTTCTGGGCAACACGAGTGGCACTGTCCGAGATAATTTTTGACACTCAGAACCGTAAAATTGGAAACTCCAAAATACTGTTTCCTACCATTTTCGAGAAAGCCCAAGTCAACATGAAAACTCACTTTGTTGACGTTAAACCTTAAAACGCGTTCTCAAATGAACGGTTTGAAAATCGTGACATTTACATAGGAAACTGTCTAACTGTAATTAAAGATTAACCTATCGTCGAAAGACTCTTACATGATCAAAACGTATTCAAAAAACTGATCTGTACTTTAACAATTTGCATTAGTAAGCAGTACGTTTGGGATTATGTTGGAAATTGTAGGATACCTTTAGCATATAGGCCACATTTGCTGATTGCAGAAGTTGTTGCATGAAAATTCGAGAGAATTCGTTTATGGGTCATTTATTTTATATTTATGAATACCCGTTGTTGCTTATATTTGTGTATCAAATAAAATAAAATACGATTAACTAGAAAATACAGATTGCATTTTATGTTGTTGACAAGTTAATGAAGTATCAGAAGTAAGCAGGGCGGTTTTAACAAACGAGTGAGATTTGTTATTAGTGTGCTTGATACGGCAATGACGCGAACCCACCTGTAAAAATAATGCTGTATCTAAAAACAGCACTTTGGGAACAGGCCCAAACCATGCTGTTATACTATTAGGCGTGCGCGTCATATAAAATGTAATAAGTATTACCAGATTCGTAGGATTCCCATGGGATAGGACGACACAAGTTGCCATGGTATGGGACGAGACAGAAAAAAGTGTTCCATGGACAAGCCTGTTTATTGACCAAGCCGTGATTTGTTTGGTCTCATCTGGTTGTGTCATGTGGAGCCAGTGGAATTTTCAGTGTTTGCTATAAACCGTGGGGTATTTCGAGACATCCTAGGGCTGCTGTCCCACCACCCTCCCCAGTGATAAAGCGAGTTAGTCTTCCATCGTTGCAGAGTTAAGTGTTTCTGTTCTGTAGGCCAGCCTACACTCCTGTATATTCTGTCGTTTCTCGAGACTGTTTGACGTACGGGAGTTCTTGTACGTCTTCACCGTCGATCACCGATTTAAGCTCGTAGGGCTGGTGTCGATTGGAAATGAGCCGCCGATCACTTTCAACTAACTTTTGAGACAAAATAAACGAACACTCTTGTTTCCACTATTCAATTTGCTAGTTTCAATTACACACGTTTTATTTCCTGGATGCATTATTCGCTCACCGTTGTTCAAACACACGTCGTTCAAACATTTTGTTCTTGCAAGGTTGCGGAGTCGGAGTTAAAATATCCAACTCCCGACTCCTTAACATAAAGGTGTGGCGGACCTTACTTCGGCCCGTGGCTTGATTGATGCGCGGCTTGTAATTATCGAACGCACCTCGTGCGCGGTGGCATGACGCGCCTTCTTAAGTTGCATATTCCGACTCGCGCGTCATTGCACCTGTAAGGATTGTAAACATGAAAGCACGAATGTATGTACGTAACGCATTCGACAAGGGCGAGAGTCAGATGTTTGAGAATCAACATGTCTGTATGAGAGCCTGCAGCGTCGTGATTTGTGAGTCTTAGAGACCCTTGTCTTTTGTGTTTCCTCGTTTGAACCCACGGAAAAATAAAGATTATCAAGCGCACAGGCCGTCTCATCGTGGTTCATCAGATCAGGAATTCTAGTCGCTACAAGGGAATGAAATCTGGCTGATCAGTGGAAATCGTGGTGCACAGCAAGAAATCTCTGTTTCAACAAAAGTTTAAAGAAATTGTACCGTTTCTAGAGGAATTCTCAATGCAAGAGTGTGATTTGAAAAATGATCCAATTGGACATCCGGAGTCGGACAAAAAAATCCGACTCGCAGTGTTGCTAGGAATTCGACTTCACCCCAAAACCTCCGACTCCGCAACCCTGGTTGGAAGACAAATATTTTTCAGCATGTTAACACGTTCGCTGACAGTTCCCCACAAAAAGGCGTTTGGTGCCAAGCAGGCTTGGGCGGTAATGGCGTGCTTTGCATTGGTGATTTTTTGGACTTGGACTTCACATTTTGCAAATTTTTCGGGCTGTGTTTGGACGAGTTTTAAAAAGTTTTAAAGATTCCGCACTGGATCTGGATATAACAGTCCGCTCAACTCAGATGCTCACCTGTTGCAAATCTTGAAGCGACGCCGACGTTTCAATTAGCTTGCAGCAGGCTTCGATCTGGGCAAAAACTCCAAAAACAGTCCAGTCAGCAGCTCAGAAAGCACACAATTACTTGGAGGTAGAGATAACAGCGGTAATGATGCCGAGAATGAAGCTCGTCGAGTGTGGGACTAAAATGGGTAGGAGCTGTAGAAATGATACTATAAACATTTTCTTGGCGGTGCTATAACTTCCTAGTTTCGTTGGGTGAGTAATTATGCATGTTCTTCCGACTTAACTGTTTGTTTCTGCAATCGAACCCAGCCACAAACGCTATCTACGTTTTTGCGACTCATTCTCACCAATTTGGTAAACTAAGATGTTGTGTTAGTCAAAATTTAAGCGCCGCTGAATGTTCCAGTGTTTTGATTGGTCGCGCCGCTGAATGTTCCAGTGTTTTGATTGGTCGCGCCGCTGAATGTTCCAGTGTTTTGATTGGTCTCCGAGAATTAAAAAAGGAAATATAAGCGGTCGCGCAAAATCGTGCTCAAACAATGAAACTCCCGAGGCTCCAGTGTTGAATATCAGAAAGTTTCATTCAACTAATCCTGACCGATGATGCGCCCATTTGTGTCAAACCGACTCGTTTTTTGGCTGATCTGTCCTGTCCTCACAAAACACCGACAAGATCATTGGCGTCAGGAGCCTTGATTCTCTCCAGAGTTTGAAGTTTGATATTTTCCTATAACCTTTTCAGTTGTGGTAAATTTAGTAGTAATTTTATTTTAGTTATGAGTGGGTAAAATGGAATTTCACCTAATGTTACTCCCCCCTATGTAAATATCCAAAATCCACTATCGGCTCCCCTGAAAAAAAACTTTCCGACGCCTATGGCCACGACAACGGGTCTTTCAAAGGTCAGAGACCGTCAGTGCGGTTTAATAAAAAAACTGGAATTTAAACTAGATCAAGGGCAGACAGAAGGATAGGAACTAATGACAACCATCATCTGGCTCCTCTACTGACACCGTCGCCAGGATTAAATGCAACTGCGCGGGAATCCACGGAATCGCTCGAGCTCCCGCGGGGCAGTTAGAGTGCCCTTGTGTTTTGCCACCGTCGCAGTGACGTCCAGTTGTGTTTTGCACAGTACACAACGGGAACTTGGTCGAATGCACAAAGCGCTAGTTCCGAACCTCGCCGAGAGGCTGACATCTCAAGACACAGAACCACACGAATGAATCGTGACACGCACGTTAAGGAAGCAATTGTAATAAACCGAACGCGAAGCCAGCACAAAGCCCAGCACACCTATTTACATCGAACACGCACACACGTTTAACACACTTGCACACGCAGGACTGAGGCAAAAAAGGGGGCGTTTTCCACAGGAAGTAACGCCGGGGTCAGCGATGAGACATTTCAGCTGGGGATTGGTCTTAGTCAGTAGACACCAGTTTAATGCTTTGTTCAAGAACAACGAAAGTCACGCGCCAGGCATTAAGTGCTGCACTAGATTTTTAGCGTCGAGTCAGAATTTTTAAACGGCAACACTGGGCTTGACCACCGTCTCAACAAATCATAGTTTCAAATAATTAGCTGTGGGCCCTCCCCGGAAGAGAAACCGCCTCTCGAGCATCAAGCCGCGCGAAGCGCAGGTCCAGCGTCAGCTGACTTGACTTTTTTCAAATGATGCTCAAAGATGTGAAGCAACAAAAAAAAGGGAAAGTCGGCAAACGCTTATCGCAGACGAGTCTCGTCTGAAGGAAGAAGGACGTCAACTTTAATTGCAAAAGCGCTCCGTGCGAGAGCGCGATGTCGTTGACGACGATGTAAGAACCGCGAAACAGTCTCTAAGACGTTGCCTGGAAACCAGGCATGTAACCAGCTTGGGACAACAGGGGGGTGGGCGAAGAGTTTTCTGAGGGGCTGTGTCCATCCTAGACCTTTCCGAATTTTTTTTTCGAACTATGTCCAACACATTTTTGGGGGAGAAAAAGTTTCCAGGGGGTTTCGCCCCCCTGGTTGAGACTCTGCTGGAAACGTTGACAATTATCAACCGGAACGAACTACAGCCTTTTAAGAGCATTTCCAACGCAACAGCGTATTACGACACGGGGGGAAAGTACAGCTCGATCTTTCTCGGGCTCACGCATCACGCGTCGTCACTGATGACGTGTGCTTATCACAGTGGATGCTCGCGGAGGGTGGCGCCGAAAAAGCTGTCGCCGGGTCCGGTCAGTTCGGCGACAGGCGCCACTGGGAGCCAAGAATCGAACTTCTGTGTCGACTGAACTTCTTGTGGCTTCTTCTACGCTACAGGGTCGGGGGGAGCGGACGTCAACGAGGGGGTACAAAATCCCTCGTGCGCCGCCTCGTGCCACAGTTTGCGCGCATGCACTCGCGTGGCGGCGCTAACGGTACTTCCGGTCGCGTGAACGGCGACAGGATATGACGTAATGCAGAACGCAGGTAAGATTGCTTCGAAAGTAGGAAAGGAACATTTTCGCGACAGCTTTTTGATTCTTTTTTTTCTATATACTGACGACAAAAAAGGGGAGAAAAGAAGAAAAACACAAACTGCTTGCACGAGCTCACGAGTTGCATTTCAGGGAAAGTACCGAGACTGCGACTTGCACGAATGGTCAGCTCAACCCCCCTAAACATTAACCTACGACGCCGATCGAGCGACGCTTTCGCGATCAGTCGAGCGCCGCCTCGACCTCTTGCATCGACTGCGATTGTGACGCAACAGGCGCGCTCGCCGTTGTCGCCGTCTGCGAGGCTTTGGTCGTCGCCATGGCGACCAGACGATTGTTTTCTGTCTGCTGACGTTGCACTTCTTCACGTATGGCTTCGAGGTCCTTCGAGCTGTAAAAAAAAGAACAGAAGCGGTCGTAGGACATGACGTGCAGGTCAAAGGTCACGAAGACGCGGGAACTCGTTCTTCCCGCGCAATCACAAACCAGGGGTCTGGTCAACGTGAAACACACGGTGTGTTATTTTTAATATTTCGTTTCGCTCTTTCATCTACTCAGCCACAGCGCACGCACCGAGGCGTTGCGTGCTTACGTAACCAATCGCACGCGTCACAATTTATGTCGTCCTTCTCGCCACTGGCGACCGATGACGACGCACTCACCTCAGAGGTATAAAAATGATCCCGTTTATGACGTTCATCAGGTCCAGAACGCTGTGCATGTTGGGCGGCGTGATCTGGTGGAAAAGAAAATGTGTCATCATGTCGCATTGCAGCACAACTACGGATTTTCTTGGGCACATTCCATTTTTTATTAATTTTCTTAAATTTTTATGGGGACATTCCAATTTTGATTAATTTTAGGGTACGTTCAATATTTTATTAATTTTTTTTAATTTTCAAGGGCACATTCCATTTTTTATCAGTTTTCTCGAATTACTTTCTATCAGCCAGCAGTGATTGCTGACGGCGGAGGCACTGCCAGCAGGGAATAACTGCGAGAACATTTACTGCTGCGGCAACCGGAAATACGCAACAATGTGCCTCGCGCCCATTCGTCAAAATCACCCCCACCTGCAACGGCGGAATGGAGGCGGTTGATCCATTCTTGTAGATCTCGTTCATCTGAGAAACGCAATCAGTTGTTATTGTTCAAACTTTCGCTCCAAGCAACAAACGAAAACTTTCGACAGTTTCCGAACAAAGCTACGACGTTTTTCTTCTGATTGTTACGTCACTGTGAGCATGAAAGGAATGAAATTTCATATCGACCTTGTCATGACTTGCGGCCCACGTGACTCGAACTTTCACAGTAAGAAGAAAGAAAGCAGTAAAAAATTTTCACATTTTTACTCAAGATATATATACACTTTTTAAGGCTGAGGTGATGTGCAGTCTCATCATCACGGGGAGGGGCTTTGGTGGGCTTAGTCCCCCCAAACAAAGCACAAAGACCCCCACATCGAAATATGAAACACTATAAAACAGTGGAGTTTTTATCAAATTTTCAATGTTAATCCCCCCTGCACAAACGTAAACCCCCCTATTGAAGATTTTCTGGCGATAGTTCCGGTGATATGGCTTGTATGCCTTTTCTCATAGAGCCGAACTACAGTTTTAACACTCATATCACCCAGTACTGCAGTAGTGTATCCGTTGTGTGACGAAATAATGGCTCACACACACAGTCAATAGATTATACTGCCAGTGCTCTTACTTTTTGGGATTTTGTCCCTATATTGGAACTTTTGACCCTTTTTAGGGATTGTTTAGGGATAAAATGAACTATTTTAGTTTATTCTGCAAATAATATTTGGTTCTATTTCTAACATTACATGACATTTATCATGGCATTTCGATTTTATGCTGCACCACCACAGATTTAGGTTTTTTTGGTACTCTTCTAGGGATTTTTGGAGTTGCGTTTGTGAGAGCCCTGCATACAGCATTGCGCTGAATATAACGCAGACGCCTATTCAAGAGCAAAGTCCTACAACAAAAGCAACAATATTAACTGGTTCCTTTGTCACAAAGGATTGGCGAAAGACAATGAGGTCATCTTCGTCAAGTTATAAAAATATGAAAATACTCGCAACACTCGGCAGGCGAGTAAACCCGACCCTGCGCAACAACGACTCGCACAAATAACACCGGACAAACCCGGTCGCGCGCAAAAAGTGAAACACTGCGCTCTCACTGTTCGCTGAAGCGTGACCGCTTGCTGGGTCAGATGACGCAGGCACTCCCCACTCTCCTTGGTCTTGTCGTGGTCGTCGCCCAGTTGGGTCTTGTACAACTTGTACGTCTCCTTCTCGTGGGTCAGCGCCTGCCGGAACTCCCCCTTGCACGAGTGGGCGCGCGCCACCAAGTGATGACTGGCAACACACAAAAGGGAATTTTTGCCGCTAAAGCTTAAACGGGGGCGTTCGTTGCCATGACAACGCTGCAAAACCAGGGGCCGACAGGTTCAAGACAATAGTCAAATCGAAACAAATTGAATGACTTTTCAAAGGTCTAAAGTCATTTACAAGCCCTTTGATTGTTTTTGTTTTTTAATAATTTTTTTTGTCATTCCTTCGATCCTGGTGGCCAGCATTTGGTTTTGAGGCAGAAATTCACAAAAAATGAGGCTTCGTCAGAAATTTGCAGTTGCTAGTATTTCCAGAACCTCAAACCAAAAACATCGAGAGCGATTCCCATTCGTTTCGGATTTTATATAAAGCTCCTTTTCCGGTTATTTCACCTCAGCGCAGCTTTGAGACTCTTCTCGCCGTGATACTTGACGTGAACTTTCAGCGCCTCCTCCAGAAAGCGAAGCGAAAGGTCGTATTCCTGGACGCCGTGCAGGACGAGGCCGATGTTGCTCTGCGGAGAAAGGAAGGAGTGGAAGCGAAGTTTGCATCAGATCCGGGGCCATGAGCGTCGGAAGGCGGGGGGGACAAGACACCCCTGGATTTTGAAAGTTTCAGAAAAAAAAGTTGTTTTCTAAGTTCCGAGTGGGTAAAAGAAATTTCACCACTTTTTCCCCCCCCACCCCGTAGAAAAATTTCCTCGTGGCCCCCATTGGAAAGTATGTTTTCGACATTCATGGCTGGTGCGCTTTTGAAATCCGACACTGTTTTCTTACTTTCAACAGCAATGTAATTATCAAGTTTTAAACTTGCATTGACGAAACTACAAAGGTCAGGGTTTTTTCTGAACGTGATTATGAAAGAACCGCGCAGCAGTGATACATCAGATACACCGTAGGGCGCCAGCCACCTTGGTTTAAGCTAGACCGGTGATTCTCGACTTGGTCCATGTGGACCACCTGGAATTTCTAGTGGTCCGCAGGGAGTTCCATAAATCGCCATTGAACATGCCCTTGAGTTCACTGACGTATGTGGTGAAAAACAGTTTCGACCAGTTCGTTCACGAGCTGTCAGCATAGCAAAGTGGTTCATAGGATATATACTTTTTCGCAAATGGTCCGCGGGCCAAGAAAGGTGAGGACCACCGAGCTAGACGAATGGGAGGACAAGATCCAGATGCTGCGTGGGGCTGGAGATAACGAGGCGGCTGGGTGAAGTGGGAGGGCGACAAAGAATGCAAGTTACAAAGACGACAAAGAAACGAACCATACGAACGCCACACAAGCTCTCCGTTTCCCAAGCGGCAACAAGCACTAATGCAAGTTACAGGCACGAATAATCACATACACCCGGTTTAGTGCTGACGTTGCCAACATCAACGCAGCCCTGGCGGTGCAGATTATTGATACAAAGTCCGTTTCGAGCAAAATATTTCATAGGGTTCCTACGCGATTTCGAAAATAAATCTCCAGACTTTTTCAAGACATTTTCGGACTTTTTCCAGACTTAAAATTTTCGAACGACCTACCCAGGTCAAATACAGGCACTGTTTACGATATAAGTAAAATTACATCAATCCTGAATAAAATATCATGAAAATGTATCAAGTCTCAGAATTATTTCCTTTTTCCGTACTAACAAATCAAAATTTTTCCATGCTTTTCAAGACTGCGCAGGAACCCTGATTAAGAAATCTGAACGAATCCGACACTCACGTCCAGCAGCGCCACCTCGGGGTGATCGACACCGTGCACGCTGAGCAGTAGGTAGCGCGCGCGGTAGAGCAACTTCAGAGCAGCGGATATTTTGCGCTGAGCGAAGCAGTAGAGAGCCAGGCTCGTGTGGTCGGCGATGGTTGTCACGTGATCGATGCCTGAAATAACAAACGCGTCCTAATCGAACCAACGCGCATTGTTTTGTCATCAATGGTCTGCAAGTCCACAACTGCAGCAATGGCGAAAATATGTTTTTAATAAGGTTATTGCGTGAGCGCGTCTTTATCACTGTTACGTAACAAACAAGCCAAGGTGTTACAACAGCAGAGTCAGGTTATTACGAAACAAAGCGGTCTCTCATCCCCGGTGCGAAGCGACATTTTGGGGAAACACTTTTTGACTCGCAAGTTTACGATATTAAGACGAAACGCGAGTAAACTTCCAGCTGCAGCGCGTTGCGACAGATGCGGTGGCGCGGGCGCGGCAAGACTTGGCGCTAGTGTTGAAAGTGCTTGGCGTTGTTTAATTGTTCGGCGGCAGACTTGCCAAGTTAATCACGGGGAAATCATACAAACGAATAAATGTGATCGTAAACTAATCAGCCACCCCTGTTTTTCGCGTTTCAAGCATGGGCAGAATGCAACGCAAACTTCTCCGTTCACCATTATATAACCACCACTACGCATCACACAAATTTAGGATTGTTTGTTTACAAACAAACAAGTGTCTCGCGCTTTGCCACCAAGTTCTGCGCAAGATCGCTGGAACATGGTACCGAGATACGACTTCAAACGACAACTACATTGGGTCGCTACACTTGGCCGCTACACAGGGTCACACGCACCAAGCAGCCGCTCGCTCAAAATCGTCGCCTTCTGCTGATGGCTGATCGCTTCATTGTGATCGCCGAGCATGTAGTTCAGTCGCGCGATGTGACGATAGCAGGCCGAGATTTCCGAGTGGATAGCGCCGTAGACGTTGTTGAAGAGATTCAGCGACTCGCTGAACAGCTCCAGACCCTCTTTCAAGAAGCCTGCAAAGATGTGTCTGAGATGTTGTACGAGTTTTCGAAAGTACTGAGCACTATTGAGGAAATGCAACGGTAAAAATTAAAAATGGTTCCGATAAAACGTTCCGATTTCTGGTTTATGGCGGTTTTTCGAAATCACGTCATGCTTCATTTTCCAAAACCTCGGTGTTGCGTATTTGGCTGAGGCTGAGGAAGCCAACATCGTTTTCCAAAGAGCCCCCTATCAGTCGCCCTTTCAAACAAATATTTAAGTTTTCCTTCGTTGCTTAGCAACGACGCGTCGCTTTAGATTCACGTAAACGAAAATTGTTTGTGACGAACGAAGGCAACAATCAAACGTTTGTGACGCACAAAGGCAACAAACAAACAAGGCAAACGTGTTACTTCGCAGCGCAATCCATCCACTGCTGAGGAGACAAATCGGTTTTTCTTTTTAACATTTCCAGCTCAGCACAACAGAAACAACCGCACCTTGCTGCACTTTGCTCTGCGCCGTACTGTAGAACTGGAAGCCGTCTGACGCCCGTGGCGCGCAGTGTTTCACGACAGGAAACAGATTCAGGACGTCCTCCTCGCAGAAGGCCGGCTTGTGCTTGTTGTCCATCGCGTACTCGCGCGTCAGAATCTGAAAAATGAAGTCACCGCGTTCGTCGAAAGCGCGAAAATTACCCGCGCGTGACGCGAGTCAGCCGCGCGAAAAAAGGGTAGCAGGAAGTTGCTGAAGCATGGCACGCAGGAGGAAGAATCGACGCCCGAGTGGTTTTGTGAAACGCGCAGAAGTCTTTCAAACAGTGTTTTTCAACCCTTTGCCGCAGCGGAACTTCCCGCAAATGAAAATAGTAAGACTCGTTACCTTGACAATATTTTTAAAAACTGCCGATTTCAAGCGAAATTTCTGGCCTATTCTTGCATGTCAGTTATTTTGCTTCTCAGAGGAAAGGAATAAAGTTTGGTGATTACTTTTCTTATGTGTTGTTGTGTAAACGAAAACTTTTGGTTAGACGTCAGATTGTCCGCAAGAAGTGACAATTTGGGAATAATTAACCGCTGAAAATATTTGACTGCTAACCTTTAGCCCTTTGACAACCTATGACCTGGTCTACCCTGTAAAAATACTTTAACAAACCTCCAGTCATCAGTTCTCAGCATAGTTGATATCTCAGTGAACAGCCACCGGTTGCGAAATGCATGACCTGAAATGTCACTCTGCGCATGCGCAGTTGGCGTGAAGTCGGCGATTTCGCTTGACACCGAACCCCCCAGGCATGAGCGTCGGAAGGATTTCTTCTAGGGGGATCACGAGGGGATTTGTCTAAAATTTATCCAGGGGGGTCCAAAAGTGGTGAAATTGTTTTTTTCCCAATCGAAATTAAGAAAACAACCTTTTTTGCTGTAATTTTCAAAGTCCAGGGGGGTGCTTGGCCCCCTTCCAACGCCCATGCCCCCAGTTAGTTGGGAACGTAATTTCATCAACCCCTTTCACCTGGATGCCCATGATTTGACAAAAGCGACGCAGCAGCGACATCTTCTGGATGCCGTACTTCTCCACGAGCTCGTCGGCGCCCTCTTCCGACGCCAGCGAAAAGTCGAAGTAGTCGAACGCGTCCTGGCGGATCTGCGACCACAGGGTGTCCGGGGTCAGGGAGTGCCAGGGTGAGCCCGAGACGGGGGCGCCCACCTGGGCGCGTTGTTTGCGGGCCTTCTTTTTCTTCTTGTTGCTGTAAGAATGCGCATGACGTCACAAAAACACGAAACGCAATGTGGAGTAAGGATGGGGGGAACCAGTTCCCCTAGTTGTGAAGAATTGTATAATAATAATTATAGGACGAGTCGACGCAAGTGTGGTTCAAGTTGGAGTTTTTTCATGAACGACTGAAAAACCCATTAACGCAATGGATAATTCCCACACGGGCAAGTCAAGGACGAGAAACGTTGGGCTCGAGTTTGGTGCAAACGATGTTCCGCCGGTTTTCACTGATATGTCGAACGTTTCCCAACAAATATCCCATAAAAAAACAAGTCAAAAATCAAGAACACTATTGTCCATCGCTTGAGAGCAGTGATTCTCAACCGTTTTTGTCTCATGGACCATCATCTTTTTTTAAAAAATATATCCGATGGACCACTTCAAGAATACGGTCTTACATAATTTACTGGACAGTGAAATTGCTATTGTCAGAAGCGTTTTATCGAGGATTTATGGAACTCTGTCGACCACTAGAAACTTCACAACTAAAAATCATTCGTGAACGTTGAAAATCACTGTGTCAGAGTAACGTCCCTCCCCGGAGAAATATCAATTTGAATTCAGAATGCAAACAAGAAGTGAGTGAAAAAAAGTAGTTATCCGACTTTAAAGCTCATTTGCAAATTGCCCCCCCCATCCCCTTAAACGTCAAATTACCCCACTTTGTGCAGCGCACGCCTCAACAACGTCGGCAAACAACATTTCGCACCCACCTTATCAATTCCTCCTCGGGGAGGGCGGGGACTGGGGAGGGGCAGCTGCCCAGGAAGCAGTTGAGGAAGTGGGACACGGCGGAGGACACACTCGCCTGGTCGACCTGCTGCAGGTAGTTGCGCATGACGTGCTTCGCTGAGCGCAGCGCGATTTCCATGACGCCCAGTGTCTGCGAACAGTCGCGGCCTTGTGACGTCACACACACACACATTAAAACACGCGCACGTGACGGGATCACGTGACGAAACTGAAGCAAGAGTCAGAGGTGGCCACGGATCCGGATTCGACTCCGGCAGGATTCTAAGTTTTTTCGGAGCCGGAGCCGAATACTTGTGAAAAACCGGAACCGGAGTCGCTTTTTATTTCTGGCAATAGCAGGAGTCTGCGTTGTCTTTACAAATGTCATGGCCAAAGTTTAAAAAATGCTGAATTTCGGTTGCATCGATGGTAGCCGGAATCTGAACAGGAGTCGGATTCTCAAATTCGAGAAAACTTCAGAGCCGGATCCGGATGCAAAATTTTGGAAGCAGGAGCGCAGTCTGAAAATGTGACCTCGGCCACCTCTGGCAATCGTTCTGCAACAATTTATCAAAAGTTTTAAACAATCATCGCGAATTATAACGACTGGAAATACCTGAATGTGCTGCAAGGACGAGGTCGCCGCAACCAGCTGCACGATCTTTCCCAGGTACCTCACACCGATGCCGCGCTCGTGCAGGCCCGCGGCCAGCGTGGCGCCGTCCGCGGGCATCGCCGACTGCTCGAGGTAATCTTTTATCTGCAAATTGACGAAGCGGCGTCGAGTAAAGGCTATTTGCCGGAATCAGCGCCTTGCCCGTGTTCGCCAGCCACGCGAATAAAATATGTTTCGCGGTTAGTGTTGTGCTTGTTGAGGCGGCTCGATTATGTAACAGGGTAATTCAGGAAGTAGACTGGCAATTGCCGTTCTTTGATTTCTGCGCATTTGATGCAGAACGGATGGTGCGAACGTCGAGCAGGGCGGAAGTGAATGCGCAGAGGGCGAAATGAAAGTACAGGGGGCGAAATGAAACTGCAGTGACCCAGTTGAAAATGTTCTTCTTGGCGAATTGGACAAATCAAATACGCGCGATAATGAAAAAGCAGACGATTCTTGCTATCGTAACCAGTGGCGACTCAACAAACAATTTTTAGAAAATCTGACAGAGACAACTGTGTGGGCAAAAAGCAACAAAAAGCTTCGATGATCAAAGTATCCCCTTGCATTAAAGAAGTGATTTTCAACCTGTTTTGTATCGCGACCCATTATAACAACCCACTGTCACGCAATGACCCCATTTAAACTCGAAAAACTACATATAATACAGCTTTGTACATGAAATATCTACTCGCGACCCCTCCAAAGATGATTCACGACCCCTCTGGGGGTCGTGACCCCAGGTTGGAAACCAATGCATCAAACGGTTATTTTGGGAGGGGGTTGAAATTATTTGTTTATTTTGTTTTATTATTTTATTTGTCTCCAGACATCATGCAAGAACAACAACAATCACGGCTTACGAGGGTAGGGATCTGCCTGGAAAGAAGAAACGCCGCCGCTCCTTTGATGAGCTCCTTTTGTTTCTTCACTTGCTCCTCGCCGTCTTCGCTCTTCAAGTCGGGAGTGAAGACATCGGGATTGAAGCGAATGTCGAATTCGGTATCGGAGTGGGAACCGACCAATCGCGCGGCCGATTTCACCGCTTCCTGCTGCCACTGCGTCACTGCAACGCATGACCAGCCAAGCGTGAGGACGTTGTGACTTGTCTTTTTTTTGCAAAGGAAGTTCGCGAGTTTGACTCTGAGTGAATCAAAGTTGCGAACCGTGGCAATGCAATACTTCCGAATTCTTTTTCAAGTTTTTTTCCTTCTGAATTCGACGCTGCAGGATCTTAATTTCCGTTTTTTCGAATTTTCGTTGATAAATTTCCGTTTTTTCCGTTCAAAATTTCCGTTGAAAAATTTCCGTTTTTTCCGTTGAAAAAAAAAGGTCTTCTTAAACACAACGACGCGTAATTTTGTGTCAAACGCCAGGAATGAGGGTCTTTAACGGCCACGATTCAAAAGCAGGCAATGAACCGAAAGGATGGTCCAAGCGACGAAAAAGGTTTTCTTGCAGGCTGCAGCATTACCGCAAGACGCGATATTATGACAACAGGCTCACAATTTAACTCATAATCATTCATCTTCTATTGTTTTGTCGTTGCTACGTCACTAACGATTTAATGACGTTAGTCACAACCCGCTTCCAACGGAGATACATTACTAAATGCGTTTGCTGAGCCCGAGAAATCCCATGAACACAAAAAATTCGAGATATCTTCAGTAACGGATCACGACAAATACACGTACTTTGTTCGGATCCGTTCTTGGCGACCTCCTCAAGGATCTGCTTGCTTTCGGCTTCTGAACATAAAATTGGCACAATGTGTTTTGTGCGACCACGTTTTCTTTGATTTTTAGCAGTCGTCAGGGTAACACAGCTAAAAAGAAACTCGTACCTTAAAATTACATCGCCATTGTTGACGAACAATAAGTTAAACGTCACTTCCCACATCACAAGCTGTCCACGGCAAAAGTGCCGCGTTGCTCACTGCACAAGGCTGGTGTTGTTTCTGGTTCAGTGAACACAGGACACGCAAGGAGCTGACGTCACCAGGTTTCACAAGCAACGTAAAAACGAACAATACACGGCTGGGTTCACAAAACGTACAAACTTTAAAATTTCGTGTCATTTTAGCGTCACGCGACGCGGATCAAAAGCAAGCGCTCGGCAACAACACCTACCGGCGGTCGCGTCTTCCGACTTCAACTTCCGGTCTATTTCCGCCTTCTTTCTCATGGAGACGATTTGTTGCGCGCAGTGACGCATGAAGGTGACGTAGCTGTGACGAGACAATGGACGACGTGAACATTCTGGTCCGAACGCACGATTTCGACGCCAAAACGCTCGCGGTTTGCAACAGGGGCGCGTGTTGCGTCACTGCTCGCCCCCATTCAAAGCAGGCCCTCCTCCCCTTTATCAACACAGTCGTTTTGGTAACGCGGGAAAGCAGCAAATCATTTTTTCAAACAGCACAATTTTCACGTTCGTTTTTACAAGAACTGCCGGATATGTTTAAATGTTTGCTCAAAACGGAAGGTACAAGGAAGTTTTCATGAGAGGATTGTCGCGAAACAAAGAACGCGCGAATCATCGGGGTCACGAGGTGGAGAACAAGACACCCGAGGGCCTAATGTCTCTGTAAAGAGCGACTGGCAAAAATCGCTACTTGGGCAACTCGTGTAGTGGATCGTGTGGCCACAACACAGGTAACTATTAACCTTTGCTCAATCGTTTACAAACCACCGCTTCATGTGGGATTTTGCAACGGAAGTCATGAAATGCACGTCATCGAAATCGAGAGCCTACGCTCACAACGACCCAGGCAACACGTACAGGCTGTCCACGTATGCTTCGACCAATTCGGGCCTCAGAGTGGCCAGGCGGTGCCGATGCTTCTTGGGGAAGCCCATTTGCCCGCACTCGTCCGGAAGGGTCTCCCCCTCAATCGGCAGGTAATTCAGATCGGGGGGGTAGGTCTTCAGCAGGTCGAGAATGTAGTGCCGTTGATCGTTGCCTGGAAACGTCAAAAATCCCTCGTTTTTTTTTTTAAAAAAGTGTTTCTCAAAGCGCAGTTCCGTACAACACCCTTCCTTTTGAACGATAACACAATAAAGGACAAAAGTCGCTGACGACGGGCGACTGTCAACAAAAATGCTTTACTTTTTAGGGAAAAATTTAAAAAATTAAACAACACAATTATTGAAACGCCGAAACGCTTTTTTGGGGGGACACACTTCGCCAGGCCTCACAGAGTTCGGGTTCTGACCCAACCACGTTTGTGGCGCTTGGGCCAGCAGCGGAGCATCGACCGAGAAATTAAATCGAGATTTTTTCGAGTACAAAGTCACCTTGATTATTGCACAGTCGCATTGGAAACAAAAGCGCAAAAACAAATGATTTGAACCAGGGGGGCATCAAAATTTCCTTCAACGTGGGTTAAGATTCAGGCATCTGCGGGCCATCAATCCCCCAACATTTATCAAGGTTAGCACATCCGGGGCATTTCGCTTATGGTTTGAGGCAGAGGCTCCTTGCGACGGGGGCACAGCACAATCTGAAACCAAAGCCGCGCCCCGAATGGAAAGTGCTCGCGGGCCGCACTTTTGCCCCCCCCGATAGTCTCAACCGGGCGTTTCGGAAGCGACTGTTTTCGTTCTTAGCGAGCTCTTCTTTCGCCAACCATGCAAACTTTCTGTTCAGGAAACGCCCAGGCAGTGTTTTCGTTTCAAAAAATTCTGGGTGCTTCTATCTCGGCCCGGAAGCGCAAGGGACGCAACAGTAGGGGGTTGGATTGAAGCAAAACGAAAAATCCGCGCCCCGTGGAAACAACACGCGCTGAGTGTGGTCTACGTGCTCTCGCCAAACAAATTAAGCGGAATTAGAGAAAATAACTTTGAAAAAGCGTGCGTTGTTTCTGAAGGAGTCACTTTTGTGACTTTGCTTGTTTGCGGGCGTGGACGAACATTAGTTAACAGAGAACGCGAAAAAGCGGAGAAATTGCCTCAGAGCGTGACAAAATCTGCTGAGCGCAGCCAGCTCAATTTTTTGGGGGGGCAAGTATTTTGAATTTAAGCGAGCAACCGCATCTGGTTTGGTAAACCGCGTCTCGAAGCACAAAACGTTAAGTTATGCTAGAACTTTTGGGGGACCATGGCCCCTTTGGCCAGGCCTATGGACAAAACAAACACAAAAAACGCTGCAGCTCGTCGCGGTGATGATGCGGGGAGGGGCCACTAACCAATGATGCCTTTGCACTCGAGCGACGAGTGCAGTTCGACCTCCTCCCCGTTGCTCTTCTCTCCGCTGCTCCTGATGCGGTGTGGGAGGAGGTGCAGCTGCTTGGTGGTCTTGCCCAGCAGCTCGGCGTACTTCGCGTGGCTCTGGGCGGTCTTGCCGAAGTCGATCGAGCCGTAGACGACGCTCTGCTCCTGCTCTCGCTCCAGGATGCCTGTGACGAGACACAGGGGCATTGTCCGTCAACACTGTCACGATTTGAAGGACGCATCCCAACGTAGCGTTCGACTTTCGCTCAGTCAATACGACGCTTAAAAACCTCGCAAAACAGTTTCCTATTTAATTTCGCCTGAAACAGGTGACGACTCGACACAACTCGAGCGAAACGACTACGACTCGATTTTTTGCTGCGCGAGCGGTTTGCGAGTTCGACCCGAGAGAGGAGGCGGCGACTCGACGCTGCGCAAAGCAAATGTGCAAGAAAATCGGAATCGAAGATTGCGAGGGCGGTACTTATGTTAATACACACAACACAGCACAAAGAACGTCCGCAAACAATAACGCGCTACTTGCGATATGCGAAAATCAAGCAAGGCATGTTATCGAAGAAACTGCTGATGTCATAACGATTGAGTTTCCACCGACCCGTAGCTCGCATCCAGTCAACGCCGCACCGAATCAACCACATCTTTCGTTAACTATTAGTCACGAGACAACAAGCTGCTGTTCACAAACATGCTCGACTTGGACAAGATATGATGGCGGGTATAATCGATACGTCGTGGCAAACGCAACAAATCCGACCCGATTTCAACTCTACTACGTTGTTATCAGGCCACGGCGCACAACTTGCCGCGGCGACGACACACCGGTCAGTTTGACTGACCCTCGTTTGGAGCTCTGGTCACGTGATGTTAAACGTAGAAGCGCTCGCGCGATCGCTTTTTTGCGCGGCAGCGAATCGATTCCCGACGTCATACGATGTTGCGTCTTCCGATAAGAAAAACTGCGTTGTTGCCCTTTGTTACGTGACAAACAGCTGGTCTCACGAACCGATTGACATCTGCAAGGCGTTTAACGAAGCAAACCTTCCAAATGAAAAAAAAACACTTCCTTGGGTTCATCTGCAGACGGCAGCAAGTTCGAACGGCAACAGCTCGTCGTTGCTAAGGAAACGCACTGAAAGAACAATAACACTGCCTGCCTGGAATAATCGACTGCCCGGTGACGCGATAACCGCGGTAGTCGACCACGACTGTGCCCAAGGTGTGCAATCCCTCGATGTCCAAGGTGTTGTAGGCCTTCACCCCCACCAAGTCGGCGCACGGGGCGTAGAATGCGGCGTGATTGCCGCCGAAGTCTTTGTAGTGATCGCGAACGTCGAAGCCCAAGCTGCACGAAAGCGTTACGCTTTTATCGCAACGCTTGTTTTTAACGTCACCGTCAAAAATTTTAAACAATTTGGAAATTGTGATCCTTCCAGCTTACGTTACCAACTAAAAGTACTTCAATAGTTTATTAAATAATTAAAAAAAAATTTTTAATAATTTTTAAGAAGTAATTTAAAATATAAAAAATTAATTAAAAAAGAAAAAAAAAAATTTTAAATAATTTTTAAAAATTCTAAATCATTTACAGTTTTTAGAAAATGTTAAAGATACGCAGTATTTTAGCCGCGCGAGCAAAGAACACCAGCTTCTACACGACGACCACGCTGAGTTGAGGGGTAGACATAAAAGCTGAGAGGGTCTCATTCGATGGCTGCAAATAGTTGCGGTCAGTGTCCTGGAGTGATTCCAATCATTTCATTCGTATCGATATTTAACTTATTTCGACTTAAACCGCAGGCAAAATTTTTAGACGCTGTGACGATTTTGTAGTTAACGCAAAACGTCGTTCCCGACGCGTTTAGTGTCTCTCACCGAAATGCGAAAACAAGATTTTTGCCACTGTTTATCGAAAGGAACCCTTTCACAACTAAGAATCAGACAATAAGATCTTAACAGAATGTATATTTCGCCAACGAAGCACGTATCATCAGTTCTTATTCAAACAGAAGACGAACTTTCACCTGAAGAAAATGTTATTCCAGATGTACATTCTCATGTTGCGGGAATCCCCGGGGTTGATGGCCATCACGTTACCGTCGATCACCATCATAGCGCCTCGAGTGGCGGCGGCCACGAAATCGCTGTGGACCTGTGGGGGGGGGTATTTGAGAAGCGTCGTCAAGTAAGCAGGATCAAAGAAAATAAGCGTCGCGGCGAAAACAATGGCGACGCGAAACTGGGTGTCGGAACACCGAGAACAACGCTTTCGCAGATAAGTCCCCTCCACCCCTTGACAGCGTGCGACAGAAGGCGGCGTACAATGTGGGGGGGGGGTGAAAAGTGCAAGGAGCGCCTCGCACTTGCTATCCGTTAGAGCAGTGCTTCCCAAACGTTTTTAAGCGCGACCTAAATTTGAGTTTTTAATGAACAACTCACGATCCCCAAGCCCAAAACATCGAAAACAATGTATTTTTAATGTCAGCACTCCACTATTTTTTTCATATACCTATGCCATAGACAAGACACAGACAACCAGCTGTAGTTCGTTATTATGAAACAAATCATTGATTCAGTGCGACCGATGAAACTGAAATTCCTCCTTCATGGTATCTCCAGTGCGCGGCTCTGTTCTACTGAGCGCAAAGCGCATGTCGTCATCAGGATCGGGGCGAACCTTGGTTTTAATGACGTCAGTGCCGGAAATCCTTGCTCGCGCAGATACGTGGTTGCAAGCGGTTGCCAGAAAAGTTATTCGTTACCAATTGTTTTTTCCTTTTTAGCAGAAGTCTAGAACTCTCCAAGTGACATGGATAAAAGTTGTCGATGGAACTCGTCGTGATGCAGGTCGATAAGCTCATTCTGCAGTTCTGCAACATCCTCTGATATGACAAGTTGACAAACTTCGCCAGAAACGGATTTCTGACCCAACAGCTGAGATGCCAGACTTCTGTCCGGGACGTAGCGATCGAACTCCGTGAGAAGGTTTTCCAAATCCTCCGCCGGGATAGGCTTGATGACATCAAACCTGCTAATTCCAATTTGATTCCATTCTTTCAGATACTCAGTTACTGATGGAAACACTGCTGTTCGTCCAGTTACTGATGGAAACACTGCTGTTCGTCCTCCAATTTCATCTTCCAGAATTGCAGCTTTGCTTTGAAGACAGACAGTTTCCCGGAGGGAGTGATGATGTTTTGATTTCTGCCTTGCATTGACGTGTTAAGATCGTTCACTGCAGTGAGGATGTGGTTTAAGTAGCAAACTTTGAGCATCCACTCCTTATCTTGGAACCGAATGGCATCGAGATGTTTTTTTCACTGAGAAAGACCTGCACCTCTGCTCGTAGATCTACTACACGGCGCAAGAGCTTGCCGCGAGAAAGCCATCTCGCATTGGAGTAGAATAGGAGGTGTTGGAATTCAGACCCGAGGTCGACACACATCTGCTCGAACAGACGGATGAGAGTTAACTGCGCTGGATTTGATGAAGTTGACTACAACAGCAACAACCTCCTGTATCACTGCCTTAAGATCCGGAGGCAAATGTTGCGCAGTAAGGTTTTCACGGCGCAGAAGACAGTGGACGACTTGGATACCAGGACTGACTTGCGTTCTTTTCAGTGTCGGTTGACTCATCGAGTCGACAGCTCCACTTTCCCGCTTTGTTCATTCGGGCCACCACTTGGTCTTTCATATTTAGTGAAAGGTCTGCAATGCGACTTTTGACCGTGTTGTTCGATGGCGCAATGAACTGCAATATCGAGGTCACGCCGTCGCCGCATACGATTCAGGCCATGTCGAGGGCCGCAGGTTTTACGACCTGCTCTCAAATCCTGTGCTGTTTCGCTTTCCTCGCTGCGAGCAACGCGACTATGTGCGACGCCAGGGCAGCTTGCTTGGAGGCTAAAAGCGTTTTCAGTTCCGCTTTTCGGCGCTGAAAATAAATTCGCTTTTTTTCGCATGTCACGGGTGCGTCGTCTCCAGATATCTCTTCGATTTGTTTTTCTTCAGATATTCGTTCGACAACACTGCATAGCACAGCACGCATTGCCGCTTCGCAGCAACACGATCATTGATAGAAGTGAATCCCAAATCCATAGATTCTTGACTGTAGGAATACTCGCTCATACTTAAATGTTTAACAATAATACCTGCAATGTAACGTGCTAGTTTTCAGTAAGTTTAGTCAGTTTTTGATAAATTTGAAGTATACGTGCCTAGGAAGCGAAAATATTTCAAACTACTCTACTGCTACACAGATAAACTTTCATACGATCAACCCTGATACCCCACTGACCTATTTACTGAACTATTCAGCTCAAATACTTCCGTAATCAACGAATCTTAACTTAGCAGCAAGTTGGCTAGTAGCTGCGCTGGCATTAGAGCTCTCGGACAACCACTTTTGATGCAATAATCCAGTTTTAATAAGACGAACCCAAATGAAATGCGTATATGATGCAACAATTCAGTCTATGACGGAATTGAAAGAACTTGAAAAACGAAAAAAAGTTCATTTTGACAGATTTGAATCACCTTGGCACGACCCACGTTTCGACCCTTTGGTTCGCGACCCATACTTTAGGTACCCCTGCGTTAGATGGTGCCTGCTGTATCGGAATGTGTCCGTTCAACGGCACGTCACAGCGATCGCGCGAACAATCAAATCGCACGCGCCAGCATCGGGCGATCCTGCGGCAGGCGTCAGATCCAGTAGACCAGGGCCTCCTAGATAGACAGGAGGCCTTGAGTGGACACAGCGCGGTGCGAAACTGGGGCAGGTTAAACATTGACCGAACGCGGTCGGGAGGTTTCTGGAAACCAGGCGACCGACGTGGCGCGCGAACACCGCGATGAAATGGGGAGGGACGGGGAGGGTGAACTTTCGCCGAGGCGTGCGGGAGCGACGAAAAACTGAATTGAATTTCAATCGCGAAACGCGGCGCTCTGCAGCAGTGATGGAGTCAGTTGTAATTTAATTTAATTTATATGATTACGCGTTGACAAAGTAATTGTAATTGAACATTTTCAAAAGTCGCGCAATTATAATTAACAATATTGTAATTGAATCCATAGAAAATCCTTTCGATTTTTTCCTTTACCTACAAAATTATTCCTTGTCTGTTCACATGGTCAGGTTGCAAGTTCGCCCAACATGTCTTTTACAGCACTATGATGACTATACGCAACAACATAGGGAAGCATTGTGTAAGATCGCTTCGCATATTACTTGTTATTGTGTGGCGTACTTATAATTCAAAATAGTAACTGACTCCATCACTAACTTCCCAGTCGAGCTTTTCGAAAGCGCACATTTCATTTTTCGCGCAACAAAAGAAATGCCAGCGTTAAACGCAGGGTTCAGCGAACAAAATACAGGACGTCTTCGCAATGCAGCGCGCGCTGGCTTTGTGACGCACACAGGGAATCGCTCGAAGCGGACAAAAGCGTCTCACGTCAGAGGTGGCCACGAATCTGGAGTCGCCTCCGGCAGGATTGTGCGTTTTTCGGATCTGAATCCGGATTGAAAAATTTGTGAAAAAACTGAACCGGAGTCACTTATCATTTTCGGCAGTAGCAGGCAAGACTATGGAGCCGGACGGAAGAGCCGGAGCCGGAAATTTGGCTTCCGATTCCACAGACAGAGTTTGTGGGCAAAGCGATTTGTGCCAATATCACAAGCGTTTTTAGTTTTCAGTGGACAAAACAGTTCCGGATCCGGAGCCAAAAACTTCTAGATGCTGGAGTCGGAGCCGAAAATGTCGGATGACCGGAGCGGTAGTCTGTAATTTGAGTTCCGGCTCCGCGTCTTTATAAATATCACTGCTTAAGTGTAAACACTGTTGGATTTCGGTTGTATCAATGTTTGCCGTAGTCTAAACAGGAGCCGGATTATCAAATTTGAAAAAACTTCGAATCCGGATTCAAAAATTTTGGAACACGAGCGGAGTCGGAAAATATGACTGCCACTCACCTTAAACATCGCCCTCTCGCGGAGAAGCCTCTCGGGGAGGGTCGAACGGGGAAGCTCCCGCGTGGCTGCGAGTTCCTCGTTCCAGTCGCGGGTTTGCTGCAGGAAGACAGAGCTTGGCGATCACGCAGAACTTAAATTAGCCAGTGGGCCTCGTCGACATGTGTCTTGCGATATTACTACAAAAGCCGCGTACAAGAACGACAACAAGCGCTATGACGTATTGCACGGGGTGAAACGAGTTGAAAAGATAAGGTGGGCGTTCTGGCAATCAAACCGCACGATGTTTTCGGCAATGCTCATCAGTGTTATCAGTCGATTGCGTGAGGCCAGCTGAACAGCTGCTTTTCGCAACGTACAGAGAAGGTAAAATGTGTCAATATTTTTGAAGGTTTCTCCTCCGCGAGTCGAAAGTCGAGCTGTTGTTGTCGTCAAATGGATGACGTTTCGACATCAGCCACGTTTGGCAAGCACCCAAAAAAGCTTTCGAATGATGCAGTTTGGCGCCTTCGGTCCACAATTGAAAGATTAAGGTCATTAGAGTTCATTGCACGACGAAAGCTTTTTAATGAGTAATTTTCAATCTGGCAAAACAGTCGCTAGATGACGCTACTTCGAAAAAACGCGGGGCAGCATAATGTCATCCGGTCAAAATACTGAAAGTTCAGTCAGGGAAACAACACGCGCGCGAGGCAGCACGACAAACACGTTTTCTGCTGGACGTCGTCGACAGCTCAGCGCAAGTCAGCGCTGCTGAACGTCACAGCGCACTGCAGGCGCTGGCACGAGTCCGTTCGGTTGACAGCAAATAACCACGCGCACTTCCCAGGTGGCAAACGGTTTTTCGTTTCGCGACCGCACGAATACGTCAGCAGCTGTTGCCAATCGGCGAGTTTAACGGACGATGGGGGAGGAGGGGGTATAAACGACAGGTCGACGAACACATGGAGGGATTAACGGTTCTGTCCCGATCGAGGTCCGACGACAGCTGGCGTCGTCGCTAATCAGCGGGCGACAAACGGCACGTCGGGCGTCGCGTCAAAGCGACATGCCAGCTGTTACGTAACCGTTAAACACGTCACCGTGGTCGCTGCGACGTCATAAATGCGGCGTGACTTGTACGTGGTCGTCACAACACTTTGACAAGAACAAAATTGATCATTGCTACAGAGTAGGTAAAACGAACTTTATTGGAGAAGATCTTTTATCAACAAGTCACTACTGATAGCAGAGTTTTTATTTTCTCTACTGATTGCGGTTCCCCAACTCTATAAAGCAATGGTCCTTAACAGGTCTCTAATCTGGGGGTACCCAGAAGAAATGTCAAAAAGTGCTTTTTGAACGCCAAAGTAAACAGCTTATTCACTTTATCACAATAGTGTTTGCGCTTTAAACAGATGAGGACTCCCAAAGCCAATAACTTTAGGAATAGGAGATCCCGTGTTTGACAAGGTTGAAAACCATTGAATTCTGTACAGCAGGGGTGGTCAATTAATTTAGCATGGGAGCCACTTTGCGAAGACCGCGTTTAGCGGGGGCCACACCTTTCAATGGAAATAGAAGCAATTCTCGGTTCAAGTTAACCCCAGCACAACATTTTCTGTAAGTTAAAGGTATTTTCAGATTTAAAGTTTTTCCTAATTGCTTCCGCGGGCCACTGAAAACGCTGTGGCGGGCCACATGTGGCCTGCGGGCCGCTGACTGCCCATCCCTGCTTTCAAAGTAAACCATACAGAGAAAACGTGGACAAACGGTTCAGCTGCTGCTGCAACTGCAACGTTCCCAGCGCGAAAGCTAAACCATAGCTGACGTCACTTCCGGCAAACACTCGCGCGCGTTGCCAGTGACGACGAACGAACACGTGCGTTAACTACTCGCCCGGCGAATCGGTTCGGACAGGCTATGTAAACAAACACACACACACACACCAACACACCTGTCCGGGAATGTGTTCTTCGTACAAGAGCCTGGAGCTGTAGGCGTCGTCGGCACGGACGTGATCGACTGAGTGGTCGAAGGCTGGAGCGCTCCACGAATACACCTGGTCAGTCAGTGATACAACACTCGGAGTGAACGGCTATTTTTACAGCGCGCCGGTTAAGCTGTTGTGTAATAGTTGTTGCTGGACAATCATTTCAAGCTTCATTCGGAAAATTGATCGGCCAAGTGGCCGAGTGGGCCACTTGACGATACTTGTGGCCTGCGGAGGCTCGTTCTCGGCATTAGTGCATGGGGTGCAAGGGAACGGTTCAGGCGCGCTCCGGCCATTAGGCGCACGCAGACCACTCGTGACTCTACAAACGCAGTACAAAGCGAGTATTGCGAAAATTATCATCGGGTCCCTAGAATCAGAGAAATCGGGACCCTACAGGTCCATACCGGGTACCTGACATTTTCCTTAAAAAAAACTGGGCATATATATATCGCATAGCCCTTTGAACGCTGGGAACGCTTCGCTGTTTGCGTGTCTGTATGGTTGCGCAGCTGCAAGCGCTTGGTGCGCGTCAAGCAAACATTTGCTCAGCGTAGAAGTTTCTCGGAGGGAACACTGGTCACAGGTCGCGGCTCGGCGCGCAAACCGCGAATCGCGCGGCAGTTTGGTTCGAATCAACCTGCCGCGCTGACTATCAATCAAGCGGGTCGGTCCGCACATATGGAACGAGCCGACCATAGTTCTTTCCTAGCACAAGCAGCAAATCACCTGTCGGTGTTAAGTTGCAAATCGATCACTGGTGGCTCTCGCGATATCAACGAACAGCGATTACTGGTGGGAGGGCGCGCTGTCGCGCAACAACGGGGAGGAAGAGAAGCCCGCGAAACATTTTAGGCTCGTTAACTTTTTTTGTGAGTGTCCCCAAAATTTTCCAGCTGCAGATAATGAAGGTCTTCCCCACCAGACGTTTCCCGTTCCATTCCTAGAGTTAATAACAACATCCCCCTCAGACATTGCTTTCGCAATTGTTAGTGTTATAGCGTGCATTCAACGCAACAGACCGCTTGTGCGATTTAAACAAACTTAAAACGTGGCCGTCCTGAGCACAACATAAAATATTAAAAGGTAAATTAACAACACAGGTATCGCACAACGACTGACAGACAACGCTGCATGAACTCGAAATTCTAAACCACTGTTCCAGGAGAACTCAACAGAAACAGCAACGGATGCACAGTTGAGGGGGAACAGCATACACGACGTAACGCGTGATTGCAAAGCAATCAGCAGAACTACTTGTGTTTATCTTTGCCGAGTAAAAAGAAGTTGCAGCATGTACTCGTTCAAAAAACATGATCAATAGTCGTACACACGTCAGGTTTTCATACATGAACCAAAAGCAAAAAGTTCCCAAATCCATGTGGCGGCTGTATGGAAGGCGAAACACAGCAGGAGGCAGTTTTAAGGACGCCCGACGAAGCTGACTGGTATTCCTAGGCCTTCGTCACGACAAGAACAAAGTCACAAAATTTACCTTTGGGGCGTTTTTTGTTCGCACTTATATATTTATTATATCCACTGTTTTCGTCCGAAACACGCAGAGGAACTACGTGGAAAAGCACTTTCGCCTAAAAAACTGGCTGATTGGCAGCGGCGGCGACGAACCTGGAATGGGGTGGCGATCCTTTCGAACGGGTGACGCGCGAATCGGCGTCGATTAAGGGAGGCGAAGTTTCGTTTGAAAATCGGCGAAATCTGGTTGAGGAGGTCGATCAGGGAGTGGGCGACGTGAGCACCGGCGGCCGGCTTCGGGTTGAAGTTTTCCAAGTCGCTTCTGGTCGTTGGAAAAAAAACAGTAACGAGGGAAAAAACACCCGGTTTTAAAGCACGCTGCAGTTTTTCTCTCACTCAAGTGAAGCGATAATTGTGACGAACCTCTTGGCAAAGGACCCGCAACGACGGGGGGGGCAACCGGGCAATTGCCCCTTTATCCCGAATTATTCAAAACGTGTTTAGGCCTACATGTTAGGTACAACAACAAATTAACAATGATTTTGCCCCCCCTTAAAATTGTACAACAAGTTACAATCATTTTGCCCGCTCCCATGAAAATATCAACTGGTGACGTCCCTGATCCAACCCCCCACCCCAGCGAAAAAAAGCACACGAAGCTTTTTTGTTTGATGAAAAAACGATTCTGCACGTTGAGCAGCAACAGCAAAAAACTTTCGCGGCCTCCGAGCGACCGACCGATAAATAGGATTTAAATCGGACAAAAGCATTTCGTAGAGAAGCGAAGGTAGCGCTGAAGCCAACGGCCCATGTCGATTTTGCGGTGTTCGTGACCAGCAACTGCTTTCTTACACAGTTCTGCCACTTTTTTAAGCTCATCGATGCGGTTTGTCAGTAACTGACCATGCGTGTCGGGCGCAGCGAAGCAGAACCGCATCGCAAATAAGAGGTCGGCCGCTTTTATTCGCACCCCGCGGGTCGATTCCGAGCAAGGGGGCCAGCGGGTCTTTTCTGCACGGGCCAACAAACTGCGACAACAGGATGCTAATTCAAAAAGAGGAGCTATAATATAATGGAACATCTCGATAAACCTTGCTTGCATAGAAAAAAGTGAAGTTGCGCAGTCATTACACAAACAAGCGTCACAATCATTCAGTTCGCTCACTGATTGACGTAGAAGCCCTTGTAGTTGGCTGTGATGTGATAATGCTTCTGTTCCATTGTGACGACATATAGGTAGAAGAGGTCGCCGTGCAGCTTGCGATTGCCGGGCGGAGGATTCCAGATGCTCATCGTCAAGACTTTCAAGCACTGATTGCCCTGAAAAGCAATCCCCCACCAACCCCAGTCAGCGCCTTGTTTACTCACAATCGCACACAAAGTCGTCACAAGCGTACGCCGCAGCGTTGCGAAAGCCGCGCGTTTACGACCAATAATAATAACAATTTTAACGAGTGAGAAAGGCGACTGCAAACGCACTGACCTTGCGCGCTCCGCGACGCTTTCGACAGTGACGCAACAAAGAGCGCGCGCTGTACGCAACGTTCGATCGCGATCAATGGGAACCGCTCCGCGTCACACAGCGCGTAGCAAGTCGGCGATGTTCCGCGAAGGAATCGACCGTTCAAGCGGTTTGCATTTAAATGGAAAGAAAATGCACCACCAGTACACACAGAACAGGTCTTTACCCGCTCTGAGCCTTGTGCAGTGGCGAAACGCTGAGCTGTGAAAATCACTTGAACGCGCGCTTCTGTAGTCGCTGCGCTGGAATACGCACGACGGCCGCCTAGCAATTGCGAACAAAAGCATCGCGACCTTGAAACTGCATCCGTAGTGGAGCTTTCACTCGGTAGCAAAATGTGTGTGGCAAAAAAACACCACAGAGTCACGGACTTTGCAACTGTTTTTTTCGGTCACAGACGAAATCTTTTTTGAAATGATCGAAAAATATTAAGTCGTTTCGGTTAGAATGTTTGTAAATGTAGGCTAAAAACACTGTTACGACGAGTTTTAATACAATTGTAAGACAAATGACCGAAATGTCTCAGCGAAAAAAAACAGCTTTGCAAGAAGTCGCGCGATCAGCGAAGCGGCGTGGGAGGAAGCGGCGTGGGAGGAAGCGGCGCTACAGCAACTACTGCATGTACTTAAATAAATTATTTAAAATCGAAAAATCAACGGCATTTGTGGAAGAAATAGTAGCGTCGAGCGAATACGACCCGACGGTTCAGCGCAAAGTATCGCAAAACGTTCTGGAACGTCGTTCTCTGGGATCAGAGAATTTAACATGGAGGTGGGGAAATGATAAACTATCAGATGCACCGACGAATTAAAAAAAAATTGTTCATTTGGCAGAAACAGCAGCTCATATTTTTATAAGAAGCTTGGTGCTTCTACGTGAGAACACTGGGTCGAGTGTAAAACTGCGCAATTAGAACTTCACACCAAACAAATAAGAACTACAATACAATTGAGAAAGCTGCACGGCTGCAGTCGCAAGGCACCGGTCCTGATCTGGTTTCAAATAAGGTTGGGGGTACGTGTCGGTCAAGCTCAAAAATGTACCCCCTGACACGTTTGCACCAGTGCAGACCTGACGACTTAACGGATTTGAATCCAAACCAAGCAGCAACTTCAACGTTTCTTAAACACTTATGGCTCACGGACCCCCCCAGTACATCCTGATAAACTTGCGGACGCCTCAAGAAGGAACTTTGCAATAAATATTCGGGGCTAGGTTGTAATCATCGTAGTAGTTATCAAAATGTCTGCGAAGCCTAACCCTTTCGAAATGTCAAAGCGACGCCTTTCAACCCCATAAATCACTTTATGGGTTCACGGACTCCGGGTCAACAACCCGTGAATAAAGCAACAAAAAACAAACGATTGGCTGACCAAGCGCGTCGCAACTTTAAAAGCGCAAAAGCACAGGAACTAAATCTGAAGCGACTCTCGTCTTCGGCCGCTGAGCGCACTCCGATCCGCATTATCAGGGGAGTACGGGCCGCGCGCGCGTAAACAACGCCACGCATGCCGCAACCGCGCGAGCGCATGCATGCAACTCGGTTAAGCCACACGGAAAATTGCGTTGGAATCTTGCAACGCTTGTTATGCAACATGCATGACGACACAGGGCAAAATCATCCTTCGAGACGACGATATTGGCATTCCCGAGGGCCTTGCTCTGATCGTCTGGCCGCGGTGCGCTCTGTTTGTCCGAGTTCAACTGGTTCGCGATGCGAAAGTGGCAGAAGGTCAACGGACCGCGGGAATTTCAAACATTAGAGCGAGGATTAGCGGCTCGTGGGCATTGGCGCTGCGGTAGTAATAGAAGTTCAACGGACGACCGGTTAAATGTCCTCGTCCCGTATTTGAGGGGGTAAAATCAAGCGGCCATTAAATTTTGGAACTAGTGAGGAGCAACCGAGAAATATATCTGGCAGTCGCACCCATATCCTCACACATAAGTCAATGAGGTTGATTTTTATCTTCTTGATGATTGAAACCACGACCGTAGACAGTGGCGCAGCCAGCCCAAAATTTGGGGGCCAAAATGTTTTGACTTTTGGCGAGCAACAGTATTTTTGTTTGGGACGCCGCTTCGCAAAGCACAAACTGGCGAGATTTGCTAAAAATTTAGGGGGCATGGCCCTCTGGGCTCCCCCCTGGCTACGCCTATGCCGTAATCTTCTGACTACCGTCAGCAACGTTCCAGCGCTTTAACTTATATAACATCTACCTTCGGCAAGTCTTTAGGTACTGGGTGGAGCGGGGTCATCAATCGCTCTTTGCACCCCGGCATGATACAGTCCGGAGGGGTGCAGTCCACCGAGTCCAACACAGGAGGCTCGGCCGCTTTTTGCTGCTGCTTCTTGCGCTTGGCCCCGTCCTGTCCGTTCGACGTGGGCTTTGGCGTCGCGTCGCTCGCCGCGCTTCCGGCGGTGGGCGATTCGGGGGTGCTTGTTCCACTGCTCACGGGCGGCGGGGCGAAATCTGTGGCATATGCATGGAGGCTCGGGTACACTGGGGGCCAAATAACCAAATGGGACACCGACGAAAGCAAAAAAAAGAAAAGAATAAACAGAACGTTAGTTCACCGCCGTCGCCAAGTGTATGGAAACGAGACAAGAACGAGGGGGGAAAGCATGCGTAACAGCAAGTCAGATTTGTTTCATTTAAAAATTGACTCTATACCAGCCAATTACTCGCAAGCATACAAACTACGTCAACTATTGCTACCAGAGGTGAGCTTGGACAGGATCAGTATTGCATGTCCAGCTGGATATTTGCGATTTTGTTTGAAACATGATTGGATTTAGATATTTGTCTTCAAAGATATGTGGATCAGGGTATTTTTTATTTGTATGACTGATTTAGGATCTCACAGTCTTAATAAATTGGTTTTCTTTGCGACAGTTTTTATACTCAATGTTTTTGTCAGTATGTGTTGCACTCATCATAATCAATTATAGTTCGTGCTAGCCTACCGTAGTTTGCTTGGCAAAGTAGTAGCAGTACTCTGCTGTTGAATGCACCAAACAAGGCTAGGGCGGCTGTTCGCAACGTTGTTGCTCCAGCACCCCAACCAGAGTCAGCAAGCCACCTCAGGAGTGCGACGCGTGATGTCAACTTCTTGCGAAGTGACTCGAGGTGTCGGCGATACGTGAGCGACCTTTCCAACGTTACTCCGAGGTTGTGGTAACTGTTTTAAAATTTTAAACATGAGAGTTGTAGCGTTGATTGTCTAATCGAATAAGCAAAATTATGAGTGAAGTAGGGTTTTAGTTCGGTTATGAAAGCGTAATATTCTTTTAGTTTGGTAATGACAGTGTATAGTCATGGTGCATGCTAGAATACAAAATCCGAGTTTTTATTAACGGCTTACATGTTTGAAACTGCAAAAGTCTTGCTCTAGTTTTTCATCATTGCACGTTTAAGTTCTTATTTACAATTACAAGATTGAAGATGCGTACTTGACGTGATATCGATTTCCTGTAGTAGAATGCTTTGCGAGCATATTCAACTGTACTCATTTCACCTCTGTGGTACTTCGAGACTTGGGCAAATTCATGGATTACATTTTTATCTTCATTTTCTAGTAAGATATTGCAAACCTTAAAATACAATGTTTTAAAATTGTGGTTGCCTTTGACTACCACAACTTCAGTGTACACAGTAATATCCAGCAATAATATTTGGCTTAGATAAGAAACTGTGAAAATAAATGTGTTGGAAATGTCTGGTGTTTATTTTAATTTGTTTTTTCAGTATTTTTGTATGGAAGGCATATTTGTGTATTATACTGTACAGTGTTGTTTATACAAGTGACAGGTTTCACACAATCAACCTTTGCTAAAAGACAGTTTGCAATTTATGTACATAGTTTCATGATGTTTCTAACCTGTCGTCTATTCTCATTGTTACTAATTTAATTCGCATTGCGATTTAAAAAATTCCCTGCCCTCTAGCTTTGAGAGTTGTTCCCAGTTTTGACTGTTAAATTGACAGTTGCATGCGACGTTGATTTGAAGTGACTTCAGTACTTCAGTTCTCAATTAGGCTTGTTTAATGCTATGATTTAACTATAGTTTTCTTCTCTTTCGTTTTTCCAGGTGATTAGGAAGTATCAATTATGTGTGATAAACCATAAAGCAGTAGCTTTAAATTAAGACCTTTTTCTGATTTTCGTGCTTAAATTCCTAGGTTAGTAAACAAGAAGCAATTGTGGATTTTGTTGTGGATGGGGTCACAAAAATGACATGATGTTTGTGTTTCGTATTGAACCAATGTCATGTTCGGGTACGGATGGATATCGGATATTAAGTTTCTGAGATTTTCAGATAAAGATTGGATATGTGGATAGGCAAAAATTTTTCGGATATGGATCAGGAGCTAAAAAATCAATATCCACTCGCCTCTGGCAGCTACGCGCGCAAGCCTTCTGCAAGTAGAAACAAGCGGTGGGCTCTTTGCAGCGAACTTTTTTACAGAGGCGCCGTTATCAGAAACAACGTCCACCGATCGCGTTTGGCAGAAGATTTTGAGGGGACGAAGCAACGCCCAGTTGCACGTTTTATGCAGGTATATGACGTCAAGTCACATAACGCCAATAGGAAGTCATTCAGTCATAGAAGACGCAGTGCAGCGCAGGCAATAAGAGTGAACCTGGTCGAGCGGGGAAATTATTTTTGGTTATGCTGCCGAAACATCACGGCCCCTGCACTCTGGGTTCGCGTCCCCAAACTGTTACAGGTAAACGCCAGTAAGAAAGAGCAGTGCATCAAAACGCGCGCAGACGATTGCATGACATACACAAACACGGGCGTCGCAAGGATTTTTTCCAGGGAGGGACAACAGTGGATTTGTCCAGGGGGTGGCCAAAAAGATTTTTTTCAGGGGGGAAACAGTGGTTAAATTTAATTTCACCAACATCGACACTAAGAGCAAAATATTTTTCTATTGAAAAGCTTATAAAATAGCAAAATATCAAATTTCAAAATCCAAGGGGGCCTTGGCCCCTCCCTGGCCCCTTTCCGACGCCTATGTGCATAACATATCACAGTTCAGGCAAAGAATCGCGCGAGCTTTCTCGGCCGCGCACTCGCCAGCAAGTGCTCGACACTGCAGTGGGGGAAGCGGGCCGGGGCGGAAATTATTATTACCAGCATTTTATAGATCGTCAAGAGCTACTTACCTGCGTTGATGTCGCCGTCGGTGACCACGTTGACGTAGGACAGGCTGCTGCACTCGGAGCCCGTGTACGCGTCCAGGCAGTCGGTCGAGTGGAGCAGCTCGCGGACGTGCCTCACGTGCAAGCGGGCTTCTCGCACGCTGTACGGTTCTACAAGGACAGGGAAGATGTTCGTTCTGAGCGACGGCAACACGCGCGAAACCGTTGCCTGGTGATAATCGAACATGCGCCGGCGTGACAGCGACACGGCGAAGATTTATAATTACGATTGAGCGCGGCACGCGAAGAAGATTAAACAAGCGACTGGCAATTATCTCGATGCTGGCAACGCTAAACTTAAGAGGACCGCATTGCTTCAGTTAGCCAGGCACACTTCTTCAAACACGGGTAAATGACGCAATGCCTGATGAAGACATTACTAGGAAGACGCGACCAGGCTTAGATCAGCAGTGATCTAGATTCACATCTGAAGTAAGGTCCACGCATTCCGTATGAAATTAGCATGATGATGACGTGCGCTAAGTTGTGTTCTGTAAACGGCAGTTCATCGAACGATAAAGATAGTATTTCAAATGCCACTATATTGGTTGACTAGTTAAATCTCCATGGTTTTTCGCCAACCCTATGTGACACAGCGGCAATGTTTGTCTACATTGATCAGTTCTTTTGCCATTATTCTAAATTCCAGTGAAATTGGTGACTTTTGCATTGTTTCTGCTAATTAGCTGAGTCATGTGAAACAATAAATCAATCAAAATCTGTTGGTTCTCAGTTCAAGTTAAGGCGGACTCCATTCAAATTCCACTAAATACCTTCTACAAAAGTTAGGAAAACCTTTCAGGCAGGGTGACTTGCTTAAGCTGAGCTAAAGCAGCAATTGCAATTATGCCGACCACGTTTGACAGGTACTACAAAGAAACGACCAACTTGACTGGGATTCGAACTCAGCCTACCAGCACGCCACCGAAGCGGGTAGGCTGAGTTCGAATCCCAATCGGGTCGCACGGATGACTTTGAAAACGGTACTTGCGGCTTGTCCAGCCTCGTGTTCGGCGTTAGTGCCGGGTGCAAATGAAAGCTTCGCGCGTGGTGGAGCCGCTGGCCTGACACCATCGCAACATTCACTGCGAAAGTTGCCGTGTGGCCCACGGCGCAGAGTAAGTGGAGATGGGTGCCGCAGACCGCTTGTGACATTCCGAATGGAATACAAAATGAAAAATTATTTCAACTTATTCCGGCCAGCGCTTAATTTTTCATTGCTCGATTTCTGGTGATATGCAAACAGTAATTTTTCATGCAATTTTACATAAAATACTCGTCGTATGAAGAATTATTTTTCAAAATCTCAACTGTTTGTCACACTTAAAATCCACGATTTCATTTGAGCTTTTTTATGCGGTATCATGATATACAAATATCTCTACAAAAGTTAATCCATTCTAAAATAGAAAAAAAATCAGTTATTTCATTGTTCAGGTCCCGAGACCATACGGCGGAAAATCGTAGAAATGACCCGTTGATTTCTTTCCGTTGATTACTAGTGAATTTAACAACTGAAATACGCCAGCACGCCGTCAAATTCCCTTGCGTCAGCAATTTATCGGTTACAACGTTCGCCAATACTCAGCGTAGGCCACTTCGCTCTCGCCCGGCAGCGAGCAAGGCCGGCCGGTATCACCACGTCCAAAGTTCAGTCGATCGAGCGACATGCGAGCCATACGCTGTCGAAGCAAACGTTTGTTCGCGCAGGACAAACATCGGTAATGTCAGAAACGGAAGAGCAAGCGCACACGCGCTTCAAAGAAACGGCCGGATGTGCGGGGGCAGCGCGACAATTGGCACCGTCCTTGACCTTGCTCAGGCACTGCGGACTGTTCCGATACCAACGCTACTTGGGCTGCGATCTGCTTATGCGGTGCTCGTGTGGTAAGGAATCACAGCACCCCACTTCGGCATATTTCAGAGGGAAACTGAAACCGGGCCAGCATGTTTACGCCGCCGGAACAAGTCGGGTGATTTTAGTGACAGTCGATGACAACTACGTTCAACTTGTTTACAACAGCAAGGGTTGTGCGTTGGCCAAAACACATGGGCAACGCGAAAGCACTGTGTGGGAAAAGTTTAAAAGGACCCACAAACATTGTGAGTTGCTTTGTTCGTGCAGAGCAAGCCATCGATTTATCCGAAAATATCAACCAAGTCAGTTTAATGTATTCAGCCGGTTTAATCATGGAGCATGGACAACTTAAGTAATTGCTCTGTTTTTGTGTGCAGTTGTCCGCTCTAGAAGTCGTGTCACGGTCATGCGGCCGGCAGCCTAACATACCTTCAACCACTTTGATTTCGGAGCCTTCCTTCAGGCCTTCAATGCTCTTTAGCTCCGAGAAATTGTCGAGAGTGTTTCCGTTGAATTGCAGCGAGAAGCAGGTCCGATGGCACGTGTCTTCGCGGTCCATAAGCAACTGGTGAATTTCCTGGACCATTTCCTGGGGCGAAACCTAAACAGGCGAGAGCTCTTTGTCTACTACAGCAAGCGTCCAACAAGCTGACGTTTGAAGGTGATGGAAATAGATAATCGAAATATGCTCTCTGCAAAGTTACGCACTTACTCTTCTTTGTGATACTGTTTAGTCAAATTTACTGTAACTTGCATGAAAGGCTCGTGGATGGAAATGCTTCGGAATTTTAACGTCATTTCAACAGAAATCGAGATAAAATTTATTACCAACCAACATTAACATGATTTCTTCTTGAAAGTATGTTCCAAACATAAGCTACGACAACGGGTACTTGACAAAATTAAAGCAACTTTAGCTGTAGTCAACGGCGAAAACGTGCTAGGGACAATTTGCTGTGCGCGCCAATCAAACACAAATTATTGCACAACTGACGACATCAATTCAAAACTTTGAAGCTTATAGCATCAAATCTTCGGCATAACCACCAGAAATCTGGTCGAAATTCGCGGCATTCTTAAACAAAAGCTAGTAAGGTATATAAGAATACGCCCTTGAATCCAAACATTACCGGCAGGTGAGAGGAAAATGGCCCACTGCCTCCCCACAATCATGATGGCATACTTTGTATATCTTCCGATTTTCAATAGCAGCTAGCGTTGACAAAGTCTTTTGGACTAGCCGGGACATTGCCCGCAAGCCTTTGGTATTGATTGCACGAAATACGCGGCAATGTTTTTCAGCAGGTCCGGAAGTTTTGAACAACTGCAGTACAAGCGTAACAAACTTCGCACAACAGCTGGATCGCTCGCTAGAGGTCAGGAATATTTTTAAGCCGTCGATCCTGGAAAACATACCTGCGCCCCAAACAGCCCTTCGTCGTGTTTTAAAACACAGGAAGTAAACTATTCGTACAAAGACATGGCGAATGATTTTATGCAAATGCAATAGCTCCTGCCGAGGTTGCATATAAGCCGACGCATCTTACAAGCAAATCTTACAAGCACAAGCTTTGTAGTTTGTTTGAATGCATTGAAAACAATTCTTGACAAGTAGCACAGCCAAGAAATTTGTTCGGGAGGGGCAAGTCAGTGACGTCGTCTTTTGAGTCCGCTGTTCCTTCCGTTTATTTCTAACAGTTGAACATTGATATAAAGCATCAGTAAAAATCTTAGCAAGTTTGTTTCGGGGGAGGGCCATGGCCTCTTCGGCCTCATTCTGGCTGCACTACTGTTCTTCACTGACTTTTTCGAATAATTTCTGTTCCTTGGTATTTTTGTCGATAATGTTGGTTAAGACAGCATCGTGTGCAATGGGTTTGTCGTACGCGCGACATATCCAGGCAAACGGCTGCGCAATTTCCAAGGCGCCTCGCCGTATTTAATTTCAGCAACCTCTATTTGCCAAAGAGTCGCAAACAGAGAAACGGATCAGTTAAGACAAAAAGTCATTGTGATGTCACAGAGGAACAGCCGGGCCGATACCATATTAGATTACGTGAACAAACGCGGATTTAGAGAGGGCTATCCAGATAAGTTACATTTAGATCACAAGTTTCACACGATGGAGGGAGGACTTCGGCTGTCGCATATCAGGTGATCCGCACAAAAAAGCAGCACCTCGCAAAAAAGGAAGTTGCAAAATCTTATTTTCAGGTTGATGGGCATAGATAGTTTAAAAGATGCCACAACAGCTTGGCAGTAGCGAAGCCAAGAATTTTGTTCGGGAGGGGCCAGTCACTGATGTCGTCAGAGTTTAATCTTCAGCTATTTCGCACGAAGATCATTTCAATGTCACAGCTCAATTTCTGGCCGATTACAACAGGATATGATGTCAAATATCTTCTACCAGTCGGGATCGATCAGTTGAAATTTATATGAAGCGCCAGCGAAAATTCTTGGCAAGTTTGTTTCGGTGGGGGGCCATGGCCTCTTCGGCCTCATTCTGGCTGTGCTGCTGGGGTTGGAAGCATAGTAATGGTTGTACTGAAACCAAATAACGCCGCCTCACGTGTCACTCTCACAAAATCCATCGACTGACGTCACATGACAAGAAATAAAAGCCACAATTCACAAAAAAGAAGCCAATATTTTTGTGGGAAAGGTTGCGTTATGGTAATATACTGACTTTCGTCATCTAGAGTTATGATATCACAGTGCACCAACAAAAACATTAAATTTGGTTATAAAATCATTTTATGACTACTTTGTCAGAAGAACATACAAACGCGATGCACATCTACCTGCACTTCAAACGTTCCAACACCAGGTGCATTTATTTTGATGTTGTACAAGTTTTCCTGGACAACAATTAGTTCTTGATCTCTGCTATCAAAGTTCAGGTTTGATTTATCCGAGTCTGACTTTAACTTTTGAGTTTCTTCTTCTCCTTCTTTTGATTCTTCCGACTGCACGCTGCCATTCTCTGAGGCGGGATCATCTTCGCTTTGAATAGCTGAGTCATCTGATTCTTGATGAATCATATTGCCATTTGCAGCACTAAGATTGGATTTTTTCTGAGAGGCAATTATTTTTACTTTTTCTCCAGAAACTACAGGTTCCGTTGTGGCATCTGTAGAAATGCAAGAAAAAATTTAAGAAAAATTTTCCTGCAGATTTAACATGCTGAAGCCAACAAATCTGCCAAAAAATTCAAGCATATAAGCAGGGTGCATGTCATGACAATGAGAGAACACATGCATATACACACTTCAGTAATACAAATACATAATTCAGTGAACTTGGCAAAGGTCTGCAGAGTGGACCTATCACACAACCAAAATAAAAATTCTAACAACTTCTTTGTATCAAGCTGCACAAAAAAGCTAACAAGTTCTACATCACAAATCAGTTTAACTTTTATTATTGTATGTACTTTCGAACTAACCACTTTACTAAGTTTAAATAAAATAAAAAATTATTTGGCATTTTGTCATCAAACACAAAGATTTTCTAAAACATTGATCCTAAGGTCTATATTTGCTAACCAACTTGCGAAAGCAGTATATATTTTTATCACATAGTGCTGTACTAATAATTCTCAAAGAACAAGAAAGGTCAAGCAAAAGGTGACTCTTCTTATTTTATCTCCAGTCTGGTGACAGCTTTAATAGGACAGGCCACTTCACAAAAGTTGGGTAAATTGATACATTTACTGCTGAGAACTGACTAAAACCATTGATCACTCACTCACTAAGCAACTCAATTCATATTAAAAAAATACAAAATGTTTCAGTAAAAAAACCTGTCATTTGCCATCACACTAGTAACATTGCAAGTCTAATTAACACCTTTACACAATCAAATAAAACTTATAAGTAACTGAACCAAACAAACTTTGCACTGAACAAGTTTCGGGCGTTACAAGACTTCAACCATGTGCTCACATTGTTAGCAAACACACCCACACAACCTTTTTGAGAGTAGACCAGCAAGAGGATTAAAGATTGACCACTTCATAATTAATAATGGTTTTGAAGGAACATAATTCACCAAACCATGAGCACAGCATGTAATATAAAAATTAGACATACAGGGTACCTCAGGTCTGACATGTACCAGGTTATTGCTAAGATAAATTTGAAAAAATGAGCCAGAAACAAGATGTTATTTAATCTTCTTTGTGTAAGTACATATGTTGTATCAAGTCTGGTTTACCCAGCTGAATTATGACATTGCAAAATTGAAAAAAGGAATAATGCCAACGTTTTCAGAAATTTAATAAATGATGATTTTTCAAAAAATAATCACATAAATATTGCACTATGAACAATTATGTGAAAAATTCAGTCATCGTTGTTTGAGCCAGTTTTTTCAATCTACTGCTTGGCCACACTAGATATTGGGGCAGGTATTGAGCAGCCATTCAATTGTCTCATCATCCAGAACAGTGATTTTCAACTGGTGTTCCACAGAAAACTAGTGTTCCGTGAAAGATCGTCAGGTGTTCCGCAGGAAATTTGATAAGTTTGACTAGTGTTCCATCGAACACCGGTCGAAAATCACTAGTTTAACGCAATGAGCGTAAATATGTTTT